>Ga0207416_1000080_pt1 | contig 170708 bp, 167 predicted proteins | sample PaiPotPPM11metaG_FD_184107 | JGI IMG/M metagenome (GOLD analysis project Ga0207416, IMG submission 184107) | Iron sulfur acid spring bacterial and archeal communities from Banff, Canada, to study Microbial Dark Matter (Phase II) - Paint Pots PPM... ... | reverse complement strand
CGTCGACATCGAGACCGGCATCGCTCGCCGCGGCCTGGGCCATCGCGGAGCGGCTCGACGCCACGCAGAAGCCGCTCGATATACAGGTGACGGCGAGCGATGCCGGTCTCGATGTCGACGTGCGCGGCTCGGGCCCGCTGACGACGCCCTTGACCGCGGCGCTGGCGCGCGTTGCCGCGCAGCAAAACCTTGCGCGCCTGACGCGTCATGGCGAGCTCATCGCGCAAGCGCGCGCGCCGACGCTGCAGATGGGCGCCGCGACCGTCGTCCTGCCGCCCGCCGCATTCTTGCAGGCGACGGCGGAAGGCGAAGCGGTGCTGGCGCGGCTCGTCCTGCAATCATGCGCCGGCGCCAAGAGCATTGCCGACCTGTTTGCCGGCATCGGGCCGTTTGCATTGCGGCTCGCCGTACATGCGCGTGTCTTCGCGGTGGACCAGGACGAAGCCGCCAGCGCCGCGCTCAAGCGCGCCGCCGCGACCGCCTCGGGTTTCAAGCCGGTCGCGGTCGAGCGGCGCGATCTGTTCAGGAATCCGTTTATGGCGGCGGAGCTCAATCGCTTCGATGCGGTGGTGTTCGACCCGCCGCGCCAGGGCGCGCCAGCGCAGTCGCGCGAACTCGCAGCGAGCCGCGTTCCGGTCATTGTTGCGGTGTCATGCAATCCGGCAACGTTGGCGCGCGATGCGCGCATTCTCGTCGACGGCGGCTACCGGATAACGGCCGTCACGCCGATCGATCAATTCCGTTATTCGGCCCATGTCGAGATCGTCGCGCGGCTGGAGAAGTCGCGCGCGGCTACTTGAATGCCGGCATCACGTCCTTGGCAAACCAGCGCAGCTGCTCCTTGAACTCTTTGGGCGCGAGACCTTCGGCCCAATGGATCATGAAGTTCTCCAGGCCCGGATATTTCGCCTCGATCGACTTGATGCCGTCGATCACCTCGGCCGGTGGGCCGCAGAACCACGCTTTCTGTTTCACGCCGTCGCTAAGCTTTGGCACGGTGGTGGGCGCCCCCGGCGAGCCCCAGGTGCGGCCCTGCTCGTCGGCATAGCGCACGAAGCCGAATGGCGCGAACCACTTGAAGCGCTCGTCATGGGCGGGCTCGAGCTTGCGGATCGCCTCGTCGCGATTATTGGCGAGATAGACGCCGGCGCCCCAGATCACATCCTCGCCGAGCTTTTTGTTGCGGCCGTGCTTGCGACAGGCGGCGTGGTAGGCGCGGATGACATCGTCGAGGATTTTTTCGCCGTTGAGCGTCACCATCGCCTTGAGCCCATATTGCGCCATCATCTCGATGGTCTTACCGCTCGCAATCGGCATCCAGATTTCCACCGGCAGATGCTTTGGCCGCGGCACCAGCGTGATGTCCGAAAGCTTATAGCCGCGGTAATCGACCGGCGGCGGCGCCTCGTAATATTTGCCCTTGAAGTGAAACGACTGCTCGTTGAAGCAGGTCAGCAGCAGCCGCAACTGCTCTTCGAATAATTCACGATTCCTCTCCGCGTCAAGGAGCGGCGCGCCGAACGTCTCCACCTCGCGGGTGTGATAGCCGCGGCCGACGCCCATGACGATGCGGCCGTCGGTGACGATGTCGGCCATGGCGTAGTCCTCGGCCATGCGGATCGGATGCCACATCGGCAAGACGTTAAACGCGCAGCCGAATTTCAGGCGCTTGGTTTGGGTGGCGAGCCACAACCCAAGCTGAATCAGGTTCGGAAAGACCTCGTAGCCCTCGCGCTGGAAATGATGCTCCGCCGTCCACAGCACGTCGAAGCCGAGCTCGTCCATGAGCTGGGCGATGTCGCGGGCGGTGAAGAAGGCCTCACGCAGCCGCTCATCGGAATAGCGCCGATCGTTAGCCGGAGTGCCGTCGAGCCCGACATTGTCGAGCTCGATCTGCCCGACATAGAGAACGTGAAATTTCTTGATCATGTGTTTCCTACCCTGCCTTATTCCGAAACGGCTTTTGCGGCGGAGTCAAGAACACCGAGAAGGCCCGCTGCCGCGCAGCGGCACCGGGTCAGAATTTGGACAGGCTGGCTGGAACAATCGTGCGTTATTCCGCCCCCCGGAGGCGACCCCGGCGGGCCCGAGCCGTCAATGGCGCTTGGGCGGCTTCGGCGGTTGATATAGATTATTCAACATACACCAGCCGCCGATGCCACTTACCGTCGTTTTGCACTGTTCATAGCTGACAAAACCGCAATTTCGCGCCTCATCGGCGGTATCGTAGAGCGCACACCATGGGTAGTTTTGAGCTTGGGCGCGGCTCCCCAAGCCGGCGGTCACGGCAAAAACTGCCAGGGTGAATAAAAGTGGCTTCATAATGATCCCTCGTCTCGCAGCGGCTTTCTGTCAATAACACCAACCCGGCCGTCCTATTCAAGCTCTCAAGGGTGCGCGTACAAATCGCAGTTCCAAATATCCGGCCTTGCGCTACGCTGGCGAGTACGATTCGCCGGGTGAAGCGATGCAACGGCGGTTGCAACGGATGCTGTTAGGGACGGCCTTCCTGGCCGCAGGCTTCGACGCCGGCGCGGCGCACGCCGCAGATTGGAGATACTGCCTTGCCGTCTCGCCCGCTCAGCATACGGTCTATATGTCGGCGCCATTTTCGGACGATGAGTCGATGGAGACAATTGAGGCCGAGTTCGGGCGAGCGCTCGACCGCGTGTTTGTGCAGCACGATTCCGTCCAATGTCCGCTGGGTAGTGCACGGTCGATTGGGAGCATGAAGGCGCAGGCGATCCAATATAATCAGGCCAGCGGCAACAAGATCGTTCAGCTCAATTGGCGGCCTTAGCGCAAATCCCGAACAGCTTATGTCCTAGTCGCGCCGATAGCCAAGGGTTGCGACACATTGAGCAAACTACCCGCCGGACGGGTCGTTTCGGGGCACGTGTACCTCCCGTCCAAATTCGTGATATTGCAGGGTCCCATCGCTCAATCTCAGCACCAAAGGATCCGCAAAAATGGCTAGCGTCCTGTTTTCGCCCATCACGCTGCGCAGCCTTACCCTGCCCAACCGCGTCGTGGTTTCGCCGATGTGCCAATACAACTCCAACAATGGCTCGGCGAACGATTGGCACCTGATGCACCTTGGCAACATGTCGCTCGGCTGCGCCGGGCTCGTGATGTGCGAGATGACCAACGTCAATCCGCAGGGGCGGATTTCGCCGAAATGCGCCGGCATGTGGTCGGACGAAAACGAGGCGGCGCTCAAGCGCGTGCACGATTTCTGCCGGACCTACGGCGTCGCCAAGCTCGGCGTGCAGTTGGCGCATGCCGGCCGCAAAGGTCCGACCACCCCGCCGGCAGCGGGCGGCAAGCCGATCCTTGAGGGTCCGGACGCATGGACACCGGAGGCGCCCTCGGCCATTCCCTACGACACTGGCTGGCCGGTTCCGCACGCCATGACCAAGGACGACATCAAGCGCTGCATCGGCGAATTTGCCGCCGCGGCCAAGCGGGTCGATCGCATCGGTTACGACGTGATCGAGCTGCACGGCGCGCACGGCTATCTCGGCCATCAGTTTCTTTCGCCGATCTCCAACAAACGCACCGACGAATATGGCGGCTCGACCGAAAACCGCATGCGCTTTGCCATCGAAATGTACGAGGCGGTGCGCGCGGTATGGCCGGAACAAAAACCGATCGGCATGCGCGTCTCCGCTACGGATTGGGTGGAAGGCGGCTGGACGCCGGAGGAAACCGTACTGTTGGCGAAGGAACTGAAGAAGCGCGGCATGGACTATATGGACGTGTCCAGCGGCGGTCTCGATCCGCAGCAGAAAATTCCGCTGGCGCCGGGCTATCAGGTGCCGTTTGCCGAGAAGGTGAAGAAGGAAAGCGGCATGACCACCATGACGGTCGGCCTGATCGCCGGCTACCGGCAGGCCGAGGACATCGTGGCGTCTGGCAAGGCCGACCTGATCTGCCTCGCGCGCGGCGCCATGTGGGATCCGCGCTGGGCATGGCATGCCGCCGAAGAACTCGGCGCAGAGACGCCCTATGCGCCGAAAATGATGGGCTGCCACCCGAAGCTGCGGCCGCAGCTGTTCCCCAACCGGGCGCAACCGGCGAGCTGATACCCATCAATCTTCGAGATTGGCGCCTTTGGTCTCTGGCGTGCGGAGAATTGCGATGATCGCGGCCACTGCATACAGCATCACCAAGCCGCCGATATAGACATAGGCGTCTTTAACGCCGTAGACGCGCAGAATCTGCCCGGCAACAATGGGGATCAGCCCGCCGCCGTAGACCTGCGCGATCTGATAAGCCGCGCTCGCACCCGAGGCGCGGTAGCGGGTCGGGAAATTCTCCGTATAAAAGGTCGGGATCGCGCCGTAGCCGAAGCCGAATACGAAGCCGAATCCCACGATCTCGGCGATCGTCGCGAGGACGAAGTTGCCCGTATTGATCAAGTAGAAATACGGGATAGCGAAGATCAGAAACACGACGGCGGCGATCAACAGAATCGTCCGGCGGTTAATGATGTCGGCGAGCAGCGAGCCGACGATCATGAACACCAGCATAAAAGCCGCGGCGATGAGCCCGATCGTCTCGGGTTCGTTGCCGGTGAAGCCGACCGCCTTCATGTAGCCGGTGCCGAACACAAAGTAGAGGAAGAACGCGCCGCCGAACATCGCGTTCACCAATGAGGTGCGCAGGATGGTCAGCGGCATTTCGCGCCATACCTGATTGGCGGGATATTTGAGGAGTGCGATCTGCGACTTGTGCTGCTCGAACACGAAGCTGTCCATGGTGCGGGTGCGGATCACCAGTCCGACGATCGCCACCAGGAAGCCGGCGAAGAAAAAGATGCGCCAGCCCCAGGCTGTGAAATCGTCCGGCGTCATCAGCGATTTCACGAAGATCACTGAGCCGAAGCCGAGCAATAGCCCGATCGGGATGGCAAAACCGACCCAAGCGCCCCAAAAGGCGCGATGCTTCGATCGCGCCGCCTGCTCGACCACCCAGGTCGAGGCGGTACCGAATTCGGCGCCAAAACTGATCCCCTGCAGCAAGCGGAAAAAAATGAGCAAGGCGGGCGCGACGACGCCGATGCTGTCATAGGTCGGAGTAAGCCCAATCAGCAGCGTGGCGACGCCCATCAGCACCAGGGCATAGACCATCGCATCCTTGCGTCCGCGCCGATCGGCGATATGACCGAAGATGAAAGCGCCAACCGGACGGATGATGATGCCGAGGCCGTAAACGCCGATCGCAGCCGCGACAGCCGCCAGGCCCGGCAGCTTGAAGAAAATCCCGCCCCACACGGTCGCCGCGATCACGCCGGTGACGAGGAAGTCGTACTGTTCGATCACCGAGCCGATGATGCTTGCGAGCGCGACCTTATAGATCTGGCTGGTGGTCGGAGTTGCGGCCGGAGCTGCAGCGACGTCGCTCATTTTGCTTCCCCCAATTTGCAATTTTCGGTTTTTGTCGAGGCGTGGCGCCGACCGGAATGCCATTCCAAAAACATTATAGACCGGATGGCTGGCGGCAAACAGGCGAGGTTAGCCCTCGACCGGCTCGGTTCCGGCGATTTCGATGCCGAAGCCTGACAACCCGACATACGTCATCGGGCGCGACGACGTGATGAGCCTAATCGAGTTGACGCCGAGATCTTTGAGGATTTGCGCGCCGAGACCGACCTCGCGCCATTGCCGCGTGCGCGCTTCGCCGGAGGCCGTGTCGGATGTCTTGGGAATCGAAAGCACCGGCACGCCGGCGGTACCGTCGCGCAATAATATGAGAATGCCCCTGCCGTCGGCTTTGAAGCGCCCAAGCGCCTGATGAATCGTCTTCGCGCCCCCGAACACGTCGGCAATGATGTCGGCGCGGTGCAGCCTTGTCAGCACATTGTTACCGTCGCCGATGCGGCCATAGACGAAGGCCATGTGATGGACTGCATCGAATGGCGTGATAAACGCATAGCCGGTCAAGGTGCCGATCTCGGATTGGACCGGAAACTCGCCGACCCGCTCGATCAGCTTGTCGCGCGCCTGGCGGTAGGCAATCAGCTCCGCAATGGTGATGCGCTGCAGCTTGTGCCGTTCGGCAAAGACGGCAAGCTCGGGCCCGTGCATAACGGTGCCGTCGTCGTTCATGAGCTCGGCAAGCACACCGACCGGCGGCAATCCGGCGAGCCGACAGAGGTCGACGCAGGCTTCGGTATGGCCCGAACGCATCAGCACGCCACCGTCCTTCGCCACCAGCGGAAAGACATGGCCGGGCCGGACGAAATCGGCCGCGCCGCTATTGCCGTTGGCGAGCGCCCGCACGGTATTGCTGCGCTCTTCGGCGGAAATTCCGGTGGTAAGACCGTGACGGACATCGACCGAGACGGTGAACGCGGTGCCGAGCGGCGCGTCGTTGAGCGCCACCATCGGGTCGAGGTGCAGTCGCCGCGCCTCCTCCGGAGCGAGCGGCGCGCAGACGATCCCGGACGTGTTACGGATGATGAACGCCATCTTTTCCGGCGTGCACAGGCTTGCCGCAACGAACAGATCGCCCTCGTTCTCTCGATCGTCGTCATCGGCGACGATGACAATCTCGCCGCGGCTAAATGCGGCGACGACGGTTTGGATGCGTTGGTGCGCGTCGTTCATTTCTGAGTTCGCTGTTGCCGCTCATTCCCGCGCAAGCGGGAATTCAGTCGGGGAAGGTCATCCTTGTGAAAGAATAGCTGGGTCCCGGCTTTCCGCCTTCGCTCCGTGCGCTTCGGCTGACTCAAATCCGCCGTAGCTCGCTTAAGCGAGCGTAGGCTGGTCGCGGGGACGAGCGCGCACGAGTGCTTCATTATCATCGACATCAGCGTGCCGGCGGCGTGAACGGCCAAATCGGGTTTTCGCCCACTTGGCCGCGTTGGCGTAAGTAATGATCCGCGATGACGCATGCCACCATGGCCTCGCCGATCGGCACCGCGCGGATGCCGACGCATGGATCGTGGCGGCCGGTGGTCGAAATTTCGGTCTCGCGACCGTAACGGTCGACGGTGCGGCGCGGAATAAGGATCGACGAGGTCGGCTTCACCGCAAAGCGCGCCACCACTGCCTGCCCCGTTGAAATGCCGCCGAGGATGCCCCCGGCATTATTGGACAGAAACAGCGGCTTGCCGTCATTGCCCATGCGCATTTCGTCGCCGTTTTGCTCGCCGGTCAGCGCGGCGGCGGTAAAGCCGGCGCCGATTTCCACGCCCTTGACGGCATTGATGCTCATCAGCGCCGCGGCGAGATCGCCGTCGAGCTTGCCGTAGATCGGCGCGCCAAGCCCCGCCGGCACGCTGTCGGCGACGACCTCGATGACCGCGCCGATGGACGAACCGCGTTTGCGCAGGCCATCGAGATAATCGCCAAGCACGGCGGCGGTCGCCGCATCGGGACAGAAAAACGGATTGCGCTCGACCTCGGCCCAATCCCAGCGCGCGCGATCGACCCGGTGCGGCCCCATCGCAACGAGCGCACCGCGCACCGTGAGACCGGGCACGATTTTCCGCGCGATCGCGCCGGCGGCGACCCGCATCGCCGTCTCGCGCGCGGACTGGCGGCCGCCGCCGCGATAATCGCGCAGCCCATATTTGACGTCGTAGGTGTAGTCGGCGTGGCCAGGACGATATTTGTCTTTGATATCGGAATAATCTTTCGAGCGCTTATCGACATTATCTATGACGAGCGCAATCGGCGTGCCGGTGGTTATCTGGATGCCGCTTGCCTCGTCGATGAATACGCCGGACAGGATTTTTACCGTGTCGGGCTCCTGGCGCTGCGTGGTATAGCGCGACTGGCCGGGACGGCGTCGATCGAGATAGGGCTGGATATCGGCTTCGGTCAGTGGAATTCGCGGCGGGCAGCCGTCGACCACGCAGCCGATCGCCGGCCCGTGGCTTTCGCCGAAGGTCGTGACCCGGAACAAATGGCCAAACGTATTGAACGACATGACGCGCCGATGACGCCGAATGGCTTGGACGTAGAAAGGTCTGGCTTATTGGGGCTTGGTAGCCCGCGCATCCCATCGGGTCAAATGCATGCACGTCGCGCTCGCGCCGTTCGCAAATGCGGCAGAAACCACGCTTAGCTTTCGCGCCTGCAAAATTTGGCGCGGCATATTGCCGGCAAAATGCGCAGCCGCTCGCTTCCATGATGGCGTCCGTTCATGCTCCATTCATCTGACTGAACGTTGCTTCATCAAAACCTGAACGTCTATTAAGCGACGGAAAAATCACGGTTATTTGCGTTTTTCGATTGCAGGCGGAACGGCTCTATGGCATTGTGCCGCTCGGTAAGGGGGCGAGGGCCCAGGGACCGAGATTTAGCCTGCGACTGAACCGACCTTGCCGTAGGTTCATCACAAACACCAAGGAAGACAACCATGGCTTCGAAGAAGAAGAAGGCCAAGAAGAAAACCAAGTCGTAAGCGCAAGCCTCGTATTGGGGCTACGTTACCGATTTCGGATTTCGCGAGATCCCAAATCTCGCCAAGCGACCGAACCGAGGTTCGGTCGCTTTTGCTTTTAACGAGCAATTTTCCGACCGAACCGAGGTTCGGTCGCTTTTGCTTTTAACGAGCAATTTTCCGACCGAACCGAGGTTCGGTCGCTTTTGCTTTTAACGAGCAATTTTCCGACCGAACCGAGGTTCGGTCGCTTTTGCTTTTAACGAGCAATTTTCCGACCGAACCGAGGTTCGGTCGCTTTTGCTTTTAACGAGCAATTTTCCGACCGAACCGAGGTTCGGTCGCTTTTGTTTTACGCGGCACGACTTCAATGTGAATTACGCGTAGCGCGCCATCTTGCCATTGGCGAACACATAGACGACGCCCTGCGCGATTTGCGCATGCGTGGCTTGTTCCCGCGGCAGCAATCCGAACAGCGCCATGAGCGCGCGCACGCCGCCGCCATGAGCGGCAACCGCCGTGTCCTGCGTCAGCCCTTCATACCATTCGCTGACGCGATCGGTGAGCGAACGATAGCTTTCGCCGCCAGGGGGCGCAAAATCCCACTTGTCTTGCTCGCGTTGCGCCAGCATGCCGGGCATCCGGGCGTCGATTTCCGGCAGCGTCAATCCCTCCCATTCGCCGTAGGCGATCTCCATCAGTCTGTCGTCTATGGCGTAGGAATGCGGATCGAGCCCGAGAGTGGCGCGCAACAGTTCCATTGTTTCGCGCGCTCGCCGCAGCGGGCTGGCCACATAGTCGAAGTCCGCCGGATTGCGATTATCGCGCGCGAACAGATCACGCAACAATCCTCCGCACTCGGCCGCCTGCCGACGGCCGCGGCCATTGAGCACGGTGTCGCGACGGCCCTGCAGCCGCGCCTCAACGTTGAAGTCAGTCTCGCCGTGACGGACGTAATAGAGGACCGGCATGATGGTTCGGCCCCTGAAGTCACTCCTTACCGACGGCGATATCCGGCGCGTCCGGGTGCTTCATGCCGACGATGTGATAGCCGGCATCGACGTGATGCACCTCGCCGGTGACGCCGCGCGACATGTCGGAGAGCAGATATGCAGCGGCCTCGCCCACGTCTTCGATCGTCACGTTGCGCCGCAGCGGCGAGTTGTATTCGTTCCATCTAAAGATGTAGCGGAGATCGCGGATGCCGGCGGCGGCCAGTGTCTTGATCGGGCCCGACGAAATGGCGTTGACGCGGATATTCTTCACGCCGAGATCGGCGGCGAGATACCACACCGAGGCTTCCAGCGCGGCCTTGGCGACGCCCATGACGTTGTAATGCGGCATCCACTTCTCCGCTCCATAATAAGTGAGCGTCAGCATGGCGCCGCCGTTCGGCATAAGCTTCTCGGCGCGTTGCGCGATCGCCGTGAACGAGTAACAGCTCACCAGCATCGTCTTGACGAAATTGTCCTCGGTCGTGTCGACGTAGCGTCCATCGAGCTGGTCCTTATCGGAAAAGGCCATGGCGTGGACCACAAAGTCGATCGCGCCCCAAGCCGATTGCACGGCGGCGAACACCGTATCGATGGTCTTGGGCTCGGTCACGTCGCAATGACCGACCACGATGCCGCCGACCTCCTGGGCGAGTGGCTCGACGCGCTTCTTAAGGGAATCGCCCTGATAGGTGAAAGCGAGCTCGGCGCCGTGCGCGCGGCACGCTTTGGCGATGCCCCAGGCGAGCGAGCGGTTGTTGGCGACCCCCATGACCAGGCCGCGTTTGCCGCGCATCAGGCCCGAGATTTCGGCCATTCCCTTGACCCCGTACGGCGATATGCAGCCCCGGCCTCCTATGGCATAGGGTCATTGGACCATCAAGCTTGGGGACCATTAAGCATTGGGATCGTCTAAGCGCTGGGATCGTCAAGCTTTGGGACTTCATCCGCGCGGTAGCGGAATAGCAAGCCGCCGGTGGGGTTGTTGATGCAGGCGCGGCGCTAACGCCGGTTGCTACGCTGCAAATCTTAACGTGGCCTAACGGGTGAAATCCTTGAGCGAGTTTCACGAGCACATCAAGGTGGCGATCCCGGCGCTGCGGCGCTATGCGCGCGCACTGACCCGCGACGCCGATACGGCCGACGACATCGTTCAGGACACGTTGGTTCGGGCGCTACGCTCCGAACATTTGTTTCACGGCGGAGATACGCGCGCATGGCTCTACACCATCCTCACCAACCTCAACCGCAACAGGCTTCGCACCTTGTCGCGACGGCCGGTGCTGGCGCCGATCAAGGACAGCGACGCGGCAACTGGCGCGCCGGAATCGGGCGGCCGCGATATCACGCGCGCGCTCGACGAAATTGCCGAGGACCAGCGTTCGGCGTTGCTGCTGGTCGTACTCGAGGGCCTGACATATCGCGAAGTGGCGGAAGTACAGGGTATACCCATTGGGACGGTGATGTCGCGCCTCGCACGTGCGCGTAGTCAAATCAAGGCGTATCTCGACGGCGAACGTCCGACATTGCGCCGCGTGAAATGACTGAAGAGAGAGCGAACGATGATTGATCGAGACCACATTGTCAGCGAAGACGAACTTAACGCCTATGTCGACGGCGAATTGCCCGCCGATCGCCGCATGATCGTCGAAGCCTGGCTCACGACGCATCCGGACGATGCGGACAGAATTGCGGCCTGGCGCAAGCAGGCCGAGCTCATCCGCGCGCACTACGGCGCCGTCGCCGACGAAATGCCGCCACAACGGTTCAATGTCGGACGGCTGACGCGCCGGCGCTACAGCACGATGGCTGCGGCCGTCGCCGCGATCGTCGCTGCCTTCGTCGTCGGCGGCGCGCTCGGCTGGACCGCGCGCGGCGTTGAAGCTGCGCGCCCATCCGATCTCACGCGCTTTACCGCCGGCGCGCTCGATGCCTACCGGCTCTACGTGGTCGAAGTCCGCCACCCGGTCGAGGTGCCGGGCGACCAGCGGCCGCATCTGGATGCATGGCTGTCGAAGCGGGTCGGCTCGCCATTGCGCGCGCCCGAACTCGATAAGGTCGGATTGAAGCTCGTCGGCGGCCGGCTCCTGCCCGGTCCGACCGGCGCAACCGCGTTCTTCATGTACGAAACCACGGCAGGCGAGCGCTTCACGCTGTATTGCGGGCGCACCAGCGATCGCGACACGGCGCTGCGTTACACGACGGGCGAACAAAACGCGGCCTATTACTGGGTCGACGGCGACCTCGCCTACGTGCTCTCCGGGCCGGCGGAGCGCGACAAACTCCGCGCGATCGCGCAAGCCGCCTATGATCAGATGGACCGGCGCATGCCGCCGCAGGGCGGGTGAGAGCAGCAATCATTCCGGGGCCGCGGCCCGTTTGGCCGGCATCCTCGACTGATGAAGTCACATGTCCTTGCGCGGGTCATAAGCCTTTTCGGTCCGCCATTTTTTCATCAGCGCTTCGAGTTCGGGATCGCTTTTCTCGGGCAGCACGATGCGGATGGTGGCGAGAAGATCGCCGCGGCCTGATTTCGCGGGAAAGCCCTTGCCTTTGAGGCGGAAGGTTCGCCCGCTCGACGTCCACGGCGGGATCGTAATATCGACCGGCTTGTCCAGCGTCGGCACGCGTACCTTGGCGCCGAGGGCCGCCTCGTAAAGCGTGACCGGCAGTTCGAGTCGCACGTCGGCACCTTCCAGCGTGAATACCGCATGCGGCGCGATCGATACCGTGATCAGCACGTCGCCGGCCCCGGCCTGTCCGGCCATGCCTTGGCCCTTGAGCCTGATTTGCTGCCCGTTGGTAATGCCGGCCGGAATCTTGACGTCGACGTCCTTGCCGGTCGGCAACCGCAGCCGCTCCGTCACCCCGCGCGCCGCCTCCGGCAGTGTCACGGTAAGCGCCGCATGGATGTCGGTGCCCACGCCGAAATCTTCGGGCTCGAAGGTCGATCCGGGGCCGGCGCGGGCGCCGCGTCCGAAGGCTTCCTTGAGAATGTCCTCGAACCCGCCGCCCCTACCGCCGCGCCGGGTGGAACGGGTGAAACCCTCCGGACCGAAATTGAAGTTTTCGAAGTTGACGTCGGGACCGAAACCGGCCCCGGGGCCACGACCTGGCCTTGGTCCGCCACCACCAAAGCCGCTGCCAAACCCCTGGAAACGCGGCTTGCCCTCGGCGTCGATCTCACCGCGATCGAACGCTTTGCGCTTGTCTTCGTCGCCGAGCAGCTCATGCGCGGCGTTCAGCTCCGAAAAGCGCGACGCCGCCTTCGGATCGTTCTTATTGGCGTCGGGATGCAGTTTTTTGGCGAGCTTGCGGTAGGCACTCTTGATCTCGCCCGCGTTCGCCTTGCGATCGACGCCCAAGACCTCATAGGGATCACGCATCCCCGCCACACTCCGTCTCGATTTTCGGGCCGGCCCCGCCTGCCCAGCTGGTTCGTGCCTTCAATGTGGGAATAAATCGCTCATCACGCAATGCAACAGGCGAATCGTCCCAAACTTCGAGCGATGATAGCCGGCTTTAGCTTGGTTTAAGCGGCGTCAGACGCGTCACTTCCCAGGCCCCGCTTGAGGTTCGGCAGGCGGCGCCCTGGAGCCAGTCTTGCGCCGCGCCGTGCACGTAGCTGGCGAGGAAGTCGCGGCACGGGTGGCCGTCTTCGCTATACGGGGTGTCCAGCGGCGTGATGTTGCCGGTGGCGCCGGTTTGGGGATTTTGCCAAGGCACGCTCGCATCTTTGCCGCCGCTGGCGAGCACGTTCGAGGCAGCCGCGCGCGCATAGGCGAGGTCGACTTCCGCGGCACCGGAGCGAAGCGCGACAGGGAGCGCGGACGGGGTCGGCTGCGCGATGGAGCCGGTCGGCATCGTGTCCGCATCGTCGTGCGAGACCAGGGCGGCAAGCCGGTACGAGCAGCCCGAAACAGTAAGCGCGCTCACGATGGCCGCAATGATCGCGACTCCAGGCCACTGCCGACATAGGCGCAAGGCCGCCGTTCCACTATATTGAGAACGGCGGCAGCTTTTCCGATCGCCGCACGCGAGCACTGGGTACTCCGAAGCATGTCAGACGCCGCGCCCATAGAACACCCGGCATGGTTAACGGGCGGTGACTTCACCGAGGCGGACGAGCCGCTGCGCCTATTTGCCGCCTGGTTCGCCGCGGCCAAACGTTCCGAACCGGTCAATCCCGAGGCGATGACGCTCGCTACCGTCGATGCCGACGGCCGCCCCAATGCACGCATGGTGCTGCTGAAGGGTTTTGATGAGCGCGGCTTCGTATTTTATTCCAACGCCGAAAGCATCAAGGGCCACGAGCTTGCCGCCGCGCCGCAAGCGGCCCTGACATTTTATTGGAAATCATTGCAGCGCCAGGTGCGCCAGCGCGGCCGTGTCGAGGCCGTTTCCGATGCGGAAGCCGACGCTTATTTCGCGACCCGCTCGCGCATGGCGCAGATCGGCGCCTGGGCTTCAAAGCAGTCCAGTGCGCTTGAGAGCCGCCTCGCCTTCGAAAAGGCGGTCGCGCGCTATACCGCGAAATTCGCCATCGGCACCGTGCCGCGGCCGCCGCATTGGGTCGGCTATCGCGTCGTACCGTCGGAAATCGAGTTCTGGCAGGAGCGGCCGTTCCGCCTGCACGACCGCATCGTCTTCACGCGCGATAGCGTTAGCGCGCCTTGGACCAAGACGCGGCTCTATCCATAGTCATCTCACCATCGAAAGCATTTAGATGCCAATAACCAACCAGCCGCGCCGCACGCTGCTCCTCACCGGAGCAAGCCGCGGCATCGGCCATGCCACCGTCAAACGCTTTTCCGCCGCCGGCTGGCGCGTCATCACTTGCTCGCGCCATCCGTTTCCGGAAAATTGTCCGTGGGAGGCGGGACCGGAAGATCATATTCAGGTCGATCTGGCGAGCCCCGAAAATACCGAGGAAGCGATCGCCGAAACCAAACGCCGCCTCAACGGCGAATTGCACGCGCTCGTCAACAACGCGGCGATCTCGCCCAAGGCGGCCGGAGGCAAACGGCTCGGCTCGATCGAAACCTCGCGCGAAGCCTGGCATCACATTTTCCAGGTGAATTTCTTCGCGCCGATCATGTTGGCGCGCGGACTGCTCGACGAACTTTCGGCGGCCAAGGGCTCCGTGGTCAATGTCACCTCGATCGCCGGCTCGCGGGTGCATCCATTCGCCGGCACGGCCTATTCGACCTCGAAGGCGGCGCTGGCCGCGCTCACGCGCGAGATGGCTGCGGATTTCGGCCCACGCGGCGTGCGCGTCAACGCCATCGCGCCCGGCGAGATCGACACCGCGATGCTGTCGCCGGGAACCGAAAAGATCGTCGAAAATATTCCGATGCACCGGCTCGGCACGCCCGACGAGGTGGCGAAAATCATTTACGTCTTGTGCACCGACACCGCGTCCTACGTGAACGGCGCCGAGATCCACATCAACGGCGGCCAGCACGTGTAAGGTCTCGATTACCGCACCTGGAACACCAGCTTGCCGCGGAAATGGCGGGACTCGCTTAAGCGATGCGCCTCGGCGGCCTGCGATAGGCGATAAAGCTTGATTTCCGGCGGCCGCACCGCGCCCGACGCGATGAGCTGGCCGACCCGCTCCATCGCCGCGCGCGAACGCGGCACCGGAGGCCGCAGCGCGATCACATCCGGCCGCGTGGGCTTCGGCGCTTCGAGGCCGGAGGCAATGAAGGCGGCGCGGCCGCCCGGCTTGAGCACGGCGAAGGATTTCTCCGCCACGTCGCCGCCGACGGTATCGAATACGGCGTCGCAGCCGCTCACGACCTTGGTGAAATCCTGGCCGTTGTAGTCGACGACTTCATCGGCGCCGAGTGAACGCACGTAGTCGGCGTTCGCGGCGCTCGTCGTCGTGATCGCGCGCGCGCCGATATGCTTTGCCAACTGGATGGCGAAGCTCGCGACCCCGCCGGCGCCACCCTGGATCAAAATCGTTTCGCCGCGTTTGAGCTTCAGCGTATCCTCGAGGGAATTGACCGCGGTCAGGCCGGTGAGCGCCAGCGCAGCGGCGTTCACATGCGACAGACCGTCAGGCTTCTTCGCCACAAGCGCGGCCTCGATCGCGATTTTTTCGCAATAGGTCCCTTCCCGACCGGCACCGAGGACGCCGAAAACGGCGTCGCCAAGTCTGAGGTCCTCGACGCCGCTGCCCAGCGCACCGACCACGCCGGAAAAATCCCGGCCTGGAATTTGCGGAAATTTGACTTGGGAGTGCCGGGCATATTGGCCGGCGCGGAATTTCCAGTCGGCAGCGTTAACGCTGGCCGCAACGACGTCGACGACGACCTCGCCCGCCGCCGCCACGGGGTCCGGCAAGTCGCCATACTTCAAGACTTCCGGGCCGCCGAATTGCTCAAGGAATGCAGCTTTCATCTGAGTTCTTCCCCCGATCGACCGTTTTACGTCACGGCCGCTACGCAGCAGCCGCCCTTGCGGCACAGCGACCGCCGGCCCAATAGGCATAAAGGTTGACTTGCCCAGGCTTGCCGCGCAAGGGCGATAAGATAGACTGCCGGCAGGCCGTCATCCCGAGAAGATGACTGCAGTTTCAGGGAGGTCGTAACAATGAGCAAGTCTGTCAGCCGCACTACGTCGGCGATGCTTTCGGCAGGTGCGGCCGTTGTCGCGCTTGCGCTGGCAACGCCGAGCAACGCACAATCAAATGAGCCAATCAAGATCGGCGTCATCGCCGAGGCGCAGTCGGTCGCCGGATCGTCGATCCCGCAGGCGGCACAACTTGCCGCGGACGAGATCAACGCCGCAGGCGGCGTCAACGGCCGCAAGATCGAGATCATCAGCTACGACAATCACTCCTCGGCCGCGGAATCGGTGCGCGCATTCCAGCGTGCGGCGAATGAGGATCACGTCAATGCGGTCATCGCCAGCTACATCAGCGAAGTCGTGCTGGCGCTCGAGCCGTGGACCGGGCGCTTGAAAACCGTGATGGTGACGCCCGGGGCCGCCTCCGACGTCATCACGCAAAACATCGCCAAGGACTACAACAACCTCAAATACACGTTCCACGGTTACCTGACCTCGACCAGCCTCGCCGATTCCGTGTGCGCGTCGGCGAAGGACCTGCTGGTGGGCCAGCTTCACATGAAGTCGGCTGTCGTCATGAGCGAGGATGCCGCCTGGACGACCCCGCTCGACGATGAATACATCAAGTGTCTGCCGAATGTCGGCATCAAGGTGATCGACCATATCCGCGTCTCGCCCGACACCACGGACTTCACGCCGATCTTCAATAAGATCGAGGGCGAAAAACCCGACGTAATGATCACCGGCATTTCGCATGTCGGCGTGCAGCCGACGGTGCAATGGAAGCAGCAGGAAGTGCCGATCCCGATGTACGGCATTTCCTCGCAGGCGACCAACTCAAGCTTCTGGAACGACACCAACGGCGCGACCGAAGGCGTGCTCTACCAAGCCGTCTCCGGACCCGGCGTCGCGGTGACGCCAAAGACGCTGCCGTTCGTCGCGGCCTTCAACAAGCGGTACGGCAACAACCCGTCCTATTGCGGCTATACCTCCTATGACGAGGTTTATTACATCGCCGACGCGATCAAGCGGGGCGGCACCGATCCCGACAAGTTGGTCGATGCGCTGGAAAAGACCGATTACGTCGGCACGATTGGCCGCGTGCAGTTCAAGGGCAAGGACACGGCTAATCCGCACGCGCTCAAGATCGGCGCGAGCACGCTTGAGGGCTTAATGCTGCAATGGCAGAACGGCAAACAGGTCAATCTGTGGCCAGCCGGTGTCGCCAACGGCAAGTTGAAGTTCCCGCCGTTCATCAAGCTCGGCTCGGCCGATTGACAAGGGGACGATCGGCGCTTCGTCACTCTCCCCGCCCGCGGCCGCGAGCGGGGAGAATTTTTGACTAGACCGAGCACGGGTGCGTGGTCTGACCGATGCTGTTCTGGCAAATCCTGATCGACGGCTTTGCGATCAGTTCGCTCTATGCGCTCGGCGCCACGGGTTTCGCGCTGATCTTCGGCGTCTCCGGCGTGCTGAACCTGTCGCACGGCGCGCTGATGGTCGCCGCCGTCGTCGCGGCCTGGGCGGCCGGCGACCAGCTCCACGCCGGACCTTATGCCGGCGCCGCGATTGGCGTCGTCATCGGCTTTGCCGCGTCGCTCCTCACCTATTTCCTCATCGTCCGGCCGCTGCAGCAGTCGCGCAAAATCCGCGAGGAGGAAAAGGAAATCTTCATCCTCACCGCGACGCTCTTATGGGGCATCATGCTCCAGGAGCTGATCGCGTACCTTTATACCAACAATGCCAAGACCGTGGCGCCGATCGTGGAAGGCGTCGTCTCGATCGTCGGCGTGCGCACGCCAAAGAACGAAATTTTCACCGCCGTCGTCTGCTGGCTGGTCATTGCCGTGCTGTGGCTCCTGGTCAACCGCACACGCGCCGGTAAAGCGGTGCTGGCCGCCTCGATGAATCCGCGCGGCGTGACGCTGCTCGGCATCGAGCTGTCGCAAGTCTACATCGCGGTATGGGCAATCTACGGGGTGCTCGTCGGCATCGCCGGCGTGCTGCTTGGCATGTTCCTCGGCGTGTCGTCCTATAGCGTCGGGCCGCTGACGGCGAGCGCGTTTTCGATCGTCGTGCTCGGCGGGCTCGGCAGCGTTTCGGGTGCGCTGATCGCCGCCTATGTGGTCGGCTACCTCGAAACGCTGACGGCCTATCTGATCTCACCGGCCTATCGCACCATCCCGGCGCTCCTGCTGCTCGTAGCGGTGATGTATGTCAGGCCGCGGGGACTGTTGGGGCGCCGCTAGATGCATTCCTTCTCCACCGCCCGCATCGTCCTCGTCGCACTCGGCGTGGTCGTTGTGGCGTCGTTTTTGCCTCTCGGCGTCTCCGGCTACATCCTCGGCCTGCTGACCGTCGCGTATTATTTCGGCGTATTTGCAATGGCGTGGGACTTGCTATTCGGCTTCGCCGGCGAGGTCAATTTCGGGCCGACGTTTTTGATCGGCACAGGCGCCTATACCGCGGGCATTCTCGACAACCTTTACCAGCCGCCGATCTGGCTCTGCGTGGCTGCCGGCGCGCTTGCGGCGGTCGCCGGCGGCGTGGTGCTGGCGCTGCCGGCGCTGCGGGTGCGCGGACCCTATTTCGGCCTGACCACGCTCGTCGCCGTGCTGATGTTGCAGAACTTCGTCGTGGTAGACGCCCATTTGACGGGGGGCGAAATCGGTCTGACCGTGCCTGACGTCATTACGATCAGCGACGCCGCGAATTACGAAATCGCGCTGTGGTTCATGGCGGTGAGCGGCGCGATCCTATTTTCGCTGTCGCGGTCGCCGGTTGGCCTGATTCTACAAGCCAGCGGCCAGGACGCGGTGCAAGCCGCCGCGCTCGGCTTCAATGTGACCAAGCACAAGCTCGCCGCTTTCATAATCAGCGCTTTCTTCTCGGGGCTGGCCGGCGCGCTGATGGCTTTTTATCTCAGCTCCGCTTCGGTCGGCACCTTTGTCGACATCACGGTCGGCGTGCAGATCATCATCGCCGCGGTGATCGGCGGCCGGCGCACCATTCTCGGCGGCGTGCTCGGCGCCGTCTTCCTCATTGCCATGAGCGAGCTGCTCCGCCCGCTCGGCGATCTGTCGAACTTTGTCGTGTTCGCCATGGCGCTCGTCGTCGTGCTGTTGTTTCCGAGCGGCTTTTTCGGACTGCTCACGCGCAGCAAGGAGCCCAGCTAAGCATGACCGAGCGTGCGCATCTCGAGGTTGACGGCCTCACCAAACGTTTTGGCGGTCTCGTCGCCGTCAAGAGCATGGGATTTAGCGTAAGCGCGGGGGAGATTTTAGGACTGATCGGACCGAACGGCTCCGGCAAGTCGACGGTCATGAAGCTGATCATGGGGATCGAACGCCCCGATGCCGGCTCGGTACGCATCAACGGCACGGAAGTCGCCGGCTGGCCGTCACACCGAATCGCGCGCATGGGCGCCGGCATCGTGTTCCAGCATTCGCGTCCGCTGCACCGCCAGACGGTGCTGGAGAACATCAAGCTTGCACTGCTTCCGGACAAACTCACCCGGCTATTCGCCGATCCACGGACCGACGAGCGTGCGCGGGCCATCGCGGCCCGCGTGGGCTTGAGCGGCGTGCTCGACCGCCGGCCGGCCACCTTGCCATTCGCCGACCTGCGCAAGATCGAGATCGCCAAAGCGATCGCGCGGAACCCGCCGGTGCTGCTGATCGATGAGCCTTTCGCAGGTCTCACCTTATCGGAGACGGCGGCCTTCTCCGACCTTATTTGCGAATTGCGCGACGACGGACGCGCCGTGCTCCTGGTCGATCACAACGTCAAAAGCGTCGCGCGCCTGGTCGACCGCGTGCTCGCCATGTATGTCGGCGAGCGCATTGCCGAGGGCACCGCCGACGAGGTGATGCGCAACGAAACCGTGCGGCGCGTCTATCTCGGCGGCAGCATCGAGACTGCGGCGCGCCCGGAATCCTCATTCGGCGACCGCACCACGCCGTTCCTCGAAGTGGACAATGTCGGCGTCCAGTACGGCAAGGCGCAGGCGCTGCAGAGTGTGTCGATCCACGTGCATGCCGGCGAATTCGTCTCGGTGGTAGGACTGAACGGCGCCGGAAAGACGACGCTGTTCAACGCCATATCCGGCTTGCTGCCCTATTCGGGGGAGATTCGCCGCGAGGGCGCCTCGTTGCGCGGCCAGACTGCGGCGGCGATCGCGCGCGGCGGCATCGTGCAATGCTCCGAAGGGCGCAACCTCTTCACCGACATGACGGTGCGCGAGAATCTCGATCTCGGCGGTCAGCATTTGCCGGCGGCCGAGAGTGCAGATCAGATCGGCTGGCTATTCGACCTATTTCCGATCTTACGCGAGCGCCAGAAGCAGGCGGCCGGCACGCTGTCGGGCGGCGAACAGCAGATGCTGACCATCGCGCGCGCGCTGATGATGAAGCCGAAGCTGTTGATCCTCGACGAACCGACGCTCGGACTGGCGCCCGTCATCCTCGAACAAATCGCCAAGGCGCTGGAACGTCTGCGGCAGACCACCGCCATCACCGTGCTCCTCGGCGAGCAGAACGTCACCTTCGCGCTACCGCATGCCGATCGCGTCTATGTGCTCGAACACGCCCGCATCGTCTGGGAAGGCGAACCGGCGAAGTTCGCGGCCGGCGCGGGCACGGGTTATCTGTAGGGCGTGGATTCCGGCACCCGAATGGCATAGTATCCGAGGTTGTGCGTGGGGCGGCCTCAAATGGTTGATTTCTATCCTATTTTAGCGCGAGCCGTTTCGAGCTTGCCGCACAATGACGCCGAAGCGCGCCGAAATTTGTACGCGCGCGCACGGGCGATCGTCACCGAGCAATTGCGCGGGCGGGCTCTGCACGGCGCGGCGGGCGAGGCGATACGCGAGCAGGCCGCGCTGGAAACGGCCATCCGCAGGGTGGAGGCGGAATCGCGGTCTGGCCCGACCGCGATGCTGAGGAAACCCGTGGCAGCGCCACCGCCGCGCAAACGTGGCGGCGTCGCCGATGCGCAAGAGCGCGCCGGCAATACCGCGAGATCTCTTTCGAAAATCCTTCACGCCGTGCAGTCGGACGATACAAGCAACGACGGGCCGCAACCATCGCGTCGGCAGTCCGGGACGCAAGCCCTGGTCCCGAGCGCAGAACCAAAAGCACTCGCAATGAGCGGCTACCGGAAAGCCAGTGCGCCGGCCGAACTCGGCGGCGCGCCGAGCTCGCTTGGCACAATGCTGTTTGCTACCGCTTATGTCGTGGCAGCGTTGGCGTTCACCGGGGTGACTTACATTCGATGTATCGTGTGGCTGTACCAGGATGTCATCGGCTATCCCATATTGCTTGTCGTGATGGCGGCCACGCTTGGGCTGTTCATCGTACCGCCCGTGATGATTTTCAGGAAAACATCGACATTGCCGACGATCGACGTCTTGCTGCGCTACATTCATTCAGCATCGCGACGGGTTCTTTAGGTTTCCTTCACGCGTACAGAAAATCGAGCACCGCCGTTTCGGCAAGGACGGCCTGTGGAATGCTGTGGCGCGCCGAGCGGGCACGTTCTTCGGCGGTTTGCGTCGCCTGTAGATAAGCTCCGAGATGGCGGGCGCGTTCGATGATTTTTTTATTCTCCGGCAGGCGCTGCGCTTCGAAGCGGCGTAGCGCGCCCTCGACGTCGTCGGCATCGAGCGCTTGCGCGAGCGCCGCCGCATCGTCAGCTGCCTTGGAAACGCCGGCGGCAACGTGGGGACGGGCGACGAAGGCCGCGTCGCCGATTATCGCGACCCGCCCGAAGGCAAGCCGCGGGCTTTCGAGGTCGTAGATCGGCTGCAGAATCGGCTCGTCGATCAGGCGGACGATGTCGCGGAACTGCGGCGCCAATAGCCGCTCGGCCGCGGCGCGCATGGCGGCGATCGGCGCGGTGCGGATGAGCGGCGGCGGGATGGAGATCGAATGGGTGACGCCCGACTTGTCGGTGAGGAGGGCCGGCAGTTCGGCCGCCTCATCCGCCGGCCGGTACCACACCACATTATAGCGGCGCTGGCCCGCCCGCAGTTCGTTGTCCGGCCCGGCGACCGGGTAGCCGAGACACTGCTCGCCGGGCGGCAGGCAGAACGTCATATCCATAAAGAGTTCGCGGTGGATCGCCGGCGGGATGACGCTTTCGGGCAGCAGCGCGCGCCAGGCGACGTATCCTGCATAGAGCGGCACGACATCGGGCGCGCATTGCCGGCGCACGGTCGAGCGCAACCCGTCGGCGCCGATGAGCACATCGGCCGTGCTCGCGCTGCCATCGCTGAGATGGGCGACAACGCCCTCCCCGCTCTGCTCGATCGCCCGCAGACCGGTGCCGCGATGGTAGCACGCCGGCGCAAAGGCATCGCGCAGCACGCGATAAACGCGCTCCCAGGCCGTGAGCACTTGGGGGCATTCGAGCGTAAGCCTCGTCCGGCCGGCTTGGTCCAGGATTCTGCGCGTCGTCATGGCGACGCCAAGGTCGCTGGTGTCGAGGCCGAGGCCGTTTAGGCGCGCGATCAGTTCGGCTTGGGCGACGATGCCGGCGCCACGGCCGGCAAGCTCCTTTTCGACCCGCTCGAAAATATCGACGTCCCAGCCATGCCGGGCGAGCATGATACCGGCCAACAGCCCGCTCATCGATCCGCCGATCACCAGCGCGCGGCGCTTCCCGGGCATTTCCAAAATCCCCTATTTGCGAAGCTTTCCCAAGCCGCAAAGGTTTTCTATATTGTGCCTATAATCCTTGGAGGAACACCATGGCCCTGACCATGATGGACAAGTCGACTGATCGCGCCGACACGTCGGCCTGGCCACCGGCAATTGCCGCCGAATTCGAGCGCGAGAAGCGCAATAATAACGGCTGCGTTGGATCGACGCTCTTGTCCGAGAGCGAGCGCGTACGGGTCTGGATCATCCGGCTCGCTCCGGGCGAGCGGATCGGCTTCCACCGCCATGTGCTCGATTATTTCTGGACTGCGGTGACGGGCGGGCGCGGCCGCCAGCACGTGCACGACGGCACCACGGTCGAATATACCTACCAGCCGGGCGAAACCCGCCATGAGATCTATGGTCCGGGCGAGTTCAAAGTCCACGACCTCGAAAATCTCGGCGACAAGGAGATGGTTTTCATGACCATCGAATTCCTCAACAGCGCCAATAAGCCGCTCGCGATCCCGGACAAGGTGCGCGCCGCAGCGTAGCGTGCGGATTCGGCCTACGGCATACCCTCTCCCCGCACGGCGGGGAGAAGTTTCTTGATAGCCAATACCGGATACTTCCTGCACACTCCCGCGGGGCTGAGTGGCTGAGTAATGATCTTTTCGTTCGATCTTCTTATCAACGCCGTCGTTTCCGGCATCCTGATCGGCGGCTTCTATGCGGCGGTGACATCGGGCGTGTCGCTGGCGTTCGGCATTCTCGACATCGTCAATATCGCCCATCCTGCCTTCATCATCCTCGGTTCCTACGTCGCCTATATCGTCAATGCGACATTCGGGCTCGACCCGATCCTGACCGCAATTGTCGTGATGCCGCTGTTCTACGTTCTCGGTGCCGGCATCTATCAAATCTATTACGTCTCATTCGAGAAACGCGGCCAGGAATCGCTGCGTGGCCTCGCTTTCTTCTTCGGTCTTCTGTTCATCACCGAAGTATCGCTGGTTCTGTATTTCGGCGTCGACTACCGCTACGTCAATGCAGTCTATATCGGTCCGACCTTGCACCTCGGCGACGTCGACATGCCGCTGCGTATCCTGGTGCCGTGCCTGGTGTCGCTCCTTCTGATCGCGGCGCTGCAGCTCATTCTGACTCGCACCTTCATCGGCCGCGCGATTATGGCGGTGGCGCAGGACCAGTTGGCGCTGCGGCTGATGGCGATCGATCCGGTGCGCATTAAGCGCATCGCGTTCGGCATGTCGATCGCAACGGCGTCGCTGGCCGGCGCGTTTCTCATCATCATCCAGCCGGTCGAGCCCTCGGTCGGACGCGAATATATCGGCCGTGTGTTCGCGATCTGCGTGCTTGGCGGCATGGGCAGCCTGCCCGGCACCGTGATCGCCGCCATGCTGATCGGCATCGTCGAAAGCCTCACCTCGACGTTCTATGGCCCGTCATGGGCGCCGGCGGTCTCGTTCGGCTTCCTGCTCTTGACGCTGGCGGTGCGGCCGGCCGGCCTGTTGGGACGATGATCGTGCGCACCCCGGCTTTCCTCGTCATCTGTCTCGTCATCGCCGCCGTCGTATTTGCGGCATCGATGGCGGTCGGCAACGATTATGTGTTTTTCGCCGGCTACGTCGTCTTGCAATATGTCGTGCTGGCAACCGCCTGGAACATCCTCGGCGGCTATTGCGGCTATGTGAATTTCGGAACCGCCGCTTTCTTCGCGCTTGGCGCTTATTCGACCGTCGCGATTTATAAATTAATTGGCGACAACGAATTGCCGCACGTCATTCCGATTCCCATTCTGATGCTGGTCGGCGGAGCGGTATCGGGCGTCGTCGGATTCGGCATGGGCTATCTGACGCTGCGGCTGCGCGGCGCGTTCTTTTCAATCGCGACGCTGGCGCTCGCCGTCGTTTTGGAGACGCTGGTCGTCAACTGGGACTATGTCGGCGGTTCGCGCGGCGCCTATATCATCCGCCCGGAGGAGATCGCACCGATCGGCAATTATATCCGATATCTGTTCCTGATCATGATGTTGCTCGCCGTGGCTGCCATCACAATTGCACGCTTGATCGAGCGCTCGCGGCTGGGCTACGGCTTCGCCACCATCCGCGACGACGAACTGGCCGCCGAGGCGTCCGGCGTGCCGACGCTGCGATTGAAGCTCATCGCGACCACAATATCCGGCGCGCTCATGGGAATGGCGGGGGCGCCGTTTCCCTATTACATCGGCTTCCTGCAACCGGACTCGACTTTCGGGCTCGACTACGCCGTGAACTCGATCGCCATGCCGCTGATCGGCGGCACCACGAGCTGGGTCGGCCCGCTGATCGGCACGCTTCTGCTCGGCACTTTGCAACAGGTCGCCACCGTGACGATCTCGTCGGCCGTCAATCTGTTGCTGGTCGGCTGCCTTCTGGTCGGCTTCGTCATCGTGGCGCCGAACGGCATCGTCGGGCTCGTCCATACCTATTTGCAGCGCAAGCCCGACGATTTCGTCGGCCGCCGCCGCGTCGACGCCGATGCGCCGGGGTCTGTGCCATGAATGCTGCCGCGAACAGTGCGATGGCCAACACCGATCTCCTCCAGATCGACAATCTCGGCAAACGCTTCGGCGGCTTCGTGGCGCTGGAAAATATTTCGTTGTCGGTCGCGGCCGGCGAGCGCCTCGGCTTGATCGGCCCCAACGGCTCCGGCAAAAGTACGCTGGTCAATTGCATCTGCGGCACGCTGCGCAACGAGCAAGGTGCCGTGCGCTTTAACGGCCAACAGCTTGACGGGCTCGCCGCGCATCAACGCACCCGGCTGGGTCTCGCGCGCAGTTTTCAGTTGCCGCGGCCGTTCGCCAGCATGAGCCTCATCGACAACATCCGGATCCCGTTGCTCTACACCGTGGCCGCGCGCGGCGCCGGCCGCTCCGCGCAGGACATCGACACGCGATGCGCCGACCTGTTGCACGAAGTGGGTCTCGAAGAAAAGGCGCGCCAGCTACCGCGCGATCTCACCCAGGTCGAGATGCGCAAGCTCGAACTCGCCCGCGCCATGGCGGCGGAGCCGAAGCTTCTGATTGCCGATGAAGCGATGGCCGGGCTTACGCATTCGGAAATCGAGGAGATTTTGACGCTGCTCGTCCGCTTGAACGACAAGGGCGTCACCATCATCCTGATCGAGCATATCATGCGTGCGGTGATGAGTTTTTCGCGCCGGCTCGTGGTGCTGGTATCCGGTAAAAAGATCGCTGACGGCGCGCCGGATGCCGTTATGCGCGACCCGGAAGTGGAGAGGGCCTATCTTGGCTAGCAGCCTCACCATCGCCGGCATCCACGCCGCCTACGGCGCGGTGCGCGTGATCGACGACGTCTCGCTGAAGGTCGGCGGCGGGGAAACCGTCGTGCTCCTTGGCACCAACGGCAACGGCAAATCGACGCTCATGAAGTGCATCATGGGCCTGGTGCAGCCGAGTGAAGGCAGCATCGTCGCCGAGATCGACGGCATCCACCACGACCTCGTCGGCCGTACCACGGAGGATATCGTCGATCTCGGCATCGCGCTGGTGCCGGAGGGCCGCCGGCTCTTCCCCAAGCTGACAGTGGAGGAAAATCTCCTGCTCGGCGCGTTCCGGCGCACCGCGCGGCGTGAGCTGTCGCGCAATCTGGGCGTCTGTTTCGAGACCTTCCCGCGCCTCGCCGAGCGCCGCCGCCAGCTTGCCGGCAGCATGTCGGGTGGCGAGCAGCAGATGCTCGCGCTCGGCCGCGCGCTGATGCTGGCGCCGAAAATCCTTTTGATCGACGAGCCATCGGTGGGCTTGGCCCCGATCCTGGTCGGCCGCACCATCGACGCCATCAGTGAAATGAAACAACGCTATTCGCTCACCGTGTTGATGGCCGAGCAGAATTTCACCCAGGCGATCCGTATCGCCGACCGCGGCTACGTCATCGTCCACGGCAAAATCGCCTTCGAGGGCCGCACCATGGACGAGCTCAACAACAACGATTTGATCAAGAAATTTTATTTGGGGCTGTAAGCGGCAGCACTCGGCGCGTTCCCCTCTCCCTTGTGGGGAGGGGGTCGAGAGGTTTTGCGCAGGCGTCGACGTCCTCACGTCAGCTCCCGACCCCCCACCCTACCCTCCCCCACAAGGAGGGAGGGATCATTCACCGCACCGGAAAATCGAAATATGTCTGCGGAAATGGCTCGCCCCGTAGGGTGAAATGCCACCATTCCTTATCGTAGCCGCGGAAGCCGCGCCGGCGCATCGCCGCCGCGAGCAGCATGCGGTTGGCGTGCTGTTGTGGCGTGATCGTCGGATCGGCGGTCCATGATTTCGGGCTGAAGAAGTCGAAATGGGTTCCCATATCGAGCTCGGTGCCGTCGATTTTTGCCAGCGTCAGATCCATGGTCGAGCCGCGCGAATGGCCGGAATGCGAGGCGATATAGCCGTCGCGGAACAGCGTGCGCTTGTCGACGTCGGGATAAAACTCCGCCTTGGCTTGCTGATCCTTGAGGTCGCGCGCCCAGCGGACGAAATTCATCACCGCACGCGCCGGACGGTAGCAATCGAATACTTTGATGACGAAACGCGGGGCGAGGTCGCGTGCGATTTCGGCGAGCGCAGCCGCTGCCTCGCGCGTGAGCAGACAATGCGGCGCTTGGTAGCCGTCAACCGGCCGGCCGGTGAAATTATGCGAGCCGGCATAGCGCATCTCGACGATGAGCCCGGGCACCAGCGTTGCCGCATCGACGAAAACGGCAGGGCGCTGCTGAACGGCCTGCTGCTCCTGGGCAAACGCCGCCTGGGTAGCGACGCTTGCAATGAGTGCGAGAGAGAATCTCAGCATTCGCATGGGCGGACAATCACCTATTGCGAGCACGCCGAGACCCATTGGCCTTCGATCGTAGTTTGCGAATCGACCATCGGCATGCCGCCCATTTCCGCTTTGGTGTGCACGGTGCCGGTGTAGTGATGCGGGCTGTCGAAGTCGAACGCGCCGCTCAAATCCATATTGAGCTGTCCCTTGCAGACCAGATGCCAGGTGAGCAGCGGCCCCTTTAGGCTGCGCTCGATCGGCGCACAGACCGAATTCACGGTCGCCGGGATCGGCGCGAACGTGGCGCCAAGATCGCCGGTCTGTTCGGCGGTCAGGCATTTGGACGACTGGTGCGGCGGCCCAGTCATGCCTGTGCTCTCGCTGTGAGTGGTGATCCTCCACAGCCCGGGATCGATGCCATCGGCGAAGGCCGCCGAGCACGCAAGCGCAAACGCCGTAAGCGCAACGGCGGCGGCGGCGTGGTAAATCGCAAACATCTCCATTCATTCCCCTTAAGGACGGCCATTTGGCGCATACGGCCGTGCTGTTAACCAACCGCTAACCATATACCCGGCACATTTTGCCTGGGAGGCGTAACGGTTTCCACTGCACTCCTCGAACGCTCTTAGGGGGCAGCCCTGGACTCGAGCGCGGCTCCGCTTCTTCACGTCGGCGGCCCCCCGGCCGCCGCACATAGCTTTGCAACACGCGACCGCAAACGGGGCCGATCGAACGGCATGACCGACGCAACAACGGCCGAGCGCGGGGAGACGGCGATGTCGCGGCTCGCCGACCTCGGCACCATGCTCCGGCGCAGCGATATCGCGCTGGCGGTCGGCATGATGGCAATTCTCGTCATCTTGATCCTGCCGCTGCCGCCGGTTCTGCTCGATTTCTCGCTGGCGATTTCCATCACCTTTTCCGTGCTGATTCTGATGACGTCGCTGTTCATCCAGGCGCCGCTCGAGTTCTCCGCTTTCCCAACCGTGCTGTTGATCGCCACCATGCTGCGGCTGGCGCTCAATCTCGCCTCGACGCGGCTCATCCTCGCCCATGGCCATGAGGGCACCGCCGCTGCCGGCCATGTCATCCAGGCGTTCGGCAATTTCGTCATGGGCGGCAATTTCGTCATCGGCATTATCGTGTTCACGATCCTGGTGATTGTGAATTTCGTCGTCATCACCAAGGGTTCGGGCCGCATCGCCGAAGTGGCGGCGCGCTTTCACCTCGATTCCATGCCCGGCAAGCAGATGGCCATCGACGCCGATCTCAATGCCGGCCTGATCGAGGAGAAGGAGGCGCGGCGGCGGCGCAAGGCGCTGGAGGACGAATCCGGCTTTTTCGGCGCCATGGACGGCGCCTCGAAATTCGTCCGCGGCGACGCCATCGCCGGGCTCCTGGTGGTGATGATCAACGTCATCGGCGGCATGATCATCGGCATCGTGCAGCAGGGCCTCAGTTTTACCGACGCCGCCCAGGATTACACGCTGCTGACCGTCGGCGACGGCTTAGTCACTCAAATCCCTGCTCTTATCGTTTCGACCGCAGCCGGCCTCCTGGTCTCGAAGGCGGGCGTAGCGGGCGCCGCCGACAAGGCGCTGCTCGGACAGTTCTCCAGTTATCCCAAGGCGCTCGGCATGTCGGGCGCCGTCATGCTGGTCATGGCGCTCCTCCCCGGCATTCCGATGATACCGTTTCTCGCGCTTGGCGGCGGCACCGCGGCGCTGGCTTATGTGATCGACCGCCGCGCCAAGCAGGCGATCGCCGACGAGGCGAAAAAGGTGGAAACCGCCAAGGCGGCGCCAACCGACGAGCCGATCGCCGCTTCGCTCAAAATGGACGATCTCAAGATCGAGCTCGGCTATGCGCTGTTGCCGTTGGTGAATGCGCCGGACGGCTCCGACCGGCTGACCGAGCAGATCAAGGCGCTGCGCCGCTCGCTCGCGAGCGAAATGGGCTTCGTCATGCCGGCAGTGCGCATCCTCGACAACGTGCAGCTCGACGCCAACACCTACCTCATCAAGATCAAGGAGGTCGAAGCCGGCACCGGAAAGGTGTGGCACGGCCAGTACATGGTCATGGATCCGTCGGGCAATCAGGTCACGCTTCCGGGCACGCACACCACCGAGCCGACCTTTGGCTTGCCCGCGACCTGGATCGACGCCGCGCTGAAAGAGGAGGCTTCGGTCAGGGGTTTGACCGTCGTCGACGCCGCCACGGTGCTCGCCACGCACCTTACCGAGCTGATCAAGGCCAATATGGCGGAGCTTTTGTCCTACGGCGAGGTGCAGAAACTGATCAAGGAGCTGCCGAAAGAGCAGAGCGAGCTGATCAAGGATATCGTGCCGGCGCAGATCACCATTTCCGGCATCCAGCGCGTGCTGCAGATATTGCTCGCCGAGCGGGTCTCGATCCGCGACCTATCGACCATTCTCGAAGGCATCGCCGACGGCTTGCCGGCAACGCGCAACGCCACGATGCTCGCCGAGCACGTGCGCGCGCGCCTCGCGCGCCAACTCTGCGCCCAGCATGTCACCGCGGCCGGCACGCTGCCGATCATCGCGCTCACCGCCAAATGGGAGCAGTCTTTTGCCGAATCGATCGTCGGCCAGGGCGACGATCGCAACCTCGCCATGCAGCCGTCGAAACTCACCGAATTCATCAATCTGGTGCGGGAAAAATTCGAGCAGGCGGCGCGCGACGGCGAAGCGCCGGTGCTCGTCACCTCGCCCGGCATCCGGCCGTTCGTGCGCGGCATCGTCGAGCGCTTCCGTGCGCAAACCGCCGTGCTGGCGCAATCGGAAATTCATCCGCGGGTGCGGCTGAAGACGGTTGGCAGTATTTAATTTGCAGGATGTTACGGCGCGACCGATAGGCCTTTGACGCGATGCTTCTCGATCAGGCGCGCCACCAGTCCTGACTTTTTTGCTTCTGCAACGAATTCGCTGAGGAACGCGGCGCCGGCGGTATTCGGTTTGGCCGTGCCAATCGCTTGCTGCACGGTCATGAAGTTGCCTGGAAGGATCCTGCTGCCCGGTAGTTTCTCGGCGTCCGTCAAGAGTTGCGGCCGCAGCGCCGCATAGGCCTCGAGCTTTTCGGCGACGAATTGATTAAACGGCGCGTCTGCCGAATCCGACCGCAGCACGGTTGCCTGCTTGATATTGCGTTCGAGCCACAGGTCGTAAGCCGCGCCGCGCCGCACTGTGATCCGCACCCCCGGCCGATCGACATCGGCGATGCCGGAAATCGACGAGCCGTTGGGCACGAGGTAGGTAGCTTCGATTTCGCAATAGGCCGGCGTGAACGTGATCTTCTCCGCCCGCTGCGGCTCCGCCCCGATAAGCCCGATGTCCCAAACGTTGGTGCCGGCGGCATCGGCCAAGTGCGATGGCCGGTCGAATTTAACGTAAGCCACCGGCACATTGAGCCGCCTTGCGATCTCAGCGGCCATATCGGGCGCGACCCCCTGCGGATCGCCCGATGCGGTTTTTCCCGTGACCAGCAGGAAATTGCTCATATTGATTCCGGCGCGCAGCACGCCTGTCGGGGCAAGTTCGGATGTGATCTGGCTCACGTTCTGACCTTTTTAAAAAACTGCTGATACGACATGGGTTTAACCTAGTTTTCCGACCCGGCGGCCGGGCCACTGCCGGAACCAAGCGTCGTTTCACCCGTTATCACTTGTCTTCAAGGTTCAGTGAAGACGCGTTTTGCGAACAGTTCCGAGTACCCACATCCCGGTTCGAATGAACCCTTTGGCCCGGCGAGTGCGACGGGTGGGCAGAAGCGCGAGGAAGTCATGAACCATTCAATGTACAGCGCCGACCGCGCCACGCATTTGAAGATCGTGGTCCTTGGCCTTTTGTGCGCGACTGTGGTCGCGGTGGTCGGCATTTTCGCCAATGTGAGCAGTGGGGTTAACCTCGGGACGGACGTGGTGGTCAAGGCCGGTCAGCCGACCACGCTGAGCGGTCATTTCCCGACCATCCGATAATCTTAAGTCTTCGGCGGCGAGGCCGGGACGGCTTCCACCATTTTGCCGGTGAATAAAACCGGTCCGGTCGGCACGCCGCTTGGCGAGCCGCCCGCAGGCTCGAGCGATACCGCGTAGCGCGCCGCGCGCATTGCCGCGACATCGAAATTGGAAGGCAATGGCCGCTCGGTGAATTCCTCGGCGCCGACAAGGCCGAGCGACCGCGGTTTCGAATCTTTATTCGAAATCAGCCACAGTTCGAAGCTCCGGCCGGCATCCGCGCTGGCGGTCATTCTGCGTACGGTCATGGTGCGGTTCTGTGGATCAACCGTGAGCAAAAACGCCGGTGCAGTCGGTTCCTGCTGCAACACCGCCACGAGCCGCGACCCGGGCGGCGGGGCCGTCGCCGCCGATTGCGAGAGCCGGCCCGCCGGAAGCAGCCCGGGCGCGAACTGGCCCACGGCGATATAGACCGCGAGCAACGCGGCGATCGCGCTCATCGCCATTGTGATGCCGCGCCAGCGCCGCGCCTCGCCTGCCAGATAGATGACATCGGCGCCGGGCTCAATTTTTGGCGCGGATGGCGCGGGCGCCGGCTGGTTCGGCGATGGCGTTTCGGCTTGCGACTGCGGTTCCGGCGGCAGCAGGCTTGATGCGAGCCCAGCAACCGGCGACGTCTCGTCCAAATCCTGAGGCGGCGGAGCATCCAAATCTATCGCGGACTCGAAGAGCAAATCCGGCACCGTTTCCGCTGGCTGCTCCGGCGCAATCTCCGGCGTCATCTCCGCCGTCGTTTCCGGTGCGGTCTGCGGCGCGGTTTCCTCGATTGTCGGCAGCAGGCCCGCCTCGGCCGCCGGTTCGCCGGCTTCCACTTCTGCTTCGGCTGCAATGCGCCGGTCGGCGCCGTCGATCTCGGTTTTGATCCTGTCCCAGACGTCCGGCGGCGGCTCAACCGCCTCGACCATGACATTGAGCTCGCCGAGCCGGCGCTCCCATACGCGCACGATCTCGGCAAAGCCCGGATCGATCACGAGCAGCGCCTCAGCCTGGTCGCGCTCATCGGCGGACAGCGTTCCCAAGACATATTCGGCGGCAAGAGCGTCCCGGTCGTCGTCGTACATCGCTACCTCAAAAAGTTTTCCTTATGCACCCGATCTTATCGATCACACTCGGTCCCCCATACACTCGCGAATTTCGAGGAGACTGCGGCGAAGCCAGGTCTTGATCGTGTTAACGGGAATATCGAGTTTTTGCGCCAGCTGATCGCGGCTCCAGCCGCTATAATAGGCCAAGAGCACGATGCGCTGTTTTTCCGGGTCGAGCTTGCCGAGACAGGTCAGCAGCCGCTTCAGCTCTTCCGTCATCTCACGCCGCGCCAGCGGCTGCGGCGCCTCGGAGGCGGCTTCCATCGCTTCCGGCTCCTCCTCGATCGACACGTCGCCGCGCTTGCGCACGATATCGATGGCGCGATTGCGCGCGATCGCCACCATCCAGGTGATGGGGCTAGCAAGCGAGGGGTCGAACCGGTCGGCCATCTTCCACACCTTGAGATAAGTCTCCTGCATGACCTCTTCGGCCAATGCCGGCCTGCCCAAGATACGGAGCAATACCCCATAGAGTTTCGCGCGCGTCTCCGTGTAGAGGGTTTCGAACGCCGCCTCGTCCCCTCTGGCGACGGCGCCGAGCAACCAGACGAGTTCCGTCTGCATCAACATGCCAGCCTCTGGCCCCGACAAGGCCTCAAGAACACCCACATGAGCTCCCGCCCCGGGCCGATTATCGCCGCGGAGCGTGGCCTTCGTCGAGAGCGAAACGGCGGCCGTATGGACGCGGGGGCGGCGGTTCGCCTTCCATCATCGTCATGGCCGGCTGTCATCCCCACGGCCGTAACGCGCGGCTACCCGGGCGGGACCCGGGCATGTCGAAACGTCAGTGCTTTTGCTGGCTTAGGCCGGAGCGACGCCGCGGGCGCGCAGCAGCGCGATGCCGTCGAGCTCGACCTGCTCGGCGGCGTTTTCTGCCTCGCGTTCGCGCATCTGGTCGCGCTCGTCGAGCAGTTCGACCTTCTTGAGGTCGTCGAAGGCCTCACCGAGCGCCCCCTTGGCGTCTTCGAGCTGAACGCGGAGTTCGTCGGCCGATCGCTTGAGATTTTCACGCCGCGCGATGGCGGCCTTGGCATAAGTCGGATAGGCAAAATGGCCGGGATCATGGATGCCGGCGCGATCCTGTTCGGCCCGGATCTCGCGCTCGAGATCGCCGGCCATGCGCTCGAATTCGGCAATCATGGTTTCGATCTGCGCGACCTTGCGCCGCTTCTCGTCGACCTGAAATTTCTTCAGGCGAATAAGCGTCTCTCGGGACTTCATCGACTGCTACTCCCCCGAAGCCATTCCGGAATGCATGGGGCATAGTGCCGAGCGAACCCATCGCCCGGCGCCCCGATGGACGGATTGTGGCACGGATAACGTTAGCGATCGGTTTCCGCAGCCGCCACGATCTGCACCAATCGGCTGTAACCTTCCGCCAAGCTGGTTGCTTCTTCCTTACCTTGGCTCAAAAAGTCCTCGAGCGGCTTGTGCAGGCGGATGGCTTCGTCGACGTCAGGGCTCGATCCAGCCCGGTAGGCCCCAAGGCGTATGAGTTCCTCCATATCCGCATAGGTCGCCATGACCTGCCGGGCCCGGGTCAAAGCCGGCAGACAGGCCGGATCAGCCGCCCGCGGCATGGTGCGTGAGACCGATTTGAGGATGTTGATGGCCGGATAGCGGCCGCGCTCAGCGATGGCGCGTTCCATGACGATATGGCCGTCGAGGATGCCGCGCACGGCATCGGCAATCGGCTCATTATAGTCGTCGCCGTCCACCAGCACCGTGAAAATGCCGGTGATTGTCCCCTGCTCGGTGCCCGGCCCTGCCCGTTCGAGGAGCCGCGGCAGCTCGGTAAAGACGGTCGGCGTATAGCCTTTGGCGGTCGGCGGCTCGCCGGCGGAGAGGCCGATTTCGCGCTGCGCCATGGCAAAACGGGTCACCGAATCCATCAGCACCAGGACATCCTTGCCCTCATCGCGGAAATACTCGGCAATGGCGAGCGTCTCGTGGGCGGCCTGGCGTCGCATCAGCGCCGGCTCGTCGGAGGTCGAGACCACGACCACCGAGCGGGCGAGACCGGCGTCACCCAGATCGTCTTGCAAGAACTCCTGCACCTCGCGGCCGCGTTCGCCGATGAGCCCGATCACCGTGACATCGGCCGATACGTTGCGCGCCAGCATCGACAGCAGCACCGATTTGCCGACGCCGGAGCCGGAGAAAATGCCCATGCGCTGGCCCCGGCAGCAGGTTACGAACGTATTGAGGGCGCGCACACCGAGGTCGAGCGGCGAGCCAACCCGGCGCCGCGCATGCGCGAGCGGCGGCGTATTGCGGAACGGATAGGGCGAGGGTCCCAATAGCAGCGCGCCCTTGCCGTCGATCGGTTGGCCGAGCGCATTGACCACCCGGCCGAGCCAGCCGGCCGACGGCCGCACCGCGCCGGCGACCGAGGTGACCAGCGCCCGGCAGCCCCGCCGCACGCCTTCGAGCGGAGCGAACGGCATCAACAGCGCGTTAACGCCGGAAAAGCCGACGACCTCGCAGGGGATGTTCTTGGTCACGGTCTCGATAACCACCCGGGCGCCGACCGACATCGCGTGCAGCGGGCCGGCGACTTCCACCATGAGGCCGCGAACTCCCACCACCCGGCCATAGATCTCGATGCCGTCGAGCTCGTTGATCTGTTCGGCGAGCGCCTTCATGGCCGGCCCCCGCCGGCCCGCCGGTCGCGGCGTCGCCGAACACGCCCCGGCCGGTCCGGCCATGTTGTCGAAAAAGCTCTCCGCGAAAGAATGGTTACTTCGGAGGTCGCCTTCTTAATCGCTTGTTTACCCGGGACGTTAATCATTGCGGGGTCGTCCTTAGGGCCAAGGCACGCTCACCCTCCAGGACGGAGGGCTGAGTCGTTTGAGTCGGTTAGCGCCGAAACTTAATCCGGGACATGAACGCAAACGTGGCTAAAAAACCACTACTACCCAACATCTTAAGGCGATTCGCAGGAATTTGCCTATTGGATGCTTGCGGAACAGAATCAGGTTTTGTTAACCATAGCGCCGTTAGTGTCCCGAATCAGTTTGTGCATGGCGTTTTCCGGAGGCCGCCGCTGCGGCGTGCCGACCTTGAGCCCGCGCGGCGAAGAAGGGGCATTGCATGCGCGTATTGCTAATTGAAGACGATAGCGCCACCGCGCAATCGATCGAGCTGATGCTCAAATCCGAGAGCTTCAACGTCTATACCACCGATCTCGGCGAAGAAGGCATCGATCTCGGCAAGATCTACGACTACGACATCATCCTTCTGGACCTGAACTTGCCGGATATGTCGGGTTTCGAGGTCTTGCGCAGCCTTCGGGTGTCAAAGGTGAAGACGCCAATCCTGATCCTCTCCGGTCTCGCCGGGATCGAGGACAAGGTCAGAGGGCTGGGCTTCGGCGCCGACGACTACATGACCAAGCCCTTCCACAAGGATGAGCTGGTGGCGCGCATCCACGCCATCGTGCGGCGCTCCAAGGGTCACGCTCAGTCGGTCATCAATACCGGCGACCTCTGCGTCAACCTCGATACCAAGACCGTCGAGGTCAACGGCGCTCGGGTGCACCTGACCGGCAAGGAGTACCAGATGCTGGAGCTCCTGAGCCTGCGCAAAGGCACGACGCTGACCAAAGAGATGTTCCTCAACCATCTTTATGGCGGCATGGACGAGCCGGAGCTGAAGATCATCGACGTCTTCATCTGCAAGCTGCGCAAAAAGCTCGCCAATGCTTCCAACGGCAAGAACTACATCGAAACCGTGTGGGGCCGCGGCTATGTGCTGCGCGAGCCGACCGAGGACGAGGCCAAGATACCGGCCTAGTTTTTCGGGCAGAGACCTTCAGAATTCAAAACCCCGACCGGTGGCCGGGGTTTTTATTTAAAAAGATCCCCGCCCGCCATTGACGGCAACAAGGCGCGGGGGCGGCTTGCCGGCATTCGCAGGCGACAGCCGTGACTCCTTCCCGCTCGGGACGTAGAGACCGCGTTTGTCAGTCACCACTTTGAAGCGGTCGGTTAATCCCACCACCGTTTCCGCCGCGCCAAGAACAAGATAGCCGTCGCCGGCGGTGACCCGGGCCAACCGGTCGAGCACGTCGATCTTGGTCTCCTGATCGAAATAGATCAGCACGTTGCGGCAAAAGATGAGATCGAACGTGCCGAGCTGATTGAAATCGGCAAGCAGATTGAGCTGCCGGTACCTCACCATGGCGCGGATATCCGGCGCGATCTGCCACAACTCGCCGGTTTGCCAGAAATACTTGATCAGAAGCTGAATCGGCAACCCGCGCTGCACTTCGAATTGGGTGTAGAGCCCGATCCTCGCTTTCTCCAGCACCTCGCCGGAGAGGTCGGTGGCGAGCAATTCGATGCGCCAGCCGGCGATCTCGGATTGGATCTCTTTGAGACACATGGCAAGCGAATACGGTTCCTGGCCGCTCGCCGCCGCAGCGCACCAGATGCGAATGCTGCGCGAATTCCGGCGCGCGGCCAAAAGCGCCGGCATGATCGTCATACGGAAATGCTCGAACGGGGTCTTGTCGCGGAAGAAAAACGATTCATTGGTCGTCATCGCTTCGACGACGGCGGTCATCAGCGCGGGATCTTGAGCAAGCTTGAGTACCGTGACGAGCTCGCTGAGATTGGCAAGACCCGCTTTGCGGGCGACCGGAAGAAGCCTGCTCTCGACCAGATACTGCTTGTCGGCCGAAAGTACGAGGCCCGAGCGGGCCTTAAGGCAAGTGCGCAGGAAATCGTAATCGAGTGGCGTCACGAACGCACTCCCGAGAACAGGCGAATGATTTTCGGTGCGATTTGATCGAGCGGCAGCACGGCCGAGCATAGGCCGGCCTGCGCCACCGAGCGGGGCATCCCCCATACAACGCTTGTCGCCTCGTCCTGGGCAATCACGCTACCGCCGGCCGCCACGATATCGGCGGCGCCGCGCGTGCCGTCGGCGCCCATGCCGGTGAGCACCAGCGCCAGTGTGGCCGCGCCCCAGACCGGCCCCGCCGAAGTAAACAGGGCATCGACCGCCGGCTTGCAGAAGTTAATCGGCGGATCGTCGCCGAGCGCGATCCTGATGCTGCCGTCGCTCCGCACGACACGCATGTGGCGGCCGCCCGGCGCCACATAGATACCGCCGGCGAGCACCGGCTCGCCATTCTCGGCTTCGTGCGCGCCGCGGCCGCCGATACGCGACAGATGCTCGGCCAGTACGGTTGTGAACATCGGCGGCATGTGCTGCGTGATCAAAACCGGGGCGCGGTCGACTGCGGCGGGCAGCTTTTCGATCAGGGCCGTGAGCGCCTGCGGTCCGCCGGTCGAGGAACCGATCAAGAGCACGCGCGGCGAAACGGTCGCGAACGGCCGCAAGCGCAGAGGCTCGGACTCCAGCGCCGGGCTTTTTCGCGCTCGCAGCGCCGGGATCTGCCTGCCATGCGGCGATGGCGCTTTCTCCGGGGCCGGGATGCGCGCATAGGCCCGCGGTGAAAACCGATTGCGGCCGAGCGTGCGGATTTTCTCGATCAATTCACGGCGAAATTCGACCGAAGTCGTCGCCTCCCGCGTCGTTTCCGGCTTCGGAATGTAGTCGGCGGCGCCGAGCGCCAGCGCGCGCAAGCTTATTTCGGCACTGCGGCGCGTAAAAGTCGACACCATGATCACGACGAGATCGCGCTTTTTTTGCAACAACAACGGCAACGCAGAAATGCCGTCGAGCTCGGGCATGTCGATGTCGAGTACGACGACATCGGCGTCGCACTGCTCGATCCGCGCCACCGCTTCGCGGCCGGTGCGCAACGATGCAATGACTTGCATGTCGGATTCGGCATCGACCCAGCGCGCCAACAGGCTGCGCACGACGATGGCGTCGTCAACGACCATCACGCGGATGGGCTTTGCGGTCTGGGGAGCAGGGCTTGCGGCAACGACGACAGTACTCATCCGACAAGGACTCTCGGTACGCGGACTTTTCGATACTCGTCAGCTTCACGAGCGCGGAGCACAGCCTGGGTAGCCAGGGCTATCGGGGCTGGAGCATGTTCTTTTTGGAAAGCCGGTTTCCGGTTTCGGGATAACGCTCTAGATCAGCCCGACTTCCTGAAATTTAGCCTCCACGATGTCTTTGTCGAACGGCTTCATGATGTATTCGTTGGCGCCGGCGTGCAGTGCGCGGGCGATGTGCGCGACATCGTTCTCGGTCGTGCAGAACACCACTTTGGGCCGATCGCCGCTCGGCAGCCGCCGTAGCGCCCGAAGGAATTCGTAGCCGTCCATTTTCGGCATGTTCCAATCGAGCAGAATCGCGTCCGGCATTTGAGTCTGACACGATTCAATCGCCTCCTCGCCGTTCTCGGCTTCCACGATTTGGAAGTCCAGCCCTTCGAGAATTCGCCGCGCCACCTTGCGGATGACGCTGGAGTCGTCAACAACCAAACACGTCTTCATAGTCTCCTCGCTCTACGCTTGCGCGGCAAAGCCGCTGTCTCGGATTCGTCGCAGTCCCATCCGTTGCCGTCCACGTTCATGCCGCCATCGTCTCGGCGCCCAGATCCAGCACTCGATCGACGTCGAGCACGACGAGAAGTTGGCCATCGATCCGGAATATGCCTGCGGAAACGCGTGCGAGCTTGCGATCGAGATTGACCGGATTTGCCTCGCGCTCGCTGTCCGGGAGCTTAAGCACCTCGCCCACCGCATCGACCAGAAGGCCGAACGATTCGGCCCCGAATTCGATGCCGATCGCCATCGGCGACGTTCCGTCCGCGCGCGATCCAAGATCGAGCCGATTGCTGAGATGGATCGCCGTGACAATGCGGCCGCGCAGATTGAGCACACCCGCGATCTCGGGTCCGGCAAGCGGCACCCGCGTCATACGCGTCGGTTTGAATACGTCCTGCACGCGCGCGATGGGCAAACCGAACATCTGCCCGGCCGCGGTGAAGGTGACGTATTCGGTTACATTGGTGCTATCGTTCATAGCTGTCACGCCGCCCGATCAATATCGGCGCTCTGTTCTTTGATCGCCGCGATCAATCCGGGCCGATCGAATTTGGCGACAAAATCCTGGAAGCCGACGGCGCGCCCGCGCGCGATCGTCTCGTCGGAAACCATGGCGGCAAGCGCGATGATCGGTAGGGCGGCGGTCGCCGGCGCAGCCCGCATCGCTTGCGCCAGCGCAAACCCGTCCATTTCCGGCATTTCGACGTCGGTCACGACAAGATCGATGCGGTTGCCGGATTTGAGCGCCGCCAGCGCATCCGAACCCGAGCCGACGGCGATAACCTTGTAGCCGGCCGCCTTGATCAGCGGCGCCAGCATGTCGCGGAAGAAAGGCGAATCGTCGACGAGCAAAATCGTGCGTGCCGGCCCTGCCTTCGCCCCATCCCGGCGGCGGAACCAATCTTCAAAGGCCTGCGGCAGAAAATGCGCGACGTCGATGATTTCGGTGGTGTTGCCCTTGACCACCGCGTAACCGAGGACGCCAGGACGGTTGCTGACGACTTCGATGTCGAGCTTGTCTTCGACGATGTCGACAATCTCGTCGACCACCAGTCCCATCGAACGGCCGTGATCGGAGAACACCAGTATCGGCTGGGCCCCTTCGTTCTTTAGGCCGGTTTCGGCGTCGATGCGCAGAAGCGGCATCAACTGATCGCGATATTGCACGAGATGGCGGCCATCGGAGATTTCGATACGGCGGCAATCGATTTCCTCAAGCCGGGTGACCAAGGACAACGGCACCGCCTTTGGCCGCTGCGAGCCGGCGCGGAATACCAGGAGCGAGACGATATCGTCCGCCGCGGCCTCCTTGCTTTGATTGCGTTCGAGTGCCTCGGCCTGCGCCGCCTGCGCGGCGCGGCCGAGCGCCTGGGCCACGCCGTTCGGGTCGACGATCATGATGACCGAGCCGTCGCCAAGGATCGTGGTGCCGGAAAACACGGTGATGTGCCGCAACTTCGACGACATCGGCTTGATCACGATCTCCTCGGTGTGCAGCACGCCATCGACGACGGCGCCGAACTCCTGATTGCCAACCTGGATAACGACGACAAAACCACTCTCGCGGTCGCTGTCGCCGAGACGGAAAACTTCCTTCAGATACAGGAGCGGCAATAGCTTGTTGCGCAGCCGCAAGACCGGCGTGTCCTTGATCCGCTCGATGCGGTGCTCGCCGGCGCCGCCGGCGCGAACCAGCTCCAGCACGGAGAGCTGCGGAATGGCAAAGCGTTCTCCGGCGGCTTCGACGATGAGCGCGGAGACGATGGCAAGCGTCAGCGGGATCTTGATGGTGAAGGTCGTGCCGGCGCCGGGAACAGACTTCAGGTCGACAGTGCCGCCGATCTGCTCGATATTGTTGCGCACCACATCCATACCGACGCCGCGCCCGGAAATGCTCGTGACCCGCGCGGCGGTGGTGAAGCCGGGCGAGAAGATAAAATTGCAAATCTCGTCATCGGATTTTCCGCCCAGATCGGCTTCGCTGGCGAGCCCGGTCTCGACGGCCTTGGCCTTGATGCGCGCGACGTCGAGCCCGCGGCCGTCGTCGGCGATTTCGATGATGATGTGCCCGCCTTGATGGCAGGCCGCGAGCCGGATCGCGCCGCTGCGCGGCTTGCCGGCGGCAACCCGCGCGGCTGGGCTCTCGATGCCATGATCCGCGCAGTTGCGCACAAGATGCGTCAGCGGATCCCGCACCAGTTCGAGAACCTGGCGGTCGAGCTCGGTCTCGGCGCCCTGCATTTCCAGCTCGATCTCTTTATCGAGCTCGGCGCACAGGTCGCGCACGATGCGCGGCAGCTTCTGCCACGCATTGCCGATCGGCTGCATGCGCGTCTTCATCACGCCTTCCTGAAGCTCGGCGGTGACATTGGACAGCCGCTGTAACGGCACCTTGAAATCGGAATCTTCGTGCCGGCGCACGATTTCGAGGAGCTGGTTGCGGGTCAGCACCAGCTCGGAAACCGTGGTCATAAGGCGATCGAGCGTATCGACGCTGACGCGGATCGAATGGCCGGCGAGCTTTTCGCTCGCTTCGGCCACAGGCTTTTCGCCGGCCTCGATCGCGGGCTTTTCCGGCTCGACGGCTACAGTCGCGCTGGGCCGCTCGTCGGTGTGTTCAGCCGCTGGCATTGGCGGCGGTAGGGGCGGCGGTGGCGCTGCCGCCTCCTGTCGCACCATGCGCGCAAGCCGCTCGATCAGGTCGGCGTCATTGCCGGCGGGTTCCTGTTCTGTCGCCTCGAGCTCGTCGAGGATCGACTTGATGCGGTCGATGGTGGAAAGGATGAGAGTTACGGCTTCGGCGGTGACGGGCATGCCATCACGGAATTTGCCCATCAGAGTCTCGGCGGCATGCGTCAGGGCTTCGAGCCGGGACAGGCCGAGAAAACCACAAGTGCCTTTGATGGTGTGGACGAGGCGAAAAATGTTGCCGAGGATGCCGCCGTTATTCGGCTCCTGCTCGAAGCGCACAAGCTGGGCATCGACGAGATCGAGGCTCTCGCCGGTTTCGGTCAAAAAGTCGCGTAGCAGCTCGTCCATTCAAGGCGCCTCGTCGGCCACCGGCAAGCCACCGGCACACGCAGAACGTGCTTTCCACCACCAGTCGCGCACGACGTGCGCCGCCGTCGTCAGGCGCAGCGCACCTGATCAGGCCGCTTCAGTCTGTTGGCAAAGGGTTTAATTTCGGTTGCGGGGATGCCTTAAATCGCGCCCGGGGACCCGTAAGAATCGATTAACGGGCCGCTATAACCACCGCTTCACCCTCGGCGGCAGCCGATAGGGTCAGCCCGCAATCCCGGGCCAGGATCCCTGTATAGAGCGGCTGGATGGCATGGGCATCGACGGTCTGTGCCGGGCTGCCGCCGAGGAGTTCGGCGGTGGAGGGGGTCAAGCGGGCGTTCAGCCCGGCCGCGGTGACCCGATATCCCGCCTCGACCGGGTCGACGGTCAGTGTGCCGCCGCGCGGAATGGCGCCGCCGCCAACCATCAGCATATTGAGCAGGAGCTTTGCCCGGTTTTTCGGCACCAATTCCCGGGCCAGATTCCAGACGATTGTCGTCTTGCCGTCCTCGATGAGGCCGCGTGCCACTTTTTCGGCATCGCCAAGCTCGATCTGCGCGCCAGCCGACCCGGCTGCGCCGAAGGCCAGCCGGCAGAATTGCAGCTTGGCTGAGGCCTGCCGCGCGCTCTTCTTGATCAAGTCGAGCGCAAAAGTCTTGGTCTCTTCGTCCTTGTCCTCTTCCAGGACCTCCAGCCCGTTGACGATGGCGCCGACAGGACTGATGAGGTCATGGCAAACGCGCGAACAGAGGAGCGCCGCAAGGTCGAGGGCTCCGATGCTGATGGGACCGGTAACGGGGGCGGACATGAGCGGCTCCACGGCACGGGATAAGATCCGTCCGTGTCACAGCGCGGGCGATTCGGCAATCGTGCCCTCGGGCGCGAGCCGTGCTAGATCGCAACCCGGCCACCGGCTGGAAATCCTGGGAAGCTTCAGTGCCTACACTCGACGCTGCCGCCTGCGCGGCGCTCATGGACGAACTGACCAAGCTCATCGCCCATGCGGCGGAAGCGATCCTAGATTTGGCCAGCAAGGCCGATGTGCGCATCAAGGCCGACGGCTCGCCGGTGACTGCGGCGGACGAAGCCGCTGAAGCCATTATCTGCGAGCGCTTGCAGCGCCTTGCTCCAGGTGTCCCCGTCATCTCGGAGGAGCACGCGTCGCATGAAAAGCCGGAAGCGATCGGACGCGGCAGCTACTTTCTCGTCGATCCGCTCGACGGCACGCGGGACTTCATCGCGGGCCGGGACGAGTATACGATCAATATCGCGCTGATGACCGATGGGGCGCCGCTGCTTGGCATCATCTGCGCGCCGGCGCCGACCCTCGGCGGCTGTTGGCGCGGGATCGTCGGCAGCGGCGCAGACTGCTTATCGCTCATGCACCGGACTGGCGGACCGACCCCGATCCACACCCGGCCGCGGCCCTCGCACGAAGTCGCCATCATGGTCAGCCGCTCGCATCTCGATGCGCGCACGCGCGCCTATGCCGACGGCTTTCCGCAGGCAAAGCTCGTTCAGTCCGGCTCATCGATAAAATTCTGCCGGCTTGCGGAAGGCTCAGCCGACATTTATCCGCGGCTCGCGCCGACGCGGGACTGGGACATCGCGGCGGGTCACGCCATTCTCCAAGCGGCAGGCGGAAAGGTGACGGCGCCCGATGGATCGCCGCTCCGCTACGGAACTCCCGATTTCCTGATACCCGCCTTCGTCGCCTCAGGCGCTCCAATCAAGGCGTGAGCGTGCGCAGCACGCCCGGCCATTTTCGGTCCGCCAATCCGATGACGCGGGGTGGATCGGCGACGAACTTGTCGCGCCGATCGCCATCGTAGAACAGGAACAGCTTTTCGCCGGCAATCAGCCATACGTTCGGATTACCCGCGACCGCTACGCCGTGCGCAATGCCGAGCGGGTCGTGGCCGCCATATTGCGGCATGTAGACGTCGGGATTCGCGGCAAACGCCGCGCGATTTCCGACATTGGCGAAGCGCCAGACCGCACCGCCATAGCGCAGTTCCAGATCGGCGCTGCCGGCCGTCGGCTTGCCGTCGGTGAAGAAGGCAACCGGGTCATAGCCGTCGATGGCGAAACCGGTATGCCAGTCCACCACAAGCCGCTCGGTGGCGGCAGCGCGCGAGGTCGGCGGACCGGCGGTCAGCACAAAAACCAAGCCCGCATTGGCCAAAAGCCCGGCGCAGGCCGCACCAGCAATGCAGTATTGCTTCCGTTTTCGCCGTGCTGTCGTCATAGTCTCGGCAAAAGCTGGGCTGATTCGCATCGGTTCGGTTTCCAGTTAGAGCCGATTGCGTGAGCAAGGGGTTAAGCGGGGAGCTGACGATGAATCTCACCTTGCGGATCGCCGGTATTACCATCGTCATCGCATTGCTCGCGGCGGCGCCGGTCAGCGCCCAGACCATGCCGCCCCAGCAGCCGCCTCCGGCGGCCGCTCCCGGCCCGCCGCCGCCGCCGCCGCATCGAGATTCCAGCCACTTCTCGGCGGACGAAGTGATCGCGGCCGGACACCACTTTTTCGGCGGCGTGTCGCGCGGGCTCGCCATGATTATGCAGAAGGCATTCAGCCAGTGGGGCGAGCCGAACGGCTACATTTTGGGCGAAGAAGGCAGCGGCGCCTTCGTCGGCGGCCTGCGCTACGGCGACGGCACGCTTTATACAAAAAATGCCGGTGATTTGCGTGTGTTCTGGGAGGGTCCCAGCATCGGCTTTGACGCCGGCGCCGACGGCGCGCGGACCATGATGCTGGTCTATAATTTGCCGGCGACCCAGGCCATCTTCAACCGCTTCGGCGGCATCAATGGCTCCGCCTATTTCATCGGCGGTTTCGGCATGACCGCACTGACGGCCAATAATATCGTGCTAGTGCCGATCCGCTCCGGCGTCGGTTTCCGCCTCGGTGCCAATCTCGGCTACTTGAAATTCACCGACCACCCCACGTGGAATCCTTTTTAATCCGTCCCGTTGCGGCCGAAGTCGCGATAACTATCGAAACGATGGCGCGGCGGCGAAAGTCGGTTTAGGTTAACGCCTCGTCAATGTGGTGCCGTGCGCACCCCCATGGCATGGTCGTGCACGTTCCCCTTCCCTCCCCAAAAGCGGGGGAGGCAAAGGAAGGGGCTTGGAGGCGTAGCGTCATGATCGAATCGGTCATGTATTTCGGCATCGGGTTTCTCGTTGCGGCGTTGCTTTGCCTGCTGTTCGTTCCCCTCGTCCATAATCGCGCTGTCCGCCTGACGATGAAGCGGCTCGAAGCGGCAACGCCGCTGTCGATCGCCGAAATCCGCGCCGACAAGGACCAGCTCCGCGCCGAATTCGCGATGTCGACCCGACGTCTCGAAATGAACGTCGAGAAAATGAAAGCCAAGACGACGACGCAGCTCGCCGAGCTTGGCAAGAAGAGCGATGCCATCAATCAGCTCAAAAAGGAGCTCGGCGAGAAGACCGCCGCGATTTTCGCGCTGGAAGTGCGCGACAAGAGTTTACGCGATCAATTGCGCGCCACCGAAGAAGAGTTCCAGATCAAGTCGGGCTCGCTGCGCGAGGCCGAGCGGCAACTGGCCGACAAGGAGGCGGAGCTGACGAAATTGCTCGGCGAACTCGGCGAACGATCGCTGACCGCCGACAGCCAGCGCACCGAGATCGCCGCCTTCCGCACCCAGGTCGAAGCGATGAAGGCCAGCGTCGCCGATTACGAACGGGCGGTCGAGGAGACCGAGCGCCGCCTCCAGCGCGAACGCGCCGACGCCGAAACCGCGGCGAATGAATTGACCGAGGCGCGCGGCAAGCTCGGCGACCTCGGCGTGCGAACCACCGATCTCGAGCGGCAGCTCTTCGTCCAACAGACCGAGGCGGAAGTGCTCAATCGCCGCGTCCAGGATCTCGAAGTGCGGCTCACCGATCAGGGCCGCGTGCTGGCCGAGCGCGATTATCAACTCGAGCGCCTGCGCAACGAACTCGACGATGCGCGCAAGATCGAAGCCGATCTGCGCAGCGAATTGGCGACCTCCGGCAGCCGGTCGAGTTCGGCGGTGGAGCGGTTCCGTTCCGACATTGCGCAGCTGGAAGCGCAGCTCGCCGCGGCGGTCGAGGAACGCACCAAGCTGCAGCGCGAGGTCGGCACCATGAAGCGTGACGCCGAATCGACCTGGGCGGCCGAGCGCGTCGAAAACGCGCTGTTGCGAGAACGCATCAACGATGTCGCCGCCGAAGTCGCCCGGCTCACCGCGACGCTGGAAGGCCCCGGCTCGCCGATCGAATCCATGCTGGTCGAAGCGGCGAGCGCCAGCCGTGCCGCAGCGGCCGCCAACCGCAACGAGGCGGCCGCTGACAACGGCGACAGCACGGCGGAGAACAAAAATACGCTCGCCGATCGCATCCGCGCGCTGCAATCGACCGCCTCGCGCGTCGCCTCGACGAATTAATCGCGCAACGCGACGGAATTCTTCCGCTCATTCCGGCGGAAGCGGGACTCCAGCGCAGGACCGGAGCGGATATAAAGCCGGCTCGCTTGACACCCCGAAGACCCGTCTTCTAAATCCCGACTTCTGGACCGGGCGCTTAGCTCAGCGGGAGAGCGTTCCCTTCACACGGGAGAGGTCGTAGGTTCAATCCCTACAGCGCCCACCAGCCAATCCTTTGTTTGCAGTGATTTTTGCGCCGTTTATTCGCCGCTCACTCGACTTTCGTGCCACTGGCACGAATGACGTTGCCCCAGCGTTCCCGTTCCTCGGTCATGAATCGCTCCATATCCTGAGGGGCCCCTCCCATTGGGACCATGTACCACTTATGAAGGCGCGCCATGACATCGGGCATCTTCAGGACGTCATCGATAGCGGCGGCCCATTTGTTGGTGATAGCGACGGGCGTGCCCGGCGGCGCAACCATACCCTGCCATATTTTTCCGAGATAGCCCGGCAACGCCTCGGAAATCGCCGGGAGGTCCGGCCAGTTCGGGTTTCGCTTTTCGCCGGCATAACCAAGCATGCGGAGTTTGCCGGCTTCAACGAACGGCAGACCGGTGACGAATTCTCCGAACATGCAGTCGACGTGGCCGGCGACCAGATCGGCTAACGCGGGGCCCGTACCCGCGTAGGGAATGTGAATCATTTTGGTGCCAGCCATCATGTCGAACAACTCCGCCATAAGCTGGCCCGAACTGCCGATGCCCTGTGAAGAGTAGTTGAGTTTGCCGGGATTTGCCCTGGCGTAGGCAATGAACTCCTTCAGATTTTTCGCCGGCACGCTGGGATTGACCAAGAGCACGCCGTAGGCGGCGGCGGCGGCGACGATCGGCGCAAGCGCTTTAGGATCGTAGTTCAATCTGCTGTACAGGCTGCCGTTGATCACCAGCGGCGGCTCCGCCGTAAAGAGCACGGTATATCCGTCCGGCGCCGCGCGAAACACGGCTTCGGTGCCGACGTTGCCGCTCGCACCCGAGTGGTTCTCAACGACGACGGGCTGACCCCATAGCGACTGTAGCTTGTCGGCAAGGACGCGCGCCAGAATATCGGAACCGCCCCCGGGCGGATAGGGCACGATGATTCGGACGGGTCGATCCGGGAAGCTCGAAATATCCGTTTGCGCATTTACCGTATTAGCCGCAGCACAAGCAATGACACAGAAACCAGTTAGAAAACTGCGCCGCGTACTGCCAGAAATACCGCCGCCTGCGACCATCACACACCCCTGCCGAAATTGTAAGTTCACTTCGCGTTGAAGTAGTCTTGTTGCTACCGCCAAATCGCTGCGGCCGTGGCCACGATGTCGAATGGAAGCAACACCAACATTAGCACAGCACCGCCAAAAGTAAAATCATGGCTTAACTTAAACGTTTTTTCACGCGTGCTGCTCCGGCGAACCCCGCGCGAATACCAATGACAGACCCTTGTCGCTTCCAGTTTTTAAAATCCACGACCCGGATGGCTTCCGGACGAAGTTCTGCTAGCCTGCATCCAGTGACTTAGTTATTATGCAATCTGTCATCTGAGAAAAATGCAATTCATAACGCCAACATGACCGAACGGCCTGATAATCGATGCATTTTGATTCGCCTAAAGCAAAGTTTCGGCGATGAACGCTCTCACCTCAATGGGCACAAGTGGTGTTATGAAGGCTGTGTAGGAAGGAGACGCCATGCTAACCGTTGAGCAAAACCAGCGATTGACCCGCGTTGGCCCTGGAACGCCTTGCGGCAACCTTATGCGACGCTATTGGATTCCGATCGCGCCTTTTGCTCAGCTTCTAGAAAACCCAGTGCGCAAAGTGCGAGTTCTTGGCGAGGATCTCATCCTTTACAAAGACCGCCGCGGAGGTCTCGGACTTATCGGCGACCGCTGCCTGCATCGTCTCGTCGATATGCAATTTGGCATTCCGGACGAATGCGGCCTGCGATGTCCTTATCATGGCTGGCTGTATGATGCAGAGGGCGTCTGCATCGACCGGCCGATGGAAAGCACCAGAGACGGACTCAAGGCCAAGCTGAAAGCTTATCCGGTGCGGGAACTCGGCGGTCTGGTTTTCGCTTATCTGGGCCCGCTGCCTGCGCCGGAACTGCCGCGCTGGGATTTGTTGGTTTGGCCTAATGCCGTGCGGCAGATCGCGATTAACGTCATCGATTGCAATTGGCTGCAGTGCCAGGAGAACACCGGCGATCCGACGCACAGCGTGTGGGCGCACGGTCATTTGTTCAAATATATACTCGAGCGGGAGGGCAATCTCGACAAACGCGCTGCAAGCCTCGACCACACGTTACACACACGCACGAAATGGGGCGACGGCATTAAGGAGCTGTTCGCAAAGCCAACGCAATATGGCTTCGAGAAAGGCGTATCTTACGCAAAAGAATTAGGCGCAGAGACAGATCACATTCGCCGCCATTCAACGGTAATCTTTCCCTTCTACACACAAACGGGAAAAGCCGGTTCGCCGCGCAGTGAATTTCAGATTCGCGTGCCGATGGACGACACGCACACCTATCACATCTGCTATCAGGTCTATGCGGCCCCGCACGGCGTCGAGGCGCCGCATCAGGACGGCGTACCTTGGTATGAGCCGCCGATGTTCGACGGTAACGGACGCCCGATACTCGACTACGTTCTCGCCCAAGACGCGCTTGTTTGGGTCGCGCAGGGCGCCATCACCGACCGCTCCCAGGAACTGCTCGGCCGGACCGATCTGCCTATCGTGCTATTGCGCCGTCAGCTCGAGCAGCAGATTGCGCGTGTCGAAGCCGGCGAGGACCCGATGAACGTGTTCCGCGAAGATCCGGGTCCGATGATCCACGGCAGCGGCATGGAGCCGGACGGATGGGCCAAGCCCGATTGGGCGAAGCAGCAGATCTTCTTCAGCCAAGGTTATCGGAAAATGTATCACAAGGGCTTCGCCAGCGACGACGCCGACCGCTACGGCCCGGCGCTGGAGCTCGTGAAAGAATTACATCGGCGTATCGAGGAAGCGGAATTAGCGATGCGCGGCGATACGCGATCGGCGCCGGTCAAATCGGGCGCGATCGTTGACGTCTGATCCCCCGCGAGGTTCAGACCCCGAAATCAGCGTCCCAGAGCGCTTCCAGCCTGGCCATTTGATCGTGTGAGAACGGTGGCATCCCGGAGACCATTGCGATCTCTTCGAGTTGAAATTCCGACGAAAAGCCGCCGAGGGCGGTAGCTATACCCTGATGCATCAGCACGAAGCGGTATGCAGCTTGTGCGAGCGTGCATCCGTTCTCGCGCGACAGGAAAGTCAACGCTCGCGCCATCTGCCGTAAGCGTAACGAGGTCGGAGCTTCCAGGTCATAGGGGCGCGCAAGTCGATGTCGTCTTATGCCAGCGACACTATCGTCGGTCAAAAAGCCGCTCGCGAGCGGGCTATAGATTGCCGCCGACGCGCCGCTTTGGCGCGCAGCGCCAATCACATCGGCGTAGTCGCGCTCGACCGTCAGACCATTCGGCTTGCAACGTCCTGCCGTCGGATTTAACAGCGTGTAAGGAACATTGATCAGATGAAATACGCCAGTGTCCAACAATTGGCACACCTCTTCTCCGTCGTTGCCGCGGCAAACGAAGCCCGCATATTTGATTTTGCCAGCGCGCTTGAGGCGTTCGATCCCGTCGAGAGCGCCGCGTGGCGACAGGAAATGATCTAGCGATAACTGAGCGTATGTGCGGCCCTCCAATCTCGGATCGAGACGGGAAGGCCCGTTATGGATCTGAAACATATCGACACAGTCAACGGCCAGCCGCCGTAAGCTAGCTTCCGCCGAACGGACGACATGATCGGCGACGTTATCGAGATTCTCTGCACGAATCTCCACTTTGGTATTGAGAACCGGTCGCACACCGATGCTCTTCAGCGCGAGACCCAAATTGATCTCTGCAGTGCCATCACCATAGTCCGGCGCATTATCGAAATAAGTAACACCAAGTTCGAGAGCCCGAGCGATAATTCGCAATTGCTCTTCATGACCGCCCTTTATCATCAGGCCCGCATTGCCGCCGCAACCGAAAGCAATTTCAGAAACAACTAGATCAGTTCTTCCCACGCTCCTGTAGCGCACTTACGTCCTACCCTTTCTCGCAGCAAATGCACCTACCGTCGTAACCTTTCAGCCTAAAATGTTGTGTCTTTGCGCTAAAATACACAATCGGCGCAACACGGTCGTCCGTCCCCCTGTTTTTTATTTTTTATTCCAGCCCAATGACAATCTTTCCGAAATGCGCGCCGGAGGCCATGTGCTGGTAGGCCGCCTGCGCGTCGGCGAAGCCGAACACTTTATCGATCACCGGCTTGATGGCGTTCGCTTCGATCGCGCGGTTCATCGCCAGGAACATTTGCGTCGAGCCGACCGATATGCCTTGCACGTTGGCACGGCGGGAAAAGATCAGGCCGGGATTGAGCTCGGTGGCGCCGCCGCTTAACCCGCCGATCAGCGTGATCTTGCCGCCGACACGGATGGCGTGGAACGAGCGTGACAGCGTCGCCGCACCGCCGACTTCGACAACGTGATCGACACCGATGCCGCCGGTGAATTCCATCGCCGCCTTGTCCCATTCCGGCGTCGTCTTGTAGTTGATGCCGCACGCTGCGCCGAGCGCCTTGGCGCGCTTGAGCTTCTCATCGCTCGACGAGGTGATGATGGCGCGGATGCCCATGGCGTGGGCGAATTGCAGCCCGAAGATCGAAACGCCGCCGGTGCCTTGCAGCAGGATCGTGTCGCCGGCCTTGAGCTTGGCGTGCTCCATCATGGCGTGCCAGACGGTGACGCCGGCGCAGGGCAGCGTCGCGCCCTCCTCCAGCGACAGATGCGATGGAATTCTCACCGCGCCGTCCTCTTCCAGTAACGCATACTCCGCGAGCATGCCGTCGATGCCGCCTCCCAGCGCGCTTAAGTGCACGTCGGCCGAAGGTTCGCCACCCGGCCAGCGTTGAAAGAAATTGCCGGCGACGCGATCGCCGACTTTGATGCGGGTCACGCCGGACCCGACCTCGACCACTTCGCCGGCGCCGTCCGACAACGGAATGACGTTTTCCCGCACCGGCATGCGATAGCTGCCGCGCACGATGCCAAGATCGCGGAAATTGAGTGAACAGGCTTTGACCTTCAGCAGCACTTGGCGATGGCCCGGTTTCGGATCGGGGCGCTCCACCTCGACCAGTGCTTCGATGCCGGCGCCGCCCTTGGGCAATTGATAGGCTCGCATAAATCGCCTCGTATCTGTTCGCGCCGGGTTTGGATGGCGCTTGTCGGCTGCGGTTGTTGCCTGCTGCGGCGCTAAAACCTTAGCCCGATGTCAGCCGCTATTTCAATGCAACAAATCCGCCAGTTTCTCAGCCCCCGGCTTTTTGCTTTCTTCATCCATGCGCGCATTGGTTGCCGCGATCAGCTTGGCGACAACGTTATTGCGTTGCGCCACCGGATTGTCGGCATAGCCGCTGGGCTGGAAGAAATTCGCGGTCGGCACCCTGTCGCGCCATGGCAACGGCATCGTCACCATATCGAAACCGTTGCCGTCGCCGGTAAGATTCATCATTTCAAGCTCGGCCGCGCTTAAGGTGCGGGCAAATCCCTTGCGGCGCGCGAATACGACCGAATCCACCAGCTTTTGCGTCTGCAGCAAGGGACCGACGTCGAGATCGAGATTGAGCGCGTGCACGGCGAGCCCTTTTTCGGTGCTGGCCAGGATCTCATGCTGGCCCCACGCATCCGGCACGCTTCTGGCAAATGCGATCATCCTGCGCATGGCCTCGATCGTGTTTGCCAGCGCCCATTTTGGCCCGCCCGGCGCTTGCATAGCCCTCGCCTGCAAATCCGCAAGGAAGCGGTTGCCGTCCTCGGCGACGATCTCGACCGTATTGGTCGCCAACAGCTGGTTGTAGCCGAGCGCGGTGGTTATGGCGCGGGCGTGCTTGTTGAATTCGCGGCCGGCCTCGACGTCGTAGCTGCCGTTGCCGGTCGCTTCAAAGCCGTAAATGCGCACGACCTGATCTTTGGTCAGGCCGGCGGCCAGCGCCGTTCTGGCATAGGCGCGCTTGAATTCGTCGTCGCTTTGCGGCAGTCGCGGAGCGAATTTGAATTCCTGTTGTGCCGCAGCGAGGAAATCGGCAACGACCGGCACATAGACCGGCCGCGGCGGTACTTCCGGTTTTATCGGATTGCGCGGCTTCGGCGGCCCGGTATAGAGCGGCGGCTGGGCAAGCACATAGTCGTCGATCGAGAGTGCTTCGCCGTGCGCGCGTTTGGCGTTGCGCAATTGCCGCTTTGCCGCGATCTCATGCCAATATGCGCTCGCTGCGGCGGCATAGGTCGCGTGGACCCTGTCGTAGGCTTCGAGCGCCTGGCGATATTGCGCCATGGCCGCCGCGACATTCACCGGTCCGAGCGGCTGATTGATCTGAGCCGAGACGGACCGCGCGGCAATCACGAGCGACGCAATGCCGAGGCAGGCCACGAGCCAGCAGCGATATGTCGGACCGATCGTCATTCCCGCCCCGGCCTGTCCGAATCAGATTCGCGCATCCTTCATAGCCGATTCTGTGACGCGACGAGGGCGGCATCACTGCCGCCCTCGCATATGCAATGCAAAAATTCAGGGAGGACGGAGTGTTAAACACATGTCGCTCCCTAACGCCATCCGCCAGGTCGAGGCTTAAAACTCGATCATGTCGATGCTGGTCAGCGCTATCTTCGACGGGACTACAGGCGTATTCGACGCCGCCGACATTGACGCACCTGTTCGTGCGATTCCAGTGGCAACCGGCAGGAACAAATTATCAACCATGCCGGCAAAACCGACGCCGGATAACCGGCCGTCATAGCGATCTAGAGCTAGGCCGCCAACAAAAACGAACGGCCCCGGTCCCGAGGGAGAGGGATCGAGGCCGTCCTGATGTCGGCAGGCGCCCATCGTACGCCCCTCCCCGACACTGTCTCGATCATGCCGCGCGTAAGTTGACCGATCGTTGACGTACCGGGTGCGGCGGGTGCGATGCTCGTCGCGTCACTCGCTCACAGGCCGTCGGAGGCGCTCGAGAACGTCGTATTGAGGTCGGTGCCGAGCGCCGCGATTGTGGCGACGATCGCAACCGCTATGCCTGCCGCGATCAGACCGTACTCGATCGCGGTCACTCCGCGGTCATCGGTCACAAAGCGCGAAAGAAAATTGCCGAAATCGCTCATGAGTTCGATCCTCTCACCCGTTGGAGACGCCCCTCGTGCAGGCGATGCCCGAGTGCGCGTTGGCGAACGCGCATAGGGATATCTACGGATGGAGGTGAAGCGCGCCGTTAAGTCCGCAGCGACGATTCGCGGCAAAACAAATGTAAAAATGCGCGCGTTTTCAAACTTATCGCGACTGGGGCGCGCGCGACAGCTTCTTCCCGGCAAGCTCGGCAAGATAGGCTTGCCAATAGTCGCCGCGGTTGCTGCCCAGCTCGAACAAATAGTCCCAACTGAAGATTCCGGTGGAGTGCATATCGTCGAACACGATCCGCACCGCGTAATTGCCGACCGGATGCAGCTCCAGGATCTGCACATCCTGCTTGCCGGCAACGGTGCGCCGCTCGCTCGGCGAATGACCTTGCACTTCGGCGCTCGGTGAGCGCACGCGCAAATATTCGGCGGCGAGATCGAAGCGCTCACCGTCGGCGAAGGCGACGGTGAGCGTCTTGCGATCCTTATGCAGACGCAATTCAGTCGGCCAGGGTGAATTCATCTCCGTCAATCGAGCGTGATGTGACCGTCGGTGATGACCTTATTCCACTTCTCATATTCCGACTTGGTGAAGGCGGCGCCTTCGGCAAGGCCGGTGCCGCGCGGGGTCAGACCGAACTTGGCGAATGCAGTCTTGAGCTGATCGTCTTGCAGCGCTTTGGCGATGCCGGCGTTGAGCTTGGCCAGAACGTCGGGCGGCGTTCCGGCCTGCGCATAGACGCCGAGCCAAAGATCGACGTCGTATCCGGGCAGTAATTCCGACACCGTCGGCAGATCGGGATAAACCGGCGAGCGCTTCAGCCCGGTGGTAGCGAGCGGAACGACGCTGCCCTTGCTGGTGAACGGCAGCGCGCCGGCGATGCTTGAAAACTCCATCTGCACTTTATTGCTCATCAGGTCAACGAACGACGGACCCACTCCTTTGTACGGTACGTGGACCGCGGTGATCCCGGTGCGCAGCGCCCACATCGCGGCGGCGAGATGCGGCGTCGTGCCGACGCCCGCCGAGGCATAATTGAGCTTGCCGGGATTGGCTTTGCCGTAGGCCACGAGCTCGGCATAGGTCTTGATGCCGAGCTGCGGCGCCACGACCAGGACTTCCGGCGATGAATTGATGATCGAAACGGTCGCTAAATCTTTGAAAACGTCGAACGGCAATGACTTCTGCAGCGTCGGATTAATGACGACGCTCGGATCGATCAGAACGATGTTGTAACCGTCGGGCGAGGAATGGGCGACATAATCAAGGCCGACAATGCCGCCGGCGCCAGGCTTGTTATCGGGGACGATTGTCTGCCCCAGCGCGTCGCCGAGCTTCTGCGCCAGAACCCGTCCGGCGAAATCGACGATTCCGCCCGGCTGGAAGGGCAAGATCAGGTGAATAGGCCGTGACGGAAACGTCTCGGCGCGCGCCGGCGCAATGAGCGACAGCAGCAATGCCGGCCAGAGCAGCAGGCGTGCGGCGGATTTCAAGCAGTTCATTTTGTGCTCCTGTTATCGTCATTCCCGGTCGCCGGATAGACGAAATCATCCTTTCGCATCCGCGGCAATGCCAGCTCGGGAAACACTTGAGGCGATCAGCGCGACAAGCTCGTGCGGCATGATCGGCATTTGCGAAATGCGCACGTCGAACGGCGACAGCGCATCCTCGATCGCGGAGATCACCGCCGCGGCGGCGGGAATGACCCCCACCTCGCCGACGCCTTTGACGCCGAGCGGATTATGCGGCGAGGGCGATTCCTTATAGAGCGTCTCGAAATTCGGCAGCTCGGTCGCCGTCGGCATCAGATAATCCGCAAACGTCGTGGTCACCGGCTGGCCGGCGGCGTCGTAGCCCATCCATTCCAGTACCGCATTGCCGACGCCGTGAGCAATGCCGCCGTGGACCTGGCCTTCGACGATCTGGGGATTGACGCGCCGGCCCGCGTCCTGAAGCGCGATATAGCGCAAAATGCGGACGCCGCCGGTCTCGACGTCGACCTCCACTTCGACGACATGGCAGGCGTTCGAATAAGCCAGCTGATCGACGCGAAAGGTGGCGCTGGCTTCCAGGCCGGGATCGATGTCTTGCGGAAAGCCGTAACCCGGCGCGCCCTTGAGAACACGCGCGAGCTCGCCGAGCTTCACGGCAAGTTGCGGCGCGCCGACCACCCGCACTTCGCCGCCGACGATTTCAAGGTCCTCCTCGGCCGCTTCCAGCATGTGGCTGGCGAGCTTGCGCGCTTTCGCCGCGACCGCCTCCGCCGCGATCTTTACCGACGAACCGGCGGTGACCGTCTGCCGGCTGGCAAAGCCGCCGAGTCCGAGCGGAGCCGCCGCCGTGTCGCCGGCCACGACGGTGACATCCTGCGCGCGCACGCCAAACGCCTCGGCGCATATTTGCGCGAGCGCCGTTGCAAGTCCCTGTCCCATCGGGGCGGCGCCGGTGGAAACCGTGATCTGTCCCGTCGGCGACACGCGAACGTTGCCGAATTCGAACGGGCCGCGTCCGGTGCCTTTGATGCCGTGCGCGAGCCCGATGCCGATGTAACGGCCTTGCGCGCGGGCCTCGGCCTGGCGGCGCGGAAAGTCGTCCCAGCCCGCGGCGCGCAAGATCTCTGCCTGGCAGCCGGGATAATCGCCGCTGTCATATTGCACCTGCTCGCCGGAGCGCGCCTTAAGCGGCTTCAGGTACGGCATTTTTTCCGCCGGGATCAGATTACGGCGGCGCAATTCGGCGCGGTCGATGTTCAGCGCGCGCGCCAGCCGATCCATCATGCGTTCCATTGCGAACGCCGCCTGCGGGTAGCCCGCGCCGCGCACCGAAGAGACCGGCGCCTTGTTGGTATGGGTCGCGACGACGTCCATCGCCAGCGCCGGCACCACGTAAGGTCCGGTGAGCGTGGTGGCGGAATTATACGGGATATTCACGTCTTGCAGCGCATAGGCGCCGATGTCGTGGATAAGGCGTCCGCGCACGCCGCGCACGCGGCCCTCGGCATCCGCCGCAAGCTCGATCGACCAATATTGGTCGCGCTCCTGCGCCGCGTTGGTGAAATGCTCGCGGCGATCTTCGATCCATTTGACCGAGCGGCCGAGCAGCGTTGCGGCGGCGACGACTGCAACGTCCTCGGGATAGACGCACAGCTTCGGCCCGAAACCACCGCCGACGTCGGGCGTCGCGACGCGCAGCCGGCTCTCGTCGAGATCGATATAGTCGGCGAAGGCGGTGCGCAGATCGTGCGCCTTCTGCGTCGACGCCCAGACCACGGTCTCGCGATCGGAAATTTGCGCGAGGATACCGCGGCCTTCCATCGAATGTCCGGCGCCGCGATGCATCCACAGATCGTCGCGCACGACATGCGCGGCCTTGGCGAATGCCGCATCGATGTCGCCATAGCCGACCTTGTAGGAAATGACGGCGTTCGACTTCAGCTCGCGACGCACCGGCACCGCGCGCTCGATCCGGCAATCGGCCGCCGCCGGCAGCATCTCATAGTCGACCACGACGAGCGCCGCTGCATCTTCGGCGATATAGCGATCCTCGGCGACGACGATCGCGACCGGTTCGCCGACAAAGGATACTTCGCCATCGGCCAGCGCGAACGGCCAACTCTGATCGAGCTTGGTACCGGAATTCGAGGTCCGCATCATGCGCCGCTGCTTCAGCACCGGGGCGAGATCGTCGAGCGTGAATACCGCCACGACGCCCGGCAGCGCGCGGGCGGCGCTTCCATCCGCGCTGAGGATCAGCGCATGCGGATGCGGGCTGCGCACGAAAGCGGCAACCAGCGCACCTGCTGCGGCAATATCGTCGACGAAACGGCCCTTGCCGGTCAAAAGCGCCTGGTCCTCCAGGCGCGGGACGCGCGTTCCGATCAATTCGCTCACTGATTGGTACTCGATATCGCTTTGGCCGCCTTGGCGATGATGTCCTTCGGCGTGGCATAGACGTCCGCCAGCAGCGTGTCGATGGTTGCCGCGCTGACCGGATGCACTTCGAAGTTAAGTTTCTGCGCCTCGGCAAGGAAATCGCGATCCGCCATGGTCGCATCGAACGCCGCGATCAAAGCCTGCTTGCGGTCTTCCGGGATGCCGGGCGGCGCCGCAAACGGCCGCGCCATGGCCTGACTCGCCAGCAAGAGCTTGATGGTTTGCAGTTGCTGCGGATTGGTGGCCAGCTCGGTCGCGAGCGGCACCGACGCCATTTCCGGCTCCTTCTTGAGCGCCGCCTGCACGATGATGCTGACGGAGTGATTGGTCAGCCAGTCCTGATGCCGCGTCTTGATCGTGCTCCAGGACAGGCCGCACAGGCCGTCGACTTCGCCGCGCTCCATGGCCAGCGTCACGTCGTTGGTGCCGGGATAACCGCTGACAAGCTGCACCTTGGCGCCGAACACGTTCTTGTAAAGGAGCGCCCAGATATCCGGGTCGGCATCCGCGCCCAGACCGCCGAGCTTGGAGGGTTTACTCAAAAAATCGTTCCAGTTCTTGATCGGCGATGCGCTCGACATTACGCAGGTCGTATTGTCATCGGTGACGCTGCCCAGCCACGTGAATCTGCGGCTGTCGAACTCGGCCTGACCCAATAGCGGCGCCACTCCCATGCTGCGGGAAAACGTGCCGAACACCGAACCGTCCTTGGCCGCCACGGAATAGATGTAATTGGCGGAGCGCAGACTGCCGGCACCGGTCATCTGCTGCGGAATGATCGAGGGTTCGCCGGGAATATGCGTGCCGATATAGCGCGCCAAGAGCCGCGCATAAGCATCATAACCGCCGCCGACGCTATAGCCGATGACCATCGATACAGCGCGGCCCTTGTAAAAATCCGCAACGTCGTCCGCAGCCGCAATGCCCGCCAGCAAGGTGAACGCCGCGGCGGCTCCGGTCGCCGTCTGCAAGATGCCCGCTCGACTCATGGTTGCCCCCGACGGTTTGCCTGCGATGGTGGATGATAGCTACGTTTTGCTTCTGCTGAACAGAGCCATAAGCTTCGACCAAATGACGCGGGCCATGAGCGAGATACCCGAGATCGGCGTCGCAGGCTGAGACGGCGTTAGCGAAGATGCCGGCCGCAAGGCGCCATCCGGCATGGGCGGCGTCTCCGCAAGCTGCGCGCGCAAATTTGTCGCGAACTGTCCGACGATCTGCCCGGCGGTTGCTTCGATCATGCCGACGCCGCGGCCATATTGCGCGACCGCGCCAGACAGCGCGAGATCGGTATGGATCAGCACCTTCGATCCGGCGCCCCACGGCTCGATGCGGAACGTCGCAGCCGCATTGGCGCCGCCGCGGCCTTTAGCATCGCTGCCTTGCGCCTTGACCCGCGCGGTGTGATTGGCTGCATCGATTTGATCGAATTCGACGCGGCCGGCAAAAGTCAGCGCCACCGGGCCGAGGCGAACGGAAATCTTGCCCTTGTAGTTTTGCGGATCGACAATCTCGGTCAATTCCGCGCCGGGCATGCACGGCGCGATGCGCGGAATGTCCATCAACACTGCCCAAGCTTGCGCCGGAGGCAGCGGCACGTCGAACGAATTGTCGAATTCCATTATCGACTCCGGCGCACGCCAACCATATCCGGCGCGCCGATCTTGTCCCAAATCCAGCGCGCACAAGAAAACAAACGATCGTCGTCGTACCGTTGCGCCACCAGCTGGATGCCAACCGGCAGATTATTGGGCCCGCGATACGTCGGCAGCGTCATGCTCGGCGTGTGCAGCGCGGTCCATATCGCCTGCATCGAGGGATCGCCGGTCGCGCCAAGACCTTTCGGCGCCTCGCCCGGCACGCACGGCACCAACAGGACGTCGAAGTTTGCGAACAGCGCCGGCAACAGCCCGCGGCATTCGTCGAGGCGCCGCATGCCGGCGACATAGTCGTCGCGCGAAATCTTATGGCCGTTCTGGATATACTGCTGCATCTGCGGCGACAGCTTGTCGCGCTGGTGATCCCATGCATAGGCCATGCATGCGGCGCGCTCATAAAATCCGATGGTGGAGCGGGCAATCACGTGCAAGCCGTTGAATGCGGCCGGCATCTCGACGTCGCGCACCAGGGCGCCGGCTCTGCCGAGCTTGGCGGCGGCCTCCGCGATCGCAGCTTTGGTCTCGTCCTGCGCGGTATCCCACAAATCGGTGTGCCAGACGCCAATCCGCGGCACCGCTGTCAATTTGCACGGCGGCTGCGGCGTCTGCATGCGCAGCACCGACGTTAAAAGCGCGATATCGTCGATGGAGCGAGCGAGCCAGCCAATCGTGTCGATCGAGTCGGCGGCCGGCCAGGTACCGGCTTTATTGATCGTGTTGTAAGTCGGCTTGTAGCCGAAAATTCCGCAGAACGACGACGGCCGCAGCACCGAGCCGCCGGTCTGCGTGCCGAGCGCCGCCGGCACCATGAAATCGGCGACCGCTGCCGCCGATCCACTCGACGAGCCGCCCGGTGTATGCGCGGGATTGTGCGGATTGGTCGTTTCCGGCGGCGCACTGCCAGCGAATTCGCAAGTGGCGGTCTTGCCGAGGATGACGGCGCCGGCGCGGCGCAGCAGCGCGACGCAAGATGCGTCAGCGCGCGGCCGATTGCCGCGATAGATCGGCGATCCCATCTCGGTCGGCATATCGAACGTATCGATGGTATCCTTCAAGCCGATCGGGATGCCGTGCAGCGGTCCGCGGCGCGGCCCGCGATCGAGCGCACGCGCCTGGGCGAGCGCGAGATCGGCGTCGAAATTCACGAAGGCTTTTACGACATTGTCCCGCTCGGCGATGCGCGCCACGCAATCGCGCACCACCGCTTCGCAGGTGATTTTGCCCGCGGCGATCTCGTCCGCAATTTCGGTCGCGGCAAGTTCGTTGAGCGGGCGCCTGACCTTCGCGTCCATTGCCGAGCCTTCGTCAGTTCTTGCCGGCGCGGCCGGCGGAAGCGCCCGCGATCCTGCCGAACACGGTGCCGGACATCAGGCCGGAGCCACCCGGATAGTTGAAGTAGAACAGGCCGCCGACCAGTTCGCCCGCCGCATATAGGCCGCGGATCGGCTGGTAGTCGGTGTTGAGCACCTCGCCATCGGTGTTGATGCGCAAGCCGCCGAAAGTGAAGGTGACGCCGCAGGTCACCGCATAGCCCTCGAACGGCGGCGTGTCGATGGTGTTCGCCCAATTGCTCTTGTTGATGGCAAGACCGGCGGTGCCGCGGCCGTCCTTGATGTTTGGGTTGAACGGCACGTCGGTCTTCACCGCGGCGTTGTATTCCTTAATGGTCTTGAGGAACTCTGCGGCGTTGACGCCTTCGAGCTTTTTCGCGAACTCCTCGATGGTGTTGGCCGTCACCTTGGTAATCTGCCGGATGCGGTATTCGTCGCGCTGCAGGTGTTTGGTCTTCTGGTCAAAGATCTGCCAGGCGAATTGGCCCGGCTGTTCCAGCACCACGCGGCCGTATTTGGCATAGGTGTAATTGCGGAAATCGGCGCCCTCATCGACGAAGCGTTTGCCGGTAGCATTGACTAGAATGCAAAATGGATAGGAGTGCTTCTGGAACTGATCGCCGACGGCAAGGTCGCCGAATTCCGGTGCGTTCATCTCCCATTGCACGGCGTGGCAGCCCGACCAGTTGCCGCGCGGCACGGCGCCGATGTCGAGCGCCATGCGGATGCCGTCGCCGATGTTGTAGCGGCTGCCGCGCACCTTCGCGAGGTCCCAGCCGGGCCCGAGATAGCGCGTGCGCCATTCCGGATTGGCTTCGAAGCCGCCGCAGGCGAGCACCACCGATTTGGCGCGCAGCTCGCGTACCTCGCCATGCTCGCGCACGCGAATGCCCTCGATGCGGTTGCCGTCGAACAGCAAATCCATGCCGCGCGTCGAATAATGGATGTCGATGCCGCGTTTTTTCGCCGACGCAGTGAGCATATTGATCAGGCCCGGCCCGCCGCCGACGGATTCCACCGTGAGCCCGCCCCAGAACTTGAACTTGCCGTCGATCTTGAACGCCTGCCGGCCGTAGATCGGAATGAGCCGCACGCCCTTGTTGCGCATCCAGTTGAGCGAGTCGAAGCTCTTGGTGACCAGAAGCTCGACCAGATCGGGATCGGCGCGGTTCTGCGTGACGCGCGCCATGTCGTCATAGAACTGGTCGGCGGTGTAAGTGCCGAAATCCGTGGTCTCGATCTCGGCCGGCGTGAGATCCGGCACCAGCGCCTTGATATCGTCGATGCCGTTATAGACGACGCGGATCGAGCCCGCGGTGAAGCGGCTGTTGCCGCCGGATTCGTCCTCGGGCGCCGCCTCGCACATGACGACCTTGGCGCCCTGCTCTTCCGCCGCCAGCGCGGCGCAAAACGCCGCGTTGCCGGCGCCAACAACAATCACATCCGCAACTTCGCTTGGCATGTCTTCCCTATCTCATTCCGCCGCTTGCGCGACGCCGCCATGCGCCTTCGACCAGGTGGCGGGGTCCTTCATGAATTTTTCCACTTCCTTGAGCTTGCTCTTATCGAACTTTCCGCTCTTCTTGGCCACGTCCAGCACGTCCCACCACGTCGCGAGCGCGTGCAGCGTGACACCGAGATCCTTCAGGATTTTTTTGCCTTCGGGAAAAATGTCATAGAAGAAGAACACGAAGACGTGGTCGACGACCGCGCCGGCGCCGCGCAACGCTTTGCAGAAATTCACCTTGCTCCGCCCGTCGGTGGTCATGTCCTCGACCAGGAGCACACGGTCGCCTTCTTCGATGTGGCCCTCGATTTGCGCATTGCGGCCAAAACCTTTCGGCTTCTTGCGCACATATTGCATCGGCAGCATCAGCCGGTCCGCCATCCAGGCCGCGAACGGAATGCCGGCCGTCTCGCCGCCGGCGACCGCGTCGAACTGCTCGAAGCCGACGTCGCGCATCACGGTCGCCACGCCGAAATCGATCAGCGTCTGGCGTACGCGCGGAAACGAGATCAGCCTGCGGCAATCGGTATAGACCGGGCTCGCCCAGCCGGAGGTGTAGATGAACGGCTTGTCGGTCATGAAACGGACCGCGTCGACCTCAAGCAGCATCTTGGCCGTCAGCGCGGCGATAACCTCTTTGTCGGGGAAGCCTGTCATTGGTATCGATCCATCATCTGGTCATTCCGGGGCCGAGCCCACGGGTCCGGCCTTTGGCCGGCCCGATGACAGGCTCCGCGAGGAACCCGGAATCCATAATCTCCTTCCGTGACTATGGATTCCGGGCTCGCCACTGCGTGGCGCCCCGGAATGACGCGCACAATATAGCCTCAACCGGCGACCTTCCAGGCGATGGTCTCGCCGCCGCGATAGACCAGCGCGCGCTCGTCGGGTCCGGCGACCTTGACTTCCTCCGGCGCGGTCCAGGACGTCTTCTCCAGCGTGATCGTCTCGTCGTTCGGCGGCAGACGATAATGCTTCGGCCCGTTGAGCGAGGCAAAGGCTTCCAGCCTGTCGAGGGCGCCTTCCTCCTCAAACACTTGCGCATAGGTCTCGATCGCGACTGGCGCATTGAACATGCCGGGCACGCCATTGGTCGAGACCTTGCGCGCGTAAGGATGCGGCGCGGAATCGGTGCCGAGGAAATAGCATGCCTCGCCCGACGTTGCGGCCTTGCGCAACGCGGTGCGATCGCGCGCCGTTTTAATGACCGGCATCACATACATGTAGGGCTTGAGCCCGTGGCCGAACCAATCGTTGCGCGTCAGCATCATGTGATAGGCGGTAATCGTTCCGCCGACCTGCGGCGCGGCGCTTTTGACGTAATCGGCGCCGTCCTTGGACGACAGATGCTCGAGGATAAAACGCAGTTTCGGGAATTGCCTGATCCATTTCGACAGATAGCGATCGATGAATGCCTTCTCGCGATCGAATATATCGACCTCCGGGTCGGTATCTTCGCCGTGCATCAGGAAAGGCATGTCGATCTTTTCCATGCGCTCGAGAACGCGCATGACTTTATTATAATCGGTGACGCCGGCCGCCGAATTGGTCGTGGCATTGGCCGGATAAAGTTTTACGCCGGTAAATACGCCGTCGCGAAAGCCGCGCTCGACGTCGTCGGGATCGGTGTCGTCGGTGAGATAGCAGGTCATCAGCGGCTTAAAATTCGAGCCCTGCGGCAATGCCGCCATTACCCGCTGGCGATAGGCGATGCAGTCGGCGGTGGTGCGCACCGGCGGGATGAGATTCGGCATCAGGATGGCGCGGCCGAAATTCTTCGCCGTGAACGGCAGCACCGCTTTAAGCATTTCGCCGTCGCGGACGTGCAGGTGCCAGTCGTCCGGCTTGCGGATGGTGATACGCGTGGTCATGACGGTCATTTACCCGATCGGCGCCGCCGCGGCAGCGTAGGTCTCCATCGGCGCCTCGTCGATCATGGCGCCGGTGAGATCGGCGACGCGGGCAAAGCCGCGCTTGGCGCACCATTCTTCCAGCCCCTCGATGATGGCGATCATGCCGGTGGGATTGCGGAAGGTGAGATAGCCGATCATCACCGCGGTGGCGCCGGCCAGCATATATTCCACGGCATCCTCGACCTTGACGATGCCGCCGCAGCCGATGATCGGGATTTTCACCGCCTTGGCGCATTGATGGACCATGCGCACGATGATGGGTTTTATCCCCGGTCCCGATAAGCCGCCGAATTTGTTGCCGATCGCCGGGCGGAACGTGTCGGTGTTGATCTTCAGCCCCAATATCGTGTTGGCCACCACCAGCGCATTGGCGCCGGCACGCTCGGCGGCCTGCGCCACGGTGACGATGTCGCCGGCATTGGGCGACAGCTTCACCCAAACGGGCTTGTCGGTGGTGGCGCGAATGAGCTTAACCACGTCATAGGTGTGTTCGGCATGCAGCGCGAAATTGCCGCCCTTGGGATCGCGCGTCGGGCAGGAAATATTGACCTCTAATACGTCGATGTCCCCTCTGGCGACGTCGCGCGCCATCGCTTCGAAGTCTTCGATGGTGGTCGCCGAGATCGAGCCGACCAGCGGCGGCGTAAAGCGGCGATAATCCGGTACCTGGTGCTCGAAGAAATAATCGATGCCCTTGGTCGGCAGGCCGATCGAATTGATCATGCCGCCCTCGACCTCGGCGGCGCGCGGCGGCGGATTGCCGGCGCGGTATTCGCGCGAGACGGTTTTCGCCACCATCGCGCCGAGCCGGTTGATGTCCATCACCTGGGCGAGATCGGTCGAGAAACAGCCGGATCCGGGCATGACCGGATTTTTCAGCGTCACTGACCCGATCTTGACGCTCATATCTACCATCCGACCGCCTCCTGCATGTCGAATACCGGGCCTTCGATGCAGACCCGGCGCAGCTCCTTTTTGCCGTTGACTTCGAAGGTGCGCACACAGACGTAGCAGGGGCCGAGCCCGCACGCCATGACCTGCTCCATCGCCACTTGGCCCGGAATGTTATGCGCCTTGCCGAGCCGCTTCATCAGCTGAAACAGGCGATTTGACCCACAAGTAAAAAACGCGTCACCCCTCTTTTGCGCGATCAGTCCGGCGATGATTTTTTCAACATTCTCCACCGCGCTGGTGCCGTCGGTATCGAGCACGCTGACGACATCGCCGGCCTCGCGGAAGAAGGTATCGGCCATGACGAAATCGGCGTTGCGCGCGGACAGGATCGCGGTGACGCCGACGTCGCTCTCGCGCGCGAGCTGCGAGATCGGGCCGAGTGTAGCGATGCCGACGCCGCGACCGAGCACCACGATATGGCGCCAGGCCGGATCGAGATGGAAGCCGACGCCGAGCGGGCCGACCATGTTGAGACTGTCGCCCTTTTCCAGCGTCGCCAGCCCGCGCGTGCCGCGGCCGACGCATTTGTACAAAAACTCGATGCGGGAGCGCTTCTTATTGACGCGATAGACGCTTTGCGGGCGGCGGAAGAACAATTCGCCGACGTCGGGCGACGGGCACAGCAGGTTAAAGAACTGCCCCGGCGTGACCGAGAGCGCCTTTGGCGAAGCTTCGACGATCAGATGCTTGTATTCGGAATTCACCCAGTCGTGGAATACCACCGGGCACAACGACTCTTCGGCCGGTAGGTGCGGCGGCTCGACCGGCGGCGCGCTTTTGCCGACGACATAGGGATCGGAGGCAAACGGCTCACTCATCGTCGATTCATTCCCTGTTCTGCCACGGCATCCGTCGTCCCCAGGGATAAATGAACCGGCCTCGTCCCAAAATCAAGATTTGTTCCAATTTTTGAACACATCTCAGATTAATTCAATAAATACAAAGACTTATAATGATCCCCAGTGATCGGCCAAGAGCGCTCCGGCGCTCAAGCATAGCGAGCGAGCCGCACCGGTCGGCTAGCTATGCCGCCACCGCCGCGGCGGCGGCTTCCGCGTCGGGCTGCTTATAGGCCTTGAGCCGCGGCAAAACCTCGCGCGAAAACAGCGTGAGATTGTCGACGGTCTGCTCGTGGGTGAGGAAGCCGGCCTGGCCCATCATCAACAGATTGCCCATGCCGCGGCAGTGCTCGCAGAAGGCGACGATCTGCTCATAGACCTCGTCGGGCGTGCCGCAGAACAGGATGCCGGCATCGATCAACTCTTCGACGCTCGCGGCGTGAATGTTGATGGCGCGGCCATCCTTGGTGAAGCCGCGCGGCGGCTGTTCGCCGCGCAGCATCCGCGCATTGTCCTCGGCCGGCAGATAGCCGGGCGGATTGCGGAACGGCACATGCACAATGGCGCTGGTGCGCAAGTAACCGGCGATGAGGTCGCCGCGCTTGTGCGCCTCGTCCTTGTCGTGGGCGACCGCGACCAGGCCGAGATAGGCGAAACGGTCGGCGCCGGGCGCGCGGCCGAATTTTCCGACATAGCCCTTGCGATAGGCGTCATAGAGCTTGCGCGTGCCGAAGCCGGTGCCGAGCGTCGCCATGACATAGCCGCGCTCGCCGAGCACGCGCGCTTGCGTCGATGAGCCGGTGGTCGACCACACCGGCGGATGCGGCTCCTGCCACACCCGCGGCCAGACGTTGACTTGCCGGTAGTGAAAAAACTCGCCTTCCCAGTTGAACATCTCGTCGTGCGTGGTCATCGCCTTGATGATGAAATCGTGCGCCTCCCAGAAGCGGTCCATCAGCTCGGTCGGATTGCGGTTGGAGGCCGGAATTTCGTAGGGGATGCCCTTGATGAAGCCCATGTCGAGGCGGCCGCGCGAAATCACGTCGATGGTCGAGAGCTCCTCGGCGACGCGCAGCGGATCGGGCCGATGGCCGATCGGATAGCCGAGAACCAGAAGGCGCGCGTTCTTGGTGATGCGCGAGAGCACCGCAAGCCCGATCGCCACCGAAGACGACATGCAGGTCGCGGTCTGATGATGCTCGTTGAGCATGATGTCGAGGCCGAGCTCGTCGCACAGCTGATACTCGTCGTAATAGCGGTGAAACAGCTCGGCGGCGACGCGCGGATCGCATTTCCGGTTCGGCAGAATCACACGCAGCGACCCGGAATGATCGTTCCAGGTCGGGTAATAGGCCTGTTCGGTGAACTGATAGACTCTCATGGCGCACCTGCCTCGATCAGTTGGCGGTGATCGTTGCGTCGACCAGATCTCCGGGACGGACGCTCGCCGCAGGATTTTGCGCTTTGTCGGCCGCGGCCGCGGCCGCCACCTGCTCGGCATCCGGCTGCCGCCACGCTTTGAGCCGCGGATAGACCTCGCGGGCGAACAGCGTGAGGTTGTCGGCCGTCTGCTCCGGGCTGAGGAAGCCGGCATGGCCCATCATCAGGAGATTGCCCATGCCGCCGCAATAATCGCAAAAGTCGACGATCTGGTCGTAAACCTCATCCGGCGTGCCGCAGAACAGAATGCCGGCGTCGATCAGATCCTCGGTACTGGCGGTACGCATGTCGACCGTGCGGCCGTCCTTGGTGTAGCTGCGCGGCGGCGTTTGGCCGCGCAAGAGCCGCGCATTGTCCTCGACCGAAAGAAAACCGGGCGGATTGCGATAAGGCACATGCACGATGCCGCTCGAGCGCAGATAACCGGCAACCAGGTCGCCGCGTTTGCGCGCCTCGTCCTTATCTTTGGCGACGCCGACGAGGCCGAGATAGGCGAAGCGGTCGGGACCGGGCGCTTTGCCCCATTTCGACAGATAGCCGCGGCGATAGGCGTCGTAGAGCGGGCGGGTATTGTAGCCGGAGCCGAGCGTCGCCATGACGTAGCCGCGCTCGCCGAGGACGCGCGCCTGCGTCGTGCTCCCGGTGGTCGACCAGATCGGCGGATGCGGCTCCTGCCAAACCCGCGGCCAGACATTGACTTGCCGGTAGTGGAAATATTCGCCTTCCCAGTTGAACACCTGATCGTGGGTGGTCATCGCCTTGACGATGAAATCGAGCGCCTCCCAATAGCGATCCATAACGCCGACGGGATTTTGATTGGAGGCGGGAAATTCATAGGGCACGCCCTTGATGAACCCCATGTCGAGCCGGCCGCGCGAGATGACGTCGATGGTCGACAGCTCCTCGGCAACGCGTAACGGATCGGGCCGATGCCCGATCGGATAACCGAGCACCAGAAGGCGCGCATTCTTGGTGATGCGCGAGAGCACCGACAGCCCGACCACCACCGTCGACGACATACAGGTCGCCGTCTGGTGATGCTCGTTGAGCATGATGTCGAGGCCGAGCTCGTCGGAAAGCTGCCACTCGTCGTAATAGCGATGGAATAGATCGGACGCGACGCGGGGATCGCATTTGCGGTTCAACAGATTGACGCGCAGCGAGCCGGAATGATCTTTCCAAGTCGGAAAATACGGCTGCTCGGTGAACTGGTAGACTTTCATGGCGTGTTATCCTGGCGCGACGTCATTTGGCCTTGGCAAAAGCCAGCACTTTCTCTGCAAAAATCTTCGGCTGCTCGTGATGCGGGAAATGCCCGGCCCGCTCGATCGGTTCGAAGCGCGCGCCGGGAATCATCGCGCAATAGGCGCGGCCATAGGCCTCGCTGAGCATGCGGTCGTGGCTGCCCCACAAGAACAGCGTCGGGATGCGGATGCGGTGCAGCCGGCTTTTCAGCCGCGGATTGTGGAAATACGGGTTCCAGGCGAGCCGCGCCGTCGCCTCGCGGGCGCGCGCGGCGGCAAGCACCTCGGCGTCGGGCAACGCTTTGTAGTCGCGCCGCCCGACCGCCGGATCGCAGTAAGTCAATTCCAGATATTCCGGTTCGGTGATCGCGAATATATCGGCGATGTCGCGCGTCTCGCGGCCGCCGACCTTGACGCCCACGGCGTTGGCCATAACGAGCCGCGCCAGCCGCGCAGTCGATTTCACCGCGATCTCGGCGGCGATCCAAGCGCCCAGCGAAACGCCGACCACAATGAGGTCGCGAAGGTCGAGCCGATCGAGGACATCGAGGTAGAAATAGGACAGATCGTCGACGCTGCGCATGCCTTGCGGCAGCTCCGAGCGGCCGAAACCGGGATGCGTCGGCGCGAAGACATGCGCCGTCTTGGCAAGCGCGTCGATTGCGGCACTGGCCGGCTCGATGCCGTTTTCGGGATGAAGGAAGAGGAGCGGCGGCCCCGACCCGCGTTCGATCATGTCGATCCGCGTGCCCTCGACGACAAGCGACCCCGCCGCGCTGTCTGTTGTAACCGACATTCCACCTCCCGCTGCCTTGCGCATGATCTTATCCGAAACCCGCGCCCACTTTTCGGGGTCATGCTTGATGGTCTTCTCAAACCGGGCCGGGTGTTCTACCACGGCGCAAGCCGTTTGCCATTGCGTGCGGCTCAAGGCTGGAGGCGAGGAAATGACGGACGACAGCGTCACCATTCACAACGGCATCGCCTATGCCAACCATGACGGCGTCGAGCTTGCGGGCGACCTCTATCTGCCGAAAGGGGCAAAGTCGGCGCCCGCGCTGGTTGCCGTGCATGGCGGCGGTTGGGTCGCCGGCGTGCGCGGCGCCTACCAATATTGGGGGCCCTATCTGGCCGCGCGCGGCACCGCGGTGTTCGCCATCAGCTATCGGCTGGCGACCAAGAGCAAAACATTCCCGCAAGCGGTGCAGGACGTACTCGCCGGCGTGCAATTTCTGCGCGGCAAAGCGGGCGCATTCGGCATCGATCCGGCACGCATCGGGCTCCTTGGCGCCTCGGCCGGCGCCCATCTCGCGGCGCTGGCGGCGCTCAGCGGCAAGACATTCGCCGGTGGCTATCCGCAGGACCCCTACGCCGCGGTCGATTCGAGGATCAAGGCACTGATCGGCGTCTATGGCATCTATGACGCGGTCGCGATGTGGACCAATTATCAGGTGCAAGGCGGACGCGACAACAACTTCGAGAAGTTCATGGGCCTGGCGCCGATGCAAGACCGGCAACTGTATTTCGACGCTTCGCCGATCAGCTACGCTACGCTCGCCAACAATGGCATCGGCGTTCTCCTTGTCACCGGCACCGAAGACGATCTGGTCGATCGCAAAGTACAGACCGATCCGTTCCAGCTCGCGCTCAAGCAGGCCGGCTTTTTCGTGCGCCCCTGCATCGTGCCGGGCGCGCCGCATTATTGGATGAACGATCCGATCGACGAGCCGGGCAGTCTCACCGGCTTCCTCGCGCCGCGGCTCATGCGTTTCCTTGCCGAGAGGCTGTGAGCGAGCCGGCCAACATGAGCGCGCGCGCGACGTTCATCGAACAGCACGGCCTGTGGAACGACGAGCAAAGGCGGCTCGCCAACGACATCAAGCGCCGGCTGGAGGCGGAGAAGCTGCGCTATGTGCGCCTCGCCTGGGGCGACACCCACGGCTATTCGCGGGCCAAAACCCTGACCGTGCCGGCGTTCCTCTCGGCGCTGACCGCCGGCTACAATATCGGCGTCGCCACCACGACGCTCGATTCCGCCGGCGCCCGCGTGTTTGCGTCGTTCACGCGCGGCGGCGGCATGGGTCTCGACGAGATGACGGGCTCGCCCAATCTCACCGTCGTCGCCGATCCCGCAACCTTTCGCACACTGCCGTGGGCCCCCGGCATCGGTTGGATTCTTTGCGACGAATATTTCAACGACGGTAGACCGTTCCATTTCTCGCCGCGTCGGCTGCTCCGCAACGCACTTTCACGCCTGGCCGATCGCGGCTGGGCCAGCATCGTCGGCGCGGAGATCGAATGGTATTTGTTGCGCGTCGCCGACGAGCATTTGAACGAGGAGAATATCGGTGCGCCCGGCACGCGCGGCCGTCCGATCCGGACCTGGCCGGCCGAACCGGGTTATCATTATCATTCCGAATCCAACATGGATTTGATGCAGGGCGTGTTCGATGCCCTCGGCGACGCTTTCGAAACGCTGGGGCTTGGGTTACGCTCCATAGAAAATGAATGGGGTCCCGGCCAAGTCGAGTGCACGTTCGCGCCGCGCGTGGCCCTCGAGGCGGCCGACAACGTGTTGCTGTTCCGCACCGCGACGCGGCAGATCTGCCGGCGCCTCGGCTATTTCGCCACCTTCATGTCGCGGCCGGCTCTGAAAGGTTATTATTCGAGCGGCTGGCACCTGCATCAGTCGCTGGTCGATGCGGCGAGCGGCGCCAATCTGTTTGTTCCGGAACGAGCCGACGAAGCCCTGTCGCCGACCGGGTTATCCTATCTCGCCGGGCTGTTACGCTATGCCGTGGCGGGCACGGCGTTCGCGACGCCGACCGTCAACGGCTTCCGCCGGCTGCAGCCGAACTCGCTCGCGCCCGATCGTGTCACCTGGGGCTGTGACCATCGCGGCGCCATGATCCGCGTGCTCGGCGGCCCGGGCGACGCCGCGACGCGCCTGGAGAACCGCGTCGGCGAGCCGGCGGCCAATCCGTATCTCTACATTCTGTCGCAAATCGTGGCCGGGCGTGCCGGCATCGAAGGCGGATTGCAGCCGCAGGCTCCGGACGATGCGCCTTACGCCGCCGAGCGCCCGATGCTGCCGAAGAGCCTGCCCGAGGCGCTCGACGCGCTCGAAACGGAACCATTGTTCCGCCGCGAGCTCGGCGATACGTTCGTCGACTACTTCGTCAAGCTCAAGCGCAGCGAAGCCACGCGCTATCAACGTTCGATCGAGGAGATCGGGGAATCGCCCGCCAACGACGAGCCGAGCACGTGGGAGCAAAACGAGTATTTCGATTTCTTCTAAGCTGAGGGGCACGTCATGACAGCGTTGGAAAAGATCAATGCGCCGCCGACCCGTCTGGGCGGCACCGCGCTGTACGATTGGGATCATCTGGTCCAAGAAGACCGAGCCCATCGCCTGATTTACACCGATCCCGCTATTTTCGATGCCGAGATGACCAACATCTTCGGCGGCACCTGGACCTATCTCGCCCACGAGAGCGAAATCCCGCACGACAACGACTTCATCACCCGGCGCATGGGTTTGCGCCCGCTCATTATCGTGCGCGACGGCGGCGGAAAAATCCGCGCGCTATACAACCGCTGCACCCATCGCGGTACGACACTGTGCCGCTGGGACAAAGGCAATACCAAATCGTTTCAATGCCCCTATCACGGCTGGAATTTTCTCAACACCGGACAGCTGCGCGGCGTGCCGTGGCCGGACGGCTACGCCGAGGATATGCGCGATGCGAAATACAACGTCGCGCAGGTGCCGCGCGTGGAATCCTATCGCGGCTTCATCTTCGGCACGCTCAATCTCGACGCCCTGCCGCTCGTCGAGCATCTCGGAGCGATCGCGCCCATCATCGACCAGTGGCTCGACCGCAATCCCGGCGGCACGGTCGTGGTCTGCGAGGCCAATCGGTTCAGGTTCAAAGGCAACTGGAAGCTCGCCTACGACAATTCATGCGACGGCTATCACGTCGCCTATTCGCACCGTTCGCTGCTGGAGACCGAGAACCGCTTCGCCGGCGAGAACGCCAAGGGGATGGCCTATTACCGCAATTCGCCGGACACCCAGCCGATGTACATGCGCTATACCGGCCACGGCAATCACTACAAGGATAAGCGGCCGAACCTGGAAAAGCGTCCGGGCGGATTGTGGGCGCTGGAAAGCGCGCATCCCGGCATGGAGCACTACGAGGCCGAATTTATCAGGCGCTACGGCGACCGCGCCTTCGCGCTGCTTGACCTCGCCGGGTCGGAGCCGGTCAACATCAATGTTTTTCCGAACCTGTCGCTGCTCGGCAACCACATCCAGGTGTTCGAACCGGTCGGCGTCGCCGAGACCAACGCCATCTGGTACGGCACCATGATCGTCGACGAAGACGGCCGGCTCGGCGATGCTGTCGCCGACATCAATGCGCTGCGCATGCGCACCCAGGAGGGCTTTCCGAATTTCGGCGAAGTTGACGACATCGCCAATTTCGAGCAGATCCAGCATGGGCTGATGGCGCCCGAAGACGAGTGGGTCTACATGCACCGCGGCCTCGGCATTTCCGGCCGCGTCAAAGAACACGACGACGGCAGCATCACCGCGCCCGCGACCGACGAGGCGTTCATGCGCGAACATTTCAAGGAATGGAAAAGGCTGATGAAGGCGCGGCCGAATCTCGCCATCCAGCGGGAGCCATGACATGAGTGCGCCGGCAACGCTCGATCCCTCGCGCAGCTCGCACTATGTCAACGATGCGCTTTACCGCGCGTTGATCGCCGATTTTTCCGATTGGCAGGACGATGCGCGCGCCGTCGCCGACGCCGGCATTCGCGACGAGTTCCGCCGCCTCCTTGAGCGCGAGGCGCGGCTCCTCGACCAACTCCGTTACGAGGACTGGCTCGCCATGTACGCGGCCGAATGCATCTACTGGGTGCCTTCGACGCCGCGCGCCGGCGACCCGCGGCGCGAGATTTCGGTCATGTTCGACGACCGCCGCCGGCTCGAGGATCGCGTGTACCGGCTGCGCACCGGATTTGCCTGGTCTCAGGCGCCCGCCTCGCGCACGGTGCGCCTCATCACCAACGTCGAAGCGTTCACCACCGCCCGCGACGATATCCGCATGCTGCGAGCGAATTTTCTCATCAGCGAGTTTTGGGGCGATGAGACGAGGATGCTCACGGGATGGGCGGGATATCGCGTCCGCAGCGAAGGCGACGGCTGGAAAATCGTAGCCAAGCAAGTGAACCTGATCGACTGCGACCAGTGCATCCGCAACCCCAGCATCGTCCTGTGAGGATATGAAAAAACTCAAGCTCACCTTGGCCTGCGGCCGCTACGACCGCACGCAACCGCTCATCGACGGGCGCGTCGAGCCGGAAGGCGTCGATCTCAATTTCATTCCGCTGCGTCCGGGCGAAACGTTCTGGCGCATGCTCAATCACGGCGAGTTCGATGTCTCCGAAATGTCGCTGTCGTCCTACACGATCCTGCGCTCGGAAGGCGATACGCGGTTCATCGCCATTCCCGTCTTCCCATCCCGGGTGTTTCGCCATTCGGCGGTTTACCTGCGGGCCGACTCCAAAATCGAAACGCCGCAGGATCTGAAGGGCAAGCGCATCGGCGTCGGCGACTACCAGATGACGGCGGCCGTCTGGGTGCGCGGGTTCCTCAGGCACGAATACGGCGTCATGCCCGAGGACCTCACCTGGGTGATCGGCCGGCCGGTCCGCACCATCAAACCGCCGGAGGGCATCCGGGTCGAATTTATGCGCCCCGAGACGACGCTGGAGGCGATGCTCGAGCGCGGCGAGATCGACGCGCTCGCATCGGTGATGATCCCCAAGGCGCTCGGGACCACAATGCGGCGGCTATTTCACAATCCGCGTCAGGTCGAACGCGCCTATTACGAAAAGACCGGCATTTTTCCTATCATGCACACGTTCGTCCTCAAGACGCGGCTGTACGAGGAGAACCCCTGGCTGGCGGTGAGCTTCTATCGCGCTTTCTGCCGGGCCCGCGACATCGCCTATTACTGGATGTACGACACCGACGCCTTGACCGTCAGCCTGCCTTGGGTGATCGACGAACTGGAAGCCACGCGAAAACTCTTCGGACCGCAGATCTGGGATTACTCGATCGAAGGCAGCCGCCCGACGCTGGAGGCGCTCGTTGGTCACCTCGATGAGCAAAGACTGACGCGCCGGCGAATGAGCGTCGAGGAACTTTTCGTCCCCAATATCGGCCCCGCTCTCGCGGAATACTTGAAGGCGACCGGAGAGGATTGAGGCGGCGCAAACGCACACTTGTTCTCCAATTCGCCCGGGCACCGCCGAGCCCGGATGTCAAGCGGCGCACCGCTTCGTCTTTGCCGAGACGATGCGGGATGGACACGATTAACGGCTGCGCATGCGCGCTCCAACTCAATAGCGAGGCCGGATATGGGCATCAAAGTTGGTTAATCAACGGCCACGCGTTTACCGGTTCACCGTTAATTGCGATCTCGATTCATTTACCATCATGCTTCTGCTATACGATTGCGCCTCGAACAACTCATGGGAAGAGGCACCCAATGTTCAAGCAACTGCAGCGTTTCCTGAAAGACGAATCCGGCGCGGCGGCGATCGAATACGGGCTCATCACCTCCGGCATTTCCGTGGCCATCATTCCCGGCGTCAAAGACGTCGGCACCAAGCTGACTGCGATCTTCACGCTCCTGCAAAACGCGATCTAACGAAAAAGCCGCCTTCCGCCCCGGAGCAAGTCCGGGGCAGATTTTTTCGGCGGGATGCGCTAAGCGGCCAACTTCGCCACTCCCGGCGTTTCCGCCACGAGTTCGCTCAGCGGCCGGTGGCGGAAGAACAGGATCATCGTTGTGGCCGCCGTCAGCATGATGCAGACGGCAAGCACCAGCGGCGCCACGAACGCCCCGGTCGCCTGCGCGATGACGCCGCTTAGATACGGCGAAATCGTCGCGCCGATGATGCCGAAGAAATTCATCACGCCGCCCAATGTGCCGGTCTGGTTCGGCGCCACGTCGGTGCAAGTCGTCCAATACGGCACCACGTAGAACGACAGCCCCATATTGGCGACCATGATCATCGCCACCGCCACCGTGTTGGACTCCGTCGTCGCCGCGATCAGCGTGCACGAGGCATAGGTCACGGCGCCGATCCCGACGAACAGTTTGCGGTGAAAGCCGCCCTTGGTCCAACCTGCCGCCGCGATCCAGTCCATCGCCCACCCGGTAAAATTCGACGCGATGAAGGCGACCAGAAACGGTAGCGCGCTGAGCGCACTCGCCGTCACCAGCGGGATGTGCCGGTAGTGGCTGAGGTATTGCGGCAGCCAGGCGAGAAAGATGTATTGGCAGTAGGGCAACGCAAAATAGCCGATATAGAACGGCCATAGCGCCGGACTGGTAATTAAGAGCCGGTTCGGCACCGGCGGCTGCGCCGCCCGCGCCTTGGCTTCGGCCGTCTCCGCGTGCGCTCCTTTCGGGATCGGATCGGAGAAATTCCGGGCGTAACTCCACCAGGCGGCGGCGCCGACCAGACCGACCACGCCGAAAATCACGAAAATATAGGTCGCCGACCCGGTGAGGCTTAGAATGACGCCGGCGAAGAACACGCCCGCGGCCGGACCGAGCTGCGCCCCCGACTGCATGAAGGCGGAGAACCTGCCGCGCCGGGTCAGCGAAGGAATCGCGCGCGCCACGGCGGCGATGCTGGCCGGAATGTAAGGCGCTTCGAAAGCGCCAAGCAGCACCCGGAAGCTGGCGGTGAGCCACAGCACCGTCGGCGCGATGGGCGTCAGCAACACCCAGAGCGACCAGCCGGCCATCGAGCCGGCGAGTGTGCGCCGCGACCCGATCCGATCGGCAATCCAGCCGCCGATCGGCTGCAAGATGAGATAGCCCAGCGAGAAGGCGCTCAACATCATGCCGATGGTCGAGGGCGTCCAACCGTAATCCTTCGCCCAGGCCGCGGCAGCGACGCTGAAATTGGTGCGGTCGGCCCACAACAACACGCTGCCGAGAAAAAAGACGGCAGCGGTGATCCCCCAACCGATCGGCCGCGAATCCCCGCCGTTAGCGGCAGGACCTGTACTCCCTGGCATGGCTTTTCTCCCCGAGTCTTTGAATCATTTTTTCCTTGCGCTCCGTTCGCGGGCATCGCGACGGTCTTGAACGACGCTTGGTCAACCCACAGCAGCGCGGCATCACGATAGCATAATTCGCCACCGCGCTGGAGTCGGACCGAAACTTCCGCACCGCCGAACGGCGGCATTTCGGCGCACATGAAGCGGCCGTGGCGCGGCCGGGGTCTTCACGCACTTTGCTCACGCGCCCTCCATCACCGGCAAGACCAGCGCCGAAGGATGCTCCGGCGAATGGTGGATGGTGTCGGCGCCGATCTTGCTCGGCGCGTAATAATGCGTCCACAGCACATCGGTGACGACGGAGTCGCCGTTGACGATTTCCAGGCGGATGCGATTGCCCTTCTTGAACCGATGCGCCATCGGCTCGACGCCGATGTCGAAGCGATAGATTTTTCCCGGCTCGATCGGCTGCGGATCGGTGTGGGTGTGACATGGCTCCATCTCGGTCGATTTGTTCGGATCGAGCGCGCGATGCGAGGCGCGCAGCCACCCCTTGGTGATCCAGTATGACGCGGGATTGAGCGTCTTGCCGCGGTCCTCGGCCGATTGCGGCATCTGCTCGGACAGCTTGACGAAAAAATCCATGTCGTCGCGCGTCGACGAGGCGTAGAGCGTGAGCTTGATCGGCCCGGCGATTTCGAGGTCGGCTTGCAGCGGCGCCGTGGTGAAAGTCAGCACGCGGCGCGCCGGATCGGGCATATTGTTCGGCCCGAAGCCGACGACGCCCATCATCCAGCCCGGATTCGGATAGCTGTACGACGTCTTGTCCTCGCCCGCGGCCTTGTCGCGCGTGAGCGCGCCGTCATTGAGCGACGTCACGCTGCCGGATTTCTCCCCGCTCAAATGCCAGGACACGTAGCGCACGCCGGCCGGCGGCCAGCTCTCCGCGGTGCGCACGGCGTCGGCGCCGCGGACGAAATATTCGATCGCCGGCCGCTCCAGATATTCGGTCTTTAGGCCTTTGAGATAATGATCGTAGAACGGCAGCAGCATATTCTGGTGCAGCTCGCGGCTGTTGAACTCGCGATTGGCGACGAAGGCGTTGACCGGCCCGATCATCTTCAGTTTCTTCGGACCGCGGGCGCGGCGGAAGCCGTCGATATTGCCGCGGGTGTGCAAATCGACCTTGCCCCAGACGCCGACCGAATAAAGCGGCACCTCGATCTCGTCGAGATGCTCGGCGGCGGCCCGCTCGCGCCAGAAATCGTCGTAGGTCGGATGCTGTTGCAGCAACAGATTGAGGTCGCAAGCCTGCTCGCGCGGATGTTCGCCGTTGGCCGGATGGCGATTGATGATGCGGTTCTGGTTCCACCAATAGCTGCCGAAGAAGTCGCCCAGCATACCGCCCTGATAGACCGAGGCGCGGTACGGATCGTTCAGCCCGTCGAAGGCGCAGATGCAGGCGAGCGACGGCGGCTGCTGGATCGCCATCCACCACTGCGACATGCAGAAATAGGATTGGCCGATGCCGCCGACTTTGCCGTTCGACCATTTTTGCCGGCCGAGCCATTCGATGACGTCGTAAAGGTCCTTCTGCTCGTTGCGATCGAGCAGGCGGAATTCGCCGCCCGATTTGCCGCAGCCGCGGATGTCCATATGCGCATAGACGTAGCCGCGATCGACGTAGAGTTCGATCGGTCCGGTCTCGCGCCAGAGAAATTGCGGGCTCGCGGGAAGCGAATTGTTGTCGTAGCGGTACGGCGACGGCGCCAGCAACACCGGAAACTGCCCGTCGCCTTCCGGCATATAGAGCGCCACCGCGATGTCGATGCCGTCGTGCACGCGGATTTTGACTTCCCGCGGCTTCGGCAGGGCTGCACTCGTCATTGATTTCTCCCCGGCATCGGACACGCTTAATGATCAGACCATAGGAAATTGGCGCGGGGCGAGCAACGCGCGCGCGATCCGCTATTTTTTACTACCACGCGTTGTCTCGCGACGCGATGCGACTTGCGGCGAGCGAGAACGCGCGGCAAACTGTGCAAAATTGGACTCCGAAATTGCAGCCGCATTGTCACAGGAAGTGTTGCTTGGCGGGGGTGGGAGGCGTCGATGTCCGGCACCGAGTACGCGTTTCTGATGTGTGGTTTGGTCGTCTTGGCCATCATCGTCAAATTGGCGTCGTTCGACGCGCAAGCTTGGATCAGCCGGGATTTAAAACGCGGCGATCTTTACGCCTTGATCGAAGTCGCCTCGGGTGTGCGCCCGAATGGATTGACGCCCGGCCAGGCCCGCCGCCTCGAAGCGCGCGGCATGGTTCGCGGCTACGGCAACGGCAATTATAGCGCCACGATCAAAGGCAGAGCGGCGCTGCGCATCAAACAAGCGATGCGCCAGTCGATTCAACTCGAGCAGTGATATCGCACTTGCCGCCCCGCGAAAGGGTCGGACAAAGCAATCCCGTTCCCGCGGCGCAAACAGCGCGCGAGCGTTGTCAAACAGCGATGTCGAACGGCCCGTAGCCTGTCGCCCGGATTGAGCGGAACGAAATCCGGGTACGCTCTGTAGGGTGGGTTAGCCGCGAAGCGGCGTAACCCACCGCGGATTTCTCGGTGGGCTTCGCTTCGCTCCACCCACCCTACGAAGAACGAATAAAGGAAAGCGGAACGCCGGCAGTCGCACTGTCGTCAGTCCCGCACGCAGATACGGCGCGCGGGTCGCGCCACGGAGAAGGCGGCTTGCGCCGCCCTTCCGCTATCGGGCGCGCTCGCCTGCCGGCGTTCCACCACGGCTCTTGCCAAGGGGTGTGTTGTCCCTTGGTGCGACCCGGGCCAGGCTTCGTGGGCAGGTTGCCCCGTCCACTTCCAGCGACGCACCTCGCACGCCGGTCATAGTGCCGGCAGGCATGATGCCCGGACCGCCCGGGAGCGCAGCCGATGACGCTTCGCCCGCGGGCACCGCACTCGCCCCCGCCGCCCGGCATCACCCGGACGGCGTCCTTTACGGGGCGAGATGATTCGGGCGCTTTGTAACCTAATCGGCGACCATTGTCAATAGAGGAGTGACAAAAGAATTTCCCGGTCATTCGTGAACCCCCAGTGTCGCCATTGTGCCCTCGCCCCTTGCGGGAGAGGGCTACGAGGCGGTTCCGCGACAAGAATGGTGAGGGGTCTCGGCCGCCCCCCCTCACCCGGCCGCGTTTGCGGAAGGACCTGTGCTGCCCTCTCCCACAAGGGGCGAGGGCACCACGCCGACTTGCCCAAACCCCTGCCGCGTCAGCCTCTGTAGCCCGCATGAGCGGAGCGACACGCGGGATTTAGGACCGGCAAGGCAAACCCCGGATATCGCTACGTTCATCCGGACTTCTGGCTCACCCCAATTGCCCAATCGTCGCGGCAACAGTTACAGCCCCAAATACGCCCGCCTGATCTCCGGCTTGGCTGCAATCTCCGCCGGCACGCCTTCCATGAAGATGCGGCCTTCGGCAACGACATAGGCGTAGTCGGAGAGCGCCAAAGCGAGATGCACGTTCTGCTCGACGAGGAGGATGGTCAGCCCGGCTTCCTTCAATTGCTTGAGCGTCGCCAAGAGCTGATAGACCACGACCGGGGCGAGGCCGAGCGAGAGTTCGTCGATGATGAGAATGTCGGGATCGGACATCAGCCCGCGCGCGATCGCCACCATCTGCTGCTCGCCGCCGGACAGCGTGCCGGCGAGCTGGCGCTTGCGCTCGGCAAGCCGCGGGAACAGCGTGAACACCTGATCGAGCCGCTCGGCATATCTGGCCGCCGCGCGTTTGGAAAAGGCGCCCATTTCCAGATTTTCGGCGACGCTCATGGAAGCGAACAATTGCCGGCCTTCCGGCACCAGCGCAAAGCCGCGCGCTGCCTTGGCGTGGCCCGGCAGATGGGTGACGTCCTCGCCTTCGAACGTGACCTTGCCGCGCCACGGCGCAATGGAGCCGGCGACCGCGCGCAGCGTCGTGGTTTTGCCGGCGCCGTTGGCGCCGACGATCGCGGTGAGCTTGCCGCGCCGGGCCTTGAGCGACAGGCCCCACAGCACCTGGACCTCGCCGTAACCGGCTTCGAGGTTCTCGACCTCAAGGAGCGCGTCGGACATGCAGGATCACTCTCCCCGTCCGTTGCCGCACTCCCGCTCATTCCCGCGCCAACGGTAATCCAGCGGGCGGATGCGAACGTTCCGACCGATTCCCGGGTCCCCGCTTTGGCGGCGACGAGCGGACGAATGCATCGAAACTCGCATCACGCGGTTCCTTCCAGCTCGGCGGCGAGCTTCGGATCGCCGAGATAGGCCTCGATGACTTGCGGATTGCGCGCGACGTCCGCCGGCGAGCCCTCGGCGAGCTTCTCGCCGTAATTGAGCACGACGATGCGGTGCGACAGGCTCATGATCGCCTGCATCAGATGCTCGATGATGAGGATGGTCACGCCAGAGTCGCGGATGCGGCGGATGACGCCGATCATGTGCTCGACTTCCGTCGGATTAAGCCCGGCCAGCACCTCATCGAGGAGAAGGAGCTTCGGCTGCGCCGCGAGCGCGCGGGCGAGCTCGAGCCGCTTCTTATTGGCGATGGTCAGGTTCAAGGCCAGTACATCGATGCTGTCGTCGAGGCCGGCGGTATGCGCCGCCGCGCGCGCCATGTCGCGGGCGCGATTGAGCGGCAGATTCTCGCGGCCGAAACAGGCGCCGACCGTGCAGTTTTCCAGCACCGTCATATTGGTGAGCGGCTGCACGATCTGGTGCGTACGCGCCAGCCCGTGGCGGGCGACGATGAAGGGTCGCTCCCCGGTGATGTCGATGCCGTTGAACACGATCTTGCCGGAGCTCGGCGCAAACACGCCGTTGATCAAATTGAACAGCGTCGATTTGCCGGCGCCGTTCGGCCCGATCAAGCCGAGGATTTCGCCCGGCTGGATGGCGAAGCTCAAATTGCGCACGGCTTGCAGGCCGCCGAAGCGCTTGCTGACGTGGTCGAGCTCGAGCATCGCCGTCATTCGAGCACCCGCTGCAAACGCGGGAAGCGGCTATAGACGAAGCCCATAAGGCCGGAGGGGAAGAACAGCACGATGAGGAGCAAAAGCACGCCTGCGATCACCAGTTGGAAATTCGAGAACGTCGACGAGGTGAGCAGATAGCCGCGCAGCTCCTCGTAGAGATAGGCGCCGAGCGCCACGCCCGTCACCGTACCCTGCCCGCCCAGCATGCAGATAACGATCGCCTCGGTCGACAGCGTCAGGTCGAAGGCGTCCGACGGCTGGATGAAGGCGCCCTTGAAAAAATAAAGCCCGCCGGCAATGGCGGGCAGGAACGCCGACGCGCTGTAAGCCAGCGCTTTGTAGCGCGGCGTCGGCACACCGAGGATCGCGGCGGCGTCCTCGTTCTGGCCGATGGCAAGCAGCCCCAAGCCGAATTTCGAGGTCTTGATGACGTAGCTCAAATAGAGCGAGGCGCCCATCACCGCGACGAACAGGAAATAGATGATCCAGAGCGCGCGCGCCGATCCGCCCAGCGGCAGGAACACCTGCGGCGAGATATAGATGCCCGACGAGCCGCCCCATGGCGTGAAATTCTCGACAAAGGCCTGCACGCCTTCGACGATGCCGATGGTGGAGAGCGCGAAGAACGGGCCGCGCAGCCGCAAAATGCCGAAGCCGAAGACGAGCGACAGCGCGGAGACGCCGATGCCGGCCGCAACCAAGCTCGCGCCGAGCGACCAGGAATAGGAGCTGACGAGCCAGATGCAGATATAGCCGCCGAGACCGAAGAAGACGATCGAGCCGAAATTGATATAGCCGGCATAGCCCAGCATCAGATTGAGATTTGAGGCGAGCGTGATGTAGACGGCGGCGAGCGCCAGGCTCTCGCGCATTTCGACGTCGTCGCCGATCGCGGGCGCCGCCACGAAGACGGCGATCGTGAGCGCAATGATCCAGAAGAACGGTCGGCGCAGCATCTAAAGCGCTCCGCGACGCGACGCGAAAATCCCGCCGGGAAATGCGATCAGCACCAATACGAACAGCACGAACTCGATCACCAGCGTCCAGCTCACCGGCACGAACGGCGTCACCGCGCCCTCGAGCAAGCCGAGCGCGACGCCGCCGAGAAGCGCGCCGACCGGATTGCCGAAGCCGCCCAGCACGGTGACGATGAAGCCCTTGAGCTGATAGCCGTCGCCCGAGAGGATGGTGAAGGGAAACAGCGTGCCGATCAGCATGCCCGACACGCCGGCGAGCGAGACGCCCATGCCGACGGAGATGGCGAGAAGCCGTGTCGTCGGAATGCCGACCAGCTCGGCGGCCTCGCGATTATTGGCAACCGCGCGCACCGCCTTGCCGATCCGCGTGTTGTGCAAGAAGACGTAAAGCAGAGCGGCGATCACGGCCGCCAAAACGGCGGCGAGAATATGCGCGCCGGGAAACGTGTAGCGGCCGATGCTGACGCCGGGCAGCGACACTTCGACATTGAATAAAGCGGTGCCCCAGACGGCGGTGCCGACACCGATCAGGATGAGATTCACGGCAAAGGTCGACAACAGGCTCATCAGCGGCGGCCGGCCGACCATGCGGTGAATGGCGATCCAATACAGCGCCACGCCGACGAAAAAGCCGCCGATCAGGACCGGCGGCAAGGTCAGATAAGGCGATATGCCGAGCGCGCTCGCCAACAGATAGAGCGCCATCATGCCGGCGACGACCATCGCGCCATGGGTCAGGTTGATGACGTCCATGACGCCCCAGATCAAGGTGAGGCCCATGGCGGCAAGTCCGTAGACCAAGCCCACCAGCACGCCGTCGATGAGCGAAGCGAGGATGCCGAGCATTGCGCGACTTAAGCGGTCGGGGCCGGCGTCAATGAGCCGGCCCATGTCCTGGTGCTATGGCCGGTTACTGACTGGCCGAGATCGGATAGATGAGAGCGGCGGACTGCGCCGCGGTGGGCCACACCACCTGGCGGCCCGGCTTGCCGTTCACCTTTTGCCACTGCGCCAGCACCATCTCGTGCGCGGCCTGCAAGCCGTGATGGCCCGGGTCGGTCATGAATTTGACGTGACCAAAGAAGGTGGTGACGTCGGTTGCGTTGAGCGCCGCCGCCACTTTTTCCGGATCGATGGAATTGGCCTGCTCGATGGCGTGCTGCAGCATGGTGCCGCTGGTATAGCCCGAAGCCGCGTGATAATCCGCCTTGGCGTGGAATTTGGCTTCGAAGGCCGTGGCGAATTCCGCCGTGGTCGGCCCGAATTGCGGCTTATAGGCGACCTGGACCTCCCATTGCGACGGCACGGTCACGCCGAGAGCCGCGGGCCCGAGTTCGCCGAATTTATCGTCGGCCGGCGCCACCAGGATCGAGACCCACTTCATATTCGCTCTCTGGTCGTACATCTGGCGGGCGAGCGTGGCGCCGTCCGAATAATGGCCGCCGCCCATGAAAGCATCGGCATTCGACGAGATGATCTTGTTGACGATCGGGCCGAAGTCGGTGGTGGACGGGGCGTAGGATTCATCCATCACGACCTGGAGGCCGGCCGCCTCGGCTTGCTCTTTGGCCGCCTTCATCACGTCCTTGGAGAACGGATCGTCGGAATAGACCATCGCGATCTTGGCATGCGGATTCTTCTCTTTCAGCGCCTCGACCGCGCCGGACATGTAATGGGTGGCCGAAGTGATCACCATGAACAGGTATTTGTTGCCGAGCTCGAAAGGTTTTTCCTCGGCGCCGCCGGAGTCGATCATGATCTTGCCGTACTGCTCGGAAATGACCGCGGCCGGCGCGGTGAGACCCGACGAATACGGACTGAACAAAAATTGGGCATGGTCCTGGTTGATCAGCCTTGTGTAGAGCTGCTGGACGCGGCCGCCGACGGACTGGTCGTCATAGCTGACGAATTTGACCGTGTATTTCTTGTCGCCGACCTTGATGCCGCCGGCGGCGTTGACCTCGTCGCGCCAGTACTCGTAGCCGCGCTGCTGGCCCAATGAATCGACATTGAGCGGGCCGGTCTGCGAGTCGGTAAAACCGACGGTGATGGTGTCGGCGCTTGAGTTGTCTTGGGCAAAGGCCGGCGCGGCAAACAGCATCGCGGCGGCGGCCAACAGGCAAAGCCGTTTCATGCGTTCCTCCCTGTGCGTTCCCTAAAAAAGGATCGCGGTCATGCGTGGATGGCCGGGCCAAGCGTGGATGGCCGGGCCAAGCGCCGATGCCTCCACTTTATGCGAAGCATCGCATAATCCGGAGATAAAGGCCATCCGGCGCCTATGGCCGGCAACGATGACGGCGGCGGGCCGCGCTGTCACCGTGACAAACTTTCGCGCGTAGTATCAACCAAAGTTCGTTTTTGTGCTAAGCTGTGTCGCGTCCGTACTTCACCCTGACTGATTGTTAGCGCCGCCGTTCCCGCGATATTCCAACAAAGAAAGAGACTAGGGAGACCCACATGCAGACCCACCTGCGCATTCTTCGGTTCGTGCTCGCGTCCGCCGTCCCCGTCGCATTGGCCATGGTGCCGGCCGGCAATGCCGGAGCGCAGACCGCGTTGACCATGGGAAAGGTGATCGGCGGCGACGGCTTCCACGTCCCGACCTATGTCGCCATGGACGAAGGCTTCTTCAAAGCCGAGGGTCTCGACGCCAAACTGGTCGAACTGCAGGCCAATGCCCAGGTCACCGCGGTTCTCTCCGGCAACCTCGACTGCGCGCCGATCCCATCGGGCGGAGCGCAAGCGGCGCTGAGCGGCGCCAAGATCATGTACATCGTCGGCGAATCGCTCAAATCGCAATGGACCGTCACGACGCGCCAGGACATCGCCAAGCCGGAGGATCTCAAAGGCAAGACCGTGGGCTTGGGCCGCCCCGGCGGCGCCGACTACGATGAGGCGCAGGCGGTGCTGCACCGCTTCTTCCACATGGACGCCGGCAAGGACTACAAAGTCATCTCGTTCCAGGGCGAGCCGGAGCGCATTGCCGCCATGGTCAATAACGATATCCAGGGCGCCTCGCTGTCCATTCCGCATGCGGTGGTCGCCCAGCAAACCGGGCTGAAGGTCTTGTTGCGCACTGGCGACTATATCCCGCGCGCCGGCGGCACCATCTGGTGCATGCAGAGCTTCGTCGAGCAGCATCCCGATACGGTCAAGAAGATCATCCGCGCCATCGCCAAGGCGGTGATGTATTTCCGCACCAACAAGGAAGGCTCGGTCAAGGTGCTGGAGCACCATATCGGCAGCATCAAGAGCGAAGCCGAGGCCGGCGCCATATGGGATCAGCTGCACGATTCCTACGGCGCCGAGGTGCCGAAGGGCCTGTTCGCGCAAATCCTGGAGTCGCGCCGCCAGACCATGATCGCCGCCCGGCAATGGCCGTCGGACAAGCCACTGCCCGATCCGGAACAGTTTTTGGCGCGCAACCTGCTCGATCCGACCCTGAAAGAAATGAATTACGTGCCGACCAAGATCGCGGCGCCGACCAAGGCGGATTGATCCGCGTGTCCCGGGCGCAGGGCAGCACGTAGCGCAGCGAAGTGGTGCGCTGCAGACCCGGGACCGTCACGAATTCGCAGCTTGGAACGATCCCGGATCGGCGGCGCACCGCTAACGCGCTGCACCGCATCCGGGAAACGCATCACCCCTCGTTGACGTGCTGCGGGCGCCAGCGGCTCATGCGCTCCTCAAGCAGCTTCACCAGCCCGGTCATCACCAACGACAGGGCTGCGAACACGATCAGGCCGGCGAACACCACGTCGACCTTGAACTCGCTCGCGGCGCGGACCATGACGACGCCGAGCCCGTCCTGCGCGCCGAAAAATTCGGCGACCACGACGCCGAGAACGGCGCGGCCGATCGCCAGCCGCAGTCCGACGACGATGAAGGGCAGCGCGTTCGGCACCACGACGAGACGCGCGATATCCCATTCGTTGGCGCCGAACGAACGCACGACATTGATCAGGACTTTGTCGGCGTGACGCACGCCCTCGTAGGTATTGATCAGAAGCGGGAACAGCGCGCCGAGGAAGACGATCGCGACCTTGGACCATAGCCCGAGCCCGAACCAGAGCATCAAGAGCGGCAGGAACACCAGCCGCGGCGTGGCGTTGAACGCGGTGATGAAAGGATCGAGCATGGCGTTGAGCGTATTCGATCGGCCGAGCAGGATGCCGAGCGGCAGGCCGACCGCGATCGCGAGCGCAAGTCCGACGGCGAAGGCGCCGGCGCTGACCCCGAGCGGCGCCCAGATCGAGCCGGTTGCGAACATCCGCCACAGCGTGCCGGCGATCTCGCTCGGCACCGCGAAAAACAATTTCGTTCCCTCCTTCATGGCAATGAACTGCGGCAGGAACTGCCACACCAACAGCAGCAGCACGATGCTGCCGGCGCCGAGCGCGGTCGGCTCGATGCGCCGCCACAGCCGGCGCACCGGCGCGCCGGCATCCGCCGGCCCGGCCGCAGTGAAACCGGCTTGGATTTCGGGGGTTTGAATTTCCGCCATGGCCTATTGTCCCGCGCGCCACGGAAACGCGCTACGTTCGGCGAAGCGGATGCCTTCGGTCAACACCACCGCGATCACCATCACCGTGAGAATGCAGCCAAACATGCGGTCGATGGCGAAAATATCGCCGAAGCGGGAAATGGCGAAGCCGATGCCTTCGGAGGCGGCGAAGAATTCGCCGACCAGCACGCCGATCAAGGCGCGGCCGATCGCGATGCGCGCGGCGGCCACGACAAAGGGCAGCACGCTCGGGAAGATGACCTTGCGATACAGATCCCACTCGCCGCCGCCGAGCGCGCGCACGACGTCGATCAGCCGGCGGTCGACGGCGCGCACGCCGGCGCAGGCATTGAAGATGAAGGGGAAGACGGCGAGCGAAAACACGATGATCGTCTTTCCCGGCACCCCGACACCGAAAAAAATCACCAAGAGCGGCGCCAGCGCCACCAGCGGGCTGGCATAGAAAATCGTCATCACCGGATCGAGCGCGTAGCCGACCCGCATCCGCCAGCCCATGACGATGCCGAGCGGCACGCCGACGGCGACGGCCGCGCCAAGACCTAAGAAAAACGGCACCGCGCTGACGGCAAGATCGTGGAACAGATCGCCGCTCTCGACCATGTCCACATAGCCCGCCGCAATCAGGCTCGGCTTGCTCATGAACAACGGATCGAACGGCACGACGAGGAAGATCGCCTGCCAGGCCGCCAAGAACAGCACTACGGCGAACGCGCCAAGCAGGAAATTGCGATAGCGCCACGCCAAGCCCGGCCGAACTGCGGTTTCCTCAGCCATCGCCTAGACCACGATCTCGTCCTTAAGCGTGTTCCAGATTTCGAGCTTAAGCTCGTTGAAATGCGGCGTCACCCGCATCTCGTAGTCGCGCGGCCGCGGCAGATCGATGGCAAATGTCCTCTTGGTCCGTCCCGGACGCTTGCTCATGACCATGACGCGGTCGGATAGATAGATCGCCTCATCGATCTGGTGGGTGACGAACAGCACCGTCTTTTTCGCCTCGCGCCAGATGCGCAACAGCTCGACCTGCATCAGATCGCGCGTTTGCGCGTCAAGCGCCGCGAACGGCTCGTCCATCAACAGCACGTCGGGATCGGTCGCCAAGGCCCGCGCCAGGCCGACGCGTTGCTTCATGCCGCCCGATAATTCGTGCGGATAATGACTCTCGAAGCCGGTAAGCCCGACCAGCGCCACCAGCCGCTCGGCAACGGCGCGGCGCTCGGCCCCGGGCACCTTCTTCAGTTCCAGCCCGAGCTCAATATTGTGCTGCACCGTCCGCCACGGCAACAGGCCGAATTCCTGAAACACCATGCCGCGATCGGTGCCCGGCCCGCTGATCTTTCGCCCGTGCATCAGGAGCTCGCCGGAATCCGGCTTGATCAGGCCGAGCAGAATACTGAGGAAGGTGCTTTTGCCGCAGCCGGACGGCCCCACGATCGACACGAACTCGCCTTCGGCAACGTCGATATCGAAACTGCCGAGCGCCCGCACCGGCGCCCGGTTCGGCGGCCGAAAGGTCAAGCTGACGTTGCGGCCTTGGATATAGGCTGTCATGCGTCCCGATCCGACGTCCCACGCTGGCGCCAATCAAGCATACTGCGCATGAATGTCCAGCCCGTAGCCGGCGCCCGGCTCGATGGCCGCTTCAGGCTAGTGTCGGCAGGCGTGGCACATCATCGCGGCGATGGAACGGGACAGCAACTGCCAGGCAGGGTAGCGTCGGAGGGCTTTGCGCTAAGCCATTGCGGAGAACGATTATGAGAACGCTCTTCATTCTCGTCGGAATAGTGGTGGCGGCGGCGGGACTTTTCTTCATGGCGCAGGGCGCGGGCTACATCCGATGGCCCGCCGAAAGTTTTATGATCAGCCAGACCAGGTGGGTCTATTACGGCGGCGCCATAGCGCTCGCCGGACTTCTCCTGGTTCTGATCGCCCGACGCTGATCGCAGCGTGCCAACGATGCTAGTCGCCGCTTTCCTCATCCTCGCATTCGCCGTTGCGTTGGGCGCCGTACTCGCGGTGCTGCATCTGCGGACGAAGCCAGCCGCGACGCCGCCGCAGCTCCCGCCATCCCCACCACCATGGCCGCTCGCGGCGCTGCATGGACTTCTGGCTGTCGCTGGCTTTTGCTGCCTCGCGCTGGCGCTGCGCGGCCCGCCACGCGGCGTCGAACAAGGCACCGCCTCGTTCGGCATCATCGCCGCCGTCCTTTTCGCGCTGGCGGCATTGCTCGGAGCCTGGCTATTGCTCGCGCGTGTTTTCAAGAAACGGATCGGCGACGGCACGATCGGCATTCACGCCACGCTGGCCGTGAGCGGCTTCGTCGTGCTCGCGGCGTATGTGTTTGCGGGATAGCGCGGCCGTAATTGGGAAATGTCTAGAGAGAATGGTCGGAGTGGCAGGATTTGAACCTGCGACCCCCTCGTCCCGAACGAGGTGCTCTACCAGGCTGAGCCACACTCCGACATTGGCCAACGCGGGGCCGCGGGCGGCTTATAGCGTCGGCATTGCGCCCCGGCAAGCCGGGCTTATCGATGAGCATGATCTTATCCGAAAACCGAAAAAACCATCCCGGATCGCGTCCGGGACAGGCTTTTCGGGATCATGCCCTGCGCGGTTGCGCAGGCTCTATTTAGGCACCAAGGTGCCGCGATGACAGGCCCGGTGACGACACGCCAAAGCAACACAGTGGGCACGGTGGCAACGCGCCTGTTGCGCGCCGACGACGCCGCGATCGCCGAAGCCGCGCGCGTTCTTGCCGCCGGCGGGCTGGTCGCCTTTCCGACCGAGACCGTTTACGGCCTGGGCGCCGACGCCACCAATGGCGAGGCGGTGGCGCGCCTTTACGCCGCCAAGGGCCGGCCGTCGTTCAATCCGCTGATTGCCCATGTGATGGACGTCGCGGCGGCGCAAGCGCTGGCGCGGTTTCCGGCCGCGGCAACGCGGCTGGCGCAAGCGTTCTGGCCGGGACCGCTGACGCTGGTGTTGCCGAAAGCGGCAGGCTGCGCCGTGGCGGACCTGGCAATGGCCGGGCTCGACAGCATCGCCGTGCGCGTGCCCGTTCATCCGGTGGCGCGAAAAATCCTCGCCCGCTGCGGACGGCCGGTGGTGGCGCCCTCGGCCAACCGCTCCGGCCACGTGTCGCCGACGAGCGCCGCGCACGTGCTCGCCGATCTTTCCGGCCGCATCGATCTCATCGTCGACGGCGGCGCGACCTCGGTCGGCGTCGAATCGACCATCGTCGCCTGTCTGGGCGCCCCGATGCTGCTGCGGCCCGGCGGCGTGCCGCGCCAGGCGATCGAGCGCGTGTTGGGGCAGCGGCTCGCCGATACGCCCGGCGCGGGCACCGGCGCGGCCGATGCGGCACCGCTCGCCCCCGGCATGCTGGCGTCGCATTACGCGCCGCGCACGCCGTTGCGGCTTAATGCCCAAAGCGTCGAGCCCGGCGAAGCCTTGCTGGCGTTCGGGCCCAAGCCGGCGATCGGCGCGGAGAAAGCGTCGCGCAGCTTGAACCTGTCCGCGCGCGGCGACGTCATCGAAGCTGCCGCCAATTTGTTTTCGCAGCTGCGCGCGCTCGACGGCATCGGGGCAAAATCGATCGCGGTGATGCCGATCCCGCACGACGATCTCGGCGAAGCGATCAACGACCGCCTGCAACGCGCCGCGGCGCCGCGCTGAGCGGCGCAAGGCACGCTTGCGCCGCGATAAACCGGCTGTCATCCTTCCCATGGAGGACCGCAATTGCCGGACGCGCCTTGATGCTCGATAAGCCGCTGGACAATTCGCCCACAAAAACCGATCCCGCGCTGCTCGCGCGCTTTGCGGCAATTGTCGGCGACAAATACGCCATCACCGATCCGTCGCTGCAGGCGCCGTATCTGGTCGAGTTGCGCCATCTGTTCGAGGCCCACACGCCGATGGTGCTGCGGCCGGGATCGGTCGGCGAAGTGTCGGCGATCCTGAAACTCGCCAACGCAACGAAAACCGCGATCGTGCCGCAGGGCGGCAATACCGGCCTGGTCGGCGGCCAAATCCCGCATCACAACGAGATCGTGCTGTCGCTCAACCGGCTCGACCGCATCCGCGAGGTCGACGCCACCTCGAACACGATTACCTGCGAGGCCGGCGTCACGTTGCAGCGCGCGCGGGCGGCCGCGGCCGCAGCCGACCGGCTGTACCCGCAACTCCTGCCCTCCGAAGGCACCTGCACCATCGGCGGCAATCTTGCCACCAATGCCGGCGGCACGGCTGCCTTGGCTTATGGCATCGCGCGCTCGCACGCCCTCGGCCTCGAAGTGGTGCTGGCCGACGGCCGCGTGCTCAATAATCTCAACAAGCTGAAAAAGGACAATACCGGCTACGATTTGAAAAACCTGTTCATCGGCGCCGAAGGCACGCTCGGCATCATTACCGCGGCGGTCTTAAGGCTCGTTCCGCGGCCGCGCTCGATCGAGACCGCCTTTGCCGGCGTTACATCGCCGGAAGCCGCGCTCGAACTGTTGGGTCTGGCGCAGGACCGCAGCGGCGGCGACGTCACGAGCTTCGAGATCATGACGCGGCGCGGCATCGAGCTGGTTGTCGAAAATGCCGCGGGCTGCCGCGATCCGCTCGCCGCGCCGCATCCCTGGTACGTGCTGATCGAACTGTCCTCGCAACGGCGCGACGGCTTGCGCGGCGTGCTCGAAGAGGTGCTGGCGCAGGGCTTGGAGCGCGGGCTCGTCACCGACGCGACCATCGCCGACAGTCTCGAGCAGACCAAGGCGTTCTGGCGCATCCGCGAAATGTTCGGCGAGGTGCAGCGTTTCGCCGGCGGCTCGATCAAGCACGACGTTTCGGTGCCGGTCGCCGCGGTGCCGGCCTTCATCAAGGAAGCCAACGCCGCCGTCACCGCGCTCATTCCAGGGGCGAGGCCGCTGCCGTTCGGCCATCTCGGCGACGGCAATATCCATTACAACGTTACCCAGCCCATCGGCGCCGACCGGGACGAGTATCTCAAGCGCTGGGACGAGGTGAACGCCGTGGTGTTCGCGGTGGTGAAGAAGTACGGCGGATCGATATCGGCCGAGCACGGCATCGGCGTGATGAAGCGCGACTTGCTGCCGTCGGTGAAGGATCCCGTGGCGCTCGAGCTGATGCGCAGCGTCAAAGCCATGCTCGATCCCAACGGCATCCTCAATCCCGGCAAGGTGCTGTAGCGGCGGCGCAAACCGTTGCCGCGTCGCCAGCGAGAACCGCCCCGCCATGGACAAGCTGATCATCACCGTCGCCTGCGACTCGCGGACGTCCTATCCGATCAACCATTATTGCCCGCCGCAGGAGGACATCGACGGCGTGGCGGCGCAATACATCGACGGCATCAAGGCCGGCGCCGCGATTGCCCATATTCACGGCATTCGCACGCTGGAGGAATCGGTGCAGGCCGACGGCAAACAGGTGTCCCGCATCGATCAGGACGGCTGGAAGCGGCTCCAAGAAGCGATCCTCGCCAAGACCGCGCCGGTGATGCAGTTCGGCGTCGCCAGCGCCCGGCTGGAGGAGAAAGTCAAGCTCATGACGCTCCGCCCCGACATGATGGCGGTCGCGTTCAACGCCCATGACGAATATTTCAATCCCGACCCGCAATTCCCGCCCAAGCGCATGATGGCGATCCATCCGGTCGAGGAATTGCTGGCTTATGCCAAGGCCGCCGTCGCGCACAAGGTGAAGCTCGAAGTCGAATGCTTCCACACCGGCGCGTTCTGGAATCTCGAATTTATCCGCCGCGCCGGCTACCTGAAAGAGAAGGCCTACACCACGCTGTTCCTGGGCTGGCCGGGCGGCACTTGGACGCCGCCGACCGAGAAGGCGCTGATCTACATGGTCGAGCACCTGCCGAACAACTGCATTTGGAACGTGAGCGTCATGAATCCCGGCAAGCAGTGGGATTTGCTGTCGCTCGCGGTTTCGCTCGGCGGCCACGTCCGCGTCGGCTACGAGGACAATCCGTATATCGCGCCGGGCGAACTCGCCAAGAACAACGCGGTTCTGGTGGAGCGGATGGTGAAGATCGCGCAGGGGCTCGGTCGCGAGGTGGCGACGCCGCACGAGGCGCGCCAGATTCTCGGGCTCGCCGCATCCAATTGATCGAAAAGCTCGATTGACGGGTGCAGACGGAAACTAGTGGAGCGGATTTGACATTCGCTACCCACCTAGCCGCAAGCTCGTGAAGCGAATGTCAAATCCAAAGCTCCACTAGAACTAATAATTGCTAGTGGTCCTTTGATTCTAACATTCGCATATTAGCCTGCCGAACCGGGATGCGAATGTTAGAATCGGACCACTAGGCGGCATGGTCGAGCGCCACCCCGCCGTAAATGCCGGCAAAGTCGATCTCCGAGGCGGGGCCGGGACGCTTGAACAGATAGCCTTGCAGCGAGGTCACGCCGGCCAGCCGCAACAGCCGGTACTGATCCACGGTTTCGACGCCCTCGGCGGTCGTGGCGATATCGAGGCTCTGCGCCAAAGTGAGCGTGGCCGATACGATGGCGGCGCATTCGCTGCGCTTGGTCAGATTCTGCGTGAACGACTTGTCGATCTTGATTCTATCGAACGGGAACATCGCCAACTGGCTGAGCGACGAATAGCCGGTGCCGAAATCGTCGAGCACAATCGTAATGCCCATGCTCTTGAACTGCCGCAGCGCCGGCAAGCATTCCGCCGCCGATTCGATAAGCGCGGTCTCGGTAATTTCCAGCTCCAACCGTTCCGGGCGCAGTCCGGACTCGACCAGGATACGCATCACCAAATCGGGCAGATTTGTCTTGCGAAACTGCACCAGGGATAGATTGACTGCGACTTTGATTTCGGCCGGCCAGGTAGCGGCTTCGGCACAGGCCGCACGCAGAACCCATTCGCCGATTTGGGTGATCAGGCCGGTTTCCTCGGCCAGCGCAATAAACAAATCGGGATAGATCAGGCCTTTGGTCGGATGCCGCCAGCGGACCAGGGCCTCCACGCTGTGGACCTTGCGCGTTTTGCTGTCGACGATCGGTTGATAATGCAGCTCGAACTCGTTTTGCTGGATGGCGCGGCGCAAGTCGCTTTCGATCTCCTGGCGCGCGCTCGCGATCTCGCTCATCTCCGGATCGAAGAAGCAATAGCCGTTGCGGCCCGCCGATTTTGCCCGGTAAAGCGCCAGATCCGCCATCTTCAAGAGATCGCCGGAGCCGGCCGTGAGATCGGACGCCAGCGCGATACCGATGCTGGTGCCGATATTGATGTTGCCACCCTCGATGTCGAACGGTTTGTGGAGCCTCTCGATAATCCGCTCCGACAACGACTTGGCGGCCTCGTGCTGATCGGTCTCGCCGGCCTGAATGATCGCGAATTCGTCGCCGCCGAGCCGAGCCAGTACGTCGGTTTCCCGCAACAGCGACTTCAGACGCGTTGCCACTTCTATCAGAAGAGCGTCGCCGGCGGGATGGCCGAGCGTATCGTTGACCTGCTTGAATCGATCGAGGTCCAAGAGCAAAACGGTGAACGGCTCTTCGCGACGGCGGTGGCGCGCGGCAGCTTCCTCGATTTTTTGTATCAGGGCGGCACGGTTGGCCAGTCCCGTCAACGCGTCATGATGCGCCAAGAAAGCGATGCGCTGCTCCGCTTTCTTGCTCTCCGTGACGTCCTCAATAACGGCGATGACGAATTTTGCCTCGCCCTGACTGTTCTTGATGACAAGGCGGCGGGTCGACTGCACGCGCGTCCCGCGCAGCGGCATATTGATCTCGAATTCCTTGTGATTGACGTTGTCGCTGTCCCGAAGCGATTCGGAATCGGCTTCGTCGATGAGTTTTGCTTCCTTGGGCCGATGGATGTCGTAGACGGTACGGTCCAGCACATCGCTGCGCCGGACGCCCAGCATGGCTTCGAATGCCCGGTTGACAAGCAGATACTTGCGCGTCTCCGCGTCCTTCACGACGACCGCGACTGGAATGTTCTCGATAATCGAATCGAGAAATTTCCTAGTCTCATTCAAATCCAGTTCCGCGCGCCGCTGTTCCGTGATGTCGATATGCGTTCCGACCCACCCGCCGTCGGCCATCGGCTGATGGTTGACGGCATAGACGTGGCCGTCGATCTGTTCGACTTCAGCAGAGTAGGCAATGCGCCGTGCAACCTGCTCAAGCCGGCTGCGGACATATTCGTCGGCATCCTGCAGCGATCTGCCGGCGCGGACGCGCGCTTCGAGGATTGACCGCAGCGTCGTGCCGGGCTTGGTCTGCTCGGGACTAAGACCGTACATTATTGCGTAACGGTCGTTGCACACGACGAGACGCTGGTCGGAATCGAACATGGACAAGCCATGCGCCATGTTCTTGAGCGCCGTGTGCAACAAACGATTCGATTGCTCGAGCGATTCCTTGGAACGCCGGAGTTTCGCCTGTTGCGTGGCGCCCAAAGCCATGACGATCAGTGCAAGGGCCGTCAAAATAATTCCGGCCATGACGTATTTTTGCCGCGTCGCGTCGGCTTGCCGGAAAATATCCGATGTGGCCAGCCCGACTACGGCAATCAGGGGAATCCCCGAGACCGCACGATAGGATATGAGCCTGTCGACGCCGTCGAACTGAGCTTTGCTCGCCGCAGTGTTCCAATAAGCTCCAGCCTGGGCGTGGCGCAAATGCTCGAATAGCGGCGTATGAATGGTCGACATGCCGGCGAAGCCGAGACTGGCCGGGTTTGGGCCGCCGCGCGCGAGCAGGACGCCATCGGCGCCGACCAGGGAAACGACCCCATCGTGGCCGAGATCGAGCGAACTGAAAAATTTTTCGAGTTCGGCGACGCCGAGCGAGCTCACCACGACGCCGGCAAACGTGCCGTCGGGTTTGTTCACGCGGCGCGCAAACTCGATGGTCAGCTTTTTTGTTACCTTTCCGATGACCGGGTCGCTGATATAGAGCTGATCGGCGGCGGCATCGCGCGTGGTCGTGAAAGACGTGCGATCCCCGACATAGACCGGAGCGGGCGGCGCTCCGAGGCTCGATCTCCTGACGAAGCCATCGGCGTCGGCAATGCCGAATTGCACCGTTAGGTTGTTGTATGACTGGGTGCGAGCGGCCCAGCCTGCAAGGTCAAAGTGTTGCGGATCATTTTGGTAGGCGCGCCGCAGTTCCAGCACAGCGCTGTCGGATTCCTGGACCACCCGCCTGATATATTCTTCCAGAACGCGGGTGAGATTGCTGCCTTGGCGCACCGAATCCCGGTAGGCGCTCTCGTGCTCCTGGCTGGCAAGCAGATAAATCCCACCCCAAATGATGACGATGACCGCCACCCCGAGATAGGTCGTGCTCTGTCGAACTTCCTGAAGCCATTTGCTCATGCGGAAGAGTTTTGCAGCCTCGCCCGGTCACCGCTCGGCAGGCCGTTCTATGACAGACATTTGTTACTACGCGGTTGTATTTACGTATCGGACAGGGAAGTAATTCGATAACCTTTACTGCGCCTTACCGGGCCGTCGCCGCGGCTTGCGGCGGGTTTTGCAACTCGCCGCGACCTTGGCCCGTCCCAAAGCGCACGCCGAGCGGTAACGGTTGAATAGGCGGATATTTTCCGCTTTGGCGCACCTTCGGCGCCACCCAGAGCCACCCCCTGCCAGTCTTGGCGGCTCCTGCGCCAACGTATTTGCCGCGGCCATCATCACGGCTACGTCGTCCGTTCATCAGTAATCGGGTGGCGCCAAAAGGATGATCGCGGAATGATCGCGTTGGATCATCTTTTGGAGAACGATCGTGTCCTATTGTGTCCACGGTGGATTGGTCCCCACATTTGCGAACCGCTACTCGTTGTCATGGCGTGCCTTTTTCAACGGCATCACGGAACTGGCGCGGGCCTGCCGCCGGCGCCAAGAGCAGCGACAGGAGCTTCTCGACTACATGGCGAACGACCATCGCGCGGCAGCCGACATCGGCATCACCAGCTATGAAGCGCGCAACTGGTCGCAACGGCCGTTCTGGCGGCCCTAGAGCCTTAGCGGTTTTGATGGAATCGAAACCGGGCTTTATCTTCTCGTTTGAGCATGATCTTTTTCAAAAACGGTATCCACCCCCGGATCAAGTCCGGGGGCAGGCATTTTTGCGATCATGCTCTAAAACAACGACGCCTGATCGTCGGGCCCTTTCGGCTTTTTCGGCTTCGCTGTCTTGGGCGGCGCCGCAGCGGCGGCGCGCTGCGGGGCGGCGGGCGCGGCGGACACGGGTTGGAGAAGCGCTTCAGAATCGTTCGCCACGCGATTGACCGCGGTGGAGATTTCGTAGGCCTCGAGCAGCGCATCGTTGGCGGGCCGGATGAGCGCGGCGGCGACGTCGGCCTCGACCTTGGCGCAGTCGAGCCATAGATCGAAGGCCTCCTTCGGCACGAAGACCGGCATGCGGTCGTGGATCGCGGCCAAGGTGCGGTTCGCCGCGGTGGTGACGATGGCCGCGGTATCGAGCTCTTCGCCGTTTGGCCCGGTCCAGGTCTCATACAATCCGGCGAAGGCGAGCGGCGGCGCGCTGCCGGCGGCGCTATTCTTGGCGCGCACGAAATAGGGCCGTTTCGGGCCGCCCGCCGTGCCCGCGGCTTGCCATTCGTAGAACCCGTCGCTCGGAATGAGGCAGCGCCGCCGCCGCATGGCGCTGCGGAACGCCGGCTTCTCCAGCACGGATTCGCCGCGCGCGTTGATCAGAAGTGGAAACGTTTTCGGATCCTTCACCCATGACGGCAGCAAGCCCCAGCGCATCAGCGCGAAGGAGCGCTTGCCGTCGATGAGCCGCACGATCGGGATCGGCTGCGTCGGCGCCACGTTGTAGCGCGGCGGAAAATTCGGCTGCTCGCCATAGCCGAACAGCGCCCGGATCGCTTCCGGCGTCGAGATGATGACATAGCGTCCGCACATCGCTAAGCAGTCCTTGGCTAAGCAGTCCTTGGCTGAGCAGTCCTTGGCTGACGACAGATATAAGCCGGATTGGACCCGACTTTAATGAGCGGCAGCGACAGCGCGCGAACTTATCCGACGCGGCCATATCTGGCCGTCAGCGCCGCCATCTTCCGCGACGGCCGGGTGCTGATCGTGCGCCGGGCGCGGGCGCCCGCGCCCGGCCTTTACACGCTGCCCGGCGGCGGCGTCGAGCTGGGAGAAACTCTCGAACAGGCGGCGATCCGCGAAATCCGCGAGGAAACCGCACTTGAGATCGAGCCGGTCGAACTGGTCGGCTTCCGTCAGGCCATCGTGCGCGATGCCGCAGGCCGCGTCGAGCGGCATTTCGTCATTCTGCCGTTTGCCGCGCGTTTCATCGGCGGCGAAATCTCGCTCAACGAGGAATTGGCCGAAGCGCATTGGTTGGCGCCGAACGAAATTGCCCCATTGCAGACGACCGAGGGTTTGGCGGCGATCGTCGCCGCCGCAAGCGAACGGATCGGCCGGACCAAATAATGTGTGCCTCAACCATGCCGCGTTCCGGTGCTTGCCGTAGGCTCCGCCCGACCCCTATCTTCGCGGTGATGGCCATGTTCCGATTTTTGCTTGCGGCATCGCTTGCCCTTGGAATCGCCGCGCCGGCGCGCGCCCAGTTCTGGGGCGCGCCATCGGCTCCCCCGCAGGCGCCGGTAGCGAGGCCCGCCCCGGCAAAGCCTCCGGGACAAGCGCTGCCTACCCAGCCGGCCGGGCCACCGCCGCCTCCAGTGCAGGACCAACCTGCGCCCTACGATCCAGATCTGGAGCGGCTGTCGGAGATCCTCGGCGCGCTGCATTTCCTGCGCGGCATTTGCAACTCCAACGAAGGCCAGAAATGGCGCGATGAAGCGCAAGCGCTGATCGACGCCGAGGCGCCCACCGGCAACCGCCACGACGAGATGGTCGCGAGCTTCAACCGCGGCTACCGCGGTTTCCAGCAAAGCTACCGGACCTGCACGCCGGCGGCCGACGTCGTCATCCGCCGCTACCTTGAAGAGGGCGCCAAAATCGCCCGCGACATTACCGCCCGCTATGCCAATTAATGCCCGAAAACCGGTGCCACGGCCATTAACCCTGCCCCGAACTTCGCTCTCAAAAGCTCAAACATGCCGTGCTAACGTGGCCGCTTGGGTAGGGACGCCGCTGGCTGCGGCGATAGCGTGATAGCGATGAGAATGGCGACGCACAATCTTGCGCCCCACGAGGCCGTGGCCGAGCACGAGCAGAAGCGGCTGGCGCTCGCACATCTTCAGGGCGCGTGGACCGAGGCGTCGCACGACGGCATCGACGGCGACTGCCTGGCGCAGACCGCCCTGTTCCTGGCGCTGGCCGAGCTGATCTCGACCTACGGCGAAGAAGCGACCGCGCGTTACACCGAAAACTTCGGCGTGCGCATCCGTAACGGCGAATTTTCCGTCAAGCTGCCGCGGCAGTAGCTTTTCCGGCTTCTCGATCGAGCGCGATCAATTGCGCTAAGCGCGTTTTGGCTTGAGCGCGCGCAATCCGTAAAGGCCGCACAGCACTTCTTCGATATCGGCCGGGAAGAACGGCTTTTTGAGAAAGGCCGCGCCCTCTCTGCGCGCCCGTTCGGCGACAGCCTCATCCTGCGTCGACGATATCAACACCACGCTGACGCGCCGCTTCTCGCGCTTGAATTCGGCAAGCGTCTCAAGCCCTGAGAAATCCGGCATGTTGTAATCCAGGAACACGATGTGAAAATCGCCTTCGCGCACCAGCTTGAGCGCGGCAAGACCTTCTTCGGCCTCGCTCACCTCGAACCGAAACCGCGTCGCGGCAAGAGCCTTGCGCACGATCGAGCGCATGGTCGCCGAATCGTCGACCACAAGGACGCGGGTCGGCACCTGCACCCGGATCGAACGCTCGATGAGCCAATTGGCCTCCTCGGGACGCGACGGTCTCCCGGCGAGAGCGTCGGTGACAAACGACTGCGCCGCGGCGCCTGCGGCGAGCTGCACGGTGAACGGCGGCTTAGCCGCCGCTGTTGCCGCCGCTACCACCCGCGCAGTGTCGGCCGGTGCAAGCGCCGCGTCGAGATAGATCAGATCCACGCCGGCCGCGAGCGCATAGCAGGCGGCAGTTGCATCCGCGCATGCAACGATTTCGAGCGGCAGCGGCGATAACGATGCCGCGTTCCACAACAGATCGCAAAGCGCCTTCTCGTGCGACACCACAAGCGCCCGTAGGGATAACAGGGTATCGGTCATGCGTTCTCGTGCGCCCCAAATTCAATCCTGTGAACGAACAAACTCACCCCAAGTCCCGGATTATCGTATCCGCTCGCTGCACAGCCGGCGCAGGATACCAAACAGAACACCAAAGGTGGGACGGCAATTCCACCGAATCCAATTAATTTTTCAGTTCCTCGCAGAAATCGGGCGCCCAGAACGACCTTGCGATGACGGCGCCGTGAGCTTAGGCATGGTCACCATGAAAGCCGCCCTCCTCCCGGACCGCGGCGTCGTCAAGCTGCTCGGCGACGGCGCGCGGAATTTTCTTCATGGCCTTGTCACCGCCGACACGCTGACGCTCACGCCAGGCGCGGCGCGTTTCTGCGCGCTATTGACGCCGCAGGGCAAAATCATCGCCGACTTCATCGTGGTCGAGGCGCCGGCGGCCGATGGCGGCGGCTTTTTTCTCGATATACCACGCGCGCGCTCCACGGTGCTCGTCGAAAAACTCAACCTCTATAAATTGCGCGCCAAGGTGACGATCGAGGATTTGTCCGACGTGCTCGGCATTGTTGCCGCCTGGGACGGCAGCCCGCCGCCCTACCCTCCCCCGCAGGCGAGGGAGGGTAGGAGGGGCCCCGGCCTGTGCTATGCCGACCCGCGCCTGCCGGCGCTTGGGCTGCGCGCGATGATAGCGCCGCAGCTTGCCGCCGAGGCGGCATCCGCGCTTGGCGCCGCGCTTGTCGCCGCAAGCGACTACGATGGCCATCGCATCGCGCTCGGCGTGCCGCAGGGCGGCATCGATTTCACGTATGGCGACGCGTTCCCGCACGAGACCGATATGGACCAGCTCGGCGGCGTCGATTTCGCCAAGGGCTGCTATGTCGGGCAGGAGGTGGTATCGCGGATCGAGCATCGCGGCACCGCACGCACGCGCGCCGTCCCGGTCCGCTATGACGGCGCCGCACCGGAGGCCGGCACGGCGATCGTGGCCGGCGAGCGCCAGGTCGGCACCCTGGGCTCGGCGGCGGGCGGCCGCGGCGTTGCGCTCGTGCGCCTCGATCGGGCCGCCGATGCGACCACGCACGGCGAGCAACTCACGGCCGGGGGCGTGCCGATCCGGATCGTCAAGCCGGACTGGGCGCGCTTTGCCGTCCCCGGCGACACCAAGGTGGCCGAATGAACGCGACAACTCACAGCGCTGCCGCCAAACGGTGTCCGTGGCCCAAACAGGACCCGCTCTACATCGCCTATCACGACCAAGAGTGGGGCGTGCCGGAATACGACGACCGCGCGCTCTACGAAAAACTCGTGCTCGACGGTTTCCAGGCCGGCCTGTCGTGGATCACCATCCTGCGCAAGCGCGAAAATTTTCGCCGCGCCTTCGACGGTTTCACGCCCGAAAAGGTCGCGCGTTACCGGGCGAACAAGATCGAACGCCTGATGGGCGACGCCGGCATCGTGCGCAATCGCCTCAAGATCGAGGGCGCCGTGCGCTCGGCGCGCGCCTGGCTCGCCGTGATGGAAAAAGGGCCCGGCTTTGCCAAGCTCCTTTGGGATTTCGTCGACGGCAAGCCAAAGATTAATCAGTATCGCACCATGGCTCAGGTGCCGGCGGAGACCGCGATCTCGCGCGCGATGTCCAAGGAATTGGCGCAGCGCGGTTTCAAGTTCTGCGGCCCGACCATCGTCTACGCCTTCATGCAGGCCGTCGGCATGGTCAACGACCATCTCATCACTTGCCATCGCCATGCGGCCGTCCAGAAAAACGCCAAATAAGAAGGGTGCGACGCAATCGCCGCGCGCCTGGCAGCGGATGCTGTCGGGGCGGCGGCTCGATCTGCTCGACCCCTCCCCGCTCGACATTGAGATGGAGGACATCGCGCACGGACTCGCCCGCGTGGCGCGCTGGAATGGGCAGACCGGCGGCGCCCATATTTATTCGGTCGCGCAGCACTGCCTGCTGGTCGAGGCCCTGGCGCGGGCGCGGGTGCCGCGGCTCGATCGCAGCCGCCGGCTCGCGGTGCTGTTGCATGACGCGCCCGAATACGTGATCGGCGACATGATTTCGCCGTTCAAGGCGGTGATCGGCGACGCCTATAAAGCGGTCGAGCGCCGGCTGCTTACGGCGATCCATTTACGCTTCGGACTGCCGGCGCAGTCGGCTCCGGATCTCGAAGCCCTGATCAAGGCCGCCGACCGCCAGGCCGCCTATCTCGAAGCCACGCGCCTCGCCGGCTTCGAAGCCACCGAGGCGCGGCGGTTCTTCGGCCGGCCGCCGGTATTCTTGGCGGCGCTGGAGCGCGATTATCTGAAACCCTGGTCCGCCGAGACGGCGCAGACGCGTTATCACGAGCGGTTCAAGAAGCTTATCGCCGCGTAAATAGGCGCGTCACACTTACGCCGCGCGGCATGCCTATATGAAGCAGAGCTTGGCCATCGCTTGATACCATGATCCACGTTTGCTCGCTGTCGCGTCTGCAAGAAACCGTCGAGGATAGCGGCGCGCGCCACGTCGTCTCGCTGCTCGGCGATGAGGCGCGCGTCGAGCGGCCGACTTCGATCGCACCGGAAAACCACCTGTGGCTGCGGCTGCACGACATCTCCGCGCCGCTCGATGGCTATATCGTGCCGGGCGAAGAGCACGTCGCCGAGCTCATCGGCTTCGTGCGCGGCTGGGACCGCCGCGCGCCGCTGGTGGTTCATTGCTTCGCCGGGATCAGCCGATCGACCGCGAGCGCGTTCACGGCCGTCTGCGCGCTCAACCCGCAGCGCGACGAGGACGATATCGCGCAGGCGCTGCGGCGCGCCTCGCCGACCGCGACGCCGAATATCCGCATCGTCGCGCTGGCGGACCGGCTGCTTCGCCGCGACGGCCGCATGATCGCCGCGATCGAAACGATCGGCCGCGGCGTTCTTGCCGTGGAGGCGACGCCGTTCCGGCTGGATTTGGAGTGAGAAACGCGATTACTCGGCCAACGAAGGCCGCAGCACCGGGCGCGCATTTGCGATCGGCGTCGCCGCCGGCCGCGGCTCAACGCGCTTGGTGAGGAGTTCGGTGCGCGGATTGCGCTGATAGAAATCGCAATAGGCGAAGCCAAGCCCGGAAACGGAACCGCGGAAGCTCCGGTAACTGAGCTTCTGCACCCTAAAGCACGGCGTGATCGGCAACCCGGGCAGATGTGCGCACATCGAGGCGCCATCCAGCCTTATCGTCCCGGCCGGCAAGGCCGCGAACCGGGTCTCGCCCTGGCCGCGAAATTTGATGGTGCCGACGACCGAGCCATCGGGGAAAATCCGCCCGCTGCCGGCGGTGCCCTCGAAGCAGGTATAGGCGAACAGCTTGCCCACCACGAAGGCGCGAGCCTGTTCCGGTCCAAGGTCCTCGGCGAGGGCCAAACTTGCCGTTAAAATTCCGACCCCCAAAACGCACGCACAGACCACAGCAACGCGCCGCAACATTGCCAACTCCACTCCCTCTACTAGGACGATGTTAACAAGACTTCTTAACCGTCTCCTTACCATAGCGCCCTCGCCAGATGGCCGAGATTCATAGCGAAATTTCGCAGTCTTTACCCGATTTTTACCACAATGCGTCCGCGGACCCGTCCTTCGACAATGTTGCGGCCCGCCGCGATAACGTCGCCGAGCCCAATCTCGCTCGTCATCGCCGCGATCTTGGCGCGGTCGAGAGCGGTCTCGAGACGGCGCCAAGCCTCTTGCCGCATCGGCAACGGGCACATCACCGAGTCGATGCCCAACAGCGAGACGCCGCGTAGAATGAACGGGGCGACCGAGGCCGGCAAGTCCATGCCGCCGGCAAGTCCACAGGCGGCAACCGCGCCGCCGTAGCGCGTCATCGACAACACATTGGCGAGCGTGGTCGAACCCACCGCATCGACGCCGCCGGCCCAGCGCTCTTTGCCGAGCGGGCGCGGCGGGCCCATCAATTCCTTGCGCTCGATCACCTCGGCGGCGCCAAGCCGCTTGAGGTAATCTGCCTCTTCGGGCCGGCCGGTCGAGGCGATCACGCTGTAGCCGAGCTTGGCGAGAACGGCTGTGGCCACCGAACCGACGCCGCCGGCGGCGCCGGTCACGATCATGGGGCCGCGCGACGGATCAAGTCCGGCCCGCTCCAGCGCCATGACCGCGAGCATCGCGGTGTAGCCGGCGGTGCCGATCGCCATGGCGTCGCGCGTCGTCATGCCCGGCGGCAGCCGCACCAGCCAGTCACCCTTGACGCGCGCCTTTTCCGCATAAGCGCCGAGATGGGTCTCCCCCAAGCCCCAGCCGTTGAGGATGGCCTTGTCGCCCGGCTGCCAGTTTGGATGCGAAGAGGATTCCACCGTGCCGGCGAAATCGACGCCGGCGATCATCGGGAAGCGGCGCACCACCGGCGCCTTGCCGGTGACGGCGAGGCCGTCTTTGTAGTTCACCGTCGAGTATTCGAGCCGGACGGTGACGTCGCCATCCATCAAATCCTTCTCGTCGAAATCGGTGAGTCGCACCGTCTGGCCGGCGTCCGATTTGTCGATGACGATGGCTTTGAAAGTACTCATGCCAAGTCTCCCGGCCAAGTCTCCCGGCCCTAATCTCTCACAGCAAGGCATAGCCGTTCAAGAAACGGCGGCGCTTGGCTCTTCGCTTGGCACGATAGGGCTCTATTCGGCTGGCACCATGGCCATGCGCGGGACCGGCTTCTCCACGATCGGCATATTGATCAGCGCCGAGAGGACGCCGAACAGGATCGCCAGATACCACACCGCATTATAGGAACCGGTGCGGTCGAAGACGAGGCCGCCAAGCCAGACGCCGAGGAAACCGCCGACCTGATGACTAAAAAAGGCGAAGCCCGCCAGCGTCGCCAGCCAACGCGTGCCGAACATCACCGCGATGATGCCGTTGGTCGGCGGCACGGTGGAGAGCCACATGAAGCCCATGACCGCGCCAAACGCGATGCAGGTGACCGGCGTAACCGGGAACGAGATGAAGGCGAAGATCGCCGCGGCGCGCACGAAATAGATGATCGAGAGCACGTAGCGCTTCGGCATGCGGTCGCCGAGCCAGCCGGCAAAGACCGATCCGACAATGTTGAACAGGCCGATCGTGGCGATGGTCCAACCGCCGACTTCCGCCGAGAGACCGCGGTCGACCAGATAAGACGGCATGTGCACGGTGATGAATTGCAGCTGAAAGCCGCAGGTGAAGAAGCCGAGCACGAGCAGGACATAGGAGCGATGCGCGAAGGCTTCGGACAGCGCGTGCCGCAACGATTGCGCCTCGCCCTGATGCGCGGCTGCCGAGGGCGGCGTCGCCAAAGCGAGCGACAGCGGCAGCACCGTGAGCATGCTCACGGCGAAGATCATCAGCGTCGTTTGCCAGCCGAACGAATCCATCAGTAAAACCGCAACCGGCGAATAGAGAAATTGCCCGAACGAACCCGCCGCCGTGCCGAAGCCGAAGGCGCGCGAACGCCAATGCGGCGGCACGATTTTGCCCAACGCCGCCAGCACCACCGGGAACGAACAGCCGGCAAGGCCGAAGCCGACCAGCACGCCGGCCGACATATCGAGCAGCGGCGCGCTGGTGGAGTGGGCCATGAGCGCCAGACCGAGACCATAGAGCAGCGCGCCGACGCACAGCACCCGGATGGTGCCGAAGCGGTCGGCGACGATGCCGCTGAGCGGCTGGCCGACGCCCCACAGCAGATTCTGCAAAGCGAGCGCAAACGCGAACACGTCGCGGCCCCAGTGGTGCGCGGTCGACATCGGCGTGAGAAAGAATCCGAGCGTCGAGCGCGGCCCGAAGGCGACGATCGCGATCAAGCAGCCGGAGCCGATGACCAGCGCCGGTGTGCGCCAATTGCCGATTTGTTTCGTATAGGTCTTCATGTCGCCGTGCCCATGCAAACATGCGAAAAGCCGCGCAGCATAAGGCTTCGCCCCGAATCGCCCAAACGAAAATTCCAGCCCTCCGGAATGCCCGGCGCATGGCAGGTCCTATGGCAGGTCTTATGGCAGGTCCTGCCACAGGCGCATGGGATAAAGTGACGTTTGCCATAGGCCGCGGCAGCGCTTATGGATTTCGGCCCAATTCGAGGGTCCGCCCAATGTCGCCTGCCATGCCCACTGCCAAGTCGCTTCTGCGCTCCGACGCCTTTATCTCCCCGCTCGAGATCGAAGCGGCGGTGACGCGCGCGCTCGAGGAGGACCTTGGCCGTGCCGGCGATATCACGTCGATCGCGACGGTGCCGGACGACACGCCGGGCCGCGCCGACCTCAATGCGCGCCAGGCCGGCGTGATCGCCGGCCTGCCGCTGGTGGCGGCGGCGTTCAAGCGGCTGGCGCCCGACATCGACATCGCGCCGGATGTGCGCGACGGCGCCGCGGTCGCGGCGCGGACCAAGCTGATGACGATTTCCGGCAATGCGCGCGCCATTCTCGGCGCCGAGCGCGTCGCGCTCAACTATCTCGGCCATCTCTCCGGCATCGCCACCGCGACCGCGGAGTTCGTCAAGCGCATCAAGCACACCAAGGCCCGCGTCATCTGCACGCGCAAGACCACGCCGGGACTGCGCGCACTGGAGAAATACGCGGTGCGTTGCGGCGGCGGCTACAATCACCGCTTCGGTCTCGACGACGCGATGCTGATCAAGGACAATCACATCGCGGTGGCCGGCGGCATCGCCGCGGTGCTCAAGCGCGCCAAGGGTGCCGCCGGGCATCTGGTCAAGATCGAGATCGAAGTCGATTCACTCGATCAGCTCAAAGAAGTGCTCGACGTCGGGCTGGCCGACGTGGTGCTGATCGACAATTTCGACCTGGAAGCGATGCGCAAGGCCGTAGCCTTGGTCGCCGGCCGTCTCGTCATCGAAGCCTCGGGCGGCATCACGCTCGACAGTGCCGCGGCGATCGCCGAAACCGGCGTCGATTATCTGTCGTCAGGCGCACTCACGCATTCGGTGACCAATCTCGACATCGGGTTGGATATCGAGATGTGACCGTCCGGGCTCGCGCCTTTGGCGCGTCCCGGAATGACGATTAAAGTTTCGCCGTCTGCAAAGTTTTGGCCGGCCCGGGCGATGCGGCGGCTTGGGGAGCCTTGGCCGCCTCGGGGATCGGCGCCGCCGCGGCCGGAGCGTTGACGCTTGTTGCAGCGGCTTGCGGTTTGTCGGCCGGCATGTCGGCCTTGACCGCGGCCGGGCTCCAGGTCGGCTCGTCGTCGCCCCAGGCGCGCGGCCGGTAAAAGGTGTGGACGCCAAACCTGTACAATCGCACCATTTCATGCACCCAGCTCGGGTGCACCCAGTAGGCGTGATAGTGCGTGGCGTGCCCGATATCGGCGAGCCAGATTTTGCCGTCGAGCATTTTCTTGGCGATTTCCTTGGCCTGCTGCCACATATCCGGCTCGTCGATCCGGCTTAAATCCTTGCCTTCGCAGGCGAAGGTGAACTGGCAAGCGAGGTGGTGACTGGCGTTCTGAAAGACGACGCCACACACGTCGTGCGGATAGTAGCCGGAGAACACGCGGTTCATGACGACCTGCGCCACCGCTTCCTGGCCTTTCAACGGCTCGCCGCGCGCTTCGAAATAGATCGCTTCGCTGAGACACTTTTCGGCGTGGGCGCGCGGCTTGCCGTCGAGGCCGAGCCGTTGCGCCGGGCTTTCCAGCCGGCTGGCGTCGCCCTTGCCGGCAACGGATTCGCCGCCCTGGTCGGCGCTGTAATCGGCGCCTTCGAGCGCGGAGAGCTTTATGCCGGAGTCTTCCGACGGCGGCACCAGCATAGGCGCCGCTCCGGGCGCCCAGCTCTGCAGGCCCGCGGGGGCGCCCATGACTCCGCCGCCGAAATAAATCGCCGCGCTTTGATTGCCGGTATCGTCGTCGAGAAACGACGCCTCATCGAGCGGTGCCAATTCTTCCTCGCCGTCGCTCGCTGTGACGCCGTCGGACGGACGGCCGGTCGAAACTAAATCCTCATCGGCGGCGGCGGCCGGCGCCAGCGCCGTCGAAACGTCGTGGTGGATGTCCATTTGCACGACAAGCGGCGCGGCATCGTTTCCTTCCGCATGTTGTTCGGTCTTGACGGGCGCAACCACGGTCGGCGGCTGCGTGGGCGGCGATGCGGCCGGCGCGCCCGGCGCGCTGATCGGCTGCAGTTGCGGCAGGCTCGCCGGATTGCTTGTCGCCGGCGTGACGTTGCTCGCCGGCAGGCGGTCGCCCTTATGCGCGCGATTGACGGCAGGATATTCGATCTGCCGCGCGTGGCGGACAGTTATCGGCTCGTCGATTTTCCACGCATAGGCGTCCAGCGTGCGCGGGTCGAAATTGACGTTCTGAAAGCCGAGCGGTTCCGGCATGGCCGTGCCGATCGGCCGCGTATAGCTGAAAGTCGCAGGTTCGACGGTGCCGAGCGGCGAGGCGATCAAATGCCAGCTCGGCGAAGCGCCGCCGCGCTCGCGCGCCATAAGCGAAGCGAGATCCTGATAACCGATCGATGTCGGCATCAAGGCGATACAGAAAGCGCTGAACCAGAAGCGCGCGCAACACGACGCGCCCAAGACACGGCTACGCGACACCCCGATACGCGACCCCACAACCACCCCTTACGCCAACACGCGTAACGCAACGCGTACACGATTATGGAAACGCCACCGCAGTGGCTCGAATGCGACGGTTTTATTTATTGTCGGGTTAACGTTGCGAAGGCGTTAACCGCGCGCGGTGGCGCGAGATTCGCAAGGCCGATGTCGCAATTATACTTACGCGATCGCCGGCGAGTTCCACGCCGGCGCCGTATTCGCGCAACGCGTTGATGCTTCCTTAACCACGATCCAGTGTGCCGGCGGGAACTTTCGGTTGCACTATCCGTCCACGGTGGCGCCCTTGCCGAGCGCGGCTTGCGCGGCGGCGAGCCGCGCGATCGGCACGCGGAACGGCGAGCACGAGACGTAATCGAGCTTGACCTCGTGGCAGAACGCGACCGAAGCCGGATCGCCGCCGTGCTCGCCGCAAATGCCGAGCTTCAATTTCGGCCGCACTTTGCGGCCGCGCTCGGCCGCGATGCGGATGAGCTCGCCGACGCCGTCACGGTCGAGCGACACGAACGGGTCGGCCGGCAAAATGCCCTTCGCCGTATAGATGCCCAAAAAGCTCGCGGCGTCGTCGCGGCTGATGCCGAAAGCGGTTTGGGTGAGATCGTTGGTGCCGAACGAGAAGAATTCCGCGGTCTCGGCGATCTCGCCGGCTTTCAGCGCCGCGCGCGGCAGTTCGATCATGGTGCCGACCTGATATTTCAGCTTGCTCCCGGTCTCGGCCGCGACTGTTTGCGCGGTGGCGTCGATCCGCTCCTTGACCAGATCGAGCTCGGCTTTGCTGGCGATGAGCGGCACCATGATTTCCGGCGCCACCGGCTTGCCGGTCGCCCGCTCGGCTTCGACCGCGGCCTCGAAAATCGCGCGCGCCTGCATTTCTGCGATTTCAGGGTACGCAATGGCGAGCCGGCAACCGCGAAAGCCGAGCATCGGATTGAACTCATGCAGTTCGCGGGCGCGGTCGGCGAGCTTTTGCGGATCGGCGCCCATGGCTTGCGCCACTTCGGCGATCTCTTTGTCGCTGTGCGGCAGGAATTCGTGCAGCGGCGGATCGAGCAAACGGATCGTCACCGGCAGCCCGCCCATGATCTTGAACAGATCGACGAAATCGGCGCGCTGCATCGGCAGAAGTTTAGCGAGCGCGGCGCGCCGCGCCGTCTCGTCGCCGGCCAGAATCATCTCGCGCACGGCGCGGATGCGGTCCTCGTCGAAGAACATGTGCTCGGTGCGGCACAGCCCGATGCCCTCGGCGCCGAATTTGATCGCGGCGCGGGCGTCGGCCGGCGTATCGGCATTGGCGCGAACCTTGAGCTTACGCACGCCGTCCGCCCATTGCATCACGGTGGCGAATTCGCCGGCGAGCGCCGGCTCCAGCATCGCCACTTTGCCGAGGAGCACTTGGCCGGTCGAGCCGTCGATGGTGAGCGTATCGCCTTTCTTCAGCGTCGTGCCGCCGGCGGTCACGGTCTGGGCGCGGTAGTCGACGCGCAAGGAGCCGGCGCCGGAAACGCAGGGCTTGCCCATGCCGCGCGCGACCACCGCGGCATGCGAGGTCATGCCGCCGCGCGTCGTCAAAATCCCTTCGGCGGCGTGCATGCCGTGGATGTCCTCCGGCGAGGTTTCGACGCGCACCAGGATCACTTTGCGGCCCTGGCTTTTGAGCAATTCGGCTTCTTCGGAGGAAAACACGACCTCGCCGCTCGCCGCCCCCGGCGAGGCCGGCAGGCCGGTGGCGATGATCTTGCGCTCGGCTTTGGGATCGATGGTCGGATGCAGGAGCTGCTCCAGCGCCGCCGGATCGATCCGCGTCACCGCCTCTTCCTTGGTGATCAGTTTCTCCTGCGCCAGCTCGACGGCGATGCGCAAGGCGGCTTGCCCGGTGCGCTTGCCGCTTCGCGTCTGCAGCATCCACAGCTTGCCCTGCTCGACGGTGAATTCGAGATCCTGCATGTCGCGGTAACGCCGTTCGAGCTTGGCGTGGATGCGTTGCAGCTCGGCAAAGGCGTCCGGCAGTGCCGCCTCCATCGACGGCTTGTCGGACGAGGCTTCCCGGCGCGCGGCTTCGGTGATCTCCTGCGGGGTGCGGATGCCGGCGACCACGTCTTCGCCTTGCGCATTGATCAAAAACTCGCCGTAGAGCTTTTTCTCGCCGGTCGACGGATTGCGCGTGAAGGCAACCCCGGTCGCCGAGGTGTCGCCCATATTGCCGAACACCATGGCCTGGACGTTGACCGCGGTGCCCCAGCTTTCCGGAATATTGTGCAGGCGGCGATAGGTGATGGCGCGCTGATTCAGCCACGAGCCGAACACGGCGCCGATCGCGCCCCACAATTGCGCGTGCGGGTCTTGCGGAAACGGCTTGCCGGTTTCCTCCTCGACGCGCTTTTTGTACTGGGTGACGAGCGCTTCCAAATCCTCGGCATTGAGATCGGTGTCGAGCGCGTAGCCGTTGCGGTCCTTGTGGTCGTCGAGGATCTCCTCGAAGTGATGGTGCGCGATGCCGAGCACCACGTCGGAATACATGGTGATAAAGCGCCGGTAGCTGTCCAAGGCAAAACGGCGGTCGCCGGATTTCTCGGCCAGCGCCTTCACGGTGACGTCGTTGAGCCCGAGATTGAGCACGGTGTCCAACATCCCGGGCATCGAGGTACGCGCCCCGGAGCGCACCGAGACGAGCAGCGGATTTTCGGCGTCGCCGAATTTTTTCCCGGTGATGCGGCCGATTTCGCCGAGCGCCGACTCGACCTGGGCCTTGAGGCTTTTCGGATAGCTCTTGTTGTGCTGGTAGAAGTGGGTGCAGACCTCGGTGGTGATGGTGAAGCCGGGCGGCACCGGCAGGCCGAGATGCGCCATCTCGGCGAGCCCCGCGCCCTTGCCGCCGAGGAGATTGCGCATGGTCGCGCGTGCTTCCGCTTTGCCGCCGCCGAAAGCATAGACCCATTTGCCTTGCGCCGGCGCCTTCGCCGCCGCGGATTTACGCAGCGGCGCGCGCGCCGATTTGAGCCAGGATTTGCCCTTGCGGGCCGCGGATTTTTTCACCGGCTGACGGGACTTCTTGGAGCGCGATTTTGCCATGACATCATGCGGTAGTGGGATCCGGCTGAGTGTGATTGCAAGTCCCGGCAGGCGATGCAAGCCGCATCGGTACGGCGCTAATGGATAAAGTGGTGGACGGCGTTGAGCCCGACCAAGCCCTCGATGATGAGATAGACCGCAACAATAATATTGAGGAGCCGCGGGATGATCAGAATGAGGATGCCGGCAATGAGGGCGACGATCGGCGACAGTTCGGCAGCGGTGATGATCATGATTGTCCTCGGGTCTGGAATGGGTTTTGGGAAGGGGCGCAGCGGCTGCGGCTGAAAATCGACAGACGTTCAACGCGCCAGCCGCAGTTTGGTTCTAGCACAAATCCGCGACCGCCATCGTCGTGCCCTCTCCCGCAAGGGGAGAGGGCAATGCCCTGGCGGCTCCGGTCACCGTCACCCCTCGATCTTGGAAAAATCCGCTACGGCGCGGGTGGCGGCGCGGATTTCGTTCAGTAGCTTCAGCCGGTTCTCGCGCAGCGCCTGATCCTCCACATTCACTGTAACCTTGTCGAAAAAGGCATCGACATGGGACCGCAGCTTCGCCATGGCGCGCATGGCGGCTGCGAAGTCCTCCGTCTCGATCGCGCGCGTGGCCTCGGCCTTGGCGGCATCGATCGAGCGCGCCAGCGCTTTTTCCTCATCCTGCGTGTAAAGCTTCGGCTCCGGCGCGCCGGTATAGTCGCGAGAATCTTTTTTCTCTTCGATGCGAATGATGTTGGCGGCGCGCTTATAGCCGGCGAGCAGGTTCTTGCCGTCCTCGGTGTCGAGGAATTTGCCCAACGCCTCGACGCGGCGGACGATCAGGAGGAGATCGTCCTGGCCTTCGAGAGCGAAAACGGCGTCGACCAAATCGTGTCGCGCGCCCTGGTCGCGGAGCTGAACTTTCAGGCGGTCGGCGAAGAAAGCTAAGAGACTGCCGCTGTCGCTTCGCAACGCAAATTCGTCAGCCACATTAATTTCGCGCCATGAACTAAGATCATCAGGAGCGTGAAACAATTTCATCGCCGCAAACCATACGGTGGCTTTGTAGTCCAACGAACTTTTCAGATACAGGAGCGCCGCAATCGAGATTTTTCGTACTAGTGGCAGTTTGAGATCATTCTGTATGACAATCCTAATTACACCTAACGCCGCTCGCCGCAACGCATAAGGATCTTTTGAGCCTGTCGGCAATTCTTCGGCGATCCAAAATCCCACCAGCGTATCGATCTTGTCCGCCAGCGCCACGGCGACAGACACCGGGTCGCTCGGCACCAGATCGTCCGGCCCTTTCGGCCGGTAATGATCCTCGATGGCATGCGCCACCGCTTCGTCTTCGCCCTGCGCCTCGGCGTAATATTTGCCCATGGTCCCTTGCAGCTCGGGGAATTCGCCGACGACTTCCGTGAGCAAGTCCGCCTTGCAAAGCAGCGCCGCACGTTTTGCTTTAACTGGGTCGGCGCCGACCAGCGGCGCCAATTCGGCGGCCAATCGCTCAATCCTTTCAATGCGCTCGGCCTGCGTCCCCAACTTCTCGTGAAACACGATGTCCTTGAACTTTGGCAGCCGATCTTCAAGCCGCGTCTTTAAATCGGTCTGGTAGAAAAACTTGGCATCCGACAAGCGCGCGCGGATGACGCGCTCGTTGCCGGCGACGATGGCGGCGCCGCCGTCCTCGGCTTCGAGATTCGACACCAGCACGAACTTGTCGACCAGCTTGGCGTGCGCTCCGTCGCGCAGCACGAAGCACTTCTGGTTGTTGCGGATGGTGGCGCGGATGACCTCTTCGGGAATTTGCAGGAAGCTTGCGTCGAAGGAGCCCATCAGCACCACCGGCCATTCGACAAGACCCGCGACCTCATTGAGCAGGCCGTCGTCGGCGACGAGCTCCAGCCCCTGCGCGAAGGCAAGCTGCTTGGCCTCGGCCAAGATAATGTCGCGCCGCCGCGCGGCGTCGGGCACGACCTTGGCCTTGTCGAGCTTTTGCAAATAATCGTCGAGGCGGCGCACGGTGAACGGCTCCGGCGCCATGAAGCGGTGGCCGCGCGTGACGTTGCCGGCGGCGATGCCGTCGACTTTGAACGCCACGATGTCCGGCTCCTCGGTCTCCGGGCCGAAGGTGGCGACGATGGAATGCAGCGGCCGCACCCAATTCAGTGCACCGGGCTCCGCCGACGGCGCGCCCCAGCGCATCGATTTCGGCCACGGAAAATTTTTGACCACGTCGGGCAAAATCTCGCCGATCACCTCGATCGCGGCGCGGCCCGGTCTCTCGATCACCGCGACGTAAAAGTCGCCCTTCTTGTCGGGCTGCACTTTGGCCTCGCCGATCGATTTCAAGCCGGCAGCTTTGACAAACCCGGCAACCGCCTGCTCCGGCGCGTTAACGCGCGGGCCTTTTTTCTCCTCGCGCAGATCGGGCTGGCGCACCGGCACCCCGTGCACGGCGAGCGTCAGCCGCCGCGGCGTCACAAACGCCTTGGCGCCCTCATAGACGAGGCCTGCCGCGACCAGCCGGTCGGTGACGAGCTTGCGCAAATCCTCCGCCGCCCGCGCCTGCATCCGCGCCGGGATTTCCTCGGAAAAGAGTTCAAGCAGGAGGTCGGGCACGGTGATTCTTACCCTCCCCTGGAGGGGGAGGGTCGGCGCGCGAAGCGCGCCGGGGTGGGGTGACGGCGTCGCCACCGCTTATGCTTCAGAGGAGCGGGTTCGGCATCGCGCGAACCATGGAGCGCCGCATAAACCGTTTCCAGAACGCCATCCATATTGTGCGTCAAATCGTTATTCCAGAAGCGAATGACTCGGTAGCCCTCAGACTCTAGCCATCGAGTTCGTTGGGTGTCTCGTGCCTTGTGCGCGTCGGTGGCGTGCTGCGAGCCGTCAAGCTCGATGACGAGACGCGCAGCCATGCAGGCGAAGTCGGCGACATAAGGGCCGATGGGGACTTGGCGGCGGAAATGTGTGCCGGCAGTTTCGATCGTGCGCAGACGCTTCCACAGCAGGAGTTCGGTTTCCGTCGCATTTGCGCGCAAGCGACGCGCGGTCGCTCGGCGAAATCTCTCAATCGGAAAACTGTTACTCGTCATGGCTTGCCTCACCGCTGCATCACCCCACCCCGGCGCGGCTACGCCGCGCCGACCCTCCCCCTCCAGGGGAGGGTGATGAAGCAGTCCGCATCAAAGCGTCTTATGCGTGCCGTCGCATAGCGGTTTTTTGCCGGAGCGCTTGCAGGCGCAGAACCAGGCCTCCTCGGCCGCGGCCGGCTTGTACTCGATCGGGGTGAAGGACGTGGTTTTGTGCGAGCCGTCGCAAAACGGCTGCGATTTGGAGCGGCCGCAGGCGCACCACCAATAGCTCTTGCCGGCTTCGACCTTGACCGGGATCGGTCGCCGTCCGCCGATTTCAGGCATTTCACTCATTTGTCTCTCCACATTTGCTCATGAAACTTTTCCGCATTCGCTCATGACGTTTTTCCGCCGCCTGCGGTCGCGAGCCAGGCTTGCCCGCACGCTTTGGCGAGCTCGCGCACGCGCAAAATGTAGCTCTGCCGCTCGGTCACCGAAATCACCCCGCGGGCGTCGAGCAGATTGAACACGTGGCTCGCCTTGATGCACTGATCGTAGGCCGGCAGCGCCATCCGGTGGCGGCCGCGATTGCTCGCCCCCTCCTTATCCTCCCCCGCATGCGGGGGAGGATAAGGAGGGGGTTGCCAGCCCGCTTCGAGATATTTCTTGCAGGCGGCTTCCGCCATGCGGAATTGCTCGAATAGCATGTCGGTGTCGGCGTATTCGAAATTGTGCCGGGAATATTCCTGCTCGGCCTGCAGGAACACGTCGCCGTAGCTCACGCGCTGCGCGCCGTCGCGGCCGTTGAAGTTGAGATCGAAGACATTCTCGACGCCCTGCACGTACATCGCCAGCCGCTCCAGGCCGTAGGTCAATTCGCCGGCGACCGGCGCGCATTCGAAGCCGGCGACCTGCTGGAAATAGGTGAACTGCGACACTTCCATGCCGTCGCACCAGCATTCCCAGCCGAGCCCCCAGGCGCCGAGCGTCGGGCTTTCCCAATCGTCCTCGACGAAGCGGATGTCGTGAATTTTCGGATCGATGCCGATTGCATAAAGCGACTTCAGATAAAGCTCCTGCAAGTCGTCCGGCGACGGCTTTAGGATCACTTGCATCTGATAGTAATGCTGCAAGCGGTTGGGGTTTTCGCCGTAGCGGCCGTCCTTGGGCCGGCGCGACGGTTGCACATAGGCGGCGTTCCAGGGCTTCGGCCCCAGCGCGCGCAGCGTCGTTGCCGGATGAAAAGTGCCGGCGCCCACTTCCATGTCGTAGGGCTGCAAAATGACGCAGCCCCAATCCGCCCAGTAGCGCTGCAAGGCGAGGATAAGCCCCTGGAACGAGCGCTCGGGGCGCATATGGGGCGGCAAATCCTGGTTCATGAACCGTTGTTGGTGGAACGCCCGGCCGAGGTCAAGCCTCGACCCGCCGACGGCCGAGGCGCCGAATGACGATTCGCTTCGCACCCGCTATGCTAACCGCAACGAAGTTCGGACACAGCGCCTTTCAATGGCGCGCGAGGGGAGGAAATTGTGCGTAACATTCGAGCCATCCTGATCGGCGTCGCCGCGTTTTTGGCGTTTCTCGCACCCCAATTTGCCAAGGCGCAAGATTTCCCGACCCGGCCGATCCGCATCGTTGTGGCCTTTCCGCCGGGCGGGCCGACCGACTTCGTCGGCCGCTTGGTCGCCGACAAGATGACGACGCTGCTTGGCCAGCGCGTCTATATCGACAACAAGCCGGGCGCCAACGGCACGCTGGGCGGCGGCGACGTCGCCAAATCCGATGCCGACGGCTATTCCCTGTTTCTCACCACCGCCGGCGCGGTAACGGTGTCACCGCACATCCAGGCGAATATGCCGTTCGATACGTTCCGCGATTTCGCGCCGGTCGCGCTTGTCACCAAGGTCACCGAGGTGCTGGTCGTGTCGCCGAAACTCGGCGTGAAAAACGTCAAAGACCTCGTGGCGCTCGCCAAGCAAAAGCCCGGTGCCGTGACCTTCGCCTCGACCGGTATCGGCTCGCCGCCGCATCTCGCGCAGGTTTTGCTTGCGACGGCGGCGGACGTGAAATTTTTGCACGTGCCCTATCGCGGCGCCGCGCCGGCGCTGACCGATTTGCTCGCCGGCCAGATCCAAGTGGTTTCACTCGACATGCCGGTGGTGATCGCGCAAATCCAGGCCGGCAACCTGCTGCCGATCGGCGTGGTGGCGGACAAGCGCGACGCGCTGTTGCCCGACGTACCGACGCTTGCCGAGCAAGGTTTTCCCAATACCGACGCGTCGAACTGGTACGCGCTGTTGGCGCCGGCCAAGACGCCGCCCGCGGTGATCGTCAAGCTCAACAAGGCGGTCAACGACGCGCTCAACGATCCCGCCGTGCATGAGAAACTCGTCAAAGCCGGCGCCAACCCGGTCGGCGGCACACCGCAATCGCTCGCCACGTTCCTGAAGGCCGAATACGAAAAATGGGGCCGCGTCGTCGCAGCCAACGGAATTAAGGAGCAGTGACGGGTCCGTCACCCAGAGGCGCGAGCCATAAGCGCGTTTACGCGCGTCTTCGACGCGCTATGGCGAGCCTCGAAGGGCGACGGCCATCCAAGTCGGCTATAGCCGACTTGACACTAAACATTGCGAAATCGGCTCGCCGATTTCGGTGGCGCCTCAGCAGCATCCTTCGAGGCCCGCGCTTTGCGCGGGCACCTCAGGATGAGGAAAACTGATGGTCGCGAATTATCCCGGCCGATATTCGCCGGTCTTGGGATCGGGCTTTAGTTTCGGCAGCGTCGTACGATCGAGCGGTTCGACGGAGGCTCTGGCGCGCACGTCATCGAGCTCGGAGTTGACGCGCTGCACCTCTCTGGCGCACCAGCGCACCACCACGGCCGCTCCCATAACTCCAAGCGCAAACACGATGAGCGGCGGCATCTCAATTCTCCCGTAGCGAGAGGCTGCTAGAGCCCATAACGCGCCCAAATGGCGCGCGCTTCAAGCGCCGAAATCAGGTCTTCGGCAAGACCGACTTCAAGACCGACTTGACGGCCAATCCGCGTCACGTCGCTGCGGTCGACGCCGAAAATGCGCCGGCCCAAGAAGCCGCGTTCGGCGCTAATCAACGGTGTAACCACTTTGTCCCCGAATCGTTCGCGCAAGATCCCGCGCAAGTCGCCGATGGCGTCGACCAACCCGAGTTCCAATGCTTTTCGTCCGGTCCAATATTCGCCGGAGAATAAGTCATTTTCCGGACCCGTCAGCTTGGCGCCGCGCCGCGATTTAACGAGCGCGATGAAACTCTCGTGGATTTCCCGCTGCAATTTCTTCAAGCGTTCGACGTCGTCGGAGTTTTCGGGCAGGAACGGATCGAGCATCGCCTTGTGCTCACCCGACGTATAGAGTCGGCGCTCGATGCCGATTTTAGCAATCAGCTTGTCAAAACCGAACGAGCCGCCGACAACGCCGATCGAGCCGACGATCGAGTGCGGATCGGCGACGATTTCGTCGCCGGCGCAGGCGATCATGTAGCCGCCGGAGGCGCCAGCATCCTCCACGAAAGCGATCACCTGCCGCTTGTGCTCGGCCGCGAGCTCCCGAATGCGCCGGAAGATGAGGTGCGATTGCACCGGCGATCCGCCCGGCGAATTGATGGCGAGCGCGACGGCCGTGGCGCCGCGCATGGCAAAGGCGCGGTCGAGGGTACGGGCGATGCCGGCAAGCGACAGGCCGGGCCGCAACGGCGTTGAGAATCCGATGATGCCGGTCAAGCGCACCACCGGCACTACCGGCCGGTCACGGCGAAAACGCTGGGGGACGAGCGGGCGCAACGCGCCAAGCGCGCGGCCACACAAGCTCCGCAGGCGCTCTCCGGTCCACGGTTCGGTCATAAAGCTCAAATAAGAGGGATCGCGTTAGGCCTCAAGTAACCGTTTCTTAATCGGTGGAACGCTTCTTGCTTCAAAGATGGATGCCGGAAACAGCGGCGGAGGCGAAGCAGTGACCAAGATCGAATTTCTCCTCATGCTTATCGGCGTATTTGTTGGTCTTTCCTATATTCCTGTCCGCACCGAAGCGAAGAAAGCCGTGCCGGGCCGCCCGATTCGCTACCAGCGCGATGCCTAACGGCTGAGCAGCAATCGCGTCCAAAGACCCGAATTAGTTGCAGGGATTGGCACCTCGTCAAAGTTCAAGTCTTAGCGCCCCGGCAGCGGCAGGGTGGCCAAAAGCCAGGCTTGCATTCGCGCGCAACACCGCTTCGGCCTGTGCGCTCGGCTTGCCGTCGGCATCGGCGAGGACGAGGCCCGGCAGGAGCGACAGCGGACCGCCGCGGCCCTTGACGGCGCGCGCCAGCACGCGGATCGCCGGCATGCCCGGCTTGGGATGGATCGGCAACAGAGTAAGCGCGCCGAAGTCACCGGCGAGCGCCGCAACGACGTCGCCGAGACCGTCGGCGCGCCAGATCAGCGTGACCGCGCCCGACGGGCGAAGAAGCCGCGCCGCCGTGCCGAGCCACGCTGCAAGCGTGTCATGCGATGCGGTCCGCGCCATGCGCCGGCGGCGATCCGGCGACGGATTTTGCGAGGCGTTGAACGGCGGATTCATCAACACGCGATCCGCCGAGCCGGGCGCAAGCCCGGCGGCGGCGAATGCAGCGGCAGGCGCGGCGACGTCGAGGCAAACCGCGCGCACCCGCGCGCCAAGCCCGTTGCGCGCCGCATTGTCGTGTGCCAGCGCCGTGAGCACCGGATCAAGCTCGATGAGCGTAACGGCAAGCCCCTCGACGCGGCGCGCCAGCGCCAAACCCGCCGCGCCGACGCCGGCGCCGAGATCGACCGCTTGCTCGCCCGCATGCGCTTCCGTTGCTGCCGCAAGCAGGATCGAGTCATGGCCGAAACGATGGCCGCGCAGCGGCTGGCGCAGCACAAGCTTGCCGGCGAGGACGGCATCCTCGCTGGTTGTGCCGCTGGCCGCGGATATTTCGGCCGGGTCTTCGGTCGACATCGCACTCGACATTGCCGTCAACATTTCACTCGGTTTGGGGTCGCAGCTCGTTGCCGAATCCCGCGTCTTGCAAAAGCCGCCGCGCCATTTGGACCTGATCGTCGCCAACCAGGATGCGGCGCGGAAAAATGCCGATCGAGCCTTCCAGCACGCTCATGTTCTGGTCGACTACCATATGCGCGATGTGCGCGCCGTTGAGCAGCGCTTCGATCGCCGAAATCAGCACGGCATCGTTGGTGCGAACCAGTTCGCGCAAACCTCGACTCCCAAAAATGTCAGCTTCGCCGCCGGTCCTCGCCCGGCGCGCGCAGAGCGAGATAAGCGATCAGTTTCGCCTCGCGCCGGCCGCGCGTGACGGTATCGAGTATGAGGCCGCAGGCGATCGAAAGGAAGGCGAGCAGCATCAATCCGGTCGATAGCACGGCGGTCGGCAACCGCGGCACGATGCCTTCCTGCACGTAAGTAATGACGATGGGGATGGCGAGCCCGATCGAGATGATGATGAACGCTATGCCGAAGGCGCCGAATAACGATAGCGGCCGCTCGGCGCGGTAGAGCCGCAATACCGTCCACAGGATGCGAAAGCCGTCCTGCCAGGTCGACAGCTTCGATACCGAGCCGGCCGGGCGCGAATAATACGGCGTGGCGAGTTCTCCCACCGGCAATTCGAGCTCGAGCGCATGCACGGTCAATTCCGTCTCGATCTCGAAGCCGCCGGATAGAATCGGAAACGATTTCACGAAGCGGCGCGAGAACACCCGGTAGCCGGACAGGATATCGGTGAAGGCGCGGCCGAAAACGTGGGCGACGAAGCCGCTCAACAGCCGATTGCCGGCGCGATGGCCGGGACGATAAGCCGCCGCCTCGTGGTCGACGCGCGTCGCCACCACCATGTCGAGCCGCTCGGCGATGAGCTTGTCGATCATCGCCGGCGCACTCGGCGCGTCGTAGGTCGCGTCGCCGTCGACCAGCACGTAAATATCGGCTTCGATGTCGTTGAACATGCGCCGCACCACGTAGCCCTTGCCCTGGTGGCTCTCGCGGCGAACGACGCCGCCCGCTCGTTGCGCGGCTGCTACGGTGCCGTCGGTCGAATTATTGTCATAAACATAGACGGTCGCCGCCGGCAGCGCGGCGCGGAAGTCGGCAACCACTTTGGCGATCGCGTGTTGTTCATTGTAACACGGCACCAGAACCGCCACTTCCAGTTGGGTGACGTCGGGTCGGTTCGAAGCTATGCGTTCGGCGGCGAGTTCGTTGCTTGACATGCCGTTTTTGCCCCCTCCCGGCGCGCCATTGGGTGGCATGATCGGTGCTGGCGGAACGCCGCCGGCGAATCTATAGATGGCGGCGCGATATTGGCAGGCATACTTGCCGCATGACCATAGCGTTTCTATGCTTCCGGGTCGCGCCTGGAAAATGCTTGTCTGGAGAATGCCGTAGTGGCCGTCGTCGTCCCGTTCGAAAGCCCGCGTGAGCCGTCGATCGATCCCTTGGTCGATCTCGTCGCCGCCGACATGGAACGCGTCAATGCCACTATCATCGGGCGCACCGGCTCCGAAGTGACGATGATCCCCGAGGTGGCCAAACACCTCATCAATTCCGGCGGTAAGCGGCTACGGCCGATGCTGACGCTGGCGATGGCACGGCTCGCCGGCTATACCGGCGACGGCCATATCAAGCTCGCCGCCGCGGTCGAATTCATGCACACCGCGACGCTCTTGCACGACGACGTCGTCGACGAAAGCGAGCTGCGGCGCGGGCGGCTCGCGGCGCGCATGCTGTGGGGCAACGAGGCGAGCGTGCTGGTGGGCGATTTTCTGCTCGGCCAGGCGTTCAAGATGATGGTCGAGGTCGGCAGCCTTAAGGCGCTGGAGATTCTCTCGGCCGCCGCCGCCGTGATCGCCGAAGGCGAAGTCATGCAGCTCGCCGCCGCCAAAAACACGGCAACGACCGAGGACGAATATATCGCCGTGATCCGCGCCAAGACCGCCGAGCTGTTTGCGGCGGCTTGCGAGGTCGGCCCGGCGCTGTCGGCTCGGCAGAAGGCGGAAGCCGCCGCCAGCCGCTCGTTCGGCATGAATCTCGGCATCACGTTCCAGCTGGTCGACGACGTGCTCGACTATGGCGGCGCCGCAGCGCGATTGGGCAAGAACGTCGGCGACGATTTTCGCGAGGGCAAGATCACGCTGCCGGTCGTGCTCGCCTTCCGCCGCGGCAGCGACGACGAACGCGAATTCTGGCGGCGTACGCTGGAACGCGGCGAGACCAAACATGCCGACCTCGATCACGCCATCGGACTGATGGTCAAGCACCGCGCGCTCGAGGACACGATCGGCCGCGCCCACCATTACGGCGCCATCGCGCGCGATGCGCTGGCCTTGTTCCCCGTCTCGACGATGAAGGCGGCCCTCGTCGAGACCGTGAATTTCTGCATCGCGCGGACGCATTAGGGCCTCAGAGCCCGGCGACGGGCCATTTTTCGTCAGAGAATTGAGGAGCTTATCCACCGCCGCGAGGGAACTCGGGGGTAGCGCGAAGCGTTGATGCGGCAGCGAAACGAGAAGGCGTGAGCCGATTCGATGCCATTCCACGAGCCGCCCCGGGACGAAACCGACGATTCGCAGGCGGCAACGCCCCAGCCTGCCGAACCAATCCCGGAATCCGATATCCTCAAGGCACTGCCTGCCTCGGCACTGGCGAAAGCGCTGGTGAACCGTGTCGCCGATTTCGCGCGGCACACTATCGTCCGCCTTGGCGAGGCAATTTCGCGTCTGCGACCGCGCGCGCGAATCGAGCCAGCCTCGGTGCCTCCAGCGGACCGGACGGAAAACGCAACGACGCCCGATCTGCAGAGCCGGATCGCGGGCCTGCTGCGAAACGGACAAGACGCACTGTCGCGAATGTCGTTTCGTCCCCGACGCAGTCTGATAGCCGTTGTTCTTCTCGCATCGATACCTATCGCCTATGTCGCCTATTGCGCCGCGACGATTCCTTTTGCCGCCGGCGCCGCCGTGCCAACTACGCCGGGCGCGGCGGTGTTCGAAGCCGAAGACGGCCGGACTTTCGCGACGCGAGGCATCCTCAAAGGCCAAGGCATCTCGGCCGACCGGGTACCGCCGCTGCTCGCAAGCGCGGTGACGGCCATTGAGGACCGGCGGTTCTACCAGCACGGCGGCATCGATCTGCGCGCGATCACGCGAGCCGCCTGGCACGACCTCACCGGTCGCGGCCTGCAAGGCGGCAGCACCATTACCCAGCAATTGGCGCGCCGGCTTTACCTCACGCCGGAACGCACCTTCAAACGCAAGGTGCAGGAAGCGGTGCTCGCCGATTGGCTGGAGCTTCGGCTTTCCAAGAATCAGATTCTGACGCTCTATCTGAACACCGCTTATTTCGGCGATAGCGCCTATGGCGCCGATGCGGCGGCGCTGCGCTACTTCGGCAAGAGCGCGCAACAGCTGTCGCTCAGCGAGGCGGCGATGCTTGCGGGTCTCATCAAAGCGCCCTCGGAGCTCGAACCCAACCGCAATCTTGCGCCCGCGCAGGAACGGGCCGGGGTCGTTCTCGACGCCATGGTCAAGAACGGCGCAATCACGCAGCAGCAAGCGGATGCCGCGCGAGAACAGCCCGCTATATTGCAGGTTGCCGCCGATTCCTCGCCGGACAGCAATTATTTCGTCGATACCGCGGCAGCGGAAGTCAAATCGCAGATCGGACCGGCTACGCAAGATCTGACGATCCGGACGACGCTCGATCCCGAGCTGCAACGGATCGCCGAAAGCGTCGTCGCCAAGCGCCTGGCGACGGCCGGCAAAGCCAAAAACGCGAGCCAGGCCGCGCTCGTCGCCTTAGCCCCCGACGGCGCCATTCTCGCGATGGTCGGCGGGCGCGACTACAATGCGAGCCAGTTCAATCGTGTGACCCAGGCGCGCCGCCAACCCGGCTCGCTGTTCAAGGCGTTTGTGTATTTAACGGCTTTGCGCAAAGGCTACACGCCTGACTCGATCGTCGTCGATCAGCCCGTCAGTGTCGGCGATTGGGAGCCGGAGAATTACGGCGACCGCTATTTCGGCCCGGTGACATTGCGGACGGCCTTCGCCCATTCGCTCAACAGCGTCGCGGTGCAGCTGGCGCAGTCCGTCGGCATCCAGAACGTGATCGCCACCGCCAGAGAGCTCGGCATTCGCTCGGACTTGCCCGCGGTGCCGAGCGTGGCGCTGGGCTCGGGCGGGGTCACCCCGCTCGAAATGACTCGCGCTTTCGCAGCGATCGCCACCAACAGCACCGGCGTCGACAGCTATGCCGTGCAGGCGATCAACAAAGGCGGTCTAACCGTTTATTCTCGACCGGCGCCGGCTTTTGCGGCCACCGACAATCCGACGATTCACGCCGAGATGCTCGACCTATTATCAAGCGTGGTGCGCGGGGGAACCGGCACCGCGGCACGGCTCGATCGACCGGTCGGCGGCAAAACCGGCACCTCGGAAGATTATCGCGATGCGTGGTTTATTGGCTTCACCTCCGATCTCGTCGTCGGGGTGTGGGTCGGCAACGACGACAATTCGCCGATGAACGGCGTCGTCGGCGGCAGCCTGCCGGCCACGATCTGGCACGATTTTGTCAGCGCCGCCGAGTCGGTGCGGCGAACGCCGGTCGCTGCGGCGATTGTGGCGCCGTCGGCGCCCACGATCAATTTCAATATTGCCGGCGCCGTCGGCGCCAATGCCGAGGACCGCACCCGTTACAGTTACGGCTTTCGTCGGCCGTTCCGGCTATTCGGGTTTCGCTTTTGAGTTTCGACAGGCAAAGCGTGCGAGCGGCTTAACCCAGCATGCCGGCGCGCACCCACCACTGCGGATATTTGTTGTGCAGTAGCTCCGCCGCATTTCCGGCGGCAGCAGCCGAATCGAAAAGTCCAAAACATGTCGCGCCGGAGCCCGACATGCGGGCAAGCCGGCAGCCCAAGGCCGCGCGCAAGGCCGCGAGCAAATTCCCAACCGCCGGCGCAAGCTTCACCGCCGAATCTTCGAGATCGTTCGCCTGCTGCATAAGAGTTTGCAACAATTGCTCCCGGTTCTGGGCTTTTTCTATCGCCGCGAGATCGAGCGCCACCACGGGGCGGGCGGCGCGTGTCCATCCGGCAAACACCAGCTTGGTGGCGAGCGCGACGCCCGGATTGACCAGCACCGCCGCGAGCGGCGGCAAAACAAGCGGCGGCGAAAGTTTTTCGCCGATGCCCCACATCAGGCGCGGCCGTGGATCGAGACACACCGGCACATCGGCGCCGGTGGCGCAGGCCGCCTCGTAAAGGCGCGGGTCGTCCGGCGTAAGCGCGTTGGCCCGCGCCAATAGCCGAAGCGCTGCGGCCGCGTCGGCCGAACCGCCGCCGAGCCCAGCCGCGACCGGCAGGTTCTTATCGAGAAAAAATGCGCCCGCGACGATCCCGGGGGTGCGCGCGAAGAGCGCGTGCGCGGCCTTCAGGACCAGATTGTCGCCGCCCTCACCTGCTTGCGCGGCCCGCGGCCCGCCGACCGTCAGCGTAAGCCGGTCACCCGGCGTCAAGCTCAAGCGGTCGCCGAAATCGGCGAATGCGACCAGGCTGGAAATCTCGTGATAGCCGTCGGCGCGGCGGCCGAGCACCCGCAGCGTCAGGTTGACCTTTGCCGGCGCGGTCTCGACAAGCGGAACGGGCAAAGAGAACCCTCACCCACCGTTGCCGGTCTTCTTCTTGTCGGCGTCCGCTGCCGAATTTGCCTTGTCGGCGTCGCCGGCAGCGTTTGGCTTGCCGGCATCGGCCGCCGAAGACGTATCGGGCGGCAGACCGTTTTTGATCTTGGCCTCGATCTTGGGCAGATCTTCCGGATCGGGTTTGAGGTCGATCGCCTGCGACCATTGGAAGTGCGCCTCCAATGTGCGTCCGATCCGCCAATACGCGTCGCCGAGATGATCGTTGATGGTCGGATCTTCCGGCTTGAGCTCCACGGCCCGTTCGAGATTCTTGACCGCCTCGTCGTAATTACCGGTGCGGAAATAGGCCCAGCCCAATGAATCGACGATGTAGCCGTCGTCCGGCCGCTGTTCGACGGCCTTGCGGATCATGTCCATGCCTTGATCGAGGTGGACGCCTTGGTCGACCCATGAATAGCCGAGATAATTGAGCACGAGCGGCTGATCGGGATACAGCTGCAGCGCCTTCTTCATGTCGGCTTCGGCAAGCGGCCATTGATGCGAGCGCTCGTAACAGATGCCGCGGAAATAGAACATCACCCAGTTCGACTTCTGCGGATTTTGCAGCGGGTCGATGGCTTTGCTGTAAGTCGTGCCGCAATCGGCAAACTCCTTGCGCCCGCGCTGGATATTGCCAAGCTCGATGATCGCCTCGGTGTCCTTGGGATGCTCGGCGATAACGCGATCGAGCTGTTTCTTGGCTTCATCGGTGCGGTTGAGGGTATCGAGATCGACGGCCATCTGGATCTGCGCGTTGCGCGACAGCGGCGAGCTTGCCGGCACCCGCTCATAAGCCTTGATCGCAAGCTCGGGTTTCTTGAGATCCTCGTAAAGATCGCCGAGCGACAACAGCGCCATGGCGTGGGTCGGCTCGAGATAGAGCGCGAGCTGCAGATAGATGAGCGCGAGATCCTCCCCGCCGCGGCGGCCGATCGAAGCACCGAGCCCGTACAGCGCCTCGGCGGCGCCGGCCTGGGGTGAATCGAGCAACGGCGGCAGCTTTTGGCCGTCGGCAATCTGCTTCATCTCTTCGTCGATCAGCGGATGGTTCGGCAGCTCCTTGGCGAAATCCTGATAGACCTTCAGGGAATCGTCTTTACTGCCGGTGCGCGACAGCCAGCGGCCATAGGCTTCCACTGTGCGCAGAGCCGTCGGATCGGCCTTGTACGCGCTGGCGTAGCGCTTGCCGGCCGCCTTGGTGTCCTTTGCCAGATCGAGGATCAGCCCGGCATGCAAATCCTTGAAGATGCCGTACCAATCCGGCCCCGACAGCTTGTCCATGGTGTCGATGGCCGCGTGCGTATCGCCCGCGCCTGCGAGCGCCCAGGCCGACAGCAGCGTCGCGGTGAGGTCGGTCACCGGACCGCGCACCGACTGCGTAAAGTCGTCCCGGGCCTGCGCGTAGTGTTTCTTCTTAAGCTCCCGGATGCCGACGACGAGCCGCGAAATGCGATCGGTGTGATCGATCGCAAGCAGCCGGTCGGCGAGCTTGCCCGCTCCGTCGATATCGCCCTCGCTGAGCTCGGAGAGAAACGCGCGGCTGAGCAGATCGGAATTGCGCGGATCGAGCTTCAATACGTCGAGGTAATAGGCAGCGGCCGCGCTTTCGTCGCGCTCGACGGAGGCGTGCCGGGCGGCCAGATAGCTGCCGAAGACGTTCTCGGGCGAAAGTTGCTCCTGGGCCGGAGTTTCGGCGGCGAGCGCTGACGAAAGGCTCAAAGCAAGAGCGATGCCGATAATGGCGGCATGCCGGGGCAGCGAATAAGTCACGAGAGCTCCATTGGCAAACTGGTTCGGCGGACGAACTGGCGGCACAGCGGGAATCGTGCGCCCGATGCCTCTTAATCTCTGCGCGAGAATGACCCTTTTGCCGCATGCCGGCAAGGACACAAACTTGGCACCCCGGCGTCCTGCATTCCCGCGCGGTACGAGCCTTTAGGCTGCAACGGCGGCAAAATCGCGGCAGGGCAAAAGTTACAGCATCGTTCGATCGAGGCGTACTTGATGGCGGACGATCGATGCTATACATGTATAGCAATTTATGGAGACGCCAATGCTCGCGCTTCGCCTGCCTACTCAGATTGAAAAGCGCCTCGACCAGCTCGCCAAGAAGACCGGGCGGAGCAAGAGCTTTTATGCCCGGGAAGCCATCCTGCGCCACCTTGAGGACCTTGAGGACTACCATCTGGCGCGCCGGCGGCTTGCGCGCCGGAGAACACGTGTAACGATCGAGCAGTTGGAGCGTGAGCTAACCGAGACACGTTGACACGGATGGGCGAATCCCGTGTCTGGCGCGTCGAATTCGATAGCGAGGCGGCTCGCGACCTGCGCAAGCTCGGCCCGGAGCCGGGACGCCTAATACTCCGGTATTTGCGCCAACGCATCGCCACCAGCGAAGACCCACGGCGCTTCGGCCGGCCATTGACCGGAGACCTTAAAGGCCTCTGGCGGTATCGCGTCGGCGATTACCGTATCGTTGCATCTATAGAAGAGGATCGTTTCGTAGTGCTAATCGTCACCGTTGGACATCGGCGCGAGGTTTACGATTGATCGATCCCGTCGGCACAAATGATCGTCATTTCAAGTCGTAACAAGCAATAACGGTCAATCACATATTCGGATAATTCGGCCCGCCGCCGCCTTCGGGTGGCACCCAGGTAATGTTCCGGTTCGGGTCCTTGATGTCGCAGGTTTTGCAGTGGACGCAGTTCTGCGCGTTGATCACGAACCGCGGTTGTCCGCCCTGTTCGACCCATTCATAGACGCCGGCCGGGCAATAGCGCGCCGACGGCCCGGCATAATCGTCGTGTTCGGACGACTTTTGCAGCGCCATGTCGCGCACCAGAAGATGGACCGGCTGGTCCTCCTCGTGATTGGTGTTCGACAGATAGACCGACGACAGCCGATCGAAGGTCAACGTGCCGTCGGGCTTGGCATAGGCGATGGGCCGGCATTTCGCCGCTGGTTGCAGCGTCGCATAATCGGGCTTGCCGTGCTTGAGCGTGCCGAACGGCGAAAAGCCGAGCGTCGAAGTCCACATATCGAGTCCGCCGAGCGCCACGCCGAGCGCGGTGCCGAATTTCGACCATAGCGGCTTGGCGTTGCGCACCCGCCACAGATCGCGCCCGATCGGCGAGGCGCGCCAGGCTTGCTCGTAACCGGCTAGCTCATCATTGGCACGGCCCTCTGCCAGCGCCGCGGCGACGTGCTCGGCCGCGAGCATGCCGGACAGCATGGCATTGTGACTGCCTTTGATGCGCGGCACGTTGACAAATCCCGCCGCGCAGCCGATCAGCGCGCCGCCGGGAAAGACGAGCTTCGGCACCGATTGCCAGCCGCCCTCGGTGAGGGCGCGGGCGCCGTAGCAGATCCGCTTGCCTCCGGCGAAAGTGTCGCGGACGAGCGGGTGCGTCTTGAAACGCTGAAATTCCTCGAACGGCGAAAGATACGGATTGCGGTAATTGAGATGAACGACGAAGCCGACGGAAACCAGGTTGTCGTCGAAATGATAAATGAACGAGCCGCCGCCGGTGCGATTGTCAAGCGGCCAGCCGAGCGTATGCTGGACCAGTCCCTTGCGGTGTTGCGCCGGCGCGACCTGCCATAGCTCTTTCAGTCCGATGCCGAATTTTTGCGGCTCGCGATGTTGCGAAAGCGCAAAGCGCTCGATCAGCATTTTGGACAGGCTGCCGCGCGCGCCTTCGGCAAACAAAGTGTATTTGCCGCGCAGCTCCATGCCGCGGGCGAAACCGGGCTTATGATGGCCGTCCTTGGCGATCCCCATATCGCCGGTGGCGATGCCGGCGACCGCATCGTTCTCGAACAATACTTCCGTAGCGGCGAAACCGGGATAGATTTCGACGCCGAGCGCCTCGGCCTTGCGCGCCAGATAGCGGCAGACGTCGCCGAGCGAGACGATGAAATTACCGTGATTGCTCATCAAGGGCGGCATCAAGGCGAGCGGCAACCGCAGCGCGCGCGAGGCGCCGAGCGCATAGAAGCGGTCCGCTGTGACCGCGGTCTTGATCGGGGTGTCCTCGCCGCGCCACTCCGGAATGAGCCGGTCGAGGCCGATCGGATCGATCACCGCGCCCGACAAAATATGCGCGCCGACCTCGGATCCCTTCTCGACCACCACGACGGATTTGTCCGGCGCGAGCTGCTTGAGCCGTATAGCCGAGGCAAGACCGGCCGGCCCCGCACCGACGATCACGGTGTCGAATTCCATCGCCTCGCGGGGCGGAAGCTCCGGTGAATTCATGACATGCTCCGTTCGCGGACGATTGGCCGATGATTTTTCACGAAATTAGTGCCAATACAATGCACGAAGACAAATGATAAAGACAAACGACAAAGACAATCGCCGGATTTCAAGCCGTGACTGCCGAACGCCAAGAAGCGCGCGAGCTCCTCGCCTTCTACCTCGATGCCGGCGCCGATGCGCTTGTCGGCGAGGAGCCGGTCGACCGCATGGCGGAGGAAACCCTCCCTGCGCCAGAAAGGGGAAGGACGATCGCCGCAGGCGATCGGGTGGCGGTCGGGGAACCAGGAACAATGCGCATGGCTCCATCCTCCGATCGACTCCGGCGATCCGCCCCTCCCCTTGCAGGGGAAGCAAGTTCGCGAATTCCCGCGACCGCGCCGGCCTCGCCCGAAGCCGCCGTCATGGCGGCGCGCGAGGCCGCGCGAAACGCCAAGAGTCTCGATGAGTTGCGCGCACTCCTTGAAGCTTTTGAAGGCTGCGCGCTGCGCACGACCGCAACGCAACTTGTCTTCGCCGACGGCAATCCGCAAAGCCGCGTCATGTTCGTCGGCGAGGCGCCCGGTTACGACGAAGACATCGTCGGACGTCCCTTTGTCGGCCGTTCCGGCAAGTTACTCGATCTGATGATGGCGGCGATCGGGCTCGATCGCAGTTCGGCTTACATCGCCAATGTCGTGCCGTGGCGGCCGCCCGGCAACCGCACGCCGACGCCGCAGGAGACCGCAATCTGCCTGCCCTTCATCCGCCGCCAGATCGAGCTGGCGAACCCCGATTTCCTGGTCTGCCTCGGCGGCCCGGCAATGCAAACGCTGCTCGCCATCAAGGAAGGCATTACGCGCGCACGAGGGCGTTGGTATCCTTACGATACCGGTACGCGCGAGATCCGGGCGCTGCCGACGTTCCACCCGGCGTTCCTGCTGCGCAGCCCGCTGCAAAAGCGCTTCGCCTGGCGCGATTTTTTGGCGCTGAAGAAGGCGCTGGCGGAATAAAACTGTCTTCAGCGCACCGCGACCAGGATCGCGCCGGTCGCAACCAGCATGACGCCGAACCAGTTCACCGCCGTGAGCCGTTCGCCGAGAAACACGACACCGAATATCGCGACCAGAACGACGCTCAATTTGTCGATCGGCGCGACTTGCGCGGCATCGCCGAGTTTTAACGCACGGAAGTAGCACAGCCACGATGCGCCGGTGCCGAGCGCGGACAGCACCAGAAACAGATAGGTGCGGCCGGAGATTTCGGCCGGATTTTGAAATTGCCGCGTCGTGTACACGATCAATGCCAACACGCAGACGACAATGATCGTACGGATGAAGGTCGCGAGATCGGAATTGACGTTCTCGACGCCGACTTTGGCGAAAATCGCGGTCAGCGCGGCAAATATCGCCGACAATACGGCCCACAACTGCCACGAGGAAAAAACACCGCTGTTCATGTCGCTCATCCCAATGCGAACTTGATGGCAAAAATCAGCGCCAGCACCAGCACGGCGGGCTTAGCGTCGGCGAATTTGCCGGCAATGAGCTTGCACAGCGCATAGGTGATGAAACCAAGTCCGATGCCGGTGGCGATCGAATAAGTGAGCGGCATGGTGATTGCGGCGACGACCGCGGGCGCCGATTCGGTGATGTCGTCCCAGTCGATCTCAGCGAGCCCGCGCGCCATGATGCAGGCAACGTAAAGGAGCGCCGCGGACGACGCATAGGCGGGCACCATTCCAGCAAGCGGCGCGAAGAACAAAGCCGCCAGGAAGAAGATGGCGACGAAGAACGCCGTGAGCCCGGTGCGGCCGCCGGCCGCAACGCCGGCAGCGCTCTCGATATAGCTCGTCGTCGTCGAGGTGCCGATCAGCGCGCCGAACATGGCGGCGAAGCTGTCGGCGATCAGCGCCTGTTTCATGCGCGGCAGGTTGCCGTCTTTGTCGGTCAGCCCGGCGCGATGGGTAACGCCGATCAGCGTGCCGGCATTGTCGAACACGTCGACGAACAGGAAGCTGAAAATCACGATGAGGAACGACGCCTCGCCGATGCGCGAGAAATCGAGTTGCAGCAAGGTCGGCTCAAGCGACGGCGGCGCCGAAACCACGCCGCTGAATTTTGCCAGGCCGAGCGGAATGCCGATCGCGGTTACGATCAGGATGCCGATCAAGGTGCCGCCCAGAATGCGCCGGTAATTCAGCGCCGTGATCAATACGAGGCCGAGCAGGCACAGGATCGCGACCGGATTGCGCAGATCGCCGAGCGTGACCAGCGTCGCCGGGCTCGCCACCACGATCTTCGCTTCTTCGAGCGCGATGATGCCGAGGAACAGTCCGACGCCGGCGGAAATGGCGAGCTTCAAATTTCTCGGAATCGAATTGATGATGTATTCGCGAATGCGGAAGATCGAGATGAGAAAGAAAATAACGCCGGAGCAGAACACGGCGGCAAGCGCCTGCTGCCAGGTATATTTCATCGTCAAGACGACGGTGAAGGCGAAGAAGGCGTTGAGCCCCATGCCGGGCGCGAGCGCGATCGGGTAATTGGCGTAGAGCGCCATCACCAGCGTGGAGACCGCAGCCGCGATGCAGGTGGCGACGAACACCGCGCCCTTGTCCATCCCGGTATTGCCCAGAATCTGCGGATTGACGAAGACGATGTAGACCATCGTCAAAAACGTGGTCAGGCCGGCGATGAACTCGGTGCGGACATTGCTGCCCGCCCGGTCCAGGCCAAACATACGATTAAGCACGGATTGCGGCTTTTGCGCTTGGCTTGTGCTGGCGTCAGCCATGGTCTTCCCCCTCGCCCAACGTAACCCATATTATAAAGCGATTCACGGCCGCAGGTGACGGAGTCTCGTCATGCACCTCGATCCCGTGCTGCTGGCGCGGTTGCAATTCGCCTTCACCATCTCGTTCCACATCATCTTTCCGACCTTTACGATCGGGATCGCGATCTATCTCGCCACCCTCGAAATGCTTTGGGGCTGGACCGGCGTCGAGCGCTATCGGCGGCTCGCCGCGTTCTGGGCCAAGATTTTCGCGGTGTCGTTCGCGATGGGCGTGGTGTCCGGCGTGGTGCTATCCTATCAGATCGGCGCCAATTGGAGCCGTTTCTCGGCGGTCGCCGGCAACGTCGTCGGACCGCTGATCGGCTACGAGGTCTTGACGGCGTTCTTTCTCGAGGCGTCATTCCTCTCCGTGCTGCTGTTCGGCGGCGAGCGCGTGCCGCGCTGGCTGCATGTGTTCTCCGCTGTGATGGTCGCCTTCGGCACGACGCTATCGGCGTTTTGGATTCTCTCCGCCAATAGCTGGATGCAGACGCCGGCCGGCTACACGATGGCAGGCGGCATCGCCGATCCCACGGACTGGTGGGCAATTGTCTTTAATCCGAGCTTTCCCTACCGGCTCGCCCACATGCTCAATGCATCGCTGCTCACCGGCGGCTTCGTCGGCATCGCGGTCGGCGCCCGCTATCTGTTGACCGATCGCCACGTCGAGGAGGCGCGCACCATGCTGCGCATGGCGATCGCACTCACGGCGGTGCTGGCGCCGCTGCAGCTCATCATCGGCGATCTGCATGCCGAGAACACCCTCAGATACCAGCCGACCAAGATCGCCGCCATGGAAGCGCATTGGGACGGTAGCCAGCCGGCGCCGTTCGAAATCTTCGCCTGGCCGGACGAGAGGACGCAGAGCAATCTCTATTCGATCTCAATTCCGCATATCGCCTCGCTCCTGGTGACGCGGCAATGGGACGGCCTGTTTCCCGGATTGAAGGACGTGCCGCCGCAGGATCGGCCGCCGCTGCCGAACGTGTTCTTCGGCTTCCGCATCATGGTGGCGATCGGGCTCTACATGATTGCCGCGGCGTGGTTCGGCGCGTGGCTGTGGTGGCGCGGGCGCCTGTTCGACGCGCGCTGGTATCTGAGAGTAGTGGCGCAGACCTGGTGGGCCGGTTTCGTCGCCGTCATCGCCGGCTGGGTCGTCACCGAAAGCGGCCGCCAGCCGTGGATCGTGCAGGGCATCTTACGCACCGCGGATGCGGTCTCGCCGGTGCCCGCCGCAAGCATCGCGAGCACGCTCATCCTCTTTATCCTGGTTTACGGCGTGGTGTTCTCGTTCGGCATCTATTTCATCAATCGGCTGATCGACCGCGGCATTCAAGAAACAAGATTGCCCGAACGCCTGCCGCATCTTGCCGCCGGCCATCCGACATTCGAGACCTGAGCTGTCGCCATGAATCCCACCATGGACATCGCCGCGTTGCTTCCTCTGATCTGGGCCGCGATCGTCGGCATCGCGGTGGCGTTCTATGTCATCCTCGACGGTTTCGACCTCGGCATCGGCATATTGTTTCCGTTGGCCAAGGATGACGCCGAGCGCGATCGCATGCTCGCTTCGATCGCGCCGTTTTGGGACGGCAACGAAACCTGGCTGGTGCTCGGCGGCGGCGGCCTTCTCGTCGCCTTTCCCCGCGCCTATTCGATCGTCATGCCGGCCTTCTATCTGCCGCTGATGATCATGCTGCTGGCTTTGGTGTTGCGCGGCGTCACGTTCGAGTTCCGCGCCATCGCGCAGCGCAAGCCGCTGTGGAATGCCGTGTTCGCCGGCGGCTCCACGCTCGCCGGCCTGTGCCAGGGTTTTGTGCTGGGCGGATTTGTGCAAGGCGTGAAAATCGAGAACGGCGCCTATGCCGGCGGTCCGTTCGACTGGGCGACGCCGTTCGGCCTGTTGTGCGGGCTTGGCGTCGTTGCCGGCTATGCGCTGCTCGGCGCGTGCTGGCTGATGCTCAAGACCGACGGCGACATGGCGCGGCGCGCCGCCGCCAAAGCGAAAGTGCTGCTTGCGGCGGTGCTCGTCTTCATGGCTGCGGTCAGCCTCTATACGCCGCTAACCATCCCGCGCATCGCGCAGCGTTGGTTCGCGATGCCGAACCTCATTTATCTGGCGCCGGTGCCGATCGTCACCGCGCTCATTGCCTTCGCGGAGTGGCGCTGGATCGAGGCGCGGCGCGACGCCGCGCCGTTTCTCGCCAGCATCGCGCTATTCTTGCTCGGCTATCTCGGCCTCGCGATCTCGACCTACCCCTATATCGTGCCGCCGACGCTGACGATCCAGGACGCCGCGGCGGCGCCGTCGAGCCAATTATTCATGCTGATCGGGACGCTGGTGCTGTTGCCGCTCATCCTTGGCTACACGGCGCTGACCTATTGGCTGTTCCGCGGCAAAGTCCGCGACGGCGCGGCATATCACTAACGTGTCATCATCCGCGAAGGCGGATGATCTAGTAACCTCTGACATCGGTGTGGCGCGCCGGCACCCGCGGTGGCTACTGGATGCTCCGCCTTCGCGGAGCATGACAATCAATGCCTTAACGCGCCGCGGCCGCCACGCTACCGGGCCTGATTACGCCCCAGCCGATCCACAGCGTCGGCAGCCTGCCCTGCACCGGCCGATTGAAGGCGCGCGGCACTTCGGCGACGAGATCGGGAAAATAGGCCTTGATGTCGGGTGGCGGCGTCGGCGTGGTGTCGGGCGCGAGCCAAACGACCACAGCGCCCTTTTTGCGGATGTCGTCGGCGGTAACCCATGGCGAGCGCGCCGGGTCGGCGTCGAAGAACACGCTTGGCCGGCTCGGCGCGGCGAGCGCGACCAGCGCGGCAAGGCGCGCATCGCCGGTGACGACCGCGAGCGGCTGCCCGGTCCGGCGTTCGAAACTGTCGGCAAAGAAGCGGCCCATGGCGGCGGTTGGCTGCGCAATTTTCAGATCCATGCCCGCCGTCCACGGCAACAGCACGACCAAGATCGGCACGAAGATCGCCGGCACGATCAGGAGTCCGGCCCAAGCGAAGCCGAGGATGCGCTGGTGATAAAGCGCGATGCTGTCGCCGGCGGCGATAACCAAAGCAAGCCCGGAAAGCACGAGCAGCGGCGCCGCGCCGCCAACGGGCAGCGAGCGCCCGAGCACCACGGCGACAATCGTCGCCAACAATCCCGGCACCAGCGCAAAGACCTTCACATAACTCAGTGCGAATGAATCGACCGGCGCCCGCGCCAGCGGCGGCGCCGGGCTCGCCCGCGCCCGCGGCCAGCCGGCCGCCAGCACGAAGAGGATGGCGAGCCCGGCATGGGCGAGGATAAGCGCAGCGAGAAGCCGCAGCCACAGCGTGGTGTTGGCGCCGGCGAGCGCGGCCTCGCGCAATCGTACGAGTGTTGCGACAAGCGCGCCGTCCGAAACCGCCGGCGACGTGCCGGCGAGCCAAACGAGAAGCAGGAACAAGAATGGCACGAGCGCCAGCGCCACCATCCAGGCTTCGATCGTGTCGAGCGTGGCGCGCCCACGTTCCGTGACTGCGGTGAACGCGACGAGCGCGCCAAGCAGGAGCGGCGCCGCGTCGCTGGAGAGAAGAAGCAGCGCCGCCGCCACGCCGAGCACGTACCACGAGCGCTGTTCGCCCTCGATGACCGCGCGCCAGTAGTACAGCAGCACCACGGCCCACAGCGCCATGGTCAGGATCGGCGGCCCGAAATCCGGCGACGGCACCGTAAACCAGGAAATGCCGACCATCAGCAGCACCGCCATGGCCGCATGCGTCGGGCCGGCGATAGCGCGGCCGAGGGCAAACACGCACCAATAGGCCGTGACCACGCAGAGCTGCGCCAGCGCATAGACGCCGAACATCCCGGCGGCGCGGAACGCAATCTCGGCGAGCCAATAGGCAAGCGGCGGACCGACGCCGGCATCGAAGCGCAATTCGTGACCGACGGCTAAAAGCTGCGCCAATCCCTCCGGCGGGGCCGAGTAAAATAGCGCCGGCACAGCAATCCAGATCGCGGTTTGGGCGAGCGCCGCCGTCCAGAACACCAGCAACGGGCGCGAGCGCAGCATTTCGACATAAAGAGGGACGTAAAACATCGGCAAATAACATCAGACTCGGCGGGCACCGGGTGCAGCAACGCTAAGCGATTGTTTGGCGCTGCCCTATACGGCGGTCAAGCTAGAGTGGCAATACGCTGGCAATCGCCGCGTCCACTTCGTCACCGGTGAGGCCGAGCGCACCGGCCACGGGCGCGAACGAACGCCGGTGGTGTATCGTCGGCCCGAGCCGGTCGAGCGCGGCGAAATGTTCGGGCACGCTGTAGCCCATGTGGCGCTCGAAGCCGTAGCCTGGATGCGCGGCGCCAAGGCAGGCCATCAGCCGGTCGCGCGTGACTTTGGCGACGATGGACGCGGCGGCAATCGAGGCGATAAGGCCGTCGCCGCCGATGACGGCCTGACAGTCGCAGCCGGCATCGATACGGTCGCGGCCGTCGACGAAGACCAGACGCGGCTTGACCGGCAGCGCGGCAACGGCACGCGCCAGCGCCCATAGCGAGGCGCGCAAAATATTGTCGCGGTCGATTCGCGCCGGGGGCGCCATCGCCACCGCCACCTGCGCCCGCGCGCAGATGCGCTCGTACAGAACCTCGCGCCGCTGCGGCGTCAGCCGTTTCGAATCGTCGAGCCCGCGCGGAATATTGTCCGGATCGAGAATGACCGCGGCCGCCACGACCGGTCCGGCGAGCGGCCCGCGCCCAGCTTCGTCGCAGCCGGCAACCGGCCACACCCCGCGCTTGAGCGCTGTGCGCTCGCGGCGGAAGCTCGGCCGCGCGATCGGCTCTTGTCCGAGCGGCAGCCGTGCGGGCGCGGTTTCCTTGCGGCCGGTTCCATTACGACTCATACGGCCATGATCACCACGACACGGCATAATCCGCAACGTCTGCTCGCCGTTGCGGATTGCCGCGATGGCGGCAAGTCCGAATCCTCATTGACCAACGGCGGTCAGGGATTCGCGCGTGTCAACCGAACAGACTTAGCTGCCGCGCCGCCGGGCGCGGCGGCCGGAAATGCTCGGTCGTGGTCTTCACGCTCGTGCCATTGAAACCGAGCCGCTCGCAGGCGACCTCGAAGCGCCGCCCGATCATCCAGGCGATCGGGCCGGAACCGGTCATGCGCTTGCCGAAGGTCGAGTCGTAATCCTTGCCGCCGCGGGTGTCGCGGATGAGCTTGAAAACATGCTCGACGCGGTCGGGAAAATTCTCGGTCAGCCATTCGCGAAACAAATCGCGTATTTCAAGCGGCAGGCGGATCAGCACATAGCCGGCATGGCGCACGCCGGTCTCCGCCACCGCTTCGAGAATGCGCTCCATCTCCGCGTCGTTGATCGCGGGGATGACCGGCGCGACTAGCGTCGAGGCCGGCACGCCGGCCTTGACCAGCTGGCGCAAGGCGTCGAGCCGGCGCGACGGGGTAGCGGCGCGCGGCTCCATGACCCGCGCCAATTTTGCATCGAGCGTCGTGACCGAGATCGCGACCTTGACTAGATCGCGCTTGGCCATCCGCGTGAGGATATCGAGATCGCGCAGCACCAGCGCCGATTTGGTGACGATGCCGACCGGATGACCGGCACGCTCCAATACTTCGAGAATGCGCCGCGTGATCTGATGACGGCGCTCGATCGGCTGGTAGGGATCGGTGTTGGTGCCGATGGCGATGATCTTCGGCACGTAGCCCGGCGCCGACAATTCGCGCTCGAGCAATTCCGGCGCGTTCGGCTTCATCAACAGCTTCGATTCAAAGTCCAGCCCCGGCGACAGCCCGAGATAGGCGTGGCTCGGCCGCGCGTAACAATAGACACAGCCGTGCTCGCAGCCGCGATAAGGATTGATCGAGCGATCGAAGGAAATATTCGGCGAGTCGTTGCGAGCGATGATCTTGCGCGTCGAATCCACCGTCACCGTGGTCTTGAACGGCGGCAGATCGTCGAGACCCCGCCAGCCCAAATCTTGCCAGCCATCGTCGAAGGTGACGCGGGCAAGCGGCTCGAAACGCCCGGAGGCATTCGACAGCGTGCCGCGGCCGCGGCGACGCTCGCGATCGACTGCGGTTCCCAGTTCGCCCGCCGGCGTGGAGGGCAGCAGTGCCGGCGGGCGTCGCAACGCGGATGAACGACTCATTGGCAACTCCTCGTCTCAAGCTAGCGCAAGAACCAGAACGAAACAAGAACAACTCTTCGTGAACGCCGCCCAATAACTCAAGCCTTGGAGCCTGTCGTCCCAGGCCCTATGCAGCCCTGGGCAGTGACTGCCTTTCAGGGAGCGGGCTCAAGCCGCGGCCTATGCTGAGCGTGATCATCCCGACGCGGAATTCGGAACGCGCGCTGGTGCCGACGCTCGCCGCGCTGGTGCCGGGCGCCACGGCCGGGCTCATTACCGAAGTGCTGATTGCCGATGGCGGCTCGCAAGACGACACCGCGGCCGTTGCCGATATCGCCGGCTGCAATTTCCTGGTTATCGAGGGTTTGCTCGGGGGCCGGTTGCAAGCGGCTGCGGCAGCGGCGCGCGCGCCGTGGCTGATGTTCCTGCGGCCGGGAACCGTGCTCGATACGCCGTGGACGGAGGAAGTCGGCCGTTTCGTGCAACGCGGACGAACTCACCAAGCCGCCGTGTTTCGCCGCGGCGGCGCGCAGTCGGCCTGGCGTGAATTCCTGCTGCTGACCGCTGCCGCGGCCGGCGCCCTGCCCCGTCCCGAGCAAGGCCTGGTGATTGCCCGGAAGCTCTATGACGCCGTCGGCGGCCATTCCGAGCGCGCCGCCGATCCCGAACGTGACCTGTTACGCCGCGCCGGCCGGCGGCGCATCGCCCGACTGGCCACGCAGGCGTTCGGACCGGATGCTTGACTTAGTCAAGTATCCGGCCGAAGCTTTAATTATGCCAAGCCGTGACGCGCAGCGCAGCCCCGACGATCGCATCGCGGAAGATTGCGTCGCTGCGGTACGCCGCTTCAACCGCTTCTATACGCGGCAGATCGGCGTGTTACGCAAAACCTTCCTCGACAGCCCGTATTCGCTCGGCGAGGCGCGCGTGCTGTACGAGATCGCGAGCGCCAACGCCCCCACTGCAAGCGCGGTCGGCCGCGCGCTCGATCTCGATGCCGGCTATCTCTCCCGCGTGTTGCGTAATTTCGAAAAGCGCGGGCTGATCCGGCGCACGGCGTCGGCGCGCGACGCCCGGCAGAGTCACCTGACGCTCACGCCGCGCGGCCGCAAAGATTACGCGCCGCTGGAGCGAAGATCGCAGCTCGATGCCGCAGCAATGCTCGTCAAGCTTGCGCCGGACCACCAACTCCGCCTGATCGCGGCGATGAATACGATCGAGACGCTGCTCGGCGGCGAAACTGAAGCGGCGCCGGACCGCCGTTCCATTTTACGCGCGCCGCGACCCGGCGATTTCGGCTGGGTCGTCAAGCGCCATGCCGAGCTCTATGCGCAAGAATATCGATGGGTCGAGCCGTTCGAGGGCGTCTGCGCGCAAATCGTCGCCGACTTCGCCAACAAGAACGATCCGCGGCGCGAGCGCTGCTGGATCGCGGAAATGGACGGCGACAATATCGGCTGTGTGTTCCTGGTCGCGGACTCGGCGAGTGTGGCGCGCATCCGGCTCCTTCTGGTCGATCCGAAGGCGCGCGGGCTCGGGCTTGGCGCGCAGCTCGTCGATAAATGCATCGGTTTCGCCCACGAGGCAGGCTACGCGAAAATCACGTTATGGACGCACAGCGTGCTTACCGCCGCGCGGCACATTTATCAGAAAGCAGGATTTACGCTGACGCGCAGCGAACAGCGCGTGAGCTGGAGCCAGCCGGTGGTCAGCGAGCACTGGGATTTGGAACTTTGACCTGCGCCGCCGAGCGCGGCCAGCAAAATTGGATGCCGGTTTTGCGTCCGGCCGCGCTCGCAATTATCAAGTTGGCACGCAACCCGGGCGGCTGACCGGCTTCCACTCAGCCTGGTTGCGTGCGTGCCTTCGGCCGGCGCAGGTGTTCGTCGAGCCGCGGCATGATCTCGACGAAGTTGCACGGCCCATAGCGATAATCGAGCTGGTGCACCAAAATCTCGTTCCAGGCATCCTTGCAGGCACCCGGCGAGCCCGGCAGGCAGAAGATGTAAGTCGAGCCGGCGACGCCGGCGGTGGCGCGCGATTGGATCGCCGAAGTGCCGATTTTCGGGAAACTGATCACCAGGAACAGCGCCGAGAAGCCGTCCATCTTCTTGTCGAACAAGGGCTCGATCGCTTCGGGCGTCACGTCGCGGCCGGTGAAGCCGGTGCCGCCGGTCGTAATAATGACGTCGATCAGGGGATCGGCGATCCAGGCCTTGACCCGGCCGCGGATGGCCTCGATGTCGTCGGTGACGATGCTGCGTTCGGCGACGTAATGCCCTGCGGCGACGATGCGCTGCACCAGCACCGCGCCGGATTTGTCGTCCTTCATATCGCGTGTGTCGGAAATGGTAAGCACCGCGATTTTCAGCGGTACGAACTTTCTGGTCTCGTCGATCCCTGGCATCGGTAAGCCTTAACGCAACTGAACAAAGACACTTTAGGATCAGGGACGAAGTCTGCCAAGCGAGAAGAGCCTGTTTTCGACTTAAAGCATGCCCGCCGCCATCGTACCGCAGGCTGGGAGCTGGCCGGAATTGAAGCCGTTCGATCGCTGCGGCGGCGGAATTCGTCCCAAAGCGTAATATTTGCCGCTCTAGAAATTTCGCGCGGCGGCGCGCAACAGCAAAAAAACAGCAGCCGCGCGCGCCGAATTAACCAAGCCTTTCCCGGCATTTATTGCCTAGCGCAGCCGCGATTTCAGTAACTCGATTTTTACCTTGCCCCGGCATGATCCGCCTCGTCGGTTGTAGGTCCCGCGTCGCCGACCAGCGTCGCCTGAGTCAGAGTTCTGAGTCATGGTTGTGTCGCGTCGCGGGGCGTCCGTAAGGGCGCCCCGCGTGAGTTTTGAGTCCCAAGAGTCCGCGTCCGCGCGCATTGTCGTCGGCGACTGCGTTGCCGAGATGACAAAGCTGCCGGCGCAGTCCGTCGATCTCGTTTTTGCCGATCCGCCGTACAATCTTCAGCTCCAGGGCGACCTCAAGCGGCCGGACGATTCCCGCGTCGACGCCGTCGACGACGATTGGGATAAGTTCAAGAGCTTTTCCGCCTATGACGATTTCACCCGCGCCTGGCTCATGGCCTGCCGCCGCGTGATGAAGCCTTCGGCCACGCTCTGGGTGATCGGCTCCTATCACAACATTTTCCGCGTCGGGTCGATGCTCCAGGACTTAGGCTTCTGGATCCTCAACGACATCGTCTGGCGCAAATCCAACCCGATGCCGAATTTCCGCGGCCGCCGTTTCACCAATGCGCACGAGACCCTGATCTGGGCGGCGCGCGAGGCCGCCAAGCGCAATTACACGTTCAACTACGAGGCGCTGAAGGCGGGCAACGACGACATTCAGATGCGCTCGGATTGGTTATTTCCGCTGTGCACCGGCGAAGAACGCTTAAAAGGGCGTGACGGCAAGAAACTGCATCCGACGCAAAAGCCGGAAGCGCTGCTCGCGCGCGTGCTGTTAGCCGCCTCGCGCCCGGACGATCTTGTGCTCGACCCGTTCTGCGGCACCGGCACCACCGGCGCCGTGGCGCGCCGCCTGCGCCGACGCTTTATCGGTTTCGAGCGGGAAGCGGATTACGCCGCCGCGGCCGAGAAACGCATCGATGCCGTCGAACCGATGCTGGAGCCGTCGCTCGCCACTTTCATGACCGCGCGCGAGGCGCCGCGCGTGCCGTTTTCGGCACTGATCGAGCGCGGCATGATCTCGCCCGGCATCAATCTCGTCGACGCCAAGCGGCGGCATCGCGCGCTGGTGCGCGCCGACGGCGCGCTGGCGCTCGGCGAAGCGGTCGGCTCGATCCACCGCATCGGCGCCTTGGCGCAAGGGCTGGAAGCCTGCAACGGCTGGACTTTTTGGCATGTCGAAACGCCAAAAGGTTTGACGTTGATCGACAACTTCCGCGCCATCCTACGCTCGGAGATGGCGGAGGCCGCCGAGTAAGGCCGCCAGTTACGTCCCGAGAATGACTTCAGCAAGCAGCTCCAGCGCCCGTTTGGCAAACGCCTCCATATTGGCCAGCCGCTCGGCGCTGCCGGTGCGCAGCGTAATCGCGCGCTCGGCCGGACCGGAAACTGCAATGCAAGTGTGGCCCGCCGGATCGCCGTAACGGTTGCCGGTCGGTCCGGTCGCGCCGGTTTCGCCCAGGCCCCAGGCCGCGCCATGCCGCTCGCGCACGCGCCGCGCGAGAAGGAGCGCATAGACTTCGGTCGCCGCGCGCAAACCCTCCATCTCGGCGTCGCCGATGCCGAGCAAGGCCGCGCGGGCCGATTTCGTGTAGATCACGGCACCGCCGAGAAAATAGGCCGAGGCGCCGGGCACCGCCAGCAAGGCCGCTGCGATGAGTCCGCCGGTCGAGGATTCGGCGACGGCGATCGTCTCGCGGCGCGCGATCAGACGCTGCGCGATCGTCTCCGCCAGCGGCAGCAGCGCTTTCATCGCGCCGCCACCACCATGATTTCGACCTTGTAGTCGGGCGAGGCGAGGCCGGCCTGGACGGTGGCGCGCGCCGGCGTATGGCCGGGCGACACCCAGGCGTCCCACACCGCATTCATCTCGGCAAAATTCGCCATGTCGGTGATCCAGATATTCGCCGACAGGAGCTTGCTCTTGTCGGTCCCGGCCCTGGCGAGAAAGCCGTCGATCTGGGCAAGGATGCTCTTGGTTTGCTCGGCCATGCTCTTGCCCTTGGGCGCGTCGGCGACGATGCCGGCGAGATAGACCGTGTCGCCGTGAATGACGGCCTTGCTCATGCGCGGTCCGGTCTCGTGACGTTCGATTTTCATTGGTGATCCTCTCCGAGTTTGAGTGCCAGTCGATATTCAATCGGCGGAAAGCGCGTGCGCCACGACCTTGCGCATGAGGCTCGGCAAGGCCTCGCCGCCGAGCTTCGTGAGCGCGACCCAGCGCGACCCAAGCGGTGCGGGCGTGCGCGCCGGCACCTTCGCTGTATAGACAGTCAGTTCAAGCGGGAAGTGCGTAAACACGTGCTGCACTATGCCGGGAATGCGTCGCCACTTTTCGCGCTTCCGTGCGACGAAACGCGGCACGCCGTCGAGCGCTTCGCTTTCCTCGAAATCCTTCGCCCACGCCGTCGTCGGCACTTCGGTCATGCCGCCGAGCAAGCCTTTCGCCGGCCGCGTGCGCACCAGCACGAAACCGTCGGCGCGGCGGGCGACAAAGGCGGCGCCGCGGCGCAATACCCCTTCCCGCTTGGGCGCGCGTCGCGGAAATGTCTCGGCATCGCCGCGCGCATAAGCCATGCAGCTTTCGTTCCAGGGACACAGCGCGCAGGCCGGCGTCTTCGGCGTGCAGATCGTGGCGCCGAGATCCATCATGGCTTGAGCGAAATCGCCGGCGCGGCGCGGCGGCGTCAGCCCTTGCGCCAGCCGGGAGATTTCCGGCTTGGCCGCCGGCAGCGGCGTCTCGACCGCATAGAGCCGGGCAATGACGCGCTCGATATTGCCGTCGACCGGCGTGGCGGGCGCGTCGAACGCGATGGCGGCGATGGCGGCGGCGGTATAGGCGCCGATGCCGGGCAAACCGCGGAGCGCCGTTTCATCTCGCGGAAATTTTCCACCGTGGCGCTCGACCACAATGCGGGCGCAAGCGTGCAGATTACGGGCGCGCGCGTAATAGCCCAGCCCGGCCCAAGTCTTGAGCACGTCGTCGAGCGGCGCCGCGGCGAGTGCGCCGATGTCGGGCCAGCGCGCCAGAAAGCGGGCGTAATAGGGCCCGACCGCCTTGACCGTGGTCTGCTGCAGCATGATTTCGGAGAGCCAGACGCGGTAGGGGTCGGCGCATTCCCCCGGCGGCGCGCGCCAGGGCAGGCTGCGGCGATGGCGGTCGTACCAGGCCAGCAAGCCGGTGGGTTGCGGTGACGAAATCGTCACTTCGCCCTTGCTGCGCTGTCGCCGGTCCGTCTTCGCTGCTACGGTCATCCGTCGACGGATGACAGAGCGCCACACCATGAACAAGCCCTCGCGGGCCTTCGCCAAGCCGTTGCGCGACTTCGTGCCCAAGGTCATCGGCGAGACCTTTACCCGGCAAGGCTTTGCCTCCGCCGAATTGGTGACGCGCTGGACCGAGATTGTCGGGGTGGAAATTTCCGCTCATAGCGAACCGATCAAAATCCAATGGACGCGCCCGGCCGAGGGCGAGGAGCGCGAGCCCGGCACGCTGGTGTTGCGGGTCGAGGGGCCGGCGGCGATCGAAATTCAGCACCTCGGCGACGTGATCTGCGAGCGCGTCAACCGCTTCCTCGGCTGGCGCGCCGTGGCGCGGCTGGCGCTGCGTCAGGCGCCGCTGCGCCGCGGCGAGCGCAAAGCGGCACGCGCCGCCGACCCCGCGGCGGCGGCGCACATTGCGGAAAGTCTCTCCGAAGTCGGGGACGACGACCTGCGAGCGGCGCTGGCGCGGCTTGGCGCGGCGATCAAACGACCGTGACTCGCGATGCCGTGGGGGCTTGGCTCGCAGGCCCGCTAATGCCACATTCTTAAGCTAAGAACTCCGCGAATTTCCGCTCGAAACAGGAGCCTCCCCGTGACGCTTAATCGTCGTGAATTATTGCTGGCCGGCGCGGCTTTCAGCGTCATTGGCTCCGCGGTTGCCGGCTTGCCGCTATCCGGCCCGGCCTGGGCGGACGATGCCGCCCCCTCGCCGGCCGATCTGGCCGATGCCGGTCCGAACGGCGACGTGTGGCTCGGCTCCGACAAGGCGCAGGTGACCATCATCGAATATGCCTCGATGACCTGCCCGCACTGCGCGCATTTTGAGGAAAACACGCTTCCGGAATTGAAGAAACGCTACATCGACACCGGCAAAGTCCGTTACACGCTGCGCACATTCCCGCTCGATCAGCTTGCAGCGGCCGGCTTCATGATCGCGATTTGCGGCGGCAAGGACAAATACATGCCGATCGTCGAAACCCTGTTCGCCAAGCAGGACCAGTGGATCGTGAAGGACCCGGTCCCGCCGCTCCAGGAAATCGCCAAGCAGTTCGGGTTTACCGAGGACCAGTTCAAGCAATGCCTGGCGAATCAAAAGGTGCTCGACGACATCCAGGCGGTGCGCGACCATGCCGTCGACAAGCTCGGGGTTAATTCGACGCCCACTTTCTTCATCAACGGCAAGCGCCTGGTCGGCGACCTCCCGATCGACCAGATGGCCAAGGAAATCGACCCCTATCTCAAGACAGGATAAGGGTTTTTTGCCTCGGCCCCGACCGCCGGGCCGATCCATCGGGATTGGCCGGCGAGGGGCCGGCAGCGCGAAGGTCTGGATAATTCGGCGGCGCGTGTTGCGCTCGGAGTCCCGACGATTCATTCTGCGCGCCGATGCGGCACCTCTTCCGCGCCAGAGCTTTAGCTTCCGGCATCAGCTCTCGGCGTGAGCATTCAACGATTCCCTGCACCGCCGCGGCAAGGGAATGGGACTTGCCAAGCGAATGAAGCTCACGCGGCTGCGCCTGATTGGTTTCAAATCCTTCGTCGAACCGACCGATTTCGAGATTGAACCGGGACTGACCGGCGTCGTCGGCCCGAACGGCTGCGGCAAATCCAACCTGGTCGAGGCCGTGCGCTGGGTCATGGGCGAAGCGTCCTACAAGGCCATGCGCGCGGCCGAGATGGACGACGTCATCTTCTCCGGCAATACCGACCGGCCGGCGCGCAATCACGCCGAGGTCGCGGTCTCGATCGACAACAGCGACCGCACGGCGCCGTCCTCGTTCAACGAATTCGATATGCTGGAAGTCTCCCGCCGTATCGTGCGCGAGCATGGCTCGACGTTCCGGGTCAACGGCCGCGAAGTGCGCGCGCGCGACGTCGGCATGCTGTTCGCCGACGCCTCGACCGGGTCGCATTCGCCGGCTTTGGTGCATCAGGGCCGCATCGGCGAGATCATCCAGGCGCGGCCGGATCAGCGCCGCCGCGTCCTGGAAGAGGCGGCCGGCATTTCCGGCCTGCACGCGCGGCGCCACGAAGCGGAGCTGCGGCTCAAAGCCGCCGAGGCGAACCTGGCGCGGGTCGAAGACGTCATCGGGCAACTCGCCGCGCAAGTCGCGGCGCTGAAAACCCAGGCGCGCCAAGCGGTGCGCTACCGCAACATATCCGGCCAAGTGCGCCGCACCGAAGCGCTGCTCTTCCATTTGCGCTGGATCGCGGCGCGGAGCGAGGTCGGCGAAACCGGACACGCCAAAGATGAAGCCGTGCGCGTGGTCGCGGCGCGCACCGGCGAACAGGCTTTAGCCTCGACCCGACAGGCGCAAATTGCCGCCGCGCTGCCGGCCCTGCGCGAGGCGGAAGCCAGGGCCGCCGCTGGTCTGCAACGCCTTATCGTGGCGCGCGAAACGCTCGAACGCGAGGAGGCCCGCGCCAAGGAGCGCATCGGCGAACTCGACCGCCGCATCGGGCAATTCGCCGCCGACCTGCAGCGCGAACGGGCTCTTGCGGCCGATGCCGACGCGGCGCTGCAACGCCTCGAGGCCGAAGAGACCGCGCTTACGGCGGTGGCGCAGGAGACCGAACAACGGCTTGCCGGCGCCAATGAGCAGGTCTTGGCGGCGGATACGACACTGGCCGGTTCGGAAAAATCCTTTGCCGAATTGACCGGCGCGCTTGCCGACCTCACGGCGCGCCGCAACCAGCTGCAGGCCGCCTTGCGCGAACACCAAGAGCGCGCAACGCGGCTCGAGGCCGAGTTCGCCAATATCGACGCCGGCCTGGCCGCGACCGACTCTGGCGCACCGGATTTGCCGGCGCTTACCGCTGCGGTCGCCGAGGCGCAGGCCGCGCTCGCCGAAGCGGAAAACGCAAGCCATGCCGCGGAGGCCGCGCATCGGCGCGCCCGAGAAGACATCGACGCCACGCGGGCGCCGCTTGCAAGTGCCGAGCGCAGCGTGCAGCGGCTCGAGACCGAGGCCAAGACCATCGGCAAGCTGCTCGCGGTCGAGAGCAAGAATCTGTGGCCGCCGGTGATGGACGCGATCGCTGTCACGGAGGGCTACGAGAAGGCGCTCGGCGCCGCATTGGGCGACGATCTCGATGCGCCGGTGGGCGCGTCCGCGCCGATGCATTGGGCCGGCGCGGCGCTCGATCCGTCGGATCCAAGCCTGCCGGATGGCGTGATGGCGCTGTCGCAATACGTCAAGGCGCCGGAGGAACTGGCGCGCCGCCTCGCCCAGATTGGCGTCGTCGAACGCGCCCACGGGCCTCGGCTTGCCGCAATGCTCAAGCCAGGCCAGCGGCTGGTTTCGCGCGAAGGCGATTTCTGGCGCTGGGACGGCTTCGCCGTCGCCGCCCACGCCCCGACCGGCGCGGCGCGCCGGCTCGCCGAACGCGGCCGACTGCAGGCGATCGAGGGCGAGCTTGTGGCCGCCCGCGCTGACGTCGAAGACAAGCGCCGCATCGCCGAAGCCGCGGAGGCTGCGCTCACCGCCGCGGCCGCCGCGGAAACCGAGGCCCGCGCGCGTTGGCGCGAAGCGCAGCATGCCACCGATGCCGCGCGCGAGCAGCATGCCGCCGCCGAGCGCGAGATCAGCCGCAATGCGGCGCGTATTTCCGCGCTCAAGGAAGCACGGCAGCGGATCGGCGCCGGTCGCGACGAGGCAAAGCTCGCCCGCGCCGAAGCGGAGAAGGCGCTCGCCGCCTTGCCCGCCGCCGCCGAGATCGAAAGCAAGCTCGCCGCCATCAATGCGGCGATTGCGCGCGAGCGCTCCGCCTGCGCCGAGCAGCGCGGCGAAGCGCAGGCGATCGCGCGCGAATCCGAGCTTGCCAACCACCGGCTGCACGCCATTGCTTCCGAGCGGCAGGCTTGGAAGGATCGTAACGACAATGCGGCGGCGCAGATCCTCACGCTTGGGCAGCGCACCGACGAGGCGGCAAACGAGCGCGCCGAATTGATCAATGCGCCGCAAAAGTTCGAAAGCCAGCGCCAGGCGCTGATCGGCGAGATCGAAACCGCCACGGCCACGCGCCGCGCCGCTGCCGATCGGCTCGCCGCGGCCGAGACCGAGCTTGCGGAAGCCGACAAGGCCGCCCGCCTGGCGCTCGAAGCGGTCGGCGAAGCGCGTGCCGAAGCAGCCCGCGGCGAGGAACGCCACGATGCCGCCAAGCGCCGGCTTGCCGATATCGAGCATGAAATCCGCGAAATTCTGCAAGTCGAGCCAGCCAGCGCGGCGGAAGTCGCCGAACTCAAGCCGGATGCCGAGCTGCCGTCGATCGCCGAGGTCGAGGCCAAGATCGAGCGCATCAAGGCCGAGCGCGAGCGGCTCGGCTCGGTGAATTTGCTGGCCGAGCAAGAATTGCGCGACGTCGAAGGCCAGCACCAAAAGCTCATCGGCGAGCGCGACGACCTGGTCGAGGCGATCCGGCGGCTGCGCCAGGGCATCCACAGCCTCAACCACGAAGCGCGCGAGCGATTGCTGACCTCGTTCCAGATCGTCAACGAGAATTTCAAGAAGCTGTTCGCCGAATTGTTCGGCGGCGGCAATGCCGAGCTGCAACTGATCGAGAGCGAAGACCCGTTGGAAGCCGGTCTCGAAATCATGGCGAAACCGCCTGGCAAGAAGCCGGCGACCCTGTCGCTATTGTCGGGTGGCGAGCAGGCGCTCACGGCATTGGCTTTGATCTTCGCCGTGTTCCTCACCAATCCGGCGCCGATCTGCGTGCTCGACGAGGTCGACGCGCCGCTCGACGATTACAATGTCGAGCGCTTCTGCAATCTGCTCGACGAAATGACGCGCTCGACCGACACCCGCTTCGTCATCATCACCCACAATCCGATCACCATGGCGCGGATGAACCGGCTCTACGGCGTCACCATGGCCGAGCGCGGCGTGTCGCAGCTTGTCTCCGTCGACCTCGAAGGCGCGGTGAAGCTGCGCGAGGCGAGCTAGCACGCGATCCGGAAAATGCCCGCCTTCGGACTTAATCCGAGGGGGATACCGGTTTTCCGAAAAAGATCATGTTCCAACAAACAATCCTAAACTGTGATCCGATTCAATCCAATCGGATCACAGTCCAGGCGTGCATCCGCCATCCGGCTGATAAACGAAGCCCGGTCGATGTCCGCTTATCCGCCATTTTTGGACGTAAGGGTCTACGCCCTGAACGGTCGAAAAGGGCCACTTTCTGCCGCACGCACCCGCAGCAAAAGCAGCGAGCGGACCACTGTGAAATTGGTCACGGACTTGCCGGCTAGAGCGTGATATTCTTCGTCAGATTGCAGGCGGGGCGAATGGCAATCGACATTGCAAGACGGCAATTCATTGCCGCGCTCGGCGGTGCGACCGTCGCCTGGCCGCTCGCAGCGCGCGCGCAGCAACCGGCGCTGCCAATGGTCGCGTTTATCAATGGAGGGTCGGCCGATGACGCGCTCCGTGCGACCGCGTTCCGCAAAGGCCTCAACGAAACCGGCTACGTCGAAGGCCAGAACGTAACGGTCGAATACCACTGGCTGGAGGGCTACTATGATCGCGTGCCGGCGCTGGTGGCCGATCTGGCCCGCCGCCGTGTGGCCGTGATCGCCACGCCCGGCAGCGCGGTCGCCGCGCTCGCGGCCAAAGCTGCAACAGCGACGATCCCGATCGTCTTCGGCGTCGTCGAAGACCCGGTCCAGCTTGGTCTTGTCGCCAGCCTCGCTCGACCTGGCGGCAACGTGACCGGCATCAATTATTTCCTCCAGGAGGTAGTGGCAAAGCGGCTGCGGCTCCTGCATGACTTGGTCCCCAAGGCCGTTCGTGTTGCCGTGCTCGTCAATCCGGCCAATGCTGCGATCGCCGAATCCACGTTACGGGACGTGCAGGAGGCCGCCCCCAAGATCGGGTTGCAAATTCAGATCCTCAATGCGGCGACGATCGGTGAGATCGATGCGGTCTTCGCCACGATTAAGCGCGAGAGCACCGATGCCCTCTTCGTCGCTCCCGACGCATTCTTCGCGAGCCGCGCCGTGCAATTTGCCACCTTGACGGCGCGCGACAAGATTCCGGCGGTTTACGCGACCCGTGAATATGTCGCGGCCGGCGGGCTGATGAGCTACGGAACCGACGTCGCGGACAGTTTTCGTCAAGTCGGCGTCTATACCGGCAGCATCCTCAAGGGCGCCAAGCCCGCCGACCTACCGGTGCTGCAGTCGACCAAATTCGAGTTCGTCATCAACCTTCAGACGGCGCGAGCGCTCGGCATTGACGTGCCGCCAAGCGTGCTCGCCATCGCCGACGATGTGATCGAATGAGCCTTTTGCAATGCGTCATTTGATAGGGGCGAAGCGCCGCTTCGGAGCACTAGCTGAAATATTCAAATGATGCCGACGTTGTCCGCTTTTCCCAAAAGCGGACTTCCAACGTCGAGCTGAGTCCGCCCCCTTTCAGCACACTCACTCATTGCCCAATTTGAATAGTCGCCGCGCATTGCCGCGGCCGATCTTGAATCGGTCGTTCTCGCTGATCGGGCAGGCATCGAACCAGTTGGCGGCGTGATCGATATTCTCGAACGGCCAGTCGGTCGAAAACATGATGCGGTCGGCGCCGATTTCCAGCATCGCGTTCATCAGCGCCTGGGTGCGGAAATTGCCCGAGGTGGTGAGAAAGAAGTTGGCGGAGAAGTATTCGCCCAGGCGCTTCTTCGCCGGCCATTTGTTGCGGTCGGGAATCCACGCATTGGAATTGTCAACGCGCCAAATTCCATAGGGCAGATTCTCGCCCATATGGCCGAGAACGATGTTGAGCCGCGGATGGGCGTCGAACAGCCCTGAGGCCATCAGCCGCAACGCGTGCACCGCCGTCTCCTGGCCGAAGGCCCAGATCGGTCCGAGCAGCCACGGATGGCCGTCGTAAATCCGCGCATCGCGCGGCACCGGATTGCGCGGGTGCAGGTAGAACGGCACGTCGAGCCGTTCGACGGTCGCCCAGAACGGCCGGTATTGCGGCAAGTCGTAATAGAGCACGGTGTCGGAGTCGCCGAGTTGGGAAAATCCATTGACCAAAGCGCCACGGAAGCCGAGCTCCTTGACGCAGCGCTCCAGTTCGCGCGCCGCCAGATCGGGATCCTGCATGGCGAGCGCGGCAAAGCCCTGAAAGCGGCCCGGCCGCTTTTGCACCTGTTCGGCGAGATAGTCGTTGGCCTTGCGCGCGACTTCGCCGGCGCGCGCCTTGTCTGGGATAGCCTGCACCGCCGGCGCGTTGAGCGACAGAATCATCATCTCGATGCCGTACTCATCCATCAGCGCAAGCCGTCTGCCATGGATGTCCGCGTTGCGTTCGCCGACTTCGCGCCGCACCGGCTCCGGAAAGTAGCCCATGGAATCCGCGGCGGTTTCCGGGATGGCGAAGTGTTCTTCGAGTGCGATCTTGCCCTGCATGGTCCTCCCCAAGGTCCTTTTGAGCTCAAGTCCGTTTTGAGCCAGCGTCCGCCGGCCGATTAATCTTAACACGGCGAGCAAGACGCGCGTCTCGGCCATCCGCGCATGGCAGCGTCGCTGGCACGGTTTTGGCGAGGTGGCGGCACGAACTCTGGCACTGTCCCATTCCGGGGCGGCGGCCGGATGCGTTCGTCCAAAACGCAACAGCGAAGCGGCGCGCCGATGAACGTTCAGCCCGGTTACACACTGGCAACCCGGCCGGAGATGAGCCGGGTGCTGCGCGCCTGGGCGCTCGTTTCGCGCGGCACGTTTTCCACGGCCATCTTCCTCATCGACGTCGCGCTGATCGTGGCGACGTCGTGCATCACCGGCATCGCCTATTACCGGATTGTCTACGGCGACATCGACGAGATTTCGACCTGCGTCCAGGTCGGGCTCTTGGCGGCGAGCATATTCACCATCTCCAACGTGTTCCGCGGCGAATACCGGATGCCGAACTTCTTCGCGTTCAGGCCGCATGCCCGGCGCACCGTGCAATTGTGGAACGTCACGCTGATTTGCCTGCTCATGCTCGGGTTCTTGGCGCGGGTCAGCATCGACTATTCGCGCGGCTGGATCGTGCTGTTCTATTTCACTACGCTCGCTGGCCTCGTCGTGTCGCGCTTTGCGATCGTGCGTATTACCGCGCTCGCCCGTGCCGCCGGACTGATCTCGGCGCAGCGGATTTGCCTGATCGGCACCGGCGCGCATGTCGGCGCCTTCGTGCAGCACTACGAGCCGTGGACGCTGGGGCTCAACGTAGTCGGCTGCCGCTTTCTCACTCCCGTGGCGGCCACGGCGTCGGCCGAAGCCCGGCGCGCCGTGCTCGATCGCGATCTGGCCGAGGCAGCCGCCAGCGTGCGCAGCCTCGAACCCGATGCGATCTATCTGTTGTTGCCGTGGTCGGCGACCGAGATCATCGATCGCTGCGCCGAGATTTTCCTGGCGCTGCCGGTCGAAATCCATCTCGGGCCCGAGCAGATCCTGCACAAATTCGACGAAGTCGAGCTGGCTAAGGTCGGGCCGCTGGCGAGCCTGCAGTTGACGCGCCTGCCGCTGTCGCGCGCCGAGGTGCTGCAGAAACGCTTCTTCGATCTTCTGTTCGCCTCGCTGGCGCTCGTCGCGCTGACGCCGCTGCTCGCGATCGTCGCAATCCTCATCAAACTCGACGGTCCGGGCCCGATTTTCTTCGTGCAGCGCCGCTACGGATTCAATCAGCAGCCGTTTCGCATCATAAAATTCCGCACCATGCGGACGCTGGAGGACGGCGCGGTGATCGCGCAGACCACACGCGACGATCCGCGCTTGACCCGCATCGGCCGCTGGTTACGGCGCTGGAATATCGACGAGATTCCGCAGCTCTTCAACGTGCTCGCCGGCGACATGTCGCTGGTCGGGCCGCGGCCGCACGCGCTGTCGCACGATCACGACTACGAGCGCCGCATTTCGCTGTATGCCAGGCGTCACAATGTCAAACCCGGCATCACCGGCTGGGCGCAGATCAACGGCTATCGTGGCGAGATCGATAGCGACGAGAAAATCAGGAAGCGCGTCGAGTACGACCTGTTCTACATCGACAATTGGTCGCTCTGGCTCGACTTGAAAATCATCGCCAGGACGGTGCTGTCGCGCGCCGCCTACCGCAACGCTTATTGATCGTCATTGCGAGGATGAGCGGAACTACGAACTATCCCGCAAGCGTCGCGATGGCGGCAACGGCGCCGGCGGTAACGATCGCCGTCGACAGCCACAAAATACCGATCAGAAGCCATAGCGACCGCGGCTTGGCGGCTGCCGGCGCGGCCGGCTTGGTCCAGGACTGCAGTGCCGGCTCGCCCAGCCGCAGCGCGGCAGTGGCGCGTTCGATATCGGCAAATTCGCGGGCCAGCTGATCCTGCTCGAACCGCGTCAGCGCCTGGCTGTCGCCGCGCGGTTCGAGCGATACGGCATCGGCGCCGGCATGATCCGGCGGCAGAGAACCGAGGGATTGCTCGGACATTGGCGCCCACCTGTATGGGGTTAGGCTCAAATCCTTAAACGACGCACCCGGTCGACGCGATGCCGATCCGGAGCTAACCTTAACGCCGCGGCCGGCCGCTATAAGGGGTGCGGCAATGACGCCCGCGACCGAGCCGGCGGATGCTCGCGGCCGTCATATATTGCGACTATCTATTGCTCGCGGCCATAAACGAATGCGCCGCCGAGCCATCGCAAGGAGCCCAAATGTCCACTTCGACCATCGTCGTTCTTGCCGTGATCGTCGTCGTCGTCTTGTGGGCGATCACCGTCTATAACGGCCTTGTTTCCATGCGGCAGCGGGTCAATGAGGCCTTTGCCGACGTCGACGTGCAGCTGCGGCAACGGCACGACCTCATTCCCAACCTGGTCGAGACGGTCAAAGGCTATGCCGCCCATGAGCGCGGCACGCTCGATGAGGTCGTCAAGGCGCGCAATGTTGCGGTGGCGGCGCAGGGACCGGCGCAGCAGGCGGCGGCCGAAAACATGCTCTCCGGCGCATTACGCCAGCTCTTCGCACTCTCGGAGGCCTATCCGAACCTCAAGGCCAACGAGAACTTCCAGCAATTGCAGGCGGAGCTGACCGATCTCGAAAACAAAATCGCGGCTTCGCGGCGCTTCTTCAACAACGCGGTGCAGGAATACAACGCCGGCATTCAGCGCTTCCCCGCCGCCGTGTTCGCCGGCGCCTTCGGCTTCGCGCAGAAGGATTACTTCGATCTCGGCGCGGATCGCCAAGCCGAAACGGCGGCGCCGACGGTGAAATTCTAAAGCACGATCCCGAAAAGTCGACGCCGGGTTCCGGATACATCATGCGCCAACAACGATAGCCACGCCTAGTCGCAATGGCCGCCTATGGTCTTTACAGTCATATTCAGTCGAACCGCCGCCGTTCGATAATACTGCTCGCCGGGCTGTTCTTCCTCGTCTATGTGCTGGTCTATGCCGGCGCGCTGGCGGCCGAGGGCCTTTCGGTCAACGCCGACCTCAATACGCTTCTACAGCTCGCCTGGATCGATTTCCTAAAAGCGGCGCCGTTCGCGACCGTCGGCTCCGCGCTGTGGATCGTCATCGCCTATTATTTTCATCAGAATATGATCGATGCGCTGACCGGCGGCCAGCAAGTGCAGCGCCGCGATGAGCCGCGGCTCTACAATATCCTGGAAAATCTCTGCATATCGCGCGGCATTGCCACGCCCAAGCTGAAAATCATGGATTCGGACGCGCTCAATTCGTTCGCCACCGGAATGAACGCCAAGCAGTATTCCATCACCGTCACCACGGGCCTGCTCAAAGAGCTCGACGACGCCGAAATCGAAGCCGTGCTCGGCCACGAATTGACGCATATCCGCAACGGCGACGTCCGCATGATGGTGATCGCCGTCATTATCGCCGGCGCGGTGTCGTTCTTTGTCGAGCTGATCTTTCGGCTGTGGTTTTACAACAGCTTCGGCTTTGGCGGCTCACGCTCCGAGCGGCGGGGCGGCGGCGGCGCGGGGCTCGCGATCCTGATCGCGGTCGGGCTCCTGGTCGTCGCCTATGTGCTGTCCTTCGTCATTCGTCTGGCTTTGTCGCGCTCGCGCGAATTCCTCGCCGACGCCGGCTCGGTCGAGCTCACCAAGAACCCGGACGCCATGATTTCGGCGTTGCGCAAGATCGAGGGCCGCGGCGAGCTCCGCCGCGCGACCTCCGCCGTGATGGAAATGTGCATCGACAATCCGCGCGAAGGCTTTGGCGAGCTGTTCGACACCCACCCGACCGTCGACAGCCGCGTCGCGGCATTGGTCAAATTTGCCGGCGGCCACGACCCGGGACCGATCGCGCTGCCGCCGCCGGCAAGTGGCGTGGCCGGCGATCAATCGGCCGTCGGCGGGCCACCGGCCGGCCCTTGGGACCCCGAAAATGCCCCGGATGCAGCCTCCGGCGCCCCGGGACCGTGGTCGGAGCCGACCCAAGCCCCGCCGCAGCCAAGTTCGGCGCCTCACTCGGAATCAGCACCCGGTGGTCCCTGGGGCCCGCATCGCGGCAGCTAGCCGGTTCGCGTGCCGAATTAACCTTAACAAATTACAAATAGGTCAAAACCGCCCTCCCAGGCCACCGAGCGGACGATGAGGCTTCCAAACGGCAGCCGGGCTGTGTAGAACCGAAAGTTGAGGACGGAAGACGCGACCTTCGGGCGTCAGTGAGGGTTCAATCATGGCTAAACCAGCTCTGATTTTGGTCGGTGCCGACAAGGGCGGCGTAGGCAAAACCACGGTTGCCCGAACGTTGCTCGACTATTTTACCGCACATCACGTACCGACGCGCGCGTTTGACTCCGAAACGCCCAAGGGCACCCTCAAGCGCTTCCATCCCGACGTGAGCGACATCGTCGACGCCACCATGGTGGCCGACCAGATGCGCATTATCGACACGCTGTCGACAACCGATGCCACCGTTACGGTGGTCGACGTGCGCGCCGGCCTGCTGTCGCCGACGTTGCGCGCGCTGCGCGATATCGGGTTCCTCGACGCGGTGAAGAAGGGCCAGATCACTTTCGTCGTCTTCCATATTCTCGGCTCGTCGATTACCTCGTTGAACGAGATCGAGGAAACCGCTCCCTTCACCACCGACGCCAAATATTTCCTGGTCAAGAACTTCATCAACAACACGAACTTCTTCGAATGGGACCAGGCCACCCATGCCTCGTATTTCAAGAAGTTGAGGGACGCGGTGACGATCAATATCCCGAAGCTCAACGAGATGGCCTACGAGCAGGTCGAGCTTGCCTCGGTTCCGTTCCTGACCTTCGTCGCCAATAAGAACCCGACCGGCGATACCGCCAATTACTCGTTCGTGCTGCGCGGCTATGTGCGGCACTGGCTGGGCAACGTCTGGGGCGAATACGATCGCGTGAAGCTGCTCGACATCTTCGATACCGCCGGCAGCACGCCTTCGCGCGCGCAGGCGGTCAACCGCTCCTAACTGCCAGTCTTCGCGTTTCCCACATGGCCGGCGCAATTCGCTAGAGCCGGTTGCGATATCGTCATAGTCTCATCCAGTCGCACCGGATTGGACCCACGCGGGAATGCCGCAGCACACGCCGCTCTACATCGTCGCCTCGCGACATCCACGCGTGGGCAAGACCCTGATATCGCGGCTGTTGATCGAGTATTTCCGCCTAAGCGGCAGGACCTCGCTGGTCGGCTACGATCTCGATCCGCGCGAGCCGGCACTGGCGCCTTTTTTCCCGGATCTGGTCTGGACCCTCGATATCGCCGATACGCGCGGTCAGATGACGCTGTTCGACCGGCTCGTTTCCGAACAGTCGCGGACCACCGTGATCGACCTCGGCTACGGCCTGTCCGAGCAATTCTTCACGGTGATGGCCGAGATCGGCTTCGAGCTGGAGGCGCAGCGCCGGGGCATCGACCCAATCGTGCTGTTCATTACCGATTCGGCGCCGATCACCGCGCGCAGCTTCGCCGAGCTGCGGCGCCGCCTGCCGCGAACGACTTTCGTGCCGGTGCACAACGAAGCGACGTCATTCATGTTCATCCCGCAGGATTTTCCGCCGACGCCCACGGAATGCGGCGTCATCCGCATCCCTCGCCTATCGCCGATCGTGCGCGGCGTCATCGACCGACCGGGCTTCTCGTTCTCAGCTTACATGTCGCGCCAGCCCGGCGGCCCTACCGAAGTGCATAGCTGGATCGGCGGGATTTTCGCGCAATTCCGCGATCTCGAACTGCGGCTTCTGATCGCCGAGCTGCAATCCTCGCTGCGCGGCGACGCTATGAAAGAACCGGTCCGGCAGGCCCGGTAATTCGCTATTGCGGGCTAATGCCCCTCGAAGCTGACGAGAGTGCGCACCGGCACGCCTAGTTTTCTGATTTTTTCGGCGCCGCCGAGCTCCGGCAGGTCGATCACAAAGCAGGCGGCGGCGACATCGGCCCCCACCTGCTTGAGCAGCTTGACCGCCGCCTCCGCGGTGCCGCCGGTAGCGATGAGATCGTCGACCAGGATCACCCGCTCGCCTTTAACGAGGGCGTCCTCGTGCATTTCCATCTCGTCGATGCCGTATTCGAGCGAATAGCCGATGCTCACGCGCTTGAACGGCAGCTTGCCCTTCTTGCGGATCGGCACGAAGCCGCACGAAATTTGATGCGCGATGGCGCCGCCGAGGATGAAGCCGCGCGCCTCGATACCGGCGACCTTATCGATCTTGCCGCCGGCCCAGGGCTGCACCAGCTCGTCGACGGCGCGGCGGAACGCCCGCGCGTCGCCAAGGAGCGTGGTGATGTCGCGGAACATGATGCCCGGCTTGGGGTAATCCGGGATGGTACGGATCGCAGCCTTCAAATCGTTTTCGAGTGCGACATTGGCCATGATCTCGACCCTGCGGCCGCCCGCGATTTTCAGCGCTGATATTCGGTCGGCGCGCGCGGCTTCGCCAAATCCGGGTCGTGCAGCACGGCGTGCCAGACCCGCTTCTTGGTGAAATAGAGGAGGCCGGTGAACACGATGAGGAAGATCATCACCTGGAACCCGAGCCGCTTGCGCGCATCGAGCGTTGGCTCGGCCGCCCACATCAGGAAGGCGGCGACGTCGCGGCTGTATTGATCCACCGTTGCCGGCGTGCCGTCGGTGTATTCGACCTGGCCGTCGCTCAACGGCTTCGGCATGCCGATGGCGCGACCGGGGAAATATTTATTGTATTGCCCGCCCGGGGGCAGCACGAAGCCAGCAGGCGGATCGGCATAGCCGGTCAGAATGGCGTGGATGTAATCCGGTCCGTCCTCCTGGTACATCGTGAACGCATCGATGATGAACCGGGGAAAGCCCCATTCATAGCTGCGCGCCTTGGCGAGATCCGACAGGTCCGGCGGCAGCTTGCCGCCGAGCGCCATGCGCGCGGTCTGGTCGTTCGGGAACGGCGGCGGGAAGGCATCGGAAATCTTGCCCGGCCGTTGAAACATCTGGCCCTGATCGTTCGGACCGTCGGTCACCTGGAAAGTGGCGGCAATGGCGGCCGCCTGCGCCTCGGTAAAGGCCGGGCCGTCGGGATCGGCCAGATTGCGGAACGCCACGAGCTTCATGCTGTGGCAATTCGAGCAGACCTCGCGATAGACCTTGAACCCGCGTTGCAGCTGCGCAGGGTCGTAGGTGCCGAACAGGCCCGAAAACGACCACTGCAGCCGCGGCGGCGCGTCAGCGTCTTGTGCCGACGCCAATGTCGTCACGCCGCCGAGCGACGCCGCCAGCGTGAAGGCCAAAATGATGTTGCGATGAATTTTCATTGGCCGGATCTCCTTAACCGCGCGCGCCCGGCGGCGGCGCCGATGCGCCGATCGGTGCGCCTTCGCGCAGCACCGCTTCCGAGATCGAATTCGGCAGCGGTTTGGTCCGCTCGAACAAGCCCAGCAGCGGCAGGATGATGAAGAAGAAGGCGAAGTAATAGGCGGTGAAAATGCGCGCGGCGATCACGTAGCCGCCGACCGGCTCCTGCGAACCGAGATAGCCCAGCCCGATCACGGCAGCGAAGAAGATGAACAAGAACTGCCGGAAGAGCGGCCGATAATTCGCCGAGCGCACAGGCGACGTATCGAGCCACGGCATGAAGGCAAGAACGACGATGGACGCGACCAGCGCGGTTACGCCAAGGAGCTTGCTCGGGATCGCGCGCAGAATGGCGTAGAACGGCAGATAGTACCATTCCGGAACGATGTGGGTCGGCGTCTGGCTCGGATTGGCCGGAATGTAATTGTCGGAATGGCCGAGATAATTCGGCGCGTAGAAGATGAACCAGGCGAACACGATGCAGAACACGCCGATGAAGAAGGCGTCCTTCACCGTGGCATAGGGCGTGAACGCCACCATGTCCTTCTCGGTCTGCGGCTCGACGCCGGTCGGATTGTTCTGCCCGACCATATGCAGCGCCCAGACGTGCAGCACGACCACGCCGGCAATGACGAACGGCAACAGGTAATGCAGCGAGTAGAAGCGATTGAGCGTTGGATTGCCCACCGCATAGCCGCCCCACAGCCAGGTGACGATCGAGCCGCCGACGCCGGGGATCGCCGAGAACAGGTTGGTGATCACGGTCGCCGCCCAGAAGCTCATCTGTCCCCACGGCAGCACGTAACCCATGAAGCCCGTCGCCACCATGAGCAGGAACAAGATGACTCCGAGAATCCACAACACCTCGCGCGGGTCCTTGTAGGAACCGTAATACATGCCGCGCGCGATGTGGACATAGCCGGCGAGGAAGAAGAACGAGGCGCCATTGGCATGGAGGTAGCGCAAGAGCCAGCCGTAATTGACGTCGCGCATGATGCCTTCGACGGAATCGAAGGCGTAATCGACGTGCGGCGTGTAATGCATCGCCAGCACCACGCCGGTGACGATTTGCACGCCCAGCATGAAGGTGAGAATGCCGCCGAAGGTCCACCAATAGTTCAAGTTGCGCGGCGTCGGATAGGCGATGAAGGAGGAATAGACGAGGCTCACGATCGGCAGCCGTCGTTCCAGCCATTGCATCAAGGGGCTCTGCGGCTGATAAGTCGATTGTCCGCTCATAATCGAACCTTATGTACCTGATTGCGCGATGCTTCGCCGATGAGTCACGGTGCCGGCGGCTGCAGTCGCAATGGAAAGGAAATCCCGGCGTATGGGCTCCGCCGTTGAGATTGCTGTCACAGCCTCGACCCTCTTACGTCTGACCGGTCGCCCCATCCGCGCTGCAAACCGCCCCCGGTAGGCCCCGTGCGGCGGCGGAAGGACCGGTCGCCTCCGGCCTTGGGAAGGTCCGAGGCGACGCATTTCCGGCGGCGTTCTATTGGCACCCTTGCCGCCATAGTGCAAGTGTGGCCGCAACGACACCACAATGCAACTTATGTGCCCTTTCCGCGGCCCGATCCGTATAACTTCGGATCGCCGCCGAACCTCGCCTACCGCCCCCCGACATGACACTGCGAATCGCGCTGTACGAGCCCGACATCCCGCAAAACACCGGAACGGTATTGCGGCTGTGCGCTTGCCTCGGCATCGAAGCGCATATGATCGAGCCGACCGGCTTCCCCGCCTCGGATCGCGCCTTCCGCCGCGCCGGCATGGACTATCTGGATGCCGTCGCGCTCCTGCGGCATCGTTCATGGCGGGAATTCGAAGCGTGGCGGCGGCAGCACCGCCATCGGCTTGTCTTGTTTACGACCGCCGCCACGGTGCCTTACCTCGATTACCGCTTCGAGCCAGACGACGTTTTGCTGTTCGGCCGCGAAACCGCGGGCGTGCCGCAGGAGGTGCATGCCAGCGCCGATGCGCGGCTTGTCATCCCGATGCGCCCGAACTTGCGCTCGCTCAATATCGCGGTCGCCGCCGCCATGGCCGCCGGCGAAGCGTTGCGGCAAACGAGCGGAATATCCTAGCCGGTCTTCACCAGTGCGTTTTCTCGCGGCGTACCGATTGCTGGAGCCGGCGCGCTACTTCCGCGTGCGCAGTAGTCATGTTACTGTATATTGCGATTGGACGTTGTCGGCCGAACCTTGAGGGGGCGCTGCTCGATGGATCCAGGCATCATACACAATTCTGTTTTTTCTGACGGCGCGCAGCGCTGCTGCAGTTCATGTCGCGCGCTTAGTCGCATGGGTGTATTGCGGTTGCGCAAGATGCTCTTGCCGACGGACTGACCATGGCATCCGATGTCAGCTTGGCGGATATCTTCAAAGATATCCCGGATATTTTGAACACCGTACCTCCGGCGCTGAGAATTGCCGCTCTCGCCATAATCCTATTTTTGATTCTGCTTGTGTTTGTTCTGAATTCTGTTGCGTTCAAGGATATGAACAAAAAGGATCGCGAAAGACTGATCTTTCTCATCGTTCGTTATAGCGCAATCGGAACCGCCGGACTCTGCATCGCTTCGTACGCCTACGGCTTCGTAACCCTGAAATCCGAAGCGGCAGAGCTAAGCAGGTCGATCACCGCGCCACAAACGCAGACCACAAAGTCATCGGGCGACGGCAGCACAACGGACGTCAAGCCGATTGTGCCCTCAAATGACGTTACACATCTCGCCGAATCCCTGATTTTGTTAAGCCGGAAGTTCAATCCTCCGGCTGGCATTTCCGATGCGCTGAGCCAGCTCAATGCCGGCAACGCGAAGCCGGCACTCGACTTGCTGCAGAAAAAAGCCAGGAGCGAGACCGATAACGCCAAGCGGGCGGAAACCCTGCGCCAGCTTGGTTTGCTTGCGTTCTATAAAGATACGCAAATCGCGCTGACTGCATATCAACAGTCCGTGGAACTCGAACCGGATAGCTGGCAGGCCTGGAGCCAGATTTCTTACCTCTTGGAACGGCAGGCCGACCATGACGGAGCCAAAACAGCGGCGCAAAACGCAATCGCAATCGGTACGGCTCGCAATGATATGAATGCGCTTGGTGCGGGTTACGCCGCCGTGGGATACATTGCCGCAAACCTCGGTCAATTTACTGAGGCAGAGGAATCTCTCGAAAAAGCGCGCGGCTATTATTTAGCTGCCGGTGCAAAGGAGGAGTACGCGCGCGCAAGCAACAATCTTGCACGGCTGGATTTTTCGCAAGGCTACTATAAGAAGGCGATCCATCTTTACGATGAGGCACTATCGTACGACAACGCTATGGGAAATGAACGCGGCATTGCCTCGGATTACACGGGCAGAGCGCAGGCCCGGGGCGCTCTGAACGGCTCCGATCAGGTGCTCGACGACCTGAACGCCGCGCTTGCGATCGACGAGAAACTCAATGACCTGCATCAAACAGCTTTCACTTTGTCCGTCATTGCTTCAATCGATCAAAAGAATAAAAACTATGACCGTGCCGAAGAGAGCCTAACCCGGGCGCTCTCATTGGAAAATCAGCTCGGCTACAAGCTGGCCGAAGCCTACGACACAGGGAACCTAGCCCGCATCGCCCATCTGAAGCATAACGACGACAAAGCGGAAGCCGAGTATCGTGACGCCATAGGGCTGGCAACAGAGGCAAGTCCATTTGCCGAGGCGGTGGAGCAGCGCTTCATCGGGTATCTTTATGTCGATGAGAGGAAATTCTCTTTAGCAAAGGACGCATTTATCGAAGCGGCAAAGATCGATCGCGATTTGAAGCAGAAAAAATATTTGGCTTTGGACTCGAGCTGGCTTGGCAAGGTCTATCAGGAGCTGAATCAAAAATCTGACGCCTGTTCATCCTGGAAAGAGGCAGCCGGCATCTACAGCGCGACATCCAGCTCAACGACCGAACCCGCACTATCTCGCACCGCGGCGGAAAACGAGCTGGCCGAACTCAAGAATGCCCAAAGCAAGATGCAGTGCGACCAGTAATCCCTCCTGAGCCAATGGAGAGCGCCATGCCACACGGCCAGAAAGGCAATAGTTCGAGGCGGAAGTTTCTAACGACCACGATTGGCATCGGGTCGGGGCTCGCCGCCTATCCGGCGATAACGCGGGGCGACGAGTTGACCGTGCCGTTGCACGACGAAGCGCTCGATGTCGATCGCTACGCCGAATTCACAGATGCCGTCGCATTGAGCTTGAATTGTATAATCGCGGAAAGCGTCGACAAAAATTTCCCGCGGCCGTTCGAAATTAATCGTCTAAGCCGGGATCCGAAACTCCGGGAGGAAATAGAGTTGCTTTGCCTTACCCCGTTGATCCGACCGTCGATGCTCGAAGAGCTGTCCCCCTTGGTCGCAATGACCACGCCCAATACCAATCTGTTCGGGTATCGCCGCTGTGTTCACCTGGAATTGGAGGCCGCCGCACTTTACCTGGCTTGCGCAATATTGATTGCCCGTCGTATTGAGCCGGCGCGAAATTTGATCGCCGCAGACAGAGTCTTCTCGTATCGGTTTAAGCCCGACGGAGCCGCGATTTTCGACACCTCGTATAATTACGAGTCGTTTGCCGGACAAACCTCGGCGAAATTGCACCCCAACGATCGATTATTCATGGTCAGCGCCGACATCTCGAGCTTCTATCCGACCATAAATATCGACCGGCTTATCGCCATATTGCAACAAAACGGCGTCGAACCGCATTTGACCGACCTTCTTAGAAATATTCTGTCGCGATGGAACACGCATGGGCAAACCGGTATCCCCGTTGGGCCCGCGGCCAGTCATTTGTTGGCAGAAGCGGCCCTGCTGGAAGTTGACCGTCAGCTGGTGAAAAACAACGTCGATTTTGTGCGATATGTGGACGATTACCGTTTGTTCGCACCTGATTTGACCGCGGCACGGCATCAACTTGGATGCTTGATCGAGCATTTGGCCAACGAAGGACTCAGTCTGAACAACACCAAGACCTCAATCGAAGCCGTCACGCGGTCGGAATTCGAAGACTATGGCAGGGCTCGGCGTTCAGCGAGATATTGGGGGGAACTGAAACCGGTCAGTGACGGCAGATTCGCTGAAGACACGACAAAGCCGCAAGGCGATCAGGGTATCGGCGATTCGAAAACCGGAAGCCAAAACAGAAGCAAGAAAAAGGATAACAACCCACCCGCGCCAAGCACGGTGCCGGATATTTATGGGCAATCCCCCTTCAAGAAGTCCCAGCTTTCGGATACCGAGTTGGCATTATTGCGCGATGTTGAGCCGGCGGCCGCTTTCTCACGTCTGCTCACATATGTCGAACAAAACCGATCCATTCCACTCGGACAATTCCGCAGCTTCGTGGAGTCAAGCTGCTACCGCGGTGACTATGAGTTGCTCGTCAATGCGCTCGATATCCTGAACCATTGTCAACACTGCATTCCCTATCTTATCGACGTTCTTATCGCAGAAAAGGAGCGAATTTCGTATCCCCTTCGCACCACATCGGCAGATTGGTTTGCCGCACGATTGACGTCGGGACAATGCGAGTCGGAATTCGAACTCATGCACGTTGCGACATTATTGGGCACCGATGGCTACCGGCGTCCCAAGGCGATAAGCGCTTATTTAAAAACGGACCAGCACAACCAATCCCCGCTCGTGGTTCGCAGTTGCGCCGAAGCTCTTCGCGGGCTTTCCGCTCCGGAGCAGGAGAACGTCCTTATCGAATTGGTCCCAAACTCGGGCGTTTTCGTGCGCCGAGCGATCCTTGATTGTGTCTGGTCGAACCTTCGGTCGACACGACGAAAATCGTTGGTGGAGGCCTACGAAGACGACTTCGAGCGCGATCCGTTTCTACGCAGCCTGCTCCGCGACAGCGCTACAGCGGATACTGCATGAGCCTGCCGGCTGGCCAGCAAATCGAAGACCGCGAGGCAATGGCGAAGGTCTGGTTCGAAACTTTGCGCGACCGGATCGTGGCAGCCTTTGAGGAGATCGAAGACGCCTTGCCCGCCGGCGCTCCGTTGGCAGACCTTCCGGCCGGGCGATTTACGCGTGTGCCATGGAGCCGCACCGACCACACCGGCTCGCCCGGCGGCGGCGGCGTCATGGCGATGATGAAAGGCCGCGTCTTCGAAAAAGTCGGCGTCCACGTCTCGGCGGTGTTCGGCGAGTTCGCTCCCGAATTCCGCAAGGACATTCCCGGCGCCGCCGACGACCCGCGGTTTTACGCCACCGGCATTTCCTTGATCGCGCATCTGCACAACCCGCATGTGCCGGCCGTGCACATGAATACGCGTTACGTCGTCACCACCAAATCCTGGTTCGGCGGCGGCGCCGACTTGACGCCGGTGCTGGAGCGCCGGCGCCGCCAGGACGATCCCGACACGATTGCGTTTCACGCCGCGATGAAGGCCGCCTGCGACGCTCACAGCCGCGTCGCGCCGTACGACAAATTCAAGACATGGTGCGACGAGTATTTTTATTTAAAGCACCGCGGCGAGATGCGCGGCATCGGCGGCATTTTCTACGACTGGCTCGACAGCGGCGATTTCGCCGCCGACTTCGCCTTCACGCAGGAGGTCGGCCGCGCCTTTATCGGCATCTATCCCGAACTGGTGCGCAGGAACTTCGCCACACCGTGGACCGCGGCCGAGCGCGAGGAGCAGCTCATCCGCCGCGGCCGCTACGCCGAATTCAACCTGCTCTACGACCGCGGCACCATTTTCGGGCTGCGCACCGGCGGCAATGTCGAGTCGATCCTGTCCTCGATGCCGCCGGTGGTGAAGTGGCCGTAACTGGGCGGCGTTTCCGCGACGCGGCCGGCGGCGGATTCAGCCGTTGACTTACGCACGTCCAGTTACGAGAACTGGCGCGCGATAAAACGCAAGAAGGAGCCTAGGGATGGACCTCGGAATCGCCGGCCGCAAGGCGATCGTTTGCGCCTCAAGCCGCGGGCTGGGTTTTGCCTGCGCCAAGGCGCTGGCCGAGGCGGGATGCGAGGTCGTGATCAACGGCCGCGACCGGGACAAGCTTGCCGCCGCGGCCGCGGAACTTGGCAAGGCCGGCGCCAAGGTGATACCGGTCGCCGCCGACGTCGCTTCGCCCGATGGGCAGAAGGCCTTGTTCGCGGCCTGTCCCGAGCCTGACATTCTAATCAATAACAACGCCGGGCCGCCGTTTCGCGATTTCCGCGAGCTCGACCGGCAGAAAATGATCGACGGCGTCACCGCCAACATGGTGGTTGCGGTCGAGCTCATTCAAAAGGCGATCGACCCGATGATCGCCAAAAAATTCGGCCGCATCGTCAATATCACCTCCGGGTCGGTGAAAATGCCGCTGTTCGGCCTGGACCTGTCATCCGGCGCACGCGCCGGCCTCACAGCTTTTCTCGCCGGCGTGGCGCGCTCGGTCGCAGCCGCCAATGTCACCATCAATTTCATGCTGCCGGGAATATTCGACACCGACCGCTTCCGTTCGAACGTCGAGTCGACCGCGAAGAAAAGGGGCACCAGCATCGACGCCGCATTGGCTCAGAACATCGATTCGGTTCCGGCGCGCCGCCTCGGCGATCCCGACGAGTTTGGCGCGACCTGCGCATTTCTCTGCTCGGCACAGGCCGGCTATATCACCGGACAGAATTTGCTCATCGACGGAGGAAGGTTCCCGGGCGCATTCTGAAAACAAAACGCATCGCAAAATCAACGATCCGAGGAGAAACCAATGAAACTCGTCCGCTATGGCGCGCCCGGCCGCGAGAAGCCCGGCATCATCGACGCCGACGGCAAGATCCGCGACCTCTCGCGCGTAGTCAAAGACATCGATTCCGAGATGCTCGCCGCCGGCGGCCTCGCCAAGATCAAGAAGGCCAACCTCAAGCGGCTGAAAGCGGTCGGCGGCAAGCCGCGGCTCGGCCCCTGCCTCGGCAAGGTGCGTAATTTCATCGCCATCGGGCTCAACTATTCCGACCACGCCGCGGAAGCCGGCATGCCGATCCCGAAGGAGCCGATCATCTTCAACAAGGCGATCACCTGCATCTGCGGGCCGAACGACGACACCATCACGCCGCGCGACTCGACCAAGCTCGACTACGAGGTCGAGCTCGGCATCGTCATCGGCAAGCGCGCGCGCTATCTCGACCGCGCCAAGGCGAAGGACGCCATCGCCGGCTATTTCTGCGCCAACGACGTGTCCGAGCGCGCCTTCCAGATCGAGCGCTCGGGCGGCCAGTGGGACAAGGGCAAGGGCTGCGAGAGCTTCGGGCCGATCGGGCCGTGGCTCGTCACCAAGGACGAGATCAAGGACGTGCAGAACCTCGATATGTGGCTCGACGTCAACGGACAGAAGCGCCAGCGCGGCAACACCAAGACCATGATCTTCGGCGCCGAGCACATCGTGTGGTACTGCTCGCAGTTCTTCGTGATGGAACCGGGCGACATCATCATCACCGGGACGCCCCCGGGCGTTGCGCTCGGCATGAAGCCGCCGCAGTTCCTGCAAGTGGACGACGTGGTGACGCTGGGCATCCAGGGGCTCGGCGAGCAGCGGCAGAAGGTGGTGAAGTTCAAGTTGTGAGGATGGCGCCCGACTGCCTTTGAGCCGTCATGGCCGCGCGTGTCCGGACCAGTCACGTCTTATTTTCAATTTGCGCACGCTACGCCAAAACGGAAATCGATACTGGCGAGAAATTGAATGCGATCGCCGACGCCATCCACGAATTCGTCGATTTCGTCGAGCGCATCGAACATCAGATCGGGCAGGTCGAGACGCGTTTGCGCCGGATGAAGATGTAATCTTCGTTCTAGGCACTGACGAGCGTGACCGCGCCGGGGTTGGCGAATTCGATGGCTTTCAGCAGATTGGGCACTGCCGGAAGCAAATCGGCTATTCGATTGGTGCTTGCCTGAATAACGATGACCGCAATTGGTAAAGCTCGGATATTTTGTTGCGCGGGCAGATTCTGATCGACGGTGACGAATATTTCGAAATTTTGGGCGGCTAAAGCGAGCAAATCGCCATTCTTGATCGCGCGCCAGCCCATCTGCCGTGCCGTCCTGACCTCATGACCCACGATGGCCCGCGATAGCCGCCAGTCAACACACTCGTCCAGCAAGATTTTCACGAGGCCGGTTCAAGGAACTTATCCTTCGCCTCCTCCAAGAAGGCTATGACTTGCTCCCGCGTCACCGACGGAAATCCCTGCAGGAACTCGTCGATCGAATCTCCCGCCTCAAGGTATTCGATCAATGTCTGTACCGGCACGCGTGTCCCGGAGAACACCGGTGTTCCACCCATAATCTCGGGATCGCGGCATACGACGGATTGGCCCATGTGTAAGATATATCAGGAGCCCCTTGCGCTTTCCATCTTGCCTGGCCCGGTCGCGCGCCCGCCAGCGCACTATTGGCCTCGGAACGAGACAATAAGGCCGTCGCGGCAATGTCCACGCCCATCGTCCCGCGCCCTTCCCGAATTAGGCCCACGGCATCAAGCCGTTGCGGAAAACGCCCGGCCGAGTTGTCAACGGCTTGCAAGACCTGCATTTTTCGGACACTAGGTGAGCAAGGTTTTTGGGTCACGTAAAGCGAGGAGTGGGAGAGCCTGATGGGAGCGAATTTCGGTATCGCCGGCATGGATTGGCAGCAGCGGGTCAATTGGGACCGGCTGCGCAAATACCGCACCGAGCGGGCCCGCGCGATGATGAAAAAGCACGGCCTCGGCGCCATGCTGTGCATGTACGATGAGAACGTCCGCTACATCACCGGCACGCTCACTCCGGGCTGGAACCGGCTCAAGCCGGGGCTGCGCTACGCCATGCTGTGCGGCGACGGCGCCCCGATCCTGTTCGAGCAAGGCGACATCGGGGTTCAAGTCGAGCGGCATTCGCCGTGGATCCCGAAGGGCAACGTGCGGCATTCGTTCGCCTGGATCAAAGGCGCGGCCGGTCCCGCCTCGACCCAGCAGGTGACCAAATTCACCAAGGCGGTGCTGGCGGCGATGAAGGAGAACGGCGTCGCCGGGCAAAAGCTCGGCGTCGACTTCATCGACATCAACATGATCGCCATCTTCAAAGACAACAACATCAATTGGGTCGACGGCATGACCCCGATGATGGAAGCCCGCGCGGTCAAGAACGAAGACGAGCAGGAATGCTTCCGCATCGTCGGCGCCATCGGCGACGCGACGCATTGGGAATGCATGAAATTTCTGCGCCCCGGCATCACCGAGAACCAGGTCACCGCGCATTTGATGCAATATCTCTACAACATTCCCGGCATGGAGGACGTCGAGGACGTCATCGTCTCGTCGGGTCCGAACACCTGGCCGAACTGGCGCAATTTCTCCGACCGCATCATTCAGCCCGGCGATATCGTGTTCATGGATTTGGCGGCGCTGACCTGGAACGGCTACAAATCCTGCTATTACCGCACCTATTGCGTCGGCAAGGAGCCGACCCAGGAGCAGAAAGACACCTACAATACCGCGCTGAAATGGCTGTACGATTCGATCGGCGCGGTGAAGGTCGGCGCCACCACGCGCGACATCGCGCTGAAATGGCCGTCGGCGATGGAGACCTGGGGCTACGAGGACGAGGATCAGGCCGCCGCCAATCTGTGGGGCCACGGGCTCGGGCTTGCCCAATACGATCCGCCGGTGATCTCGCGCATCTGGTCGCTCGATCATCCGGTCGACATTCAAGAAGGCATGACCTTTGCGCTCGAGACCCAGCACGGCAAGCAATTCCGCTACGGCGTGCGCATCGAGGAAATGCTGATCGTGCGCAAGAACGACATCGAGATCGTGTCGAATTTTCCGGTCAAGCAGATCACCGTGGTCGATCCGCTGCCCGGCTACGGCGATCATGTGAGATAGTTTGTTCCCTCTCCCGTTGGCGGGGGAGGGAACAAACTATCTCACATGATCGCCGTAGCCGGGCAG
>Ga0207416_1000079_pt1 | contig 172440 bp, 164 predicted proteins | sample PaiPotPPM11metaG_FD_184107 | JGI IMG/M metagenome (GOLD analysis project Ga0207416, IMG submission 184107) | Iron sulfur acid spring bacterial and archeal communities from Banff, Canada, to study Microbial Dark Matter (Phase II) - Paint Pots PPM... ... | reverse complement strand
CTTTTGACGCCCCGCTCAGCCTGAGAAGTCTCCCTCTCCGACCGGGGCCTGCTACCGGGCTCTCGGGCGATTACCCGGACGAGACTTACGCTCGCTGGTCTGGACCAGCTTCGACCAGGACGCACCATGCGCTGAATGCTAGTTCAGCAGCGTCAGCTGCTCCGGCGGAGGCGGTGGTTTCAGGATGACTCTGCGCCGGTCGGAGACGCCGTGGCGGGAGCGCAGCCGCCCCACCTCGTGCAACGTCTTCGCGCCGAACGAGGGCGGCAGGTAGGCGCGGTTTCGGTAGGCGTCCTCGTAGCGGGGCACAAGCTCGGGCCAGTGCTTCGACAGCACCGACATGAAATGCTCGCGGGTTCCATCCTTGAGATGCAGCATGCCGGCCCACAGGCCTGTGGCGCCCGCGGCTCGCGCCGCTACGACCACCGCCTCGAGTTGGTCGGGCCGGTCGGACAAACCAGGCAGGATCGGGGCCATGCCCACTCCGACGTCGACACCCGCGGTGATCAGCTTCTCGATCGCGCGGAGCCGCTGCCGCGGGTGGGCGGTGCCCGGCTCGGTCTTGCGCCAGACCTCATCGTCCACAGTGGGGATGCTGAAGGTGATGTGCAGGTCGGCGCGTCGCGCCAGGTCGGTCAGGACGTCGATGTCGCGGACGATCATCGGTCCGCGCGTGATCATCGCGGATGGATTCGCGAAATCGCGAAGCGTCTCGAGGCACTGCCGCGTCAAGCGATAGCGCCCTTCGGCAGGTTGGTATGGGTCGGTCGCCGCGCCGATGACGACAGTCTCCCTCTTCCACGAGCGCCGGGCGAGCTCGCCTCGCAGCACCGCGGCGACATTCACCTTGACGCGGACCGTGCGGCCGTAGCGGTCGTCTGAGGGGCGGTCGGCGCGGAGCTCGAAAGCGCGCACGTAACAGAAGGCGCAGCGGTGCTCGCAGCCGGTGTAGGGGTTGAGCGACCAGGCGAAGCCCATGTTCTTCACCGGGTTCAGGGCCGACTTGCATTGGACCTCGAGGTACTCGACATCGGCCAGCCGGGGCTCGGGATCTGTCATCCGGCCATGTTAGAACAAACGTTCGCTTCTTAACACGCTGGGTTGGCACGGGTTTTTCGAAGAGGTTGAATTGGGCCCAGGAGTGCCGGTAAGGGTGGGACCCGCTAGGGTTGCGCCTTTGCGCGGGGGCGGCGGTTGGGGCGGACCCGCGACGAAGGGCAGAAATCGTTGAGCACGCACTCCTCGCACCTCGGCCGCCGCGCCACGCACACGCGGCGCCCGTGCAGGATCAGCCGCAGCGAGAGCGCGGTCCACTCCTCCTTAGGCACCATGCGGCACACCTGAAACTCGATCTTCACGGGATCCCTCGTCCTCACCAGCCAAAGCAGGTTTGTCAGTCGGATCACGTGCGTGTCGACCGCAAACCCGGGCACGCCGAATCCCGCTCCGAGGATGACGTTCGCCGTCTTGCGCCCGATGCCTGGGATCTTGATGAGGTCCTCCATGGTCCTGGGAATCTCGCCGCCAAACAGCTCGACCAGCTTGCGGCTGGCCGCGATGATCCGCTTGGTCTTGGCCCGAAAGAACCCGGTCGGCTTGATCAGCTTTTCGACCTCGGCGGGGTCGCCCGCCGCGAGATCCAGGGGAGTCGGGTAGCGCCGGAACAGCTCGGGCGTGACCAGGTTGACGGAGCGGTCAGTCGTCTGGGCTGAAAGGATGGTCGCGATCAGCAGCTGAAACGGGTTCTCGTGGACCAGCTCCGTCGCCGCCGGATACAGCTCGCGCAGCCCCTCGACGGTGAGGGCCGCCCTGGTCCTCGCGCCGCGCGGAGGCGCGGGCGTCATCCACGACTTCTTTTTTTTCTTAGGAACCAAGCAGCCTGCGCGTCACCGCGGCGACCTGCGCGCCATCGGCGCGGCCGGCCAGCCTCGCGGTCGCCGCCTTCATGACAGCGCCGAAGCCCTTCGGACCGTCGGGCTTGACCTCGGCGATCGCGGCGCGAACCTCCGCCTCGATCTCCTGCTCGCTCATGGCGGCGGGCAGGAAACCGCGAAGCACCTCCATCTCGGCCTGTTCCCGGCGAGCGGAGTCGTCCCGGCCAGCCTTGCGATAGACCTCGATCGCCTCTTCACGCCGCTTGACCTCCTTGCGCGCGACACGCACGACCAGGTCGTCGTCGATCGCTCCGCCGGCTCCGCCGTCCTTGCTCGCTCGCACCAACTCGCTCTTAAGCAGCGACAGCGTGCTCAATCCGACGTCGTCGCGCCGCAATCGCGCGTCGACCATCTCGGATTGAATGCGGTCGTAAAGCGTCATTGCGGCGATTGTCACACATGGACCTATCCCCGATAATCTGGCGCCTATGGTGTACCTGGCCGGGCCTCTGGCGGCAGTCATCGGCATCGTGGTGATCTTTATTGTGTTGCGCCGCAAGTCGGTCGAAAAGCGGTCGATGTACTCGTCACGGCGCTCGCAGATCGAGCACAAGGTGCGCGCGGCGCGGCAGCGGACGCTCACGCCTCACGGCCACGTCGAGAAACCCGTCGAACCGGCGCCGCCAGCCACGACCGCGCGGTCTGGGCCGCAGCCGACCGTGACCTGGGAGAGGAGCGCCTTCGATGCGCCGCCGGCCGCACCGCCCGCGCCCCCTTCAGGGGCACCCCAGGCCCCCGCTTCGCCGCTGTGGGAGACTGGGCCGGCAGCTCCGGCGCCCGCACCGGCGCCGAGCTCGTTCGACTACCCTCCGGCCCCTCCGCAGCCGTACCAGGTCCCGCCGTCGGAGCCATTCCGGCCCGCTCCCGAGCCGGCGCCTCGTACATCGCCGAGCGAGCCCACCTGGACGCCCGCCCCGCGACCGGCCGAGCCGCTCGCCCCCGCCGAGCAGGTGCAGCCGGCGGCCGCCGCATCCTCCGCCACCGGGGGAGGCTCGTGGTCGGTCGTCAGCAGCGCCAAGGACTCCTCGGTGACGGCCGATGCGGACAGCAAGAAGAAAGAGGGCGGCGCGGGGCCCACCTCCTCGTGGCAGCTGGCGTCAGGTGACGCTCTGGGCCTGGACACAGGCGACGAGGCAGAGGTCAAGGGCTCGAATCGGACGATCGTCGCGGTAGCTCAGTACGCCGTGCTCGTCGTCGGTCTGGTGATGGTCCTCATCGGCGTGCTCGTGATGGTCGCCAACTCGCACGTCACCTAGGGCAACTCCAGGAGCGCGCGAGCCAACCCGACGCCTCCGTCGCGCATGACCGTGTCGCGGACGATCACGCGGTAGCCCAGCCCTTCGATCTGCCCCGCAACCTCGCGGTCGCGTTCGTCCACGACAAACACACCGGCCATGTCGCGATACATGCGCGCCACCTCGAGTGGGCTCGCCTCATGTCCCAACGCTCGCATCATCTCGACCGTCGGACCTTTGAGCGCCGCACCCGCCACGATCGGCGTGACCGCGATCGTGCGGTCGCGCCGCAAGTGCTCTCGCATCAGGGTCAGGATCGGCCCGATCGAGATCAAGGGGTTCGACGGGCCGATGATCACGAGGTCTGCCTCATCTAGCGCAGCCACTGCATCGCGGCCCGGGGTCGCGGAGCCGATGCCGGCGAAGTCCACCGCGCGGAGCCGGGGCTTGAGCCTCTCGCGCACGTAGTACTCCTGGAATGACAGCTCGCCCGAGTCGGTCGTGAAACGGGTCCGCACCGCATCGTCGGTCATCGGCACGACGCGAGCGCCGACGCCATACCGCCGGCACAGCTCGAGCGAGGTCTCGGTCAGCGAGCAGCCGCGGTGCAGCATGTCGGTGCGTACAAGGTGGGTCGCGATGTCCCGATCCCCGATCCGGAACCAGCTCTCTTCGCCGATTCTCGCGAGCGCGGCCAGGACCTCGAACGTGTCGTCCTTCAGCCCGTAACCCGCCGCATCGTTGAACACGCCGGCGAGGCGATAGATGACGGCGTCGACGTCGGGGCACACGAGCAAGCCCCAGAACTCGTCGTCGTCCGCGGTGTTGGCGATGACGGTCAGGCGCACGTCCGGTGCGACGTTCTGAATTCCGGCCGCCAGCGCGGCGCCTCCAGTCCCGCCGGCGAGGACGATGACTTTCATCGAAACAGGTCCTCCGCCTCGGGACGGATCAGATCACCCCCGGTTCCTTCGCCTCGGAGGTCGAGCCCACGCACGATGACGACCGGAGCGCGCGCGGTCTTTCCCATGACCACGCCCGCCGCGGCCGCGATCTCATCGGCAAGGGCGAGCACCGTCGCGTGGAGCGACTTGCCTACATCGTCGACTGTGCCTCGAAGGTCGAGCACTGCAGGCAGGCCTGCGACGCCGAGCGCGACGTTGACGATGCCAAGCCTCCACGGACGGCCGAACGTGTCCGAGACGATCACTCCGACCTCATGCCCGCTCAGCTCGTGGATCCGCTCGCGCAATCGCATCGCGCTGGCGTCCGGGTCGACCGGCAGCAGGGCCAGCATGTTCTCGCCCGGGACATTGGAGTGGTCGACGCCCGCGTTTGCGGCGACGTAGCCATGTGGGGTCTCGGTGATCAGGACTCTGTCCGAGCGCAGCACGCGCACGCTCTCGTCCAGGACGACCTGCACGATTCGCGGGTCGGGATTCGCGATCAGCCGGCCCGCGATCTGGATTGCCTCCGCACTCGCTTTGACCGAGTTGATGTCGACGAGGCGGCCTTCGGATTTGGAGACGACCTTCTGAGCCACGACCATGACGTCACCTGCCTGAAACGTGGCCCTCGCGCAGATCAGCGCGGCCAGGTCGTCGCCGGGCCGCACCTCCGGCAGGCCCTCGATCCCGATCAGCTCGATTCGCTTCACACCGCGCGGCTGAGTCGGGTTAGGTCGGACGGCTCGTCGAGGTCGAGTGCCATCGCATCCGAATGATGGATGGCGAAATGGACGCCATTGGCCTCGGCGTCCTCGCGGAATTTCGCGAGCGAGTCGTCACCGAAGTGCAAGCCGATCGCCAGCGGGGGCCGCAGGTACAGCGCGTTGGTGCCCCCGCGTCCGATCGCCGGCACGGCGACGACCGCCGGGGCTCGCATCCGGCCGGCGGACTCGAGCAGCTGGCGGACCGCGCCGGCGGTCACGAGTGGCAGGTCGCTCGAAAGGAGCAGCACCGCGTCGGCGCCTCCCTTCACCGCCCGGGCGATGCCGCGTCTCGCGGCCACGTTCTGGCCTTCCTCGTGCGGCTCCAGCAGGACCTCGGCTCCCCACAACGCGGCCAGCTCGGCAACCGCCTCGCTGCCGGCCACGACCAGCGCGTGGCCGCCCGCCGCTGCCGCCAGCACGGCGAGACGCGCGTTGCGCCGCGCCAGCGCGCGCCGCGACCGCGGGCCAAGCGCCGGACGCAGCCGCTGCTTGGCGGATCCGAAATCCTTGATCGGGACGACGACCCAGGTGCTCATCCCCACTGCTTGCGAATCCTCGGCAGGATCTGCGACCCGTACAGCTCGATGAATCGCGCCTGTCCATCGCCTGGCGCGTGAAAGACGAGATGGTTGAAGCCAAGCTCGAGGTAGGGCCGGAGCTGCTCGATGTGCTCGCCTGGATCGTCGGACACGAGCCATCGCCGGTAGGCCACGTCCTCGACCGACTTGGCCAGCCGCTCCATCTCTCGCGGGTCGTCCACGCCCGCCTTCGCCTCGGCCGGCAGAGCGAGCGCAGCCCAGATCTTCGTGTCCTCCATCGCGCGGTTGCGGTCGGAGTCGTACGAGACCTTGATCTCGATCATCTTGTCGAGGTCGGCCGCCTCGCGTCCTGACTCCTTCGCCCCATCGCTGAACGAGGGGAGCAACTGCTCCGAGTAGAGCTCCATTCCCTTGCCAGAGGTGCAGATGAGCCCGTCGCTTGCGCGCCCCGCGTACTTGGCGACCTGCGGGCCGCCGGCCCCGACGTATATGGGCACGGGCTTGTCAGGACGGTCGTAGATCGTCGCGTTGCGCGTGTGGTAGTACTCGCCGTCGAACGACACCGACTGTTCGGTCCACAGCAATTTGATCAGCCGGACCGCTTCGCGCAGACGGGCGAACCGCTCGCGATTGTCGGGCCATTGAAAGCCGAGCGCTCCTTCGTTCAAGTGTTCCCCAGTGCCCACGCCGAGAATCATCCGTTCCGGGAACAGCACTCCGAGCGTGCCGAAAGCCTGCGCTACGAGTGCCGGGTGATAGCGAAAGGTCGGGGTGGTCACGGATGTGCCGAGCGCTATGTTTTTCGTTCGCTCTCCGGTGGCGGCGAGCCAGGCGAATACGAACGGCGCGTGACCGTCGGAATGTCTCCAGGGCTGGAAGTGATCGCTGACGAACACGGAGTCGAATCCGTTGGCTTCGGCCGCGCACGCAAAATCGAGGAGCTCACGCGGACCGAACTGCTCGGCCGACGCCTTGTATCCGAGGCGCAGTCTCGGAGTCAAGCTACGGCCGCTTGAACTCAAACGGGTGGCGGTGGTAGGCCGGATTCACTCCGGCCGTCACCCAGAGTGGTCCGCCAAACGCCTCCATGCATCGTGTGACTCGGTGGGGGCTCCACGGGGGAGGCCTGCCTCCCCCGTGAAAAGTAGCGGGCCCAGCTGAAGGCGACCCCGCTGATCGCCGCCGCGACCAACACCAGGACCAGGGCGATCAGGCTGTGACTGTCGAACGAAGCGATCGCGCCCGCGGTCAGCAGCGCGAAGGCTCCCACTCCGATCAACATCATCACGACGAGCACGACGGCGCGGTGCAGCACTGAGCTAGCTTACCGGCCATGGCGGAATCGCAAATCGTGCGCGTCGGGTCGGTCACCTCGACACAGGACGTCGCTCGTGACCTGCCGCTCGGCTCGATCGTGATCGCCGATCACCAGACCGCCGGCCGGGGCAGGCTCGACCGCCGCTGGGAAGCACCCGCCGGCTCAGCCCTGCTGGTGTCCTTTGTGCTCGCGCCAAACCCTCTGCTCAGCCTGGCGGCGGGCGTCGCCGCGGCCGAGGCGTGCGGTCCGAACGTGCGGCTCAAGTGGCCGAACGACCTCCTGCTCGAAGGCAAAAAGCTCGGCGGCATTCTGGTCGAAACTAGGGGAGATAAGGCGATCTGCGGGTTGGGCATCAACCTGACGTGGGCGCCCGACGGCGCGGCGCGCCTCGATCAGCCGCGCGATGAGCTCCTGGCACGCCTTCGGTCCCGAATCGCAACGTGGACCTCGAGCGGGCCGGATGCGGTGCTCGCGCGCTGGCGCGAGCTGTCGGCGACGCTCGGCCGAAGAGTTCGCATCGAGGTCTCAGGCAAAGCGGTCGAGGGCCTCGCGCAGGACATCGGTCCGCGCGGCGAGCTGATCGTCGACGGAACCCACTTCGTCGCGGGCAGCGTCACCCACCTATGAGCTCGAGGATCTCGGGAAGAACCTCACCGGAGCGGCCGTGGATCACGACCTCGGCCAGCCCGTCGAACGGAGCCGGCTCGGCGTTGACCACGATCATTCGCGCGCCCGAACGCAGGGCGACGAGCGGGATCTCGGCCGCGGGATAGACCACGAGCGAGGAGCCGACGACGAGCATCACCTCCGACTCGCGCGCGAGGTCGAACGCGTCGTGAATCGCGACGTGCGGCATCGGCTCGCCGAAGAGCACTACGGTGGGTTTCAGCTTCGCTTCGCCGCAAACCTTGCAGCGGGGCGGCATCTCGACATCGAGTCGAGACTGCACGTCGGACCGCGGTTCGCGTGCGCCGCAGTCGAGGCACTGGACCATGCGGCCTGAGCCGTGCAGCTCGATGACGCGCTTGCTGCCCGCCTCCTGGTGCAGCCCATCCGTGTTCTGCGTCAGGACGGCGACGATGTGCCCAGCCTCCTCCATCGCCGCCAGGGCGAGGTGGCCGGGATTGGGCCTGGCGGCCAGCGCCACACGTCCGCGTTCGCGCGAGACCATCCAGTAGGCAGCCGGGTCGGCCAGGAAGCTGTCGATCGACGACACCTTGGCCGGGTCGTACTTCGTCCAGAGTCCGCCCTCGCCGCGAAAGGTAGGTATGCCGCTCTCGGCCGAGACCCCCGCGCCGGTCAGAGCGACGCCGCGCCGCGCTGACGCGAGAATCGCGGCCGCGCGTTCGATCGACGCGTTCGTCACGCGAAGACGGACTGGGTGCTGTAGAGCTGCTTCTTGGCCGAGTACGCGGCCATCGCCGCGTCCGTTGGGATCGGCACCCACGGCGATTCCTTGTCTTCGCGGATCGCCGTCACCTTGAACATGCGGAACGTCTCGGCTGACTTGCCCTTGAGCTGCATGCCGGGCATCTCGTCGACCGCGATGTAATCGGCGCACGCCTGGTACGTCGGCCACCCGATCAGGATGTCGAAGGCCGGCGCCGCGCTGCAGAAGCGCGCGCACGTGTTGATGGTGTCGCCGAGGGCCGTGTACTGCAGGCGTTCCTGGCTGCCCATGTTGCCGACCACGGCGAGGCCCGTGTTCACGCCGACACCCCAGCTGATCGGCGGCAGCCCGCGCGCGGCGAGCCTTCCCTGCAGGTCCGGCGCGCTCTTGACCAGGTCATAGGCACAGCGCACGGCTAGCAGCGCGTGGTTCGGCTGCGGCAGTGGCACGTTCCACAGGGCCACGATCTCGTCTCCCACGTACTTGTCGATCAGGCCGTCCCATTTCAGGATCAGCTTGCTCATCTCCTCGAGGTAGTCCTGGATCACCGCGAGCACGTCGTCGGCGCGCATCGTCTCGGACATCGCCGTGAAGCCGCGTATGTCCATGAACAGGGCCGTGAGCTCGCGGCGTTCGCCTTTCGAGATCAGGTCGTCGACCGAACGCGTCGCCGCCAGCTGCCTGGCGACGCGCGGATCGATGTACTGGCCGAAGATGCGCTCCACCTTCCGGCGCTCGCGCTCTTCGAGCACGTACCGCGCGCCGAGCGAGAACGTCGCGGCGAGCACGATCGCGACGGGGGCGTAGAGAGGATCGGCGACGTAATTGTTCTGGCCCAAGACGTAGACAAACACGTAGTACACGACCAGCACGGCCGCGGTCAGCATCATGCCGGCGCGGAAGGACAGCAGGTAGACGATCAGGCCGACCACCGCGGCAAGGAAGAGCACCGCGAGCTGGATGAACACCTGAGGCTGTGGGCGAACGTAGCGGTCGTTGAGGACCGTGCTCATCGCATCCGCCTGGATGCGGTAGCCGTAGTTCTGGGTGTCGAGCATGCAGCTCGGGCGGTTGACCGAGCAGAAACTGCTGTCGTGCGTGAACGAGACGGCCTGTGAGTAAACGTCACCGGCGTCGATGAGCTTCGTGCCGACCACGACGATGTGGTTGGTGATCAGGTCCGGCCGCGGGCAGCTCTGGTTGAACGCGTCGACGTAGGCGCATGCGGCCCCCCCCGATCCGCGCGTGAAGTTGATCAGCATCTGATCGCCGACCAGGGGAATCCGATGCGGTCCAAACGTGGCCTCCGTGCCGCTCACTTTCAGTGGGCTGAAGATCTTCTCCGAGATCTGCAGGGCCAGGAGGAATGCCGGCTGGTCCCCTTCGTTCTGAGGACACGTCGCCTTGACGTGCGGCCTGATCACCACCCCACGCACAGCGTTGGCGTGGTCGGCCACCGCAAAGCCACGCTCCCCGACCGCCGCGGCGACGCTCGAGAACTCGCCGCGCGGCGCGTCATCCGCGGTGCAGACGAGCACCACGTTGTGGGCGCCTGTGATTGCTTTCGTCAGCAATCCGTCCGTGTCCTCGTGCGTCTCGACGTCCAGCAAGGTCAGGTGGTCGAGCACGATGTCGAACAGGATCACCTTGGGATGCAGGCTCGCGAGGTAGTTGATCACCCGCGCGTGGTAAGCGTTGTTGAACGGGTAGGCGCCGAGGTCCAATTGGCTTCGCGAATCGATCTCCACAAACGAGATGCGCGGGTCCGGCGCGGGCCCCGGAAAGAGCTGGTCCTGGCCGCCATCGAATGTTGAGGCTGTGACGCCGGTTGAAGCTAGGGCGATGACCAGCAATCCGGCCACCAGGCCCGCGAGCGCGAAGCGCCATGCGAGCCGCCAGTCGCCGACGCGGTCGCGCACCATGTCGCCGGTATGTTAGGAGTGGTGCCCCGAGCCGTCCCCGAATCTCGCCGCATGGTTTTCCTGTACGTCGCGGCGGGAGCCGTCTTCGCCACCATCGCGGCGCGAGGCCTGACGGTGCCGCTGTACGCGCACGACCTCGGTGCGAGCCGGTTTGCGGTCGGGGCGCTGTTCTCGGTGTCAACGCTCGCGGCGGCGATCCTGTCGCTGCCTTCCGGCGTGCTGGTCGACAAGTTCGGAGCCCGCACGCTGCTCGCGGTGTCGCTGGTGCTCACCGCCGCCACTCAATTGGCGACGGCCGCCACCCCGAGCGTGGCGCCGCTCTACCTGTGGCAGATCATCGGCGGCCTTGCCGCCGGGACCCAACAGGCGGCCCTCTTCAGCGCCGTGGCGGAATCCGTATCGCGCTCGAGGATGGGCCGCGCCCTGGGTTGGCTGACCCTCTCCATGCAGGTCGGCTTCTTCCTCGGCCCAGCCCTCGCCGGGCTGGCGTTGAGGTGGATCGACGTGCGGACCGACATCGCCGTGACCACGGCCTTGATGGTCTTTTCCATCCCCGGCGCGATTGCAGCCAGCAACACGACACAGCACACGGGCCGCGGCTTCTCACTCCGCGGACCGCTCGTGGCTCTGCTCCGGCAGCGGGCTTTTCCGTCGACCGCTCTCGGCCTGGTGGCGATCACGCTGACATGGGGGACGATCGGCGCGTTCATGCCCGTCTTCGGTCGCGAGGCGCTGGGGCTCCCGAGCTACCAGGTGGGCTACCTGCTTGCCATCCAGGCGGTCGCCAACGGAGCGTCGCGAATTCCCGCCGGGCAGCTCATCGACCGCATGCGCCATCGCTGGCCCATCGTTTTCGCCGGCGGCGTCGGATGGTCCGCCGTGATGGTCGGTCTCGGCCACCTGACCGGCTTTTTCTGGCCGGCCGTATTCCTGGTGATCGGCACTCCCCTCATGGCGGCCGCATTCGTGGCCATGGGCGTCGTGTTCGCGGACCTGTCGACGGCGTCGACGCGCGGCGTCACGATGGGCGTGTACGGGACGGTGCTGTTCCTGGGACTCTCGCTGGGACCGCTGCTGTTCGGCCCGATCGTCCAGGGCTACGGCTACGCCGCCGGGTTTACTGCCTGCGCGGCCGTCGCGATCGTGCTTCTCCTGGTCATGGCCGCCATCCAGGCGGAGCCTGTGCGCCCGCGGGAGGAAACGTCCCACCAAGCGCGCCACGCCGCCGAGGATCGCCTCTAGAGGCACGGCCGAAAACCCTCGACGAGAGATTCGGCGATCCGGGTGGTCCAGATCCGGGTGAACCGACGAGCAGCGGAGCGAGCGCATCGGAGATGCGTGAGCGAGCAGCGCCTACGTACTCGGGGTCCCCATGCCGCAGGCATGGGGGGAGTGGGCCGCATGGGCGCCGAAGATCCGTCGACGGCTTTTCGGCCGGGCCTCTAGACGGTCTCGGCCTCGGCCCTTGCGGGATGCGGCTTGGGCGCCGGCCCTTTCATGTCCGCCACCCGAACCTGGTTGCGCCCACCCTGCTTGGCCGCGTACAGCGCCTGATCGGCGCGGTCCATGAGCTGGGTGAAGAGCGCGGGCTCGTTGGTCGCCGCCACCCCCACGCTGATCGTCAGCTTGAGCCCGCCCGGGAACGTCGCCGCCGCGACCTTGGCGCGGATGCGCTCGGCAAGCGTCCGGGCACCCGCTTCGGTGGTCTCGTGCAGGATCAGGGCGAACTCCTCGCCGCCATAGCGCGCGCAGACGTCCGACTCGCGGGCCCCGGTGACGAGGATCTGGGCGAGCTCGGCCAGCACGGCGTCGCCGTTCAGGTGGCCGTAGGTGTCGTTGACGGACTTGAAGTGGTCGAGGTCGATCATCAGGAAGGCGATCGCGTTGTGGTGGCGTCGCGCACGCTGCATCTCCTGCAGGAATCGCTGCGCGAGGGCCCGGCGGTTGGGCAGCTTGGTGAGCTCGTCGGTGAGCGCGTTCTCCTCCTGGGCCTGGAACAATTGTGCGTGGCGGATCGCGATCGCCGCCTGCGAGGCGACTCCGTTCAGCAGGTCGGCCTGGTCCTCCGTCAGCTCGCGCCAGGCGTTGAGGTAGAGCTCCATCGCGCCCATGAGCTGGCCGGAGCGCTGGATGGGAACCACCAGCGCGTGCTGCGGATGACCGCCCGCCTCGAGGCCCGGCGCGGAGTGCTCGTCGAGCTTCACGACCAGCGGGCGCAGCGCGGCGAGGGCGGAGCTGAGCGGCTCCTCGTCGAGCTTCCGGACGCCGCCCCTTGCCCGGGTGGTCAGGTTGTAGGACGCCTCGCGGTGCATCTCGGCCTTGCCGGTTCTGACCAGGTACATCGCCCCGGCGACCGCGCCCATGATCCGGCCCGCGTGGGTGAGGGCGACGTTGAGCACCTCTTCGAGGGCAAGCGACGAGTTGACTGCCGAGGCAATCGCCAGCATCAGAGCCGCACGGTCGCGAGCCCCGCTCTCGTCGGCGAGGGCCGCCTCGAGCTCTCGGGTCGTGCCCCGGAGCCGCATGAGCGAGACGGTGAGGAGGATGAACGCCATGACCAGCAGGACCGACGTGACGAGCAGTACGGCCGCGAGATCCAAGGTCGAGCCTCCTCTTGGGGCGAGATGCCATAGGTTAACGCCCGGAAACTCGGGTTGGTTCTATACTCGGCCCGAACTGGAGCCGCTCTCTTTCGACGACCTTCCTCTTGGCGGCGAGTGGACGACACGCCGCCGCACCGTCTCGGAAGCCGACATCGCCCTCTTTGCCGGCGTGGCCGGCGACCTGTCGCCGCTCACAATCGAAGCCAACGCCGGGAGCCCGCGTCACGCTCCGCCGGCGCTTGTGGTGGCGATCGCGGTCGGGCTCGGTTCGGTCGACACGCCCGTGCCGTCCGTGGCTGAGTGGGAGTGGCTGAACTGGAAGTTTCCGCGCGAGGTGCATGCGGGCGACACGATCTACGCCCGCTGGACCCTCACCCAGAAGCGCCCGCCTGTGACGGGCGCGCCTTCCTCGATCGTGGTCTGGCGGGTGGACGTCCACCTGGCCGGCGGCGCGCTGTGCGCCGAGGGCGAGGTCGGGGCCAAGGTGAACCGCAAATCGCGGCAGCACGTCGCAGAGCCCGCACCGGCGGCGCCGGCTGCAACCGCGGCCTCCAGGCGGCGCAGGCGGCGCCCACGCGCCAACGGCGGGGTCCTGCCGGAGCCGCCGCCCGTCGCCGCACCGCCGGCGGCCGCGGTGAAGCCCGAGCGCGCCTCGGGTCCGTCCCGGCGGCGGCGCCGACGCCGTTCAGGAGGCGGCCGATCCGAGGACGAGCACGAACCTCGGGCGGCCCACGTCCAGGAGACCGCCCCGGCGCCGGCTGCAGCAGCCGCCGCCCTGCCCGCCACGGCCGCGCGGCGGGGGCAGCGCGGCACAATCGGCAAGGTGCTCCGCCGCCTGCGCGGGTCGACTTAGCTCGTTCGCGAGCCGGTCGAAGTCACCCTCCCCCATTCACGGGGGAGAGCGGGGAGGGGTTAGAGGCACGGCCGAAAACCCTCGACGAGAGATTCTTCGATCCAGGTGGTCCAGATCCGGGTGAACCGACGAGCAGCGGAGCGAGCGCATCGGAGATGCGTGAGCGAGCAGCGCCTACCTACTCGGGGTCCCCATGCCGCAGGCATGGGGGGAGTGGGCCGCATGGGCGCCGAAGATCCGTCGACGGCTTTTCGGCCGGGCCTCTAGGCCGGTACTTCGAGCGCCTCGAGGTACTCGATCACCCGGCGCGTCAGCTGCGTCGGGGTCGAGGCGCCGCTCGTCACGCCGACCTTCTTCGCTCCCTTGAACCACCCGAGGTCCAGGTCCTCCAGCCTGTCGACCAGGTAAGCCGGCTTGTGACCCAGCTTCTTGACCACCTCGACGAGGCGCAGCGAGTTGGAGGAGCGCGGGCTGCCCACGACGATCACGAGATCGACCTGGGTGGCCGCCTCGACCGCCGCCTCCTGCCGCTCCTGCGTCGCGCGGCAGATCTCGTTGTGGACCTCGGCCTGCGGGTACCGCGCCTGGACGCGGCCGATCAGGTCCTCGGTGTCCCAGACGGAGAGGGTGGTCTGGCATGTCACCGCGATCCGGTCGCCGGTGAGCTCGAGAGCGTCGATGTCTTCGGGATCCTGGACGAGATGCACCTTGCCAGGCGCCTCGCCGACCACACCCTCGGGCTCAGGATGCCCCTTGCGCCCGATGTAGACGACCTCGTAACCCTTGCGGGCGAGGTCGGCCACCAGCTCGTGCGTCCGGACGACGTCCGAGCATGTCGCGTCGACGGGCTTCAGCCCGAGCTCGACGGCACGCTGCTTCACCTGCGGCGACACGCCGTGCGCGGTGAAGATCACCGTGCCGCCTTTGATCTGCGCGAGCCCGGCGAGCCGGTCAGGTTGGTCGACCAGCTCGATCCCCTGCCGCTGCAGGTCATCCGTCGCATGCGTGTTGTGGACGAGCATGCCGAGCATGTGCACCGGCCCGTCGGTCTCCTCACGCACGCGCTTGGCGATCCGAAACGCGTCGACGACGCCGTGGCAGTAACCCCGGGGCGTGATCTTGAGCACTTCCATCGTCAGTTGGAGTCTACGAGAGCCCCGTCAGTCGATCCCGACGAACAGATCGGGTTCCGGCAGCTCCGAACCCGGTGTGCCGCGGGCCAGGCGGAAGAACTCCGTGCCGAACGCCAGCTCGTAGATCTGACTGGCCATGGTCGCAAACCACGAGTTCGGGTCGTTCTGGCTGACGTGCGCCCGAAACGCGTCGCGCTTGCCGTCGACGTAGTCGTGGACGTCCACCTCCGTCGTGACCAGCTCGTCGGGCGTGCCGGCGACGCGCATGTTCCCGCTCGCCGCGCGGCGGGCTTCCTCGGGCATCTGATCGGCGAACGCCTGCATCCGCGAGCGCGGAATCGCGGTGTAGTAGAGCTTCTTCACGGGCATGCCCTCCCGCTCGACCAGGTCCAACGCCGCATTTGTCACGAAGTGGACCTTGATGTGGTCGGGGTGCCCGTAGACGCCGTCCTCGTCGTACGTGACGACGACGTCGGGTCTCTCCTCACGGAGAAACACGGCCAGCCTGCCCGCCGCCTCGTCGAGCCTCGCCTGATGGAAGGAACGCGGGTCCTTGTTGTCCACCGTGTCGACCATGCCTGAGTCGCGATAGCCCAGAAATTCCTGGCGGTCCACCCCGAGGATCTCTGACGCGTTTTTCAACTCCTGCGTCCGGATCTCGCCCAGGCGCGGCCGCGAGGTTGCCTCGTCCATGTTGTAGATCTCGCCGACCTCGCCGCGCGTCGCGGTGATGAGCACGACCCGATGGCCGTGCGCCTTGGCCTTCATCATCACGCCGCCCGTCGAGATCGCCTCGTCGTCCGGGTGAGCGTGAACCAGCAGCAGGGTTCCCATCTCGTCAACCGAGAACCATCTCGGCGAGCTGCTCGATTCCACCGTGCCCCGGGCCGGCGATGGTGCGGTCGGCAGCGGAGACCACCTCCGGCGGCGAACCGTCGACGGCGACGCCAAGCCCCGCCCAGCCGATCATCGACGCGTCATTGCGGCCGTCGCCGACCGCCGCGACCTCATCCCGCGCGATGCCGAGCCGTCCGCTCAGGAACTCGAGCGCGGACGCCTTGTCGCTTTCGACGCTCGTGAACTCGAGGTATTCGGGCACCGATGTCGCAACGTTCAGCTTCCCGGCCCAACGGCTGCGCGCATCCGGCAGCAGCGCCTCGAGCCTTTCCGCCGTGGACACGATGACGAGCTTGGGCGTCGTTGGGCCCATCGCCTTGTCCAGGTCGCCAACGACGTGGATCTCCATCCCTGCGTGTTCAGCGTACGTGTGAGCCTCCGGGCGATCGCGTGCGACGATCAATTGGTCGTTGCGGTAGGCCTGCACGTGGAGGTCGCGCTCCTGCGCGTAGCGGACGACCTCCATGGCCAGGTCGTGCGGGACGCCGTGATCGAGCAGCACGCCGCCGTCGAGCGTTCGCACCTCGGCGCCCTGGTAGCAGACGATCGGCCCGTCCAGGCCCAGGCGCTTCACCCACGGCACCGCGCCCGGAAACGGGCGGCCGGTGCAGGCGATCACGGTCACTCCCGCCGACACGATGCGGCCAAGCGCCTCGACGTCGCGCGGGTCGAGGTTCAGCTTCATGTCGAGGATGGTGCCGTCGAGGTCGAGCGCCACCAGGCGATAGCGAGTGGTGATCGCTATTTCTTGACCTCTGGGTTGACCAGGTTCGGTGGCCGGCCACCGCGCACGGCGGTCGCCATGTTGCGCGCGGCCATGGCAGACATCTCGGACCGCGTCCTTGTCGTCGCGCTCGCGATGTGCGGCGCCAGCACCACGTTCGGCAGTGGGATCAGGCCCGGGTGCACCGCGGGCTCGCGTTCGTAGACGTCGAGTCCGACACCGGCGAGCTTTTTTGCGTTGAGGGCCTCGACGAGCGCAGCCTCGTCGACGACCGGCCCGCGCGATGTGTTGATCAGGATCGCGTTCCGCTTCATGGCGTTGAACTGCGCCGTGCTGATGAGGTGATACGTCTCCTTGGTCAGCGGCACGTGGATCGAGATGAAGTCGGACTCCGCGACCAGCCGGTTCATGTCCACGCGCGAGGCGCCAAGCTGCTCCTCGGCCTCGCGCGGCAAGGGCTGCGGATCGTAGTAGAGGACACGCATGTTGAAGCCCTTGGCCCGATGCGCCACGCCGCGGCCGATGCGGCCGATGCCCACGATGCCGAGCGTCGCTCCGTAAACGTCGGCGCCGAGCATCATGTCGATCGCCCATCCGCGAAATTTCCCCGACCGTGTGAAGCTGTCCGCTTCCGCGATCCGCCGAGCCGTGGCCATGAGCAGCGTGAACGCAAAGTCCGCCGTCGCGTCGTCCAGCACGCCTGGCGTGTTGGTCACCATGACGCGGTGCGCCGTCGCGGCCGGGACGTCGATGTTGTCGAAGCCGACCGCGACGTTGCTCACGCATCTGAGGCCTGGGGTCGACAGCACCGCCTCGCGGATGGGGTCCATGAGCTGGCTAACGATTCCCACGCATCCCTCGGCGGCCTGCCTGATGTTGGCCTCCTCGAGGGGCTTGTTGGCCGGGTAGGCGACTACCTCGGCCGCCTCGGCCAGGATCGATGGGCCAGGATCGAGGATCAGGTGCATCAGCAGCACTCGAGGCCGCCCGCCGGTGCTCATGGGTTCAGTCCAAGCTCCTGTGCAACTGGCTTCAGGGCATCGCGGACGAACTCCACGTGCTCGTCGAAGGGTATACCGAGCACCTCCGCGCCCGCCACGAGCTCTTCACGATGCACCCCACGCGCGAACGCCTTGTCCTTCATCTTCTTGCGCACGGTGCTCGGCTCGACAGAGCTCAGAGACTTGTCGGGCTTGACGAGGGCGCACGCGATGATGAATCCGCACATCTCGTCGACCGCGTAGAGCGCCTTGCGAGCATTCGTGTCGCGGGGGACGTCGAGGTAGTCCGCGTGCGAGGCGATGTCCTGCAGGATGTCCTCCGGCCATCCCTTCTCGCGCAGCATCTGAATCCCGCGGGTCGGGTGCTGCTCCGGCGTCGGGCCGGATTCGTAGTCCCAGTCGTGGATCAGGCCGAGCACGGCCCAGCGTGCCTCGTCTTCGCCGAACCGGCGAGCGTAGGCGCGCATGGCGGCCTCGACGCTGCGCATATGGCGGCGCAGCTGATCGGACTTCGTCATCGAAGTCACCAGCTCCCAGGCCTCGTCGCGAGTCGGCGTCACAAGACCTCCTTCAGAGCCGATAGCAGCTTTTCGTGCTGCTCGCGTGTGCCGATCGTGATGCGGATCCATCCCGCGATCGGCTCCCGATCGTAATGGCGGACCAGGATCTTGCGCTCACGCAGCGCCGTCACGACATCCGCGGCGGGTTTGGGCGGCCTGGCGAAAACGAAGTTCGTCGAGGAGGGCACCAGGTCGAAACCCATCCGCTCCAGGTCCGCCGAAAGCTCGCCTCGATTCCGCACCACCTCATCGACGACCTTGCGGTGATGATCCTCGTCCTCGATCGCCGCTACCGCGGCGACGATCGCAAGCCGGTCGACGTTGTACGAATCCTTCACCGAGTCGAGGGCCTCGATCAGGTCCGGCGTGCCCAGAGCGAAGCCGATCCGCATGCCGGCGAGCCCGTAGGACTTGGAGAACGTCCGCAGCAGAAGCACGTTGTCGTGCCGCCCCAGCAGGGGCAGACATGAGTGTGAGGCGAAGTCGACGTACGCCTCATCGATGACGACGACACCTGACGACGCCGACGCCGCGGCCTCGACGTCCGCCTGCTCGAACAGAGCGCCTGTGGGCGAGTTCGGGTTGACGATGAACTTCAGCGGCGAGGGATCCGGGCCGAGGCTCGGCGGCAGCTCCCATGTCTGCTCGGTCGGATGCGTGGACGCGACCGCTTCGTGGACGCGGCACAGCGGATCGAACAGCGGATAGGTCGGCGTCGGGTAGGCGACCGTGTCTCCGGCCCCCGCGAAGGCGCGGAAGCACATCTCGATCAGCTCGTCGCCGCCGTTCCCGACGGCGACCTGCGAAGGCTCGAGGCCAAACCGCCGCGCGATCGCATGCCGGGCCGGCGCGGCGGTCGGGCTCGGGTACAGGCGGAGATCGTCGGTCGCCGCCTCTTTGATGGCCGCCAGCACCCTGGGCGACGGCGGCAGGGGCGACTCGTTGGTGTTGAGCTTGACCCAGCCCTCGCCGTCCGGCGGCTGCTCGCCGGGCACGTACGGCCGGTATCCCTGGAGGGCCTTCCTTACGAGGCTTTTCGACATTCGAGAAGAAACGTTTCTAGCGCTAATCGAGGGCTGACGTTCTGCTCGAGGTAGCCGAGCGTGTCGTACGAGAGCTCGAGGAGGCGCGCCCAGCGACCCTGTTCGCGGCCACGGCTGGCGAGCATCCGGCGCCGCAGCTCGACCTGCCAGCTTGCCATCGCGAAGAGCGCCGGGTCTTCTTCTTCACCCTCGCTCCGGCGCCATCCCATCTGCTCGGAATCGAGCTGCGCCGCGACCCGCAGGGGCACGTCGGCCGGCGCGCCGAAGACTTCCTCGAGGCGCTGCGTCCAGGCGTGGTGAAGCTCGATCACGCTCTCGTCCCTGGCGCGACGCAGCGCCCATCCCGGCCGCCCGGCGGCGAGGTCAGCCAGGAGTCGAGCCCGCTGCGGTTGGATGTCATGCGCGACCAGAAGCTTTTCAATCTCCGGCGCGGGCACCGGATGGAAGGACACGCGCTGGCAGCGGGAAACGACCGTCGGCGTCACGACGAATGGGTTGAGGCTTGGCGCGGTCAGGACGATGACGCGGTGCGGGTGCGGCTCCTCGAGCGTTTTCAGCAGCATGCTCTGGTGCTCGTCGCGGAGACGCCCGATGTTGGTTATCAAAGCAGCACGCCGAGTGCCCACCGCCGGCTTTAGATTCAAGAACTGCTGCAGCGTGAGCTCATGGAACTCTGGCGGCTTGTCCGGGATCAGACGGATCTCGTTGACGTGAAGGAGCTTGATGCGGTCGTCCTCCCAGTAATCAGGATGCCGGGGGAGCGGCGCCTCCGGAAGCAACGCTGAAGCGAGCGCGCGAGCCACCGTCGCCTTACCCAGGCCGGCTTCGCCGATGAACAGGTACGCGTGCGCAAGGCGGTCCGTTTTCAGCTGCGAGCGGAGCTGTTCGAGCGCTTTCGAGTGGCCGGCGAGGCCGGCGAACGGGTCGATCACGGAACCTGCGTGGGAGCGGCTCGACGTGCCTTCCTCTCTCGCTCGTGCTCCAGACGCTGCGCGCGACCCTGAAGCCACACCTCGCGGATGCGCTGCAGCGCTGTCAGGTTTGTCACGATCGCGAGCAAGAAGACCACCCCGTAGAGGACGATCCCGCCGAAGATCAGCCCGATGACGGTGACGACGACACGCTCAGGCCGCTGGAACAAGCCTGTCTTGCAGGTGAAGCCCAGGCTTTGCGCGCGTGCACGCACGTAGCTGACGAGGAACGAGCCGGCGAGCGCCGCCAGCGTGGCGAGGACGAGCCAGCGCTGCAGCGGCCCGTCGACCGTGACGAAGTACGCGACCAGGCCGAGATAGATCGCGCCTTCCGAATAGCGGTCCAGAGTCGAGTCGAGGAAGGCGCCGTACGGGTAGCTCGCCCCTGTCGAGCGGGCCAGCGCCCCGTCCAGGATGTCGCACGTGCCCGCGAAGATCAGCACCACTCCCGCCCACCTCAGGTGGCCGAACGCCGCGAGGCCCGCCGCCACGAACGTGAGCGCGGTGCCGATGACCGTGACCTGGTTCGGGGTCAGGGGCGTGCGGCCGAGCGCCGTCACGAGCGCTTCCGCGCGCCGCCGGACCCAGGCCTCAAACCGCGTGGTGAACACCGCTCACCTCCAGCGTCGTCGCGGGTTCCGCCTTCAGCGCGACGCGTGCTTCGTGGTAGACCTCGATGACCTCCGACGCCACGCGGTCCCACGAGTAGCGGCCTGCTTTCTGCTGCGCGTAGTCGGCGAGGCGGCGGCGCATCTCGGGATCTCGCGCCAGGATCACGAGCGAAGCCGCGAGCTCGCGCCAGTTCTTGGGCTGCACCGTGACGCTGTCCTTGCCGGGCTCCAGCACGGACATGTAGCCCGGCACCTCGGTGGCGACGACCGGAAGGCCTGTGGCGAGCGCCTCCAGCAGCACGATGCCGAAGCTCTCCGCCCCCGTCGCAGGCGCGCAGAAGATGTCGGCGCTGTTGTAGTACCGAGGCTTGACGCTCTCCGGCACGTAGCCGGCCATGACGACGTTCGGCAGGCGGTGCCGCGCGATGTAGGACTCGACCCTTCCGCGAAGCGGGCCGTCGCCGACGATGATCAGCCGGCTGCGGGGCACGCGCGGCAGCATCGCGCGGTAGGCCCGCAGCAGGTCCCCGAGGCCCTTTCGCTTTTCGAGCCGCCCGACGAAAAGGATGTTGAGGTTCTCGTCGCGGAGGTGGCGAATGGGCGCGAGCCCGGGGCGGTAGAGGTCGAGGTCGACGCCGTTCGGAATGACGTGCAGCGGGAAATCGGGGAAGTACCGGTTCACGAACGCGCGCGCGGGCTCGCTGACCGCGATCCCCCGGTGCAGGTGCGCCAGGTACGGCTGGAGCAGCGGCCGGCCGTAGTAGTAGCCGACGTTCGAGCGGGCGTAGGCGTGGAAGGTGCCGACGTTTGCCGTGGTCGAGAGGCGGAGCATCGTCATCGGGAGCGCCGGCATCAACGGCTCGTGAAAATGCAGGACGTCGAAACGCTCGTCGGCGATGATCGCCGCGACCTGGTTCGCGAGGTGAAAGCTCAAGGTGATCCGGGCGACCGAGTCGTTGACCGGGATCGCGATCGGCGTGCCGATCCTGTAGAAGCGCGCGCTGTCGAAGTCCACATCGGCGCGGCTCGAGGGCGCGAAGATCCTGGTCTCGTGTCCGAGCCGCTGCAGCTGGACCCCCATGTTGCGGATGTGGTCGTTGACCCCGCCGGGCGAGGCGAAGTCGTAAGGCGAAACCAGGCCGACTCTCATTGGGTCGCCCTCATTTCGAGCCGGCCCAGATCCTGTGCGGCACGTGCCACTGCTCCGGGTGCCCCTCGATGAAACCTTCGATGCGCCGCAGCAGCTCCTGCGTGGCGCGCACCTGGTCGGCGCGTGGGTTGCCGGTCGACTTCGCAAGGACGAGCGGGCCGGCCTCGGCCTGGTACGTGTCGTCCTGAAGCCGGTAGCAGCAGACGGGCAGCAGCGGCGTGCCGAGCCGCAAGGCGATCGCGGCGGGACCGAGCGGTATCGGCGCAAGCCTGCCGAAGAACGGCATCAGATAACCCGTGCCCGTGATGTCGCGGTCGATCGCCGTGATCACCATCTCCTGCTCGCGCAGAGCGTCCAGGACCTTGCGAATGCCACCGTAGTCGAGCGTCAGGACGCTGATGCCAAGGCGCGCCCGGGTTTCGCGGTACCACTCGAAGAGCGCACGCGGCTCCACCTCCTCGGCGAACAGGCTCACGGGCGCGAGGGTCGCGGACCAGATCGCGGAAACGAGCTCGTACGAGCCCATGTGGCAGGAGACCACCAGCACGCCCTTGCCCACGGCGCGCGCCTCCTCGAGGTTCTCGAGTCCCGTCACCTTCAGCCGTGCGCGCATCGTCTCGACTCTCATGCTCGGAAGCTGCATCAGGTCGGCGTACGCCTTGGCGTGATTGCGAAAGTTCTGGCGCGAAATTCGACGCAAGGCTTCCACGTCGTCCTGGAGCTCCGGGCATGCGACCTTCAGGTTGTACTCGAGCCGCGGGCGGGCCAGCGGCGAGAACCACCAGGCGAATCGCGCCGCGATCACGGCCAGGGCGTACGCGCTCGAGCGCGGCAGGCGCTCGACCAGCGACTGCACGACCTTGAACGCTCGCCAGGTCCATGCGCCCATCCCTCAACGATCGAACATCGGGCGGAACGCGTACCACTGGTCGGGATGCTCCTTGATGAAGTCCTCGAAGCGGGTGACGACCCGCTGCATCAATCCTTCCTTGGTTTCGCCCTCGGGCCACCGGAGCGGCTCGTCGAGATGCACGTGTTGGCGGCCGGGCGACGGCGAGAACTGGTAGGCGGGCACGAGCGCCGCGCCCGTCTTGATGGCGATCGCCGCGGGTCCGCCCGGCACGATGGCGCGGCGGCCGAAGAACCGCACGGCGACGCCGGGCCCCTGCTCGAGGTCGCAGAGCAGCGCCACGACGCCGTTGGCGCGCAGCGCGTCGGTGATCGAGCGGACAGCCGACCGGCCCAGCGGGATCACGTTGAGGCCGAAACGCTGACGGGTCCTCACGACCGCGTCGTTGAGCGTCCCTGGGAACCTCTCCGCCACCGCCCACATCGAGTAGCCGAGGCTGGCGGCGAACGACCCGGCCATGTCCCAAGAGCCCATGTGGGGCACCGCCATGATCGCACCGCGTCCCCCGGCCACCGCGGCGTCGAGATTCTCGCGGCCCTCATACGTCATGCGGCGGCCAAGCTCGTCGGGCGAAAGGCTGCCGAGGAGCAGGAAATCCATGAGCATGCGGCCGTAGTTCTGAAACGCCCGACGGGCCACGCGCGCCACCTCTGGGTCGGACGGCGATCGCCCGAGCACGGCGGCGTAGTTGTCGAGCGCCGCACGGCGCTGCGCGGCGCTGAGCCAGAACCAGGCCGTGCCGCCGGGGGCGGCTGCCGCATGACGCAGGCCGGTCGGCAGCGCGCGCATCACGCGCGCGCCCGCCTTGTAGCTAGCGCCGAGCAGCTGCGGCCGGCTTGGTTCGAGCGACGCGGCGGTCGCGCCCATTGACTCCCGCCTTATCACCTTCGATGAACTCCTCCACCAACCGCCTAGCGTCGTTGTCGCTGTACTGGACCGGCGGCGACTTCATGAAGTAAGAGCTGGGACCTTCGAGCGCGCCGCCGATGCCGCGGTCGAGCGCCAGCTTGGCGCAGCGCACCGCGTCGATGACGATGCCCGCGGAGTTGGGCGAGTCGACGACCTCGAGCTTCAGCTCGACGTTGAGCGGGACGTCGCCGAAGGACCGGCCCTCGAGCCGGATGTACGCCCATTTGCGGTCGTTGAGCCAGGGCACGTAGTCGGACGGCCCGATGTGCACGTTGTCGGCGCCGACGTCGTAATCGAGCTGCGAGGTGACCGAGCGCGTCTTGGAGATCTTCTTCGACATCAGCCGCTCGCGCTCCAGCATGTTCAAGAAGTCGGTGTTGCCGCCGAAGTTGAGCTGGTAGGTCCGCTCGAGCTTCACGCCGCGGTCGCGGAACAGGCGCGTCAGCACGCGGTGGACGATCGTCGCGCCGACCTGCGACTTGATGTCGTCGCCGATGATCGGCAATTGCTTCTCGGCGAAGCGCTTCTGCCAGTAGGGCTCACGCGCGATGAAGACCGGGATGCAGTTGACAAACCCGACGCCCGCCGCGAGCGCTTGCTCGACGTACCACTTGGTCGCCTCCTCGGACCCGACCGGGAGGTAGCTGACCACGACGTCGGCCTTTGACTTCTGGAGGATGCCGACCACGTCGGACGTTTCGCCGGGGGCCTTGTGCACCACGTCCGCGAGGTACTTGCCGATCCCGTCATGGGTCATGCCTCGCTGGACCTTGACGCCGAGGCGGGGCACGTCCGCGAACCTGACCGTGTTGTTCGGCTTGGCGTAGATGGCTTCGCCGAGGTCGAGCCCAACCTTGTTCCTGTCGATGTCGAACGCGGCGACGAACTCGATGTCGCTGATGTGGTAGCCGCCGAGGTCGACGTGCATCAGGCCAGGGACGGAGTCCTTGGGCGATGCGTCGTGGTAGTAGTGCACGCCCTGGACCAGCGAGGAGGCGCAGTTGCCGACCCCCACGATGGCCACGCGCACTTTCTTGTGGCTTTCGTTGCGATGACCGTTCTTGTGATTGGAGCTCATGCCCCCACCTCCTGGCGAACTTTCATTTTCTGGGTGATTCCGAGCATCTGGTCCAGGCGCTCCCGATTGCGCCGGATGGTCTCCACGTCGAGCGAGCAGTAGGCCTGGCGCCCCTCGCGCCGGATCCGGATGACGCCGCCCACGCGCAGCATCCGCAGGTGCCAGGAGATGCGCGGCTGGCTCATGCGAAGGAATGCGGCGAGGTCGGTGACGTTCTCCTCGCCGACCTTGCCCAGGCGCTCGAGAATGCGCAGGCGCGTGGGGTTGGCGAAGGCCAGGTAGTGATCCGGCAGCTCGTGACGCGGGCTCTGGAGAAACATAAAGGTTCCTTTATGGACCAGTCTAAAGCATAAAGGCTCCGTTATGTATCCCGGGGGCGGCGCGGCGCCCTTCGGTCAGTTCGCCCGGCGGACGAGATCGAGGAATTCGGCCCGAGTCCGCGCGTCCTTGCGGAAGGTCCCGAGCATGCAGGAGGTGATCATCCGGCCGCCCGGCGTCTCGACCCCGCGCATCTCCATGCACAGGTGCCGCGCCTCGACCACAACGCCCACCCCGCGCGGCACGACCGCCGCGTTCAGAGCCTCCGCGACCTGGTTGGTCAGTTGCTCCTGGATCTGGAGGCGATGGGCGAACACCTCGATCAGGCGCGGAATCTTGCTCAGGCCGATCACCTTGCCCTTGGGCAGGTAGCCGACGTGAACCTGACCGAAGAACGGCAGCAGGTGGTGCTCGCACAGGCTGTAGAAGGGGACGTCCTTCACCACCACCATCTCGTCGTAGTCGTGGTCGAAGATGGCGCCCGCGACGACGTCCTCGGGCTTGGTGGCGTACCCGTCGGTCAGCTCCCGCAGCGCGCGGGAGACGCGGTCGGGCGTCGACTTGAGGCCCTGACGGTCGGGGTCCTCGCCCAGCTCGACGAGCAGCGAATCGACCAGGTCCGCGATCGGGTCGCCGGGCTTCGGCTTCGGGGTGGCCATGGTTGCACACACAATTTACGGGTTGGATGCGATCGCAGCGGCCCAGGCGCTGTCGGAAATCGGCTACCTCCTGCGCCAGGACGCCAAGGAAAAGTTCCGGGCCAAGGCCTTTTCGATGGCCGCGTGGTCGATCGCTCTGGAGCGCCCCGACCTGGAAGCGCTGCAGCGCTCGGAGAGCCTGACCTCGATCGAAGGCGTCGGCGCCGGCATCGCCCGCGTGCTATCCGAGCTGATCGAGACCGGGGAGAGCCGATACCTGAACCGGCTGCGCGAGGAGATGGGGCAGCCGGCGCGCGACGACGAGTCCGCGCTCGACTTCGCCCAGTACCAGGGCGACGTGCACTCGCACACGAACTGGTCCGACGGCCGCGCGACCATGCTCGAGATGGCGCAGGGCGCCCAGGCCCTCGGCTACGGCTACCTCGGGATAACGGACCATTCGCCCCGGATCACCGTGGTCCACGGCCTCGACGCGGAGCGCCTGCTAGCGCAGTCGCGTGAGATGGCCGAGGTCCAGAAGCAGGTCGACGGCCTGACCCTGCTGCAGGGGATCGAGGTCGACATCCTCGAGGACGGGTCGCTGGACCTTCCGGACCAGGTGCTCGAGATCCTCGACGTCGTCATCGCGTCGCCGCACGTGAAGCTGCGGCAGGAGCCCGCGGCCATGACCGAGCGGATGCTGCGCGCGGCCTCGCATCCGCACGTCGACGTGATCGGGCATCCAACCGGGCGGCGACCGGGCTCTCGAGAAGGCGCGAGCTTTGACTTCGAGGCGGTGTTCAAGGAGGCGGCCAAGCACGGCGTGGCGCTCGAGATCGACTGCGACCCGGCGCGCATGGACCTGTCACCGGAGATGGCGCGCCTCGCCTTCGAGTGCGGATGCGATTTCACAGTCGACGCCGACGCGCATGCACCGGCCGAGTTCGCCTATGTGCCGATGGCGATGTGGATGGCCCGGCGGGCGGGCATTCCAATGGAGCGGATCCTGAACTTCCGGTCAGTCGATGAACTTACGATGGCCTTCAAATGACGCAGGTCGGGATCATGATCGAAGGCCAGGAGGGACTCAACTGGGACCGCTGGCGGCGCATCTGCACAGACGTCGACACCCTCGGCTTCGCCTCACTTCGGCGGAGCGATCACCTGGTCTCGCTGATGAACGCGCCCGACCGCGACTGCATCGAGTGCTGGACGTCGCTGGCCCTCGCCGCCGAATGGACGAAGCGCATCGAGTTCGGCCCGATGGTGAGCCCCATGACGTTTCGCATCCCGTCGGTGCTCGCGAAGATCGCCGCTTCGGTCGACGCGCTTGCCGGCGGGCGGCTGATCCTCGGACTCGGAGCCGGGTGGAACGTGAACGAGCACGAGATGTTCGGCATCCCGTTCTTCACCGAACGGGAGCGGTTTGAGCGGCTCGAGACCGGCATCGCGACGATGCGCGCTATCTGGAGCAAGACGAACCCGAAGCCCGCGCGCAATCCGATCCCGCTTCTGCTCGGCGGCAAGGGAGTCAAGCGGACGCTTCCGCTCGTCGCGCGCGAGGCCTCGGAGTGGAACCTTTCGAGGCTCGACCCCGAGATGTTCCGCCAGCGGCGCGAGGTGCTGGAACAATGCTGCCACGACATCGGTCGCGACCCCGCGACCATCAAGCGCTCGATCATGACCACCTACGTCGTCGGCCGGAATCAGGGCGAGCTGCGGGGAAGGGCGGCCATGCTGAGCGAGCTGCTCCCGAACCTGCGAGGCAAGGACCCGGACGAGGTGCTTGCGACCATGCGCCAAAACTCATTCGTCGGCACCCCCGACGAGATCGCGGGGCAGATGCGCGAGCATGCGCGGCTCGGCGTCGACCTCTTCATGCTCCAGCACTTCCTGCTCGACGACTCGGACGCGCTTCATTTGCTGGCGAAAGAAGTTCTCCCGGCCGTGGCCTAACCTAAGCGACGTGGATTTCGACCTGAGCCCGGACGAGAAGGCGTTTCGCGACCAGGTCCGCGCGTGGCTGAAGGCCAACGCGCCGCGCGACGGGGACGGGGACGGCGACATGGAGACGTTCATCGAGCGCCGCCGCGCGTGGCAGAAGAAGCTCTCGGAGGCCGGCTACGTCGGCATCACGTGGCCCGAGGAGTACGGCGGTCGCGGCGGCAACTTCATGAACCAGCTCATCTTCAACGACGAGATGATCCTTGCCCAGGCACCCGAGCCGATCAACGTCATCGGGCTGGGCATGGGCGGCCCCGTCGTCATCGCCCACGGCACGGAGGAGCAGAAGAAGCGCTACCTGCCGCCCCTCCTGTCAGCCGAGGAGATCTGGTGCCAGGGCTTCAGCGAGCCGAACGCGGGCAGCGACCTCTCAGGCCTGCAGACCAGGGCCGAGGACCGAGGCGACCACTACATCGTCAACGGGCAGAAGGTATGGACGACGCTGGCCCATGTCGCCAAGTGGTGCATGCTCCTTGCCCGCGAGCGGAAGGAGCCCAACCCGCGTGACGGTCTGACCTACCTACTGGTCGACATGGAAAGCCCCGGCGTCGAGGTCCGGCCGCTGGTCCAGATCACCGGCGACGCCGAGTTCAACGAGATCTTCTTCAAGGACGTCAAGGTGCCGAAGTCGCAGATCCTCGGGGAGGCCTGCAAAGGATGGGCCGTCGCGATGACGACGCTTCTGCACGAGCGCGGCACGCTTGGCCTGGCCCTGGCGACGCGGGCGCAGATCACGGCGGCGGAGCTCGCCGAGCACGCGCGCAAGCTCGGCCGCGGCGCGGACCCGCTCGTCCGGCAGAAGATCGCGCAGCACACCATCGAGGCGCGCGCGCTCCAGCTCAACGGATACCGAGCCGTGACGGCGGTCAAGCGCAGCGGCATACCCGGTCCCGAAGGTTCGATCCTCAAGCTCATGTGGTCAGAGCTGAACCAGCGCATGACCGAGACCGCGGTGGACATCGCGGGGCCGTCCGGCCAGGTGAGCGACGGAGATGGTTGGAAGTACCAGTTCCTGCGCTCGCGCGCGAACACGATCGAAGCGGGGACCTCTGAGGTCCTGCGCAACATCCTCGCCGAACGGGTGCTGGGCCTGCCGCGATCTCGGTAAGCGGCGCATCTCAGCAAGCTGAAAAACAACCGCTGACGTGAGCCCGTCTTCCTTGTGGCCTTGTCTTGCGGCGGCCCGAAGGACAGAATTCCGCACGTGAATCAGGCGGCGGCGAACGAACAGCGGCTGGTCTGGTCCCTTTGGGCGGCGGTCGCGCTGGCCGTGATCGGGGGCCTGATGCCGTTTGTGTTCGGCGGCACGTCGAGTCGGGTCACCACCGCCCTCGTCCCGTTCCTGGTCGGAGCGGTCGCGATCGCCGCGTGTGCCGTGTTGCACTCGCAGAGCCGCACCTTCGCGGCGATCCTGTTCTTCGTCGGCGGGATGGCGATCATGTTCGCCCTGCTCACGATGTTCTCGCTGCCCGTGCGGCTGGCGGTGCTCGGGACCTGCCCCGCGGTGCCCGGGCCGTGCCCCACCGGCCTGCCGCGGCCCCTGACCGATGGCGAGAACACCGGCATGGGCGCCGCCGCCGCGTTCGGTTTGCTTGCAGTGTTCCTCGGGTTCTACGGCCTCGTGACCCTGTTCCGGCGGCCCCCGGTGGAGCCTGCCGCGCCGCCGATGCCCAGGGTCCGGCAGGTCGCCGCACCCGTCCCGGCCGCCGCACCCGTTCCGGCCGCCGCCCCTGTCCCGACCGCCGCGGCGCCCGCCAAGGCCCAGGCCAAGCCCGAACTCGAGGAGGAGCTAGAACTTCCCGCGCACGAGGAGGAAGAGCTGCCGGAGCTACCGCCGCACGAGTCGACTTCGCCCACAACCTAGACTCTCGGTTCGTGGACTTTGCGTTCTCGGAGGAGCAGGAAATGCTGCGGCGCTCGACGCGTGATTTCCTCGCCAAGGAGTGCAGCCCCAAGGTCGTCCGCAAGCTGATGGAGGGCAGCGGCTACGACGCCGCGATGTGGAAGAAGATCGCGGACCTGGGCTGGACGGCGCTCGGGATACCGGAGGAATACGGCGGCGCCGGCACGTTTCTCGACCTGGTCGTCGTCCTCGAGGAGGCCGGGCGTGCGCTTCTTCCCGGGCCGTTCTTCGCCACCATGGGCCTTGCGGTGCCCGCGATCCTGGAGGCCGGAACCGAGGCGCAGAAGAAGGAGGCCCTCGGCGCGATCGCGCAGGGCAGCGCACGGGCGACGCTCGCCTTCACCGAACCATCGGGCCGCTGGGATGCGGGCAGCGTGTCGCTGAAGGCCACACGGGCCGGCGGCGGCTGGAAGCTGGAGGGCGTGAAGCTCTTCGTGCCCGATGCCGGCGTGGCGGACTACACCGTCGTGGTCGCGCGCACGCGCGGCGACGGTCGCCCGCGCAGCGAGGATGAAGACGGGATCACGCTCTTCCTGGTCAAGGGCCGGCCGGCGGGCATGACGGTCAATCCGCTCGAGACGCTCGACATGACGCGGCGCTGGGGCGAGATTCGGTTCGACGACGTGCAGCTCGGCGACGACGCGGTGATGGGCGCGCCGAACAAGGCGTGGCCACACTTGAAGCGGGCCCTCGAGCAGTCGACCGCCGCGCTATGCGCGGAGATGGTCGGCGGCGTGCAAAAAGTGCTCGAGACGTCGACCGATTACGCCAAGACGCGACAGCAGTTCGGCAAGCCGATCGGCATCTACCAGGCCGTGTCGCACAAGCTCGCCGACATGCTCGTCCTCTCCGAGAGCGGCCGGTCGGCGACTTACTACGCGGCGTGGGCCGTGGACGCGGACGCCCCTGACCGCTCCCTCGCGTCGTCGATGGCGAAGGCCTACGTGTCGGATGCGTACCGCAAGGTCGCGGGTGACGGGATCCAGGTGCATGGGGGCATCGGCTTCACCTGGGAGCACGACATGCACCTGTACTTCAAGCGGGCGAAATCATCCGAGGTGACGCTGGGCGACGCGACATACCATCGGGAGCTGGTCGCGCAGGCCCTCGACCTGTAAGCCAACTAACCCGCCGCGAGGAGCCTGAAGACGACCACCCCGAACAGCGCGCACGCCGGTATCACCAAACCGCGGAACATCGCCCAGTAGTTTGACCACGCCTCGCGCAGCCGGTCGAGGCGGCGCCCCGATCCGAACACGAGCGACCAGTAGATCGGCAGGGCCGCGCCGGTGTTGAGGGCGAGGGCGAGCAGCACGACTCCGCCCGCTCCGGCGAACCACGGCTGGAGCGGCGTGGAAACGCCAAACCCGAGCTGCGTGCCCCACAGCCCACCAGCACCCGCGAGGAGGACCACGGCCGGGAGCCCCAAGAGGAAGAACGAGGCAAAGCTCAGCGCGACGAGCCCGAGCATCAGCGCGAGCACTGCCACGATTCCGGCCAATCCGGCGGCGGCGATGGTCACGCCTGTGGGATGAGCGGTCGTGCTGTTCGCGGTCGTCGAGGCGACTGGCGTGGGATCGATCGGCGCCCCGATGGCGGCCGCGCGGACATCCGACCACGAGTGCCAGTGGGCGCTCGAGCTGATCGTCGCAGCCAGCCCGGCGGAAGCCCCGGCAAGGACCACGCCAACCGCGATGGCCGCCGCGTTGCGCCGCAGCACGGCGACGGGCAGCCAGCTCCGGCGGCGGCGCGCCCGGCCCACACCTGTTTCCATCAATCGCTCGCGGTCGAAGGTTGCGCCGCACAGGATGGTCAGGGCGACGCAGGCGGTGAAGGGAAGCAGGAGTGAGGGCGGCGCGAGCGGCGAGCGGAAGACGAACAGGGCCAGCGGAAGGTCCGCCACCGCCGCCGACACAGGCGAGAGCAGGAACGACCAGGCGCCGCCCGCCGCGCCTTCGCGCGGGAAGAGCATGAAGCCGAGCATCCGACCCATCGAGGCCCAGTAAGCCGTGACCGCGGCGACCAGCGCGAACACCGGAAGGAGGCCCCACGGCGCTGTCTCTCCGAAAAGGCTCAGCAACGCCATCCCGGCCGCCATCCAGAACGTCACCCACACCGTGCTCACCACGGCGCCCGGCAGCACCTCGAGCCAGATCAGCGATGGATCGTCGACCGGCGTGTAGAGGAGGACCTCGAGTGAGCCCTGCGCCTTCTCCCACCAGATCCCGATCGAGCTCTTGATCGACTCGAGCAGCGCGAAGGACATAAAGAACAACGGGAGCAGCAGGCCGGCCTGCAGCGCGCTTCCGCCGGCCAGGCGCTGCGCGACCTGTCCCGCGACGCCGGGCAATTGCCCGAAGAGCGATGTGCCGGCGACCAGCAGCAGGACGAACGCGTTCAGGTAGCCCACCCAGCTGAGGTCCCCACGCCGCCACCAGGAGCTCACATAAAAAGGAAGCGAGTGACGCAGCATGTCGCCCTGCTCGGGCAGGGACGCGAACATGCGGGGCGCGCCGATGCCGGAGGTGATGCGCGCCTGCGCAGCCGGCGGCTCGGCGCCCACGGCGACCGGCCTCTCCATCGCTTTGACGTAGACCGACTCGAGCGTGGTCTGCACCTCCTCGAGCTCGTGGAACGGCGCGGACTGCTCGGCAAGACGGACCTGGAGCTGTGCGGCGAAGTCCCCGCGATCGCCGACGCTCGTCTGCCGCGGCAGCGTGTAGCTCAGCTCGGCGCCATCGAGCCTGTACGTCAGCGTGCGCGTGCTGAGCCACTGCTCGATCGCCTCCGCGCTCACCGGAGTGCGTGCGAGGTGTGCGCTGAAACGTCGACCGTCGCCCGCTTGCTCGCGCAGCTCGTCGAGGGTGCCCTCGGCGACGATGACTCCGCGCCGCATGATGGCGACGCGGTCGGCCATCAGCTCCGCCTCGCCCAGCGCGTGGGTCGTGACGATGAGCGCCGCGCCGCGCTCCTTCTGCTCGCCGAGGTAGTGGCGCATGTCCGCCGCGGCCACCGGGTCCAGGCCGGCGGTCGGCTCGTCGCAGAAGATCCAGTCGGGCTCGTGGATCGTCGCGCGGATCAGAGCCACCCTCTGCGCCATGCCGCGCGAGTACGCGGCAAGGATGGTGTCGGCGCGGTCGGCCAGCTCGAAGCGCTCGAGGAGGGCGGCGATGCGCTCCCGGCGGACCTTTTCGGGGACGCCGTAGAGATATCCGAAACGGTCGAGGTACTCGGGTGCGGTGTTGCGGCCGTAGAGGCGCGCCTGGTCCGGCACGACACCCAGGCGCGAGCGCACCGCGTCCAGGCTCTCGGGCAGGCGAAGGCCGTCGAGCTCGATCATGCCTGCGTCCGGCCGCAGGATCCCACCCAGGCAGCGCAGCGTCGTCGACTTCCCCGCCCCGTTCTGCCCGAGCAGGACGAGGATCTCGCCGCGCTCGACATGAAGGTCGACACCCGCGACGGCGCGCACGTCGCCGAAGCTCTTGCGAAGGCCCTCGACCCTGATCATGGAACTCGCTCAGATGCCCTCGAGCAGCGCCTCGAGGTGATCGCGGACCTTGAGGTGGATCTTGTCCTGCGACCCGGTTGCGTCGAGGCGGACGAAGCGCTTCGGCTCGGCGGCCGCCAGCCGGTCGTACGCCTCGGCGACCTTGCGATGGAAATCGATCGACTCCTGCTCCATGCGGTCCTTGCTCTTGCCGCCCGATTCGTGGCGGCCAAGCCCGGTCTCAACAGGCCCCTCCAGCAAGAACGTGATGTCGGGCCGTGGAAACGTCGACGGCCATGTCGTGGGGACGCCTCGCGCGCCGCCCTGATAGGCGAGCGTCGAATCGTGGTATCGATCCGCGATCACCACGCGGCCCGCCGCCAACGCCGGCGCGATGACTTCGGCGATCAATTGGCGCCGCGAGGCCATGAAGAGGTACATCTCGGCCTCGGCGTCGATCTCCAGGCCCTTGTCAAGGACCACGTCGCGGATCTGCTCGCCGAGCTCGGTCCCGCCGGGCTCGCGCACGACGACGGGGTCGCGCGACTCGAGCCACTCGCCGAGCAGCTCGGCCTGGGTCGTCTTGCCGGAACCCTCCGTGCCTTCGAAGGTGATGAAGAGTCCCCGGCCCGCCACCTAAGCGGGTTGCTCAGGCGACGGCGTTATGCGCAGCCTGCGCTGTGGCTCCTTGCCCGTGCTCCGGGCCGAGAGGTCGTTTTCCGCCACGAGCTGGTGCTGCAGCCGCCGCAGGTACGCGTTCTGGGGCGAGATCTCGACCGGGCGCAGCGTCGTCTTGACCTGGCGGATCGCCGCCGCGGCCTCAGCCAGCGCGCGGGTCGTGGCGTCGTCCGGTTTGTCGACGCCATAGATCCGCGACAGCGCGTCGCGCACCTGGCTGGGCGAGTTGCTCTTGAGGATGTGTATCGGCAGGCCGCGGCTCTCCGCCTGGCGAAGGCTGTCGGGCCGGCGTCGGTAGTGGTTCTTCAGGGTGAGGACGGCGCCCGCGCCGTCCAGGTTGCCCAGCACGCGCACCGGCAGGTCCAGCTCCTTGATCGACTGCTCGACGTGATGCCGGCTCACGCCGTATGGAAAGATGCCAAGCGGCTTGGTGGTCGACACCGTGACCGGCGCAGGCGGCTCCTGCGCGAGGACCACAGGCGTGTCGACATTTGAGATCACCCGTCCCTCGCGCGTCCGGACGCGGATCTTGGGAGTTTGCATCGGGCCCCGCAGCGCTGTGTCGACCACGTCGGCGAGCGGCATGTGGATCGCGACCCGGTCGCGGTCCTGGATCTCGACGAGGACATCGAAGGTCGGGGGCGCCTTGCGCTCGAGAACCGACTTCTGCGTGCCGCGGCGACGCGCCTCCTCGTCCGAGAGGGTCACGCTCTGGATGCCTCCGAGCAGGTCGTTGAGGGTCGGGTTGACGAGCAGGTTCTCGAGCGTCTGCCCATGCGCGGTGGCGATCAGCTGCACGCCGCGCTCTGCGATCGTGCGCGCCGCGGCGGCTTCGAGCTCGGTCCCGATCTCGTCGATGACGATGACCTCGGGCATGTGGTTCTCGACCGCCTCGATCATCACGGCGTGCTGCAGCAGCGGCGTCTTGACCTGCATCCGGCGCGCGCGCCCGATCCCCGGGTGCGGGATGTCGCCGTCGCCGCCGATCTCGTTCGATGTGTCGACGATGACCACTCGCTTGCGCAGCTCGTCGGCGAGCAGCCGCGCGCACTCGCGCAGCATCGTGGTCTTGCCGATGCCGGGCCGGCCGAGAAGCAGGATGCTCTGGCCGCTGACGACGATGTCGCGGATGATCTCGCCGGTGCCCGTGACCGCGCGCCCGACGCGCATGGTCAGGCCGACGATGCGTCCCGAGCGGTTGCGAATCGCCGAGACCCGGTGCAGCGTTCGCTCGATCCCCGCGCGGTTGTCATCGCCGAACTGCCCGACGTTGTTCGCGACGTGCTCCAGGTCCGACGCGGAGACGGAATGGTCGGCGAGCAGCACCTCGCGTTCGGGCACGCGCGCTGCCGGCTCGCGGCCGAGGTCGAGGACGATCTCGAGCAGCTCTCCCGGATCGATGCGCTCGTGAAGCGCGCGTGCCAGGTCCGGAGGCAGGGCGCGAGCGAGGAGCTCGACCTCTTCGTCCCAGTTGGCGGCGCGCGATTGGCGACTTGCTTCAGCCATCAGCCCAACGACGGTACCAGTCCCTTTTCGCGTACAGGTTTCGGAACTCGGACCGCGAACTCTTTGACCAAAAGGAGCTGGGTCAGCAGGACCGTGAACCCACGCCCGCGAAGGGCGTCGATCATGTGCGAATCATAGTGACGGAGGCTCGACCAGGCCGGAGCCTCCGAGTCCCCGAGAAGCGAGATCCCGAAGTCGGCCAGCTCGGCGGGCAGCGGATTCTCGGGCAGGGCCATGAACTGCAGCGTGGCGGGCCGCGCCTCGCCTCCGCGCTGCATCCTGACCCAAGCGACGACCTCGACGCGATCCACGACATGGCCTCCTGTCCGCTCGCCCGCATGCAGCGCTTTCCACTCACGGTACGTGGGCGCCTCCAGCTGTGAGACGCCCTGCGGCGTCACCTTCCGGTACAGCTGGTACAGGCTGCGGTCGTCCCCGCGCTTCACGGGACGCAGGCCATCTGGGTACTGCTCAGACCGCTGAGCCGGCCGGTCGGCGTAGACGACCTGCTCTGTCGCGTACTGCCGGAATCCCTGGGTTCGAAACGCGGGCAGCAGAGCGTCTCGGTCCGGCAGGCGCACGAACAACCGCAGCGCGCCGCGCTCGAGCGCCTGGTTGCACAAATGCTGGACCAGCGCGGGTGCGACCTCATCGGAATCTGTCTCGTCGGCCACCTGCAGGTTGAGCACCTGGAGCACGCGGGCCCGCCGCAGATCGAGGCCGAGCGGCTGGCCGGACGCCTGGATGAAGCCGATCACCTTCCCACCATCCTCCGCGACGTACATCAGCGTTTCCTGGGACAGCGGCAGAAGCGCCGAAAGTGTCGAGCTCAACAGGGTCCACAGCCGTGCCGCCGGCGGAGCGGCCTCGCTGAGGCGGATGTCGGAGGAGCGGTGCATCTCCTCGATCTTCGCCAGGTCCAGCAGCCCCGCGGCTCGCACCTTCATTCGGGGTGGCTCGCGAGGCGCACGAACTCTCGATGCAGGCGCTGGTCTCCGCTGAGCTCGGGATGAAACGCAAGCGCGAGGATGCGCCCCTGGCGTACCGCGACCGGCCGTCCGTCGAGCCTCGCGATCACATCGACGTCCCCGGTGCGCTCGACCAGAGGCGCCCGGATGAAGACGCCGGGAAACGTCTTTCCGTTCATCCCGTCGATGTTGAGCGGGGCTTCGAAGCTGTCGATCTGGCGACCGTATCCATTGCGCTTCACGGCGATGTCGAGCAGGCCGAGTCCCTTCTGCTCGCGCATCCCGTCGGTAATGTCTCGCGCGAGCACGATCATGCCCGCGCATGTGGCGAGCGTCGCGAGGCCGCCGCGAATCGCTTCGCGCAGCGGCTCGAGGAGCCCGACCCTCTCCATCAACATCGTCATCGTCGTGCTCTCACCGCCGGGCAGCACGATGCCGTTCAACCCTTCGAGGTCCTCGCGGGCCTTGACCAGGCGCGTGCGCGCGCCGGCGGCTTCGAGGGCCTGGACGTGTTCGGCGAAAGCACCCTGCATCGCGAGGACCCCGATGAGAGGCGCCCGGTCCTTTCTGGTCGACCGGAGGGAGCTACCAGCCTCGGGCAGCGAGCAGCTCGTCCTTCGGGATGGCCGGGATCTCGAGACCGTGCATGGCCTTGCCCAGCCCAGCGGAGACCTCGGCGAGCACCTCTGGCTTGTCGAAGTAGGTGGTCGCGGCGACGATCGCCTTGGCACGCTTCAAGGGGTCCTCTGACTTGAAGATGCCGGAACCGACGAACACCCCGTCGACGCCCAATTGCATCATCAGCGCCGCGTCGGCCGGCGTCGCGATGCCGCCGGCGGCGAAGTTGACGACCGGCAGGCGCCCCAGCTTATGACACTCGACGAGAACCTCCACCGGCGCGCCGATCTGCTTGGCCTCGTGCACCAGCTCCGCGTGGTTCATGCCTTGCAGCTTGCGGATCCCCGCGTTGACGGCCCGCGCGTGGCGGACGGCCTCGACCACGTTGCCGGTGCCTGCTTCGCCCTTGGTGCGGATCATGGCAGCGCCTTCGGCGATTCGCCGCGTCGCCTCACCGAGGTCGCGGCAGCCGCAGACAAAAGGCACCTTGAACGGGTGCTTGTCGATGTGGTTCTCCTCGTCGGCCGGCGTGAGCACCTCGGACTCGTCGATGTAATCGATGCCGAGAGCCTCCAGGATCTGCGCCTCGACGAAATGTCCGATCCGGCACTTCGCCATGACCGGGATGGTCACCGCGGCCATGATCGAGCGGATCAGGTCAGGGTCGGACATCCGGGCCACGCCGCCCTCCTTGCGTATGTCGGCGGGCACGCGCTCCAGCGCCATTACCGCGCACGCACCCGCTTCCTGAGCGATCCGGGCGTGCTCGGCGGTGACGACGTCCATGATGACGCCGCCCTTCAGCATCTGGGCGAGCCCTGCTTTGACCTTGAAGGATCCCTTCACAGAGCCGTCGCCATTACGCGCACCGTTGCGTTCGGCCACGCTCGAAATTCTACGCGCCGTTCGCCCTATAGCCTTTCGAGTACCAGCGTTCGCTTGGACGCGTATTCGGTGTCGGACAGCAAGCCGTCCCTATGCAGGCGCGTCAGCATGTCCATCTCCTCGAGCACGTCGAGCAGCGGCGCCATGGTGCGGCGTGCCAGGTAAGCGTCTGAGGCGGTGCCGGCCTCTTCGCCCCGCGCGTCGAACTCGCGGACGAAGAACAGCGCTTTGACGGCCGAGAACGGGATGCCCAGCTTGCGGATTGGGCTGTCGCTCTGCTCGGCGTGCAGGTGGAGGACCACGCCGTAGCGATGCCGCTCCAACGTGCCGTCCAGGTGGCCGCGCAGCACCTCGCCGTCAAGGAAGCGGATCGCGACCTTGCGCGTCGGCGTGTCGGCCAGCTCCTTGTCGCGCTGGAGCTCGACCCACTTGACCGCGGTGAGCGGGATCCAGGCCGTCTCGTTGTTCTCCAACCCGCCCGCGTCGTCGACCTCGACCAGGAAGTCGGGCTCGTCGAAATCGAGGTCGCGGGCGACCCCTTCGACGGTCTCGTCGTCGAAAAAGCGGACGACTACCCTGGCCATTTCACACCTACTCTACTAACCCTCATTTAGCTGTACTCCTGCGTAAGCGCCGCCGTCCTACCCGGCGAGCACATTTGACGCACGTGGCGATGTGGTGTCGTACCGCTTCGGCCTGGGGCCGCCGCAGCTTACCGGCGAGATAGGGCGCCAGCAGGGGCAGCGCTTCGTCGTGGCTCAGCTCGCCTTCGCGCTGCGAGGCGAGATACTCCTCCTTGAAACGGAGGCGGGCTCGGTAGAGCAGCGTCTCGACGGCGCTCTCCGACATCTTCAGGGTGCGGGCGATCTGGCGGTAGCTCATGTCCTGGAGCTCGCGCAACGTCAGGACGAGCTTGTATTTCTCGGGAAGGCGTTGGGCAACCTGCCAGACCTGCCGGCGCGTCTCGTTCGACTCCTGGACCAGCACCGGGTCGAACCCCTTGGCGGTCGAGGGCAGATTCGCCATCAGCTCGTCGTCTTCCTCGTCCGTCCCGCCGTCGGCGCGGAGGTCGCGCTGGCGTCGGCGCAGCTCGTCGTAGCAGAGGTTGCGCGCCACGGTGTGGACCCACCCACCGAAGTTGAAGGTGTCGTCCACGCGGTCCATCATCTTGAGGGCCTTCATGAACGTCTCCTGGGCGATGTCCTCGGCCAGGAGGGCGTCGCCGAGCTTGCGGCGGACCAGCCGGAAGATCGACGCGACGTACCGGCGGTGCAGCTCCTCGAAGGCGCGGATGTCGCCCTTGCGGTAGGCCCTGACGAGCTCGACGTCGGTCGGATCGACGTGCTCCTTGCCTGCCGGTGTCTCCTCTACCTCGTCCATGAGTGCGTTCGGCAGGCTACTACGGCGGCACGCGTCAGCATCCGGTCTGGAGCATTTAGGGCCTGGCGCGGGTCCTCGCCTTGCTGGGTCAAGGTGACCACCGAGTCAACGCCCAACGCGTTCAAAGCCTCCCACCCCTCCCCCTTGCTGCCGGCCAGCAGCAGGACGGGAACTCCGGCGGCGTGCGCTCGCCTCGCCACCTCGCCCGGAGCCTTGCCATACGCCGTCTGCTCGTCGACCCGGCCTTCGCCGGTGATGACCAGGTCGGCGCCCTTCAGCCGGGCGTCGAAGCCCGCCGCCTCGACGACGAGCGGCGCTCCAGGAACGAGCTCAGCGTCCAGGAAGGCGACGAGGCCGGCCCCGGTGCCACCGGCCGCGCCGGCTCCGGGGATCTCGGCCACCTTCTTGCCAAGGTCGCGCTCGATTACCAACGCCAGGCGGGCGAGCGCGGCGTCCAGCTCGCAGACCGCCTCCGGATCGGCTCCCTTCTGCGGCCCATAGACGGCGCTGGCTCCCTCGGGCCCGGTGAGGGGATTGGTCACGTCGCAGGCCACCTTCACGCTGACGCCGCGCCACCGGCGATCGACGCTGTACGTGTCGATTCGCTCGAGCCGCGCCGGCGCGGCGCCGCCCCGTTCGAGCTCGCGGCCGCCGGCGTCGAGGAGGCGGTAGCCGAGGGCCTGCGCCATGCCGGCGCCGCCGTCGTTCGTGGCCGAGCCGCCGATCCCCGCGATGACATGCGCCGGGTGGGCGTCCATCGCGGCCTGTAAAAGCTGGCCGAACCCGAACGTCGACGCCCGGCGTGGATCGCGCCGTTCGGGCGGGATCAGGGTGAGCCCACTGGACGCGGCAAGCTCGACCACCGCGGTGCGGCCCGAGTCGATCAAGCCGAAGCGCGCCTCCACCGCGTCGCCGAGCGGACCCTCGACCTTCGCATTCCGGTATTCGCCGCGGTTGGCGGCCACGAGCGCCTCCATCGTGCCGTCGCCCCCGTCGGCGACCGGGACCTCGAATATCTCCGCGTCGGGGAAGACCTCGCGCACGCCACGTGCGATGGCCGCGGCGGCCTGAGGCGCCGTGAGGGTGCCCTTGAAAGCGTTCGGAGCCACGACGATCTTCATCGCGGCCGCCAGATTAGACGGATGGGAGCCCTAGGCCGGATTCACTCCGGCCGTCACCCAGCGTGCGCCACCAAACGCCGCCATGCATGGTGTAACTCGGAGGGGGTTCCACGGGGGAGGCCTGCCTCACCCGTGCCTCAATAAACCGGAATCGTCCAGTCCTTGTACTTCGGGGTGTCGCCCCGGACGGCGCCGAAGTAGATGTTCTGCAGCTCCTGCGTGAACTCACCGACCCTCCCGTCGCCCACCGGCCGCCGGTCGACCTCGATCACGGGTGAAATCTGCGCCCCGGTGCCGCAGAGCAGCAGCTCGTCGCACGTATACAGCTCGGTGCGGTCGATGCTCCGCTCGAGGACAGGCATGTTGAGCTCGCTCGAGATGATCTTGATCAGAAGCTGGCGCGTCACCCCCTCGAGGATGTCGTCCGTCACCGGCGGCGTGATGAACGCGCCGTCCTTGAGCATGAAGACGTTCTCCGCCGAGCCCTCGGACACGTGACCGTCAACGGTGAGCACGATCGCCTCGTCGAAACCGCCCTCGACGGCCTCGGACTTGGCCAGCGCCGACTGCGCGTACGACCCCGTGATCTTCGCCCGGGCCGGCAAAGACTGGTCGGGGACTCTGCGCCAAGTGCTTACCGCGCAGCGAATGCCGCCCTCGATCTCGACGTAGTTGCCGAATGGTGTCGCGTAGATGAAGAAGCTCTGGTGCAGGTTGTGCAGGCGGACTCCGATCTCCTCGCTCGACATGTAGACGAGCGGCCGCACGTAGACGTCGGACTTGAACTGGTTGCGGCGCAGCAGCTCGATCGTGAAGTTGACGAGCTCCTCCGTCGAGTACGGCAGCGTCATGCGCATGACGTTGGCCGAGCGCTTCATGCGCTCGTAATGCGCGACCGGGTGCAGCAGAAAGAGCTGCTCCTTCTTCGCGTTCCAGTACGCGCGGATGCCCTCGAACACGCCGGTCCCGTAGTGGAGGGCGTGGGTCATCAGGCCGAGCTTGACGTCGTTGTAGCGCGCGAACTCGCCCTCGAAGAAGACCCATGTGTTGGGATGCGCCGCGGGCTTCTTCGCCGCGGCCTTCGCTTTGGTGTCCACGCCCATCGAACTAAGTATTGCAGGAGGCGTTGGCCCCATCCGACCGGGCCGCTTCGCGGCCGGGTCACCTTCCCCAGCGAGTGGGGAAGGGTACGATCTTGGGCGTGAGCCTCTATGGCATCATCGCCGACCTGCGGCGCGAGCATCCGACCCCCGGCGCAATGGAAACGCTGGACATGCTCGTGGCGGAACTCGGCAAAACCCGAGACAACCTCAAGGAGGCGGTTGATCATCTCGACGGCAAGCCGCTTCCGCCCGGCGGCAAACCTGTGCTCGAGGAGCTGGTGGAGCGGGCCCGCGAAGAGGGCGTCTACGACCTCGACTACGGACCCGACCCCTACGACAAGCCCCCGGTCGAGCCGCTCGACGAAGGCACCGCCGGGATCGGCGCGCTGCTCGCGATCTCGTCGATCGCCGGCGTGGCCCTGGCGATCGTGGCCGTGATCGTCGGCGTCAACGCAATCCTGAATGGCTGAGTTCTCCTTCGACGTCGTCTCCGAGTTCAACGCGGCCGAGTTGACCAACGCGATCGACCAGGCGCGTCGCGAGGTCGGCACCAGGTTCGATTTCAAGGACACAGGCACCGTCTACGACGAGCAGGGCGGCGTGATCCTGATCGAGTCGGCGAGCGAGGACCGCGCACGCGCGGCGCTTCAGGTGCTGCGAGAGAAAGCGGCCCGCCGCCAATTGTCGCCCAAGCTGTTCAAGCCCGGCGATCCCAAGACGGTCGGCAAGGGCCGCGGCCAGATCGAGGTGCGGCTCAACGCCGGCATCACCGACGACATCGCTCGCGACCTGCGCAAGCGGATTCAAAACGTGTCCCCCAAGCTGCAGGTGCGCATCCAGGGCGAGCAGCTCCGCGTCGTGAGCAAGGACAAGGACACGCTTCAGCTCGTGATCAAGACTCTGCGCGAGGCGGAGGACATCCCGGTCCCTCTCCAGTTCACGAACTACCGCTAGGCCGACTCAGACTCGGAGCACCATAGGCACGTGGTCGTCATCCCCGCCATCGACATCCTCGGCGGCCGCTGCGTTCGGCTGACCCAGGGCGACTACGACCACGTGAAGGTTTACGCGGACGACCCTGTCGAGGTGGCCGCGGAGTTTGCGTCCGCGGGCGCGCTGCGCGTGCACGTCGTCGACCTCGACGCAGCCCGCGGATCGGGCAGCAACCGTGACGTGATCGCGGCGATGCTCAAACAGCACAGCCTCAAGGTCCAGGTGGCCGGTGGCGTGCGCACCGCCGAGGCGGTGGACGCGCTGCTCGGCAGCGGAGCGGCCTGGGTCGTCATGGGCACCGCCGCGGTGCAGGATCCGCGACTGTTGGAGCGCTGCGCTCGCCGGCATCCCGAACGAATACTTACTGCGCTGGACCTTCGCGACGACAAGCCCGCGGTTGGCGGCTGGATGGAGACCGCTCCCGTGATGATCGGCTCGCTCGTCGGCCGGTGGGATTCCCTTCCGCTCGCGGGAATCATTCTCACCGCCATCGACCGCGACGGGACACTGTCCGGCCCAGACCTCGAGACGCTGGCCAAGGTTCGGCGCATGACCCGCCTCGAGCTGCTGTACTCCGGCGGAGTTTCTTCCACGGAGGAGATCGACAAGGTGGCTGCCGCTGGAGCCGGGGCGGTGATCCTAGGCAAGGCGCTCTACGAGGGCCGGATTCCGTTGGAGCGGGCGTTCGCGAAGTGAGACGGCTGGCGATCGCTTGCCTCGCGCTCCTTCTGCTCGCGTGCGGCGGTCGTGAGTCCACCGACGACCAGGGGCTGCATCAGGACATCCAGAGCAACTCGAGCGGCGCGGAGGTCACGTTCGACGCGACCGTGGTGAGCGACCCGGTCACGAGCGGCGACCACGAGCGATTCGAGGTCAAGACCACCACCGGCGAGATGCTCGAGGTCGATCACAACACGAGCCTCGCCCAGCAAGTACCCGTGCACAATGGGGACACGATCATCATTCACGGCCAGCTTTACATCGACCCCGGACCGCGGTATGGCGTCCATTGCACCCACGCCCACACATCGAGTGGATGCCCAAACCCTGGCTGGATCGAGTACAACAACAGCTATTACGAATGAGCCGACCCGAGCGCCCGTCACCGTCTAGTTTCGTCAGCAATCTCAGGGCAGGGTCGTATAGCCCACTGGAACGGCTGCGCGTCGTCGTCGCCAACGTGCGAAGTAAGAGCGGCGGCAAGGGGTGCTGTGGCAACTACGGCGAGCCGGGTTGTTGAATGACGAAACAGGAGGCCCGTGCGGCCGGTTTGATCAAGTAGGAGGATCTACTTGATGCATGCGGTCGTCTTCGAGCGCAACGGCGGGCCGGAGGTGCTCGACTACAAAGAGATACCCGACCCGACACCGAAAGACGGTCAGGTCCTGGTCGACGTGGAAGCGGTCGGAATCAACTTCCGGGACGTCTACGAACGCGAGGGCCGGGACTACGGCTCCAAGCCCCCGGCGGTGGTCGGCGTCGAAGGAGCCGGAACCGTCGAGGCGACCGGCGAGCGTGTCGCCTGGATGGGTGTTCCCCACAGCTATGCGGAGCGGGTCGCCGCGGACCGGTCGCACCTCGTCCCGATCCCGGATGGTATTTCGAGCGAGGTAGCCGCGGCCGCTTTGCTGCAGGGCATGACCGCGCATTTCCTCGCCCACGACTCATACCCGATTCAGAAAGGCGACTGGGTCATCGTGCACGCCGCTGCAGGCGGAGTCGGGCTCCTCTTGACCCAGATCGCGAAGATGCTCGGTGGCAAAGTCATCGCGACCGCGTCGTCCGAAGAGAAGGCGCGGCTGGCCCACGAGGCCGGCGCCGACGAGGTGCTTGGCTATGAGGGTTTCGCCGAGCGCGCCAGAGAGCTCGCCGGCGGCGAAGGCGTGGCGGCGGTGTACGACGGTGTCGGCAAGACCACGTTTTACGAGGGGTTGAATGCGCTCAGGCCCTTCGGTCGCATGATCGTCTACGGCGCGGCGAGCGGCCAGCCTGACCCGCTCCCCGTGGCTCTTCTGGCCAAGTCGGGATCGCTCTACGTCCAGCGCCCGACGATCCAGACCTACGTGCGGACGCCCGAGCTGCTGCGAAATCGTGCCGCCAAGGTGTTCGAGATGGTTCGCGGAGGCAAGCTCAAGGTCAGGATCGGCGCGCGCTACCCGCTCGCCGAGGCGCGCCAGGCGCACATCGACCTGGAGGCGCGGAAGACGACCGGCAAGGTGCTTCTGATTCCCTAGGTCTTCTTGTGGCGAGGCGGCTTGCGAGCCACCACTTGCGCCGTGGCCTGCGCGACCGGGCGCACCACGATCTCGTCGATGTCCACGTGCGGCGGGCGCGTCACCGCGAAGAGAACGCAGTCGGCGACGTCTTCGGCGGACAGCGGCTTGATTCCCTCGTACACGGCCTTGGCGGCCTTGCGGTCTCCATGGAAGCGGACGACGCTGAACTCCGTCTCGACCAGTCCCGGTGCGACCTCGGTGACGCGAATTGGTTCGCCGTTGAGCTCGAGGCGCAGCGTGCGCGTGATCGCCCGGACCGCATGCTTGGCCGCGGTGTAGCCCGCGCCGCCCTTGTAGGTCTCGAAGCCCGCGATCGAGCCGATGTTGACGATGTGGCCGTGCTTCGCCTTGCGCAGCAGCGGCAAGCAGGCGCGAGTCATCCACATGAGACCGAGCACGTTCGTCTTCCACATGCCGAGCCACTCGTCATCCCGTGCATCGGCTATGGGGTTGAGCCCGAGCGCGCCGCCGGCGTTGTTCACGAGCACGTCGATCCGTCCGAAACGCCGCGAGATCTCGCTGACGAAGTCGTTGATGCTGTCCTCGTCCGTGACGTCGAGGTGAAGGGCGACTCCCTCTTCTCCAGCCACACGGGCGAGGCGGTCGACCCTTCGCGCCCCGACGACGATGCGGTAGCCGTGACGGCCGAGGGCGATGGCTGTGGCCGCACCGATTCCTGATGAAGCGCCGGTGATGACAGCGACCCCAGTCACACCCCAGTCTCCAATTGCAAAGCCGAGCACAATATCGGCGCCGACCAAGCGTAACCTAGGAAAAAATGCTGGACGCGGTCGTGGCATTCGTCGTCGGTCTCCTGGTCGTGTCCGGCGTGGTCATCATGCTCGGCCCGCGGTCTGTCTGGAGACGCCTGCGCTCGCTGCGGCGTCCCAGCCGGGTCCCCGCCGTCTTCCAGGTGGCGCGGACAGGCGACATGGTGCCGCCGGCGTTGAATCCCAAGACGCAGCGGGTCGTCGTCGCCGCGGCGCGCCTCGCGAACTGGCTGCGGCTGCACGGCCACGAGGACGTGGCGCGAGAGATTCGCGGGGCGGCGGGGCGCCTCGCGGGGAACGAACCAGCCGGGCTCTACGCGCTGCAGACCGCGATGCGAAGGATTCGGGTGGTCAACATCTCGGACAGCGGGTCGCAGGAGAGGCTGAAGGCCCTGGTCAACGAGCTGCGCACCGCGGTGCAGGACCGCTTCGAGCAGCTCGAGCTGCTGCCTTTCCGAAAGCCCTGACCGAGAAATCGGAGCGCCGTCGCGTCAGGTCGGGATCGCCTTTCGAGGAGACGATCGGCTTCTGCCGCGCCGTTCGCGTCGGCGACCGCGTGATCGTGTCCGGCACCGCACCGATCTGGCCGGACGGAGCGGTCGACCCGGATCCGTACGTCCAGGCAACGCGATGCTTCGACATCATCGCGACCGCGCTGGCGGAGGCCGGATCGTCGCTCGACGACGTCGTGCGCACTCGCATGTTCATCACGGACGCCGCCTACGGCGATTCCGTCGGCAAGGCGCATGGCGAGGCGATGGGCAAGGCGCGTCCGGCCGCGACGATGATCGTGGTCAAAGGGTTGCTCGACGAGCGCTGGAAGGTCGAGATCGAAGCCGAGGCGCTCGTTACTGCTTGATTTTCGGGCCCTTGCCCGATTCGATGTACTTCTTCAGCGATTCCATTGTCTTGCGGATTCCCGCGGCGTACTGCGGCCCGAGCAACCCGCCGGCGAATCGAAGCAAGCCCGTCATCTCGTAGTCCATCTCATAGACCAGCCGCGTCGTCCCGTCCTTGCGCTCGGCGTAGGTGTAGGACCACGTGCCCTTGAGAGGTCCTTTGATGAACCTGCCCGCGCATTTCTTCGGCTTGCCCCACACGTCCTGCTCGACCTCGACCGTCTCCTTGTGCCCGCCCGGGAGATTCAAGCGGTAGCGATAACGCGTGCCCTTGCCCGGCGGACCGTCGTCAAGCTTTTCGACGTGCTCGAGGTTCGACGTCCATTTCGGAGCGTTCTTCACGTCCTCGGCCACCACCGCCCACACTCGCTCCGCAGGCGCGTCTATCTCAATGGCTTCGCGCAGTCGGGCCACGCTGCGATCATCCCACTCAGATGAGCGAAACCGCTCCGGTGCGCATGTTGGGCGCGCTCCGGCACAGGAACTACAGGCTGTTCCTGTTCGGCCAGATCGTCTCGACGGTCGGGACTTGGATGCAGAGCGTCGCCATGCCGTGGCTCGCCCTGGAGCTGACGCACAGCGGCATTCTCGTCGGACTCGTGCTCGCGGCCCAGTTCACGCCGGTGCTCATTGGCAGCCAGCTCGGTGGCGTCGTCGCCGATCGCTTCCGCAAGCGAAACGTCCTGCTCGCGACGCAGGCGCTGTTCATGGTTCCGTCGTTCGCCCTGTTCCTTCTCAGCGGGAGCGGCCACGCGAAATACTGGATGGTCATCATCGCGGCGATCGCCACCGGCACGATCAACGTCTTCGACGTCCCGGCGCGCCAATCGTTCCTCGTCGACATGGTCGGCAAGCAGGATCTGATGAACGCGATCGCCCTCAACTCGTCGGTGTTCAACGGTGCGGCCGTCGTGGGCCCGGCTGTGGCCGGCGTGCTCATCGCGGCGATCGGCGTGCCGCTTTGCTTTCTCGCCAACTCCCTCAGCTATCTCGCGGCCATCCGTGCATTGCTGCTCATGCGCGACCTGACGGCGCATGTCACCCAGGCACACCGACAGCCTCTTTCGACCCGCATCGCGCAGGGGCTCTCGTACGCGCGAGGCGAACCGGTCGTCGGGATGCTGTTGATCGCGGTCGCCGTCTTCTCGCTGTTCGCGATGAACCGGCTCACCCTCATGCCGCTGTTCGCCGACCAGGTTCTACATGTGGGCGCGCGAGGATTTGGCTTCCTGCTCGGGTCCATGGGGCTTGGAGCCTTGACGGGCGCGCTCACGCTGGCGTTCTTTCCCCGGCTCGGGGCCGATCCGCGACGCCAGCTCTGGATGGCGGCCATATGGGTCGCCGCGCTCATCGAGTTCTCCATCTCGCGTGTATTTGCGATCTCGCTGGTGACGCTGTTCGTCGCCGGTTACTGCCAGATCTCGTTCGTCGCGTCCGCCAACCTCCGCATCCAGACCCTCACGCCGGATCATCTCCGCGGACGTGTCATGGCGCTCTACGCACAGGCCTTGATCGGTGTCGGCCCCTTCGGCGCGATGCAGGCCGGCGCCCTGGCCACGTTGCTCGGCGCGCCCAGGGCGATGGCGATCGGCGCGGCGATCGCGGGCGCGGTCGTGCTCGCGATCCGCCTATTCAGGCCGGCTGTGTTTGGTCACCCCAGCCAGACTTCGAGCAGCGCCGCGACAGCAAGCGCGGGGACGAGCCAGCGCAGCGCGCGCACGTAGTCGGCCACGGCCGCCAGGACGCGAGAGCTCCATCCGCCCGTCGCGTCCATGTGGATGGCTGCGGCGCCGATCTGGATCGCGAGCCCGCCGGCGACGATGGCCGCCGGAATCTCCACCAGCCCGTTGGGCACGATGCCGGTGAGCGCGAGTCCCCACGACGAGAACGCCGCCGCGAAACCCAGCAGGAAGCCTGGCGCGAAGGTCAGGAGGAACCCGCTCAGGCCCGCGGTCACGATGGCCAGAATCGCCACAAGGAGGAACGCGAGGAGGTTGTGGCTGAAGATGGCAATCGCGCTTTCCACCGGGTTTCCTTGGCCGGCTGACCTCACGAGGCTCGACAGGACGGGCCTGACCACTGCTCTGGGCACCGCGCTGGTCGATCCGGCGACATAGCCGATGACCGCGCCCGCTGGAAACCCGGCGGCCGCAAGGACCATGGGAGTGCGGCGCGACCAGATGAGCCGCACGATGCCCGGACGCGTTGCGAAGCTCGAGCGCAGTGCTTCCGCGGCGCGGCGGAGTGGGCGGCGCAGGCCGACGTCGCGCGCGAGCAGAGCTTCGCGCGAGAAACCTGTCAAGCCCATGCGGAGAAGAACCACGGCGATCAGGATCATCAGCAGCGCGAAGCCCCACAGCAGGTCGGCGCGGCCCAGGAGGATGAGCGCCGCCTCCAACTGGAGCACGACGGACATCGGTAGGATGATGAAGGACGCCATCACGTTGGCCGCCCGCATCGTCCGCGCGTTCAGGCTGATGATCACGGCGCCGGCGACCATGGCAGCGACCTGGCAGATCGTCGAGACGGCGAGCGCGAGCAGGATGACGATCGGGAAGTAGCCGAGTCCTGGAAACGTGACGAGGCAGTAGACGATGAGTCCGCCGTAGCAGAGGGTCAGCGACACGCTGAGCACGGCCAGCACCTTGCCCGCGTAGATCTCGGCCTCGCGCAGTGGCGTCGAGAGGAGAACCTCGAGCGTGGTGCGCTCGCGCTCACCGACGAACGACTCGAGCGCAAGGACGAGCGAGAAGCTCGCCGGGATGAAGACCACGAAGAAGGCGCCGACCAAAGACAGCCGGTTCACGACGGCCGTGCCGCCCCCGAAGTAGGCGAGCGCGCGGACGCCCGAGCCGGCGGCGAGCGGGATCGCCAGCGTGAGGGCGATCATCGCGGCGATCAGGCGAAGCTCGCTGACCGCGTCGCGGAGGTCACGTGCCGCGACGAGCGCCGCCTTACGCCGATCGAGTTTCGGCCAGCTCATCGTGGTGGTTACCCACTATCGCGAGATAGATGTCCTGCAGGGTTGGCAGCTCGCGCACCTCGCGGCGCGTCGCGAGCCCCGAGCGGCGCCGCAGCTCGGCCATGCTGCCGATGGCGAGGGCGCGGCCTGCGGACATGATCCCGATGTCCCCCGCCAGGTGCTCGGCCTCTTCCATGCTGTGGGTGCAGATCACGAGCGCGCAGCCCTCCTTCTGGAGGTCCTTGAGGTAAACCCATGCGCGCCGCGCGCTGTCCGGGTCGAGCGCCGAGGTCGGCTCGTCCGCGAGCACCAGTCGCGGCCGGTGCAGCGTGGCCCGGATGAGCGCCACCTTCTGCCGCATCCCCTTGGAGTAGGTGCCCAGCCATCTGTCACCAGCGTCGGTGAGCTCGAAGACCTCGAGCAGCTCCTCGATCCTCTGGCGCCTGATGGCGGGCTCCACGTCGTAGATCGCCCCGAAGTGGTCCAGGTACGCCCGCACCGACATGCGCTCGTACAGGCCGGGGACCTCGGGCATCAGGCCGACCTTGGCCCGGACGGCTGTGGGGTCGTCAGCCGCGTCGACCCCGTCGACCGTAACGGTTCCAGCGCTTGGGAGCAGCACGCCCGCCATGCAGCGGAGCGCGGTCGTCTTGCCCGCGCCGTTGCGGCCGAGCAGGACGAGGCAGCTGCCCTCGTCGACCCGAACGGTCAGGTCACGAAGCGCGAGCACCTCGCCGTAGCGCTTGGCGAGACCGTCGACTTCCAGCACGGCTTATGGATTCTGACGGCTGGGTTGCCACTTCTTGCCGAGCTAAGGCTTGGGCGACGGAAAGCGAACGTCAACGCTGGGGCCGTACCCCTGAAATGAACGACGTGCCGAAAGCGCCATCATCGCCAGAGCGGCCGCAAACGCCAGGGCGCCCGCAAGGAGAGCTCCAAACGCGGGGGCGCCGAACCCTATGGCGGCAAGGCCCGCGATGGCGGCGCCGACCGCGGCGACGATCACCGAGAGCATGCCTGGCAGGGTCACAAAGCCGTGGAAAACCGTGCCGAGCGTTGGCGCGCTGGCCGGCCCGAGCCCGAGTGTTTGCAGCGCACCGGACAGATCGTCGTGAACGCTGGTGATGAAGTTCGGCTCCAGCTCCGGGTGCAGCTCGAGGTACGCGTGGCGGAGCCGGTTCATTCCGACCACCCACCTGTAGTCGTCGAGGTTGAGCATCAACAGGCGCCGCACGGTGGCCACGCCAACGAAGAAAACCACTCCGAGCATGAAGATCGCGATCGAGATGAAGGACGTTCCGAAATGATCGGCCTGCGCAATGAGGGCAAGCGCGATGACCGCGCCGGACAGAATGCCCAGGAACATGTTGACCCGACCAAGCGATTCGGTATACGTCAACGAGCGAGTCGCGAGCAGGCTCCAGTGCTCGGTGGCGAGGACCTGCAGCCTGGAAGCCGTACCCGGGTCACGGACCGGCGGAATCTCAGTCGACATTCGTGCCTCCTAGTCGCAAGGTAGGTAGCGCGGCAGATCGGCGACCGACGCAAAGCCTCGTGCTTCGAGGAAAGCCCCGATGCCGTCGTGCACTTCGGCGATCGCCTTCGGGTTGACGAAGGTGGCGGTGCCGACCTGGACGGCGGTGCAGCCGGCGACCAGGAACTCCAGCGCGTCCTCGGCGCGAGCGATGCCGCCGATCCCGATCACCGGGATGCGCACGGCTCGGGCGGCCTGGTGGGCGAGGTGGACGGCGAGCGGCCGGATCGCCGGCCCCGAAAGGCCGCCTGTCCGAAAGCTCAGGCGCGGTTTGTACGAATTGAGGTCGATCGACATCCCGACGAACGTGTTGATCGCGCAGAGCGCGTCCGCGCCCGCCGCCTCGACCGCCCGGGCGATGACTCCGATGTCGCTCACCATGGGCGTCAGCTTCACCCACACGGGCAGCTTGGTCCGCTTGCGGACGGCCTCGGTCACGGCCGCCGCGGCGCGCGGGTCGTTGCCGAAATACAGACCGCCCTGCTCGACGTTCGGGCACGAGATGTTGATCTCGAAGCCGGCCACTCCAGGCACTCCGTCGAGTCGCGCCGCGAGCTCGCCGTACTCCGCCGCCGATTCGCCGTTGATGTTGACGAGCACGGGGAAATCCCACTCCGCCCACCGCGGCGCGTAATCGCGGATCAACGCCTCGACACCCGGGCCCTGCAGGCCGATCGCGTTGAGCATCCCGCTCGGCGTCTCCGCGATGCGCGGAGGAGCGGTGCCTTCGCGCGGTCGGAGAAAGATGCCCTTGGACACCATGCCGCCCAGCGCGCGTCGCTCCAGAAGCGGCACCTCGGTGCCGTAGCCGAACGTTCCGGACGCGGCGACCACCGGGCCGCGCAGGGCGAGCGCGCCGATCGCAACCGACAGGTCGGGTTTCACGCCGAAACCGCGTATGGAAGGTGCGACGGCAGGACGCTCCAGTCGACGTCCGCGGCGCGGTAGACGGGGCCCTCCTTGCACGCGCGGTCGTAGCCGCCGCGCGCGAGCGGCACCGCGCATCCGAGGCAGACCCCCGTGCCACAGCCCATGTAGGTCTCCACGGCGACCTGCGCATTGGGCCAGCGCTCAGCCACCGCGGCGAGCATCCGGTTCGGGCCGCAGGCAAGCACGAAGTCGCCTGAGGGCGCCGCCGCGACCGCTGTTCCCTGCAGACCTTGCGAGCCGTCATCGGTCGCCCAGACCACCTGGTCGCCATCCGTTTCCGCGCACAGCTCGGCCGCGGTGCGCGCACCGTGCACCCAGGTCACCAGCATGCCGGCCGCCCTCGCGTCCCTCGCCGCCAGCGGCATCGGAGCCACTCCCAGGCCGCCGCTGATCAGCACGACCCCGCGCTGGGCATCACTGAGATCGAACCCGCGGCCAAGCGGCCCCAGGCAGCTGATCCGATCGCCGACCTCCATCGCGAGCAGCTGGGCGGTGCCACCGCCGACGGCCTTCAGGACGACTTCGATGTGCTCGCCCTCGGCGCGGTAGACGGAAAACGGGCGCCGCAGCAGCGGGCCTCCCGCCCAGCCAAGGTTGACGAACTGCCCGGCGCGGACTTCGGCGGCGATTTCCGGTGCCTGCATGCCGATGACGAACATGCCGCGGGCGACCTGGCGTTTGCCGGTCACCGGCGCGTCAAACAGGAACACCAACCCTCCACTCGTCGATGGTGCGGACCTCCATTTCGTCGGGAGCGGCCACGGCCGACTCGAGGAGCGCGGTCGCGGTGTCGAGCGAGGTGAGGCACGGGATACGGCGTTCGACCGCGGCGCGGCGGATCTCGAAACCGTCCTTGAAGACAGGGTTTCCGTCACCGGGATCCTCGTAGATGTTCGACATCGTGTTGATGACCAATTGGACCTCGCCGCGGACGATGACGTCGACGACCGTGGGGCCCTCCTCGCCGATCTTCGCCACGACGCGCGGCGAGAACCCCGCGGCGCGCAGCGCTTTTGCGGTGCCCTCTGTAGCGACAATGCGGCAGCCGAGCTGGACGAGGCGGGAGACGATCGGGAAGAGCTCCGGCTTGTCGGCGTCGGCGATCGTCAGCAGCGCCGCGCTGCCGCGCTCCACCTGCATGCCCGATGCCGCGAAGGCTTTGCGCAGCGCCGCGTTCAGCGTGCGCGCGACGCCGATCGCCTCGCCGGTCGACTTCATCTCGGGCCCGAGGTAGGAGTCGACCGCCGGCAGCTTATTCATCGAGAACACAGGCGCTTTCACCGCCACCAGGTCGCGGGGAGGCACGAGACCGGTCGCCCAGCCCAGGTCGAGCAGCTTCTCGCCCAGCATCACCCGCGTGGCGAGCCTGACCATCGGGACGCCGGTGACCTTCGACAGGAAGGGGACGGTGCGCGAAGCGCGCGGGTTCACTTCGAGGACGTAGACATTCCCCCGGTGCACGACGTACTGGACGTTGACGAGCCCGCGCAGCCGGAGGTGGCGGGCGATGCGCACCGTGTAGTCGATGATGTGATCGATCTCGCGCGCGTCAAGGCCCTGCGCCGGATAGACGGCGTAGGAGTCGCCCGAGTGCACGCCCGCGCGCTCGACGTGCTGCATCACGCCGGGGATGACCACGGTGTCGCCGTCGGAGATCGCGTCGACCTCGACCTCGACGCCCTGCAGGTACTTGTCGACGAGGACCTGGCCGCGCGGCATCGCACCGACCGCCCACACCATGTAGCGCCGCAGCTCCTCGCGGTTGCGCACGATCTCCATCGCGCGCCCGCCGAGGACGTAGGAGGGCCGCACCAGCACGGGGTAACCGGCGCGCTCGGCGATCGCGATCGCCTCCTCGACCGACGTCGTCGTGCCGCCCATGGGCTGCGGGATGCCGATCGCCTCCAGCGATCGCGCGAATGCCCGCCGGTCCTCCGCCAGGTCGATCGCCTCGACGCTCGAGCCGAGGATCGCGATGCCGTTCTGGTCGAGCGGCTCGGCGAGGTTGATCGCGGTCTGTCCACCGAACTGAACGAGAACGCCCTGCACGTTCTCCGTTCGGGCGACTTGCAGGGCGCCGTCGAGATCGAGTGGCTCGAAGTACAGGCGATCCGAGGTGTCGAAGTCGGTGGACACTGTCTCCGGGTTTGAGTTGACGAGCACCGCGCGAACGCCCGCCTCGCGCAGCGCCCACGCCGCATGGACCGAGCAGTAGTCGAACTCGATGCCCTGGCCGATGCGGATCGGGCCGGAACCTATGACCCCCACGGTCTTGGCGTCGACCGCGTGACTTTCTGTTTCTTCTTCCCAGCACGAGTAGTAGTAAGGCGTCGCTGCTTCGAACTCACCCGCGCATGTGTCGACGAGCTTGTAGGTCGGAGTCGCGGGCTCGACCGTCTCGCCCCGCAGGGCTGTGATCATCGCGTCGGAAAAGCCGGCGCGGCGCAGCTCACGGGTGTCGCCTTCGACCTCGAGCCGCGTGATGTTCGCAAGCCGGTCGATGAACCACCGGTCGATGCCGCTGCGGTCGGCAAGCGAGCTCGCAGCCGCTCCATTGCGCAGTGCGTTGAGCAGGGCGAAGAGCCTGCGGTCGTTCGGTTGATCGATCGTCTCCGGACCGAGCTCCCACGCCGCCGGCTGCTTCTGCTCCAGCGAGCGAATCGCCTTGACAAGCGCCGCCTCGAAGGTGCGCTCGACGGCCATGACCTCGCCCGTCGACGCCATCTGCGTGCCGAGCCGGCGGTCGCCGGCGGGGAACTTGTCGAAAGGCCAGCGCGGGATCTTGACGACGCAGTAGTCGAGCGCGGGCTCAAACGCGGCAAACGTGCGACCGGTGACCTCGTTGCGAATCTCCTCCAGCCGCCTGCCCACAGCGACCTTCGCCGCCACCCGCGCGATGGGGTAGCCGGTCGCCTTGGACGCGAGCGCCGAAGAGCGGCTCACACGCGGGTTGACCTCGATGACGAAGTACTGCGAGCTCTTCGGGTCAAGGGCAAACTGGACGTTGCAGCCGCCCTCGATGCCCAGGGCGCGAATGATCTGGATCGCCGACGAGCGAAGCATCTGATGGTCGCGGTCGGAGAGCGTCTGCGCCGGCGCCACCACGATCGAGTCGCCCGTGTGCACGCCCATCGGGTCGAGGTTTTCCATGTTGCAGACCGTGATGCACGTGTCCGCCGCGTCGCGCATCACCTCGTACTCGATCTCCTTCCAGCCCCACAGGGATCGCTCGACGAGGACCTGGTGGATCGGCGACGCCGCCAGTCCCCGCGCCGCGATGCGGTCCAGGTCGGCGTCGGTGGTGACGAATCCGCCACCGGTCCCGCCGAGCGTGTAGGCCGGGCGGATGACGAGCGGAAGACCCGTCGCCGCGGCGAAGTCCTTGACCTCCTGCATCGACTCACAGACGCGAGAGACCGGAACCGGCTCACCTATCTCCTCCAGCATCTGCTTGAAGGCCTGGCGGTCCTCCGCTTTGCGGATCGTGTCGATGGTGGCGCCCAGCAGGCGCACCCCGTAGCGCTCGAGCACACCCGCATTGGCCAGGTCGGTGGCAAGGTTCAGGCCGGTCTGACCGCCAAGCGTCGGCAGCAGCGCATCCGGCCGCTCGCGGACGATGACCCTCTCGACCGCGTCGACGGTCAGCGGCTCGAGGTACACCCGGTCGGCGACCTCCTCGTCGGTCATGATCGTCGCGGGGTTCGAGTTGACCAGCACGGTCGTGATGCCTTCCTCGCGCAGCGCCTTGCACGCTTGCGTGCCGGCGTAGTCGAACTCCGCGGCCTGGCCGATCACGATCGGGCCGGATCCCAGGATCAGGACCTTGCGCGGTCGTGCCTCCTCCTTCATCCCCGCGACCGCCCTCGCCACCGGCGCGCGGTTGCGCACCATGTCGATGAAGCGGTCGTAGAGGTGCTGGTTGTCCTGCGGGCCAGGGCAGCCTTCGGGGTGGTACTGGACGCTGAAAGCGGCCAGCGTGCGGTGGCCAAGGCCTTCGACCGTGCCGTCGTTCAGGTTGCGCTGCGACACGTAGAAGTCGCCCGCCGGGAGCGACGCAGCGTCGACCTGGAACTCGTGGTTCTGGCTCGTGATGTGGACTCGCCCCGTGTCGAGATCCTTGACAGGGTGGTTGGCGCCGTGATGGCCATAGGGCAGGCGCGAGGTGGTCGCGCCCGCGGCCCGGCCGAGGATCTGGTGGCCCAGGCAGATGCCGAACAGGGGAACGCGGCCCAGCGCTTGCCGCGCGAGCTCGACCGGCCCGTCGAGCACCGCCGGATCGCCCGGGCCGTTGGAAAGCACGACGCCGCCGGCGCCTGTCGTCCGCACGTCGGACCAAGTGGCTGTGTGGGGCAGCACCACCACCGAGCAGCCGCGCTCCCGCAGGGAGCGCAGGATGTTCGCCTTCACGCCGTAGTCCACTACGGCCACGAGCAGGCCGCGGCCGTCGGCGTAGCTCCGGGCGCGTAGCTCCTGCGGCAAAGGTTCCAACCATTCCTCGCGGACCGTTCTCGACGTTTGCGCCACGAGGTCCTGCTCGGATAGAGGCGTGACTCGCCGCGCGGCGATGGCGAGCTCGTCCAGCCGCTTCTCTGAGGGCAAGGCCTCCTCGTGGACCAGCACCGCGCGCAGCGCTCCGTGGAGGCGGATGTGACGGGTCAGCGCGCGGGTGTCGATTTCCGTGATCGCCGGCACGCGCCACCGGCGCAGGTACTCATCGAGCGACGCCTCGCTCGAATGGTGGCTGGGCGCTGGGCAGGCCCACCGCACGACCAGCGCCCTGGCCCAGGGTCGCGCCGACTCCGCGTCCGCCTCGCGCACGCCGTAGTTGCCCTGCATCGGATAGGTCATGCACACCATCTGGCCCGCGTAGGACGGGTCGGTCAGGACCTCCTGGTAACCCGTCATCGCGGTGTTGAAGACGACCTCGCCCTCGCCGACGACATCGGCGCCAAGCGGCCGGCCGACAAATGCCCGCCCGTCCTCCAGCACGAGAGCGGCGTGCGTCTTATTGGTTCGCAACGATCACCGCCTGGTCGATTCCGTCCTCGTCCGCGGTTAGGACTTCGATGCGCTCGGAGTCGGATGTGGGCACGTTCTTGCCCACGTAGTCGGGCCGGATCGGCAGCTCGCGGTGTCCGCGGTCGACCAGGACGGCGAGCTGGATCGCGCGGGGCCGGCCGAAATCCATCAATGCGTCCATCGCGGCGCGCGCCGTGCGGCCGTGATGGATGACGTCGTCGACGAGGACCACGACCTTGCCCGAGATGTCAGGCACGTCGCTCGCCGATCGGTGGCCGTCATGCGGCCGCAAATGCAGGTCGTCGCGATGCCGCGTCACGTCGAGGCTGCCGAACGGCACCGTGCGTTTCTCGAGCTTGGTCAGGAGCGCGGCGAGCCGCCTGGCCAGGACGTCGCCCTTGCTGACGACGCCGATCAGCACCACATCGTCGACTCCGCGGTTGCGCTCCACGATCTCGTGGGCGATGCGCGAGAGCGAGCGCCGGATCTGGTCGGCATCCATCACGGTGGCCTTGAGCCTTCCTTCTGTGACGCTCACGACAGCAACCTGTCGAGCAGCGCCATCCGGATGTGAAGGCCGTTGCGCGCCTGGCGGAAATATGCGGCGCGGGGGTCATCGTCCACCTCGGTGGCGATCTCGTCGAAGCGAGGCAGCGGGTGCAGGAGGATCGCGTACTTGCGCATCAGCGCCAGCGAGCTCTTGTCGATCCGGTACACGCCTTTCACCGCGTTGTAGGCCTCGGGGTCGCTGAAGCGCTCTTTCTGGATGCGCGTCATGTAGACGACGTCGACCTCGGGCAGCACGGACTCGAGGTCCTGCGTCTCGACCCACGGCACGTGGTGCTCGTCGAGGTGCGCCTTCAGGTCGGCGCGCATCGCGACCTGGGGCGGCGCGACGAACCAGAGCTTGATCTCCTTGAACTTGCTGAGCAGGTAGGCGAGCGAGCGCACCGTACGGCCGTTGGCCAGGTCGCCGACCATCGCGACGCGCACCCCGTCGATGCGGCTCAACTCGTCGCGGATCGTGTACAGGTCGAGCAGGGCCTGCGTCGGATGCTGCCCCGGCCCGTCGCCGGCGTTGATGACCGGCACCGTGCTCACCGCCGCGGCCCGCTTGGCGGCGCCTTCCTCGTTGTGCCGCAGGACGATCACGTCGGCGTATCCGCTGACGATGCGGATCGTGTCCTCGAGGGTTTCGCCCTTCGCCGCGGACGAAAACTCGCGCGCGTTGTCCGTGCCCATCGCCTCGCCCCCGAGCCGCAGCATCGCGGCTTCAAACGACAAGCGAGTGCGGGTCGAGGGTTCGTAGAACAGCGCCGCCATCACCTGGCCCGCAAGGCGACCCATGAAATGGTGGGGCTCGCCCTTCATCTCTTCGGACCGCGCGAACAGGTCTTCGAGGATGGTTCTCGAGAATTGCTGGCTCTCGATCACATGGCGCAACCGCGACGTGATGGCCATCAAAAAACCTCCTTCCCGACCTCGCAGGGTCAGACTTAAAGGACTCCGGTCGTGAGTTTACCGTAACTTAGGCAGGCCATGAACAAGCGTCCCGGGCATGTCGACGTCACCGTGGAGACGGGTTACTGCTCGTTCTGCGGCCGCACGCGAAACCTGCGGCGCGAGGAGCACCACCTCGGTGCGCTGGTGCGCACGATCGTGACCTGCGAGACGTGCCACCGCACCCTCTCCAGCTCGATCGGCGTCGCCCAGGCCGAGGCGGCGGCCGCGGAAGAGCCCGCCGGAATCGAACCCCCCGCAGCCGAAGCAGCGCCGGCCGCCCCGAAGCGGGCTGCCGCCACGGCCGCGCCCAAGAAGCCCGCGCCCGCCAAGAAAGCAGCGGCCAAGAAGGCACCGGCTAAGAAAGCGCCGGTCAAATCCAAGGGCACCAGGACCGGCAAGCCCACGTCGACCGCCACGAGAAAAGTCACCAGGAGGAAGTGAGCCAGACAGCGGTCAAGGTCGGTCGCCTCGAAAAGTCGCTGCAGACCAACAAGGTGCTCCGAGGCATCTCCTTCGAGGCGAACGCGGGCGAGATCTTCGGCCTCCTCGGGCCCAACGGGGCAGGCAAGACCACGACGCTGCGCGTGATCTGCACGCTGCTCGCGCCTGATTCCGGCTCGGTCGAGGTGCTCGGCTACGACACGCGGACGGCGCCCCAGGAGGTGCGCCGCAGAGTCGGCGTCGTGACCGCGGAGTTCGGCGTCTACCCGCGCCTGAGCGCGCGCGAGAACATCGCCTATTTCGCCGAGCTGAGCGGAGTAATGGATGGGGAGCTCGACCGCAAGGTCGACGCTGTGATCGAGCGCCTGGACATGGCCTCGTTCGCGAAGCAGCGGGCCGAGAGCCTGTCTTCGGGCCAGAAGCAGAAGGTCGCGATCGCGCGCGCGATCGTCCACGACCCACCGGTGTTGATGTTCGACGAACCCACGTCCAACCTCGACGTCCTCGCCTCGCGCGAGATCCGAGCGTTCATGGTCGAGTCGAAGGGGCGCGGCAAGTGCGTCATCTTCTCGACTCACGTGCTGCATGACGCCGAGCGGCTGTGCGACCGGGTGACGATCATCCACCAGGGCCGCGTCGTGGCGAGCGGGTCGACCGCAGAGGTGCGGGGCAAGTACCAGGACCTCGAGGACTCGTTCCTCGCCCTGGTCGAGGCCGCGAAGTGAACGCGATCGCGATCGTCTTCCGCAAGGAGCTGACCGAGATCCTTCGCGACCGCCGCACGCTGATGGCGATCGGCCTCGCCGCGCTCGCCACGCCGATCATCCTCTATGTGATCGCTCAGGTCACGACCAAGACGGCCACCCAGAGCTATACCATCGGCTATTCCGGCGACGTGCCGGCCGGACTCGACATTCTGTTCAACGCGACCGGGATGAAGCTCGAGCGCGTCGCCGATCCGGCGGCGGCGGCCAAGCGGCAGGTCGACATCGGCCTCGTCTTCAGCAACTCGGGGATCGACGAGTACTACGACCCGACCCGGCAGAGCGCCCAGGTTGCGGACGTGCGCCTGCAGACGATCCTCAGCAAATACGACGCCGCCAAGGTGGCCGCCGCGTTGCAGCAGAAGGGAGTCGACCCGTCGGTGCTCAACCCGCTGCCGGTCACCCAGCATCCGCTCAGCTCGCCCACGCAGGCGGCCAGCAACTCCTTTCTGAGCTTTTTCCTGCCCTACATCCTCATCACGATGAGCCTGACCGGCGGACTCTCGGCCGCCCTCGACAGCTCGGCCGGTGAGCGCGAACGCAGGACGCTGGAGAGCCTGCTCCTGACCCCCGCCCCGCGCAGCCAGATCCTGATCGGCAAGATCCTGGCCGTCACCACGATCAGCCTCACCGCGGCGATCGCGGCGATCGTCTCCATGCTTTTTGCGCTGTCCCGAATCCAGTTCGGCGAGCGGGCGGGCGAGGTGTTCCAGGTGAGCCTCAGCCCGCTGGCCACGGTCGTCATGGTGTGGCTCGCGATCCTGCTCGCGGCGGCGTTCAGCTGCCTGACCATCACGCTGGGGACGCTGGCGCGCAACTTCCGCCAGGGCCAGGCCTACGCGACCCCGCTGTACTTCATCACGATCTTCCCGGCCTCGATCATACTGTTCATCCCCGACTTCAGCCCGAACGTGGGGTACTACCTGATCCCGATCCTCAACGCGGTGCTCGTCCTGCGCGACGCGATCGTCCACGACACGGTCTCGTGGAGCTCCCTCGCGGTCACCTCCGCGAGCCTGATCGTCACAGGCGCCCTGTGCTTCTTCGCCGCCCTTCGGCTGTTCACGCGTGAGGCCCTTTTGGTGCGCTCGTAACCCGACCAGGGTGGCAAACTGTTCAGGCCAGCGATGGGTCGCCGAACGGAGCTCAGGGATCTGCGCAGCCTCGAGCGGAGGAGCATGTACTCGATCTTCCACCCGCTCGACGCCGACGAGCGGCTGCCACGGGAGCTGATCCTCGAGGGCAGGCGGCACCGCCTGATCGAGATCCGCTACCTGGAGATCCTCGGGCTGCTGTACCTGCCGGCCCTGTTGCTCGCCATCTTCGTCATGGGAAGCGCGCACGTCAGCGCCGTGATCGCATTCGCGGTCGCCGGGCTCCTTGCGGTCGCCTTCTTTGTCTACGCGCTGGTCGCGAAGTTCCGCTAGCCGTTTGCCCGTTGGGCGTATAACCGTTCCATGACTGAAGCAGTGATCGTGGCTTACGGGCGCTCGCCGATAGGCCGGGCGCGCAAGGGATCTCTCGTCGAAGTGCGGCCGGACGACCTCGCCGCGCACGTGGTGACCAAGGTCCTGGACAAGGTGCCCGACCTCGACCCCACGCAGATTGAGGACCTGATCTGCGGCTGCGGCCTGCCGGGCGGCGAGCAGGGACACAACATCGGTCGCGTCGTGTCGATCCTGGCCCGCCTCGATGTCCCCGGCGTCACGGTGAACCGGTACTGCTCGTCATCGCTCATGACGACACGCATCGCCGCGCACGCGATTGAGGCGGGCGAGGGCGACGTGTTCCTGTCGGTGGGAGTGGAGTGCGTTTCGCGCTACGGCAGCGGCTATCCGGACCCGCCGGACACCTACAACCCCAAGCTCGTCCCCGGTAACACCGAGGAGTACCCCGACATCTACATCGCGATGGGGCAAACGGCGGAGAACGTGGCCCGACGCGAGAAGATCAGCCGGCAGGAGCAGGACCGCTTCGCGGTCAAGAGCCAGGCCGCCGCCGTGAAGGCGCGGGAAAACGGCTTCTTCGAGCGCGAGATCATCCCCGTTCCGCTGCCCAACGGCCAGACCTTCACGAAGGACGACGGCCCGCGGCCCGGCACAACAGTGGAGGTGCTGGCCACGCTGCAGCCGGCGTTCCGCGAGGACGGAACGGTGACCGCGGGCAACTCCTGCCCCCTGAACGACGGCGCCGCGGCCGTCGTGGTCATGTCCGACAAAAAGGCAAAGGACCTTGGAATCAAGCCGATCGCACGGATCGTGTCGACCGGCCTGTCCGCGCTCGAACCCGAGTTCATGGGCCTCGGCCCGATCGACGCCTCGAAGCAGGCACTCAAGCGCGCCAAGATGTCGATCGACGACATCGACATCGTCGAGATCAACGAAGCCTTTGCGGCCCAGGTGATCCCGTCCGCCCGCGGCATCGGCGTCGATCCGTTCAGCGACAAGCTGAACCCGCACGGGGGTGCCATCGCGCTCGGGCATCCGTTCGGAATGACGGGAGCTCGCATCCTCTGCACCCTGCTGAACGGCCTGCGCGAGAAGAACGCGACTTACGGCCTGGAGACGATGTGCGTCGGCGGCGGCCAAGGGATGGCGATGATCGTGGAGCGCTTGAACTGATTAGAGACGAGGTGCGGCCGCAGGCCGGATTTACTCCGGCCGTCACCACGCGTCGAACACCAAGCGCCTCCAGGCACCGGTCGCAACGGAGGGGGCACCACGGGGGAGGCCTGCCTCCCCCGTGATGTACCTCTAGGCCCGTGGGGTCCGACAACCGCCGCCTGTGGGCGGAGTGGGTTGCCAGGGAGATCGGGGGCGACGAAGTCCGCCAGCGCACCGCGCTGGATGCCGCGCTCCAGGCCCTTGCCACCGGCCGCTCGGTGAGCGAGGCCTCCAGCGCGGCCCGCGCCGCGGCCGGCGCCTCTCCGGCGCCTCCGCCGCCGCCGTATTTTCAGACCGGCCCGGCCAGGTGCCGGTTCTGCGGCTCGATGCCGGCTGTGCCCATGACCATCTATGAGCACAACGGCTACATCGTCCTCATGTCGTTCAAGAACCTGAAGGGTCCGTTCTGCCGCGACTGCGGCCTCCACGTGTGGGCGCCGGATGACCAACGCGACGCTGCTGCGAGGCTGGCTGGGCTTCCTCTCGTTCTTCATCGCACCCCTGACCGCGCTGATCAACTTCGTCAACCTGCGCAAGCTGACGTCGCTGCCGGCGCCCGACCCGGGGAGCAGCGTCAGGCCTCCCGCGGATCCGGGACCCGGCCTTTTCCGGCGGCCGGGCGTCTACGTTTACGCGGGCGTGCTCGTGGTCGTGTTGCTCATTTTTATCGTCCCGGCCCTGACTACCCGCTAGACCCGGGCTTCGGAGGCGGTGTGGACGCTGCTCAGGACGCGTTCCAGCATCTTGCGCAGCGCCGTGCGCTCCTCAGCCGATAGGGCCGCAAGCATCTCGTCCTCGAGGCTTTCGCGGGATCCAGGACGCGATCGACAAGGCGTTCATCCATGTAGGCGCGCCGGACCCGTCGCGACAATTGGCCCCCGATGAATGGATGCGTCGCCTCGGAAGCCTGCCTCTCATCTATCAGCCCGGCGACCGGTGGATGTACAACACGGGATCCGAGGTGCTGAGCGTCCTGATTGCTCGAGCGTCGGGCAAGCCGCTCGGGGACTTCATGCGCGAGCGCATCTTTGAGCCGCTCGACATGCGCGACACCGATTTCTGGGTGCCAAAGGACAAGATCCGGCGCCTGCTCGACAGCTACGAGATCGACGAAGTCACCGGCAAGCGGAAGCTCTACGACAAGGCCGTAGGCGGAAAATGGAGCCGCCCGCCGGCCTTTCATTCCGGCGCCGGAGGCCTCGTCTCCACAGCGGACGATTTCCTGCGGTTCGGCCAGATGCTTCTGAACAAGGGGGCGCTGGACGGCGCGCGGATCCTCGCCCGTCCCTCGGTCGAGACGATGACGATGGACCACCTCACTCCCGAGCAGAACGCCCGGACGCTTTGGGTTCCGGGATACTTCGACACTCACGGTTGGGGATTCGGGATGTCCGTCGTGACACGGCGCCACGACATCGCGTCGAGCCCGGGCAAGTTTGGCTGGGACGGCGGACTCGGCACCACTTGGTACTCCGATCCCGCGGAGGAGATGACGACCATCATCCTGACCCAGGTCGGCTTTACCTCGCCGGTTCCGCCGGCGGTTTGCCGCGACTTCTGGACCCTCGCCTACGCTGCGATCGACGACTAGCCGCTAAGGCTTCTTGCTGTAGAAGGCGCATGGCGGGGATTCGGCGGTCGTGTGGAAATTCCAGTGCCTGCACCACGCGGTCCCGTCGAATTTCCGGCATGTGCCGCACGTGACCTTCGGGCGCTCGGCGCGCGTCTTCTTCATGTGATGCTCGGGCCGCTCCCCCGGGAATTCGCTTGTCACAGCTGCGAGCGGACCTCCCAGAGCTCCGGGTAGAAGCGCTTGTCGAGGGTGGTCCGTAGATACTGCGCCCCGGTGCTGCCCCCGGTGCCGGTCTTGCCGCCGATCTGGCGCTCGACCATCAACACGTGGCGCGCGCGCCAATGGGCGAACGCCGCGTCATGATCGAGCAGCGCCTCACAGAGATCGAACAGGTCGCCGTAGCGCTCGCGGTCGCGAAAGACCTCGAGCAGCGACGGCGACCCGCGCCGCTCGAGCAGGGCCTGGAACGCATCGTCGAGCGACGGCTCATCGAGGCGCTTGCGGAGGCGGTCCAGCTCGTCGGGCGCCGCCTCGAGGCGACCGACGTACTTCGGCTCTTTCAAGCCCGAGACAAATTCGATCTCGCGGAACTGCACCGACTGAAAACCGCTGGCGGGCGCGAGCTTGGAGCGGAAAGCCAGTGTCCTGGGGTGACATCGTCTCCAGGACCTCGATCTGCTCGACGAGCAGTCTCTCGATCACGTGAACGCGATGCAGGAAATGACGCGCGAAGAAAATGTCGTCCGCGTCGATTCGGTCCCGGGCAGTCTCGAGCTCGAACAGGACCACCTTGAACCAGAGCTCATAGACCTGGTGGGCGACGATGAACAAGAGCTCGTCGTGCTCTTTGCTCAGGCCTTGCTGCAGCCGCAGCAGCTCCGGCACCTTCAGGTACGTTCCGTAGGAAAGCTCGCGCCCCTCTTCCCCGAACCGGCGGCTCATCTAGTGCTTGAAGTGGCGCTGCCCGGTCGTCACCATCGCGATCTCGGCCCTGTCGGCCGCCGCCACGACGTCGGCGTCCCGCATCGAACCGCCGGGTTGGATGACCGCCGTGACTCCGGCCTGGACCCCCTCCTCGAGACCGTCCGGAAACGGGAAGAACGCGTCCGACGCCATGGCCGAACCGCGGGTCCGATCGCCGGCGCGCTGAACCGCCAACCGCACGGCCTCGACCCGCGACATCTGGCCGGCGCCGACGCCAACGGCCGCGCCGTCCTTGAAGAGGACTATGGCGTTCGACTTCACGTGCTTGACCGCGATCCAGGAGAGGCCCAGCTGCCTCCATTCGGCGTCGGTCGGCGCCCGCCGCGTCACGACCTTGCAAGATGCGCGGTCGAAGCCCGCCCGGTCCCATTCCTGGACCAGGAGCCCACCTGGAACCGACCGCACGTCAAAGTCGAAAAGCCCTCCGCGCGCCGGCTCGGCCGCCAGGACGATCATGTTCTTGCGCCGTGCCAACACGTCCTTCGCCTCGTCGAGGATGGCGGGGGCGATGACGACGTGAGTCACGATCTGCACGATCTGCTCCGCGGTCGGGCGGTCGAGCGGGCGGTTGGTCCCCACGATGCCGCCAAACGCCGAAACGCGGTCGGTTTCGTAAGCCATGCGATAGGCGGTCGCGATGTCCTGGGCGACCGCAAGGCCGCACGGGTTCATGTGCTTGACGATTGCCACCGCCGGCTCCTTGTAATCCATCACGAGCTGGAAAGCGGCCGACGCGTCCTGGATGTTGTTGAACCCGGGCTCGGCGCCCTGCACCTGCTGGGCCCCACCCAGCCCGCCGGGGTTAGGCCCCAGCCGGTAGAACGCCGCTCGCTGGTGCTCGTTCTCGCCGTACTTGAGCGGCTGGGCCAGGAGGCCGGGAACCGTGAGCTCTTGCGGGAAGCCGTTGCTCTCGCCCTGCCTCATGTAGGCCGCGATCCACGCGTCGTAAGCCGAGGTGTGGGCGTACGCCTCCGCAGCGAGGCGCCGCCGGGTCGTTCCGTCGAGGGTGCCCTCGTGGAGAGCGCCCAGGATCTCCGAGTACCGCTGCGGCCGGACCACGACGACGACCGATTCGTGGTTCTTGGCCGCGGCGCGGATCATCGCCGGCCCGCCGATGTCGATCTGCTCGATGGCCTGCTCGAAGGTGACGCCCGGGCCCAGGATCGTGTCGACGAACGGGTAGAGGTTGCAGCAGACGAGGTCGATCTCGCGGAGGCCGTGTTTCGAGAGCGCCTCCATGTGCTCGGCCTTGTCCCGCCGCGCCAGGATTCCGGCGTGCACCCCGGGATGCAGCGTCTTGATGCGCCCGTCCATCATCTCCGGGAACGCGGTCAGGTCGCTCACAGGGCGCGCGTCGACCGCGGCGTCCTGGATCGCCTCCAGCGTGCTGCCGGTGGCGAACAGCTCGTAGCCCAGCCTCTGCAACCCGCGCGCGAAAGCGGCGAGCCCTGTCTTGTCGCTAACGGATAGGAGAGCCGTGGGCAAGTCCCGCCTCCATCAGCCGGATAGCCTGGGGCAGGATCCGGTGCTCGGCCTCGTGCACCCGGCGGCGAAGGGTCTCCACGGTGTCGCCCTCGACGATCGGTACCGTCTCCTGGAGCACGATCGGCCCCGCGTCGAGCTCGGCGGTCACGACGTGAACCGTCGCGCCGGTCACCTTCGCGCCGCTGCTCAGCGCACGCTCGATCGCGTCCATGCCGCCGGCGAACTCCGGCAGGAGTGAGGGATGGACGTTGATGATGCGATCGGCGAACGCTTCGAGAAAAGACCGGGTGTGAATCCGGTCGTAGCCGGCGTCGACCACCAGCTCCACTCCATGGCCGGCGAAGAAGTCACGCATCGCCGCATCGCGCAGCTCGGCCGAGTCGAACGACTTCTGCGACAGCTCGGCCAGCGGGATGTGCTTGTCGCGGGCGAACGCCGCGGCGCCGCAGGACGGCCGATTCGTCGCCACAGCGACGACGTCCAGGCCGCGCTCGACAAGATTCTTGAGGTTGGTGCCCTGGCCGGAGACGCAGACTCCGAGTCTCAAGAAATGACGACCCGGTCGGGACCGGTCTGACGCACGACCTCGCCGACGACCGTTACGTCCTTCGGCACATCGTCGCGATCGACCACCAGGATCATCCCAAGCCCCATGTTGAACGTTCCCCACATCTCGTCGTCGGAGACTCTTCCATGCTTGCGAATTTCCTCGAAGATCATGGGCACCTCCCAGGCGGCTTTGTGCAATCGCGCGGCGAGTCCGTCGGGAAGGCACCGGGGAAGATTGCCCGGTATGCCGCCACCGGTGATGTGTGCCGCACCCTTCCACGAGATTCGCTGCAGGTCTTTCAGATATGAACGATGCGTCGCCATCAGCTCGTGGCCGAGCGTGTGTCCCGGCTCGAAGTAAGACTCGTTAAGCGGAACGCCTTCGAACACCTTGCGCGCGAGGGAGTAGCCATTGGTGTGCAGGCCGCTGGAGGGGAGGCCGACCAGGACGTCACCCGCCTTGATTGTTTCGCGGTTCGTGCCAGGCTCGACCAGGCCGACGATGAACCCGGCGAGGTCGTAGTCGCCCAGCGCGTACATCCCCGGCATCTCGGCTGTCTCGCCACCCAGGAGCGCGCAGCCTGCCTCGCGGCAAGCGGACGTCATGCCTTCGATCAACTGCGCGAAAACATCGGGGTCGAGCCGGCCGGTGGCGAAGTAGTCGAGGAAGAACATAGGCCGCGCCCCGGCAGTCGCGATGTCGTTGACGCAGTGGTTGACGATGTCGACGCCAATGTTTCGATGGATGCCCGTGGCGATGGCGACCTTGATCTTCGTCCCCACGCCGTCCGCGCTGGCGGCAAGGTGAGCGCCTCCCGGCAGGGCGTACAGACCGGCGAACGGGCCGACGCCCACCGCCACCTCCTTGCCGTGCGTGGCGGCGATCAGGGGCTTCACCCGCTCCAGCGCGCGCTCGTAGGCCTCGATGTCGACGCCGGCCGCGGCGTACGAGAGCCCTTCGCTGCTCAATGAACTAAATCTTGGCGAGGAGAGGCGAAGGAGGTCCGGCGATATGGTCTGACTTCAGCGGCATCTCGAACTGCATCTTGTCCATCTCGAGCTGCTGCGGCACCGGGACCGGGTAAGAGCCGTCGAAGCAAGCCCGGCAGAACTCCTGCGCGGTGCCGCGGCCGATGGCCCGGATCAGCCCTGGAATCGACAGGTAATGCAGAGAGTCGGCGCCGATCTGCTGCCGCACCTCGTCCACCGATCGGCCGGCCGCGATGAGCTCCTTCGTCGATCCGATGTCCACGCCCATGAAGCAGGGGAATCGCATCGGCGGGCTCGAGATGCGCATGTGGATCTCGCTCGCTCCTGCCGCCCTGAGGCGCTCGATGATTCGTCGCGAGGTCGTCCCGCGCACGATCGAGTCGTCGACCGCGATCAGGCGCTTGCCCTTGATCGAGCGCGGCAGCGGGTTCACTTTCAGCATCACACCCGCCTCGCGCAGCGACTGGTCCGGCTGGATGAACGTGCGGTTGATGTAGCGGCTCTTCATCAGCGCTTCGCGGAACGGGATGCCCGATGCCTCGGCGTAGCCGATCGCGGCCGGCGTGCCCGAGTCGGGAAACGCGATGACCATGTCCGCCTCGACGGGCGCCTCCTGCGCGAGCTCGTGGCCCATGCGGATGCGCGCGTCCTCCAGCTCGCAGTTCTTGAGGATCGAGTCCGGGCGCGCGAAGTAGATGAACTCGAACACGCACATCGCGTGCTTGCTCGAGGCCTGGAACGTGACGCTGTGCACCCCGTGCTCGTCCATCACCACCATCTCGCCTGGCTGGACCTCGCGGACGAAGTTCGCGTGAACCGTGTCGAGCGCGCATGTCTCGGATGCGATGACGTGGGCGGGCTGGCCGGGCAGCGGGATGTATCCGATGCAAAGAGGCCTGAAGCCGAACGGATCGCGAAGCGCGATCAATTGGTTCGGCGTGATGATCCCGCAGGAGTAGGCACCGACGACGCGCGAGAAGGTCCGCTTGATGACGTCCTCCCACGTCCGACCGTGAGTGTTCTCGATGAGCCGCGCCATGACCTCGGTGTCGAGCGCCGTGTCGAACGTCACGCCCTGCTCCTCGAGCTGCGTGCGCAGCGCCTCGGCGTTCAGCAGGTTGCCGTTGTGCGCGATCGCGCCTGGGCCCAGCGTCGGGTGATGGAAGGGAAGCGGGTGCGCGTTCTCGGCTCGGCTCGACCCGGTGGTCGAGTAACGGGTGTGGCCGAGGGCCAGGATGGATCCCTCGCCGAGCTCTTTGATCTCCGCCGCGGAAAACACCTGCGCGACCAGGCCCATGTCGCGGTGGACGCGCACGTTGGTCCCGTCCGACACGGCGATGCCCGCAGACTCCTGGCCACGATGCTGCAGCGCGAAGAGGCCGAAGTAGGTCAGGTTGGCGACGTCGACGCCGTGCTTGGAGCAGATTCCGAATACCCCACACATCTTTAGGTGATGTTGCCCTCCCAAGCGTCCCGCAGCTCGCCAAGCGACAGCTTGAGCTGTCCCTCGAACTCCAGAGAGTCCCCGCCAGCGAGGCCGAGGAGCGAGATCTCGACGTTGTGGCGGCGCGCGAGGGACTGCAGTTCGGGCATCGCACGGGACGCGACGCTCACGATGTAGCGCCCTGGCGATTCGCCGAAGAAGGCCGCGTCGAGTCGGAGCTCGCCTTCGGGCCGGATCCCCGGGCCACGGACGCCGATGCCGCCGAGGAGGCAGCATTCGGCGAGCGCGGCGAGCATGCCGCCTTCGGCGCAGTCATGGGCGGAATGCAGATATCCGCTCTGCGCCGCGGTCAGGATCAAGCGGTTGACGGCCACCTCGCGCGTCAGGTCCAGCGCAGGCGGCCGGCCGGCCACGGCGCCGTGCTCGACCTTCAGGAATTCGCTGCCGCCGAGGTCGTTGTGGCTCGAGCCGATCAGGAGGACGAAGTCGCCCTCGGCCTGAAACGCCGCTCCGAGCCGCTTGCCGTAATCGTCGATCACGCCGATCATGCCCACAACTGGGGTGGGATAGATTGCCGACTCGCCGTTCGAATCGTTGTAGAGGCTCACGTTGCCGCTGACGATCGGAACCTCCAGCGCGCGGCATGCGTAGGCCAAGCCCGCGACGACCTCCTCGAGCTCCCAGTACACCTCGGGCCGGTCCGGGTTGGCCAGGTTCAGGCAGTCGGTCACCGCGAGAGGCCGCGCACCGGTCGCGACGATGTTGCGAGCGGCCTCAGCGACCGCCAGCTGAGCGCCGAGATGCGGATCGAGGTGGCAATAGCGCGCGTTGCAATCGGTCGTCATCGCGATGCCGAGGCGCGTTCCCTTGACGCGGAGCATCGCCGCATCCCCGCCGGGCGGGACCACCGTGGCATCGCCGACCATGTGGTCATAGCGGCGAAACACTCCGCGCCGGCTGGTGAGGTTCGGGCTGGCCAGCAGTCGGAGCAGCGCCGCGCCGGCGTCGGCCAGGGGCGGAAGGGCGTCGATGTCGAGCCCCGGCGGCGGGTCTGGCGCGAAGCCGACGAGGCGGCGCATCGGCGCGCCGTCGGTGAGCAGCGCCACCGGAAGCCGCGCGACCTGGTCGTCGCCGTCGAGCACCGTCAGCTGGCCGTCGTCAGTCACCTCGCCGATCACCGCCGAGGTCAGGTCCCACGCGTGGAAGATGCTTTCGACCTCGCGTTCGCGACCGCGCCGGACGACGACGAGCATCCGCTCCTGTGATTCGGAAAGCATCACGTCGTAGGCGGACATGCCGCGCTCGCGCCGCGGAACGCGCGCCACATCGATGCGCGCACCCGCTCCCTCGACACGGCCGGCACACTCCGCTACCGCCGAGGTCAGCCCTGCCGCCCCAAGGTCCTGGATCGCGACCACGGCATCGGTGTGCGAGAGGTCCATGCAAGCCTCGAGGAGGCACTTCTCGAGGAATGGGTTGCCGACCTGGACGGCGGGTCTTCGCTCAGAGCTCGACTCGTCGAGCTCGACAGAAGCGAACGAGGCGCCGTGGATGCCGTCGCGGCCGGTGTCGGCGCCGACGAGCAGCAGGCTGTTGCCCGTGCCCTCGGCGCGCGCGCGCATCAGCTGATCGACGCGCACGAGGCCCACGCACATCGCGTTGACCAGCGGATTGTTCGCGTAGCACTCCTCGAAGTAGACCTCGCCTCCGACGGTAGGGATGCCGATGCAGTTCCCGTAGCCGCCGATGCCGGCGACCACGCCCTCGAAATGACGCGTCGATTCGGGCAGCGGGCCGAAGCGGAGCGAGTCGAGCAGGGCGATCGGCCGCGCGCCCATGGCGATGACATCGCGGATGATGCCGCCGACGCCGGTGGCCGCGCCCTGGTAGGGCTCGATGGCCGACGGGTGGTTGTGCGACTCGATCTTGAACACGGCGGCCCAACCCTCGCCGATGCTGACCGCGCCCGCGTTCTCGCCCGGACCTTGGACCACCGCCGGGCCCGTCGACGGCAGCCGCCGCAATAACGCCTTCGAGCTCTTGTACGAGCAGTGCTCCGACCAGAGCACGCCGAGCATGCCGAGCTCGACCTCGTTGGGCGCCCGCTTCAGCTGCTCGAGGATGGCGCGGTACTCATCCGGGGTGAGCGCGACTTCGCGGAGCCTGCGCTCATCCACAGACTTGATGCTCAAGACACCAGCACCTTGAACGCCGACTCGGCCACCGAGCGGAAGAGCTTCAAGCCGTCGGTGCCGCCGAGCTCGCGTTCGGCGCATCGTTCCGGATGCGGCATCATGCCCAGCACGTTGCCCCGCGCGTTGATGATGCCGGCGATGTTGTGCAGCGAGCCATTCGGGTTCGACGCCGGTACCACGCGGCCGTTCGCGTCGCAGTAGCGGAATACCACCTGTCCCCTCTGCTCGAGTCGCGACAGTGTCGCCGGGTCCGCGAAGTAGTTGCCCTCGCCGTGTGAGATTGGGACGCGGATCACCTCGCGTTCCGCGCATTGCGAGGTGAACGGAAGGTCGGTGCGCTCGACCAGCAGGTTCGTCCACTGGCAGCGATACTCGAGCGACGCGTTGCGGATCAGCGCGCCGGGCAGCAGCCCTGCCTCGCATAGCACCTGGAAGCCGTTGCATATGCCCCACACCAGGCCGCCACGGTCGGCGAACTCGCCGATCTGCTCCATCACTGGCGCAAAACGTGCGATGGCGCCCGTGCGCAGGTAGTCGCCGTACGCAAATCCGCCCGGGATGATCACGCAGTCGCAGCCCTTGAGGTCGGTGTCCTTGTGCCAGAGGTAGGTCAGCTCCTGGCCGAGGACCTGGTCGATCACCCAGCCGCAGTCGCGATCAGACCACGTGCCCGGGAACACGACGACACCGAACTTCACCGCAATCTCCGTCCGTAAAAACGACGCGGGGTCCCCGCGAAATCGCAGATTTCCTGGGGTGCGAAGACGACGACTCCGAACTTCAACGATGTCCGTCCCTGACGATGTCGAAGTGGAAGTCCTCGATCACATGGTTGGCCAGAAGCTGGCGGCACATCTCCTCGACGCGGACTCGCGCCTCGTGCTCGCTCGTCACGTCGAGACTGACCTCGATGTACTTGCCGACGCGCACGTCGGAGACCTCTCGAAAGCCCAGCGTCGCGAGCCCTTGCTTCACTGTGTTGCCTTGCGGATCGTTGACTACAGGTTTTGGTGTGACTATGACTCTCGCCAGAATCATGGCTCATTCCTGGGTTTGGGTGGGAACAGCGGCTTGCCGACCAGGCGCTGGTAGGCGGTCAGGTAGCGAAGCCGCGTCTGGGCGACGACGTCCTCGGGCAGGCGCGGCGGCTCGGACTCCTTGTCCCATCCCGAGCGCAAAAGCCAGTCGCGCACGAACTGCTTGTCGTAGGAATCAGGTGACGTTCCGACCGCGTACGTCGCCGCGTCCCAGTAGCGCGAGCTGTCCGGCGTCAGGGCCTCGTCGATGAGCACGACCTGGTCGCCGACCAGGCCGAACTCGAACTTGGTGTCGGCAAGGATGAGCCCGCGGCGAGCCGACAGCTCAGCGGCGTACTTGTAGAGCTCGAGGCTGGCGTCGCGCAGCTTCGTTGCCAGGTCCTCGCCGATGTCCTTTTTCATGTGATCGAAGGTGATGTTCTCGTCGTGACCCGTTTCGGCCTTGGTCGCGGGCGAGAAGATCGGCGTCACAAGCCGCTCGCTCTGGCGCAGGCCGGGCGGCATCGGCTCGCCGGCCAGCGACTTCGACTCCTCGTACTCCTTCCACGCGCTGCCGGCGAGATAGCCGCGGACCACGCACTCGTAATCGATGCGTTTCGCCTTGCGCACGATCATGAAGCGGCCGGTGAGCTTGTCCCGGTGGTCCTTCAGCGACGCCGGCAGGTCGGGCACCATGCCCGAGATCAGGTGGTTGGGCTGGAATGTGTCCGTCTGCGAGAACCAGTAGATCGACAGCTGCGTCAACACCTTGCCGCGGTCGGGGATGCCGTTCGGCAGGACGTGGTCGAAGGCGGAGATGCGGTCGGTGGCGACCATGAGGAGCTGGTCGTTCCCCAGCTCATAGGTGTCGCGGACTTTCCCCTTGGCAAAGAGCTTCAGCGGTAGATCGGTCCCGACTAGAGGCGGTCCAGCAATCATTTGGCCGTCACTCCTAGACCTAGGCGTTCGAAGGCCACGTCGGTGTGCTGCAGGCCTGCCCACGGGTCGAAGACCTGCTCGAGCTTCCCGCCGATGCGTTTCATCACCTCGTCATTGTTCTCCAGCAGAGTGCGAAATCCGGGACCCGTTCCATCCATCGCCTGCATCGCCGCTTTCTGCACGATCGAATACGCATCCTCCCGCGACATGCCGCTGTCCACGAGCGCGAGCAGCACGCGCTGCGAGAAAACGACCCCGCCCGCGAACTGCAGGTTGGCGAGCATGCGGTCGGAGCGGACCTCGAGCCCGCGCAGGACCTTGTTCATCTCGATCGCCATGTAGTCGAGCGCGGCACATGCGTCGGGAAAGATGATGCGCTCAGCCGACGAGTGGCTGATGTCGCGTTCGTGCCACAACGCGGTGTTCTCGAGCGCCGTGACGAGGTGGCCTCGCACGACACGCGCCAGCCCGCAGACGCGTTCGGTGAGCACCGGGTTGCGCTTGTGCGGCATCGCGGAGCTTCCCTTCTGCTCTTTGCCGAACGGCTCGAATGCCTCGCCGATCTCGCTGCGCTGCAGGTGCCGGATCTCGGTCGCGATCCGCTCCAGCGTGCCAGCCGCGACGGCGAGCGCGGAGATGAAGTCGGCATGCCGGTCGCGCGCCACCACCTGGGTGGAAGCGGTATCGACCTCGAGGCCGAGCTCGCGGCATACATGCTCGTCGACACGCGGGTCGAGGGTGGCGTGCGTCCCGACGGCTCCGCTCATGTGCCCGACCGCGGCCTTCTGAGCCGCTTCTTTCAGCCTGACGATAGCGCGGTCGAGCTCCGCCACCCATCCCGCGACCTTGAAGCCGAAGGTGATGGGCTCGGCCACGATCCCGTGGGTCCTGCCCGCCATGAGGGTCTTGCGGTGCTTGATGGCGAGGTCCGCGGCCGCCTCGCGCACGTTGGCCAGCTCGCGCCCGATGAGCCGCGCCGACTCGACCATCTGGACCGCCATCGCGGTGTCATTGAGGTCCTGGCTGGTCATGCCGAGGTGCACGTAGCGGGCTTCGGGCTGACCGATGGACTCGTTGAGGACCGTCAGGAACGCGATGACGTCGTGCCCGACGCGTGACTCAATCTCGGCAATCTTCGTTGCGTCAAATGTGCCATTGCGAATCTTGGGTAGGGCGGATTCGGGGATGCGTCCGAGCCCGGCCCAGGCCTCGCAGGCGAGGATCTCAATCCGCAGCCACAGCTCGAACCGGTGCTGGTCTGACCAGACCGCCCGCATGGCAGGCGGCGAGTATCGCTCGATCAATGGGACCGGCTGGAATTATAAGGTGCGCCGGGCAAGCCAAGATCTAGTGAACCGGCCGCGGGTGGGCCCAAGATGTCGTGGCCATGCCTTTGCGGGCAGTGGCCTTAAGCCTCTGGCTTGATAATCGAGGGCGGCTCATGAAACAGGCGGCCGCCGAACCTGACGCGAATTCAAATCCTCGTAACCAGCTTCCTGGACCTCCCGTTTGAACCGGCACAGGCTGAACGGCCAGTGAGCGACCCGTCGCGCGACGAGGAGCGAGAGCTCGTCGAGCGTGCACAGCGGGATCCGCGTCAGTTCGGGGCGCTCTATGACCGGCATTTTCAGCAGATCTATCGGTTCGTGTATTCAAGAGTGAGGGAGCAAACCGCGGCAGAGGACGTCACTTCGGAAGTCTTTATGAAGGCTCTGAAGGCCATGCCCCGTTACCAGGACACGGGGCGGCCCTTCGCTGCCTGGCTGTACCAGATCGCCGTCAACGCGATTGCCGATCGCTACCGCACCCTCAAGCCGTCGCAGCCGCTCGAGGATTTCCACGACCTGTCCGTCGCCGGCCCGGCCCTCGAAGACCTGGCCGCGCACAGGGACGAGCTGCGCCGGATCTGGACGCTCGTCGAGGGGCTGCCCCATCAGCAGCGGACGGCCCTCGTGCTCAAGTTCCAGGAGGACATGAAGATCGAGGACATCGCGGTCGCCATGGGCAAGTCGGCCGGCGCCGTGAAGCTGCTCATCCACCGCGGCGTGACCCGACTTCGCGATGAGGCCACCTCGCTGAGGCCGGTCGAATGAACTCGTACCACGACCCCGAGCTGGAAGACGTCCTCCAGGACGACGAGCTTCGTCGTGTCGCCTCCATGCTGAGCTTGGCCCGCTCCCCCGAGCCGCCGCTGGACGAGGCCTACCGGACAGGCCTCCGCCGCCAATTGATGCATCAGGCGTGGGCGATGAGCGAAGGCCGCACGTATTGGTGGCGCCGCGCCTTTGCGCCGCCGGGCATCGCGTGGGCCGGCGCCGCGGCGGGCCTGCTGCTCATCGCGTCCATCGTGGTCTGGTATGCCGTGCAGCAGCCGGGCGGGCTCACGCAGGTCTACCTGCAGAGCGCGATCGACGGCAAGACCAACGTCGCCCTGCAGCAGCCCATCCTCGTGTCGTTCAACCAGCCAATGGATCACAAGTCGACCCAGGATGCGGTGCAGATCACACCGGCGACCAACGTGACCTACTCCTGGGACGTCAACACGCTCGCGGTGCTGCCGGCGAGCGGCAACCTGGCGCCCAACACCCAGTACCAGGTGACGATCGGCACCGGCGCGAAGACGGCCTCAGGCCAGCCCCTGACCTCGGCGCAGACCATCACCTTCGTGACCCAGCCTCCTCCGGCGCCGACTCCCATTCCCTCGCCACGGCCGACCCCGTCGTCGAGCTCTTTGCTGACTGGAGAGAGGCAGCTCGTTTCGCTCGGCGGCGCGAACACCTCGCAGGTGCAGTGGTCGGCCGATTCATCGACCGTCTACTACGTGGACGCGAAGGGCGCCCTCGACGTGGTGCCGGTCAAGGGCGGCGCCGTCAGCGTGATCGCGGCGGATGGGGTCACCTCATTCGCGATCTCGCCGGCCGGCGACCGTCTCGCCTATGTCCGCGCCGGCAAGATCGAGGTCCTGACCTTCGCCGACGGCAAGACCGACGAGATCGCCGCGGCGCCCCAGCCGACGCTGGTGGGTTGGGCCAAGGACAAGGTGATCTGGGCGGCAAGCGACGGCATCTACACCCAGGACACGCGAATCGCGCCGCTGCCGGCCACGGGCGTCGTGACGGTCGTGTCGATCGCCCCCGACGGCGCGCATGCCGCATACACGCAGGACCAGAACCTGTTCGTGCTCGACCTCGCCACCGCGAAGAGCAGGCAGATCGGGCAGGCGGCCGCCGCATTCGCCGCATGGTCGCCGGGCGGGACCGAGATCCTCTACTCGACCCCTGACAAGCTCATCGTGGCCGACATGCAGGGCACGACCCAGTCGACGCTGCCTTCAGGCGAGGCCAGCTGGTCGAGCCAGGACGCGATCCTGCTTGGGAGCGACACCGACCTCTACCAGGTGAGGCCCGATGGCTATGGCGGCGCGACGAAGCTCTCGAACGGCACGTATCACGCGCCGCAGTGGGCGCCGAACGGCGCCTCGTTCGTGTTCTTCCGCGGCGGCGCGATGTGGGTCGCTGCCGCGCCCGCGATGCCGCCAGAGCCGACAGCCCTCGACGACGCGACCGTGGCCGTCAACGCATTCATGCAGGCGCGGCTCAACGGGTCGGCCGACGGCGCGACCGCGCTGCTGGACGACCAGGGCAAGAAGGCTTATGGCGACGGCGGCCTGCCGCTCGTGATCAAGGGCGACCCGCGCTTCACGCGGTTCTACGTGCTGACCAAGGAGGTCGTCGCGACGCAGCCGGACACGGCGCAGTTCGTCGTCCGCCTTGTCCTGACCCGCGGCAAGATCGACGTCAGCGACTACGAGGAGACGCTGACGCTGGTCCGCGACGCGACGACCAGGAACTTCCTGGTGGACCAGGCGGTCGGCGGCCCGCATCGCGACCTCGGCAAGGGCGCCGAAGTGGTCAGCGTCGACGTGGCGCCCGACGCCGTCAAGGTGACCTTCGACAGCGACCTCGACCCGGGCACGATCGCCGACGGCGTCGTGATCCTCAACTCGAAGGGAAAGCAGCTCGACGCGACGGCGACCTACCTGAACAAGACTGTGACGATCAGCGGCGTGGACCTGAAGCCGGGCGACCGGTACCGCCTGGTCGTGCTGCCCACGGTCCGCGACGTCTCGGGGCACAACATGGCGGCCGAGTACGACCTCGACCTCGTGGGACCGCAGTCGAAGAACCATCCGGCCAACAAGCAGGCCGCCACCGCGACGCCGAGCCCGTCGCCCACGACGAGCCCGAGCCCCAGCCCCGCGGCTTAGCTCTAGATCAGCTTCAGGGCGCGGGCGGCGCGGCACAGCGCCGTCACCGAGCCCGAGTGCACGATCTGTCCCTCGAGCGCGGCGTTGAAAGCCTCGACCAAGGGCAGGCGCAGGACCTCCATGTCCTGCTCGTAGGTCTCGGGCGAGCGCGCAGACTCGGTCAGCTCTCGACCGAGAAAGAGGTGCGCCCGTCCCGTGAGAAACGCGGCTCCGCGGACGACACCGAGCGACGTGTAGCGCGCCGCCACGAGTCCGGTTTCCTCGGCAAGCTCACGGCGCGCGCACTCGAGCGGATCCTCGTCGCCGTCGAACGTTCCCGCTGGGACCTCCCACGACGAGATGTCCCACGCATGGCGCCACTGGCGGACGAGCATCGTGTCGCCGTTGTCGAAGTAAGGGACGACGAACGCCGAGTCGGGGTTCGTGACCACGCTGTAGAGCGCCTCGGCGCCATCGGGAAACTTGATGACGTCGTCGCGCAGGACGAACTGGGCGGAGCGACCGCGCTCCGTCGAGTCAGCGACCTTGAAGGGCCGGCCGCTCCCCGGGTGCGGCAGCGGAGCTATCGGCGCACCATGGAGGCGACGGCGGCCGCCGCGGCGGCCACGTGACGCGGGTCGGGGCCGTAGTCGAACGGCGACTCGTCGGCCGCGAGCTTTCTCGCCACCTCGATCAAATCCGGATGGTCCTCGATGAAGCGCGTGCTGAGGTTGCCGGCGCGAAAGTCCGGGTTGTCGAGGATCGCTCGGTGATACGGAATCGTGGTCGCTGGTCCAATTACGACGAACTCCCGCAAGGCGCGGCTCGCGCGGGCGATCGCCTCCGCCCGGTCGGTGCCATGGACGATGAGCTTGGCGACGAGCGAGTCGTAGTTCGGCGGCACCTCTGACCCGGGGCCGAAACCTGAGTCCACTCGCACCCCTGGCCCGGCCGGCGCGACCCACCGGCTGATCCGCTTGGGGTTCGGGATGAACTTGCGCAACGGGTCTTCCGCATTGATGCGCATCTCGATGGCGTGTCCTGTCCACGTGACGTCCTGCTGCCGGAAGCTCAGGTCGAGACCGGCGGCGACGCGGATCTGCTCCTTCACCAGGTCGATGCCCGTGACCGCCTCTGTGATCGGATGCTCGACCTGCAGGCGCGCGTTCACCTCGAGGAAATAGAAGTCACCCTCGCTGAATATGAACTCGACGGTGCCCGCGTTGACGTAGCCCGCGGCCGTGGCGGCACGAATCGCGGCGTCGCCCATCGCCGCGCGAATCTCCGCGGTGACGGCGGGTGACGGAGTCTCCTCCATGATCTTCTGGTGCCGCCGCTGGATCGAGCACTCGCGCTCGCCGAGGTGCACGGCGTTGCCGTGGCCGTCGCAGATGACCTGGATCTCGATGTGCCTCGGCTTGCGCACATAGCGCTCGATGTAGACGGTCGCGTCGCCGAACGCCGAGCGCGCGGCCTGGGCGCTGGATTCGATCGCGGATTTCAGCTGGTCCTCCGACTCGACGACCTTCATGCCGATGCCGCCGCCGCCCCCGGACGGTTTGATCATCACGGGAAAACCGATCCGCCGAGCAGCGTCGGCGGCCGTCACCGGGTCGACCGCGTCGCTGCCGGGCGTCACGGGCACGCCATTGTCGATTGCCAGCCTTCGGGCCGCGAGCTTCGAGCCGAGCGCTCGCATCGCCGAGGCGGGAGGCCCGATGAACGTGATCCCCGCCGCCTCGCATGCGTCCGGGAACGCCGCCTTCTCGGAGAGGAAGCCATAGCCAGGGTGGATCGCCTCCGCGCCGCAATCGTGCGCGACCTTGACGATCCGGTCGAGCTGCAGGTACGAATCGGCCGGAGCCGCACCGCCGATGTGGTGCGCCTCGTCCGCATAGCGGACATGGATCGCGTTGCGGTCGGCGTCCGAATACACCGCCGCGGTCGCGATGCCGAGCTCGCGGCACGCCCGCATGACCCTGATGGCGATCTCGCCGCGATTCGCGATCAGGACTTTGCTGAAGAGCTTCTTCTTCAAGCGATCGCGAGCAACGGCTGGTTCGGGCTGACCACCTCGCCCTCCTTGACGTAGACGGAGGTCACCTTGCCCGCGACGGTCGTGACGATGTCGTTTTGCATCTTCATCGCCTCGAGCACCGCGACCACGTCGCCCAGCTTCACGGCATCGCCGGCCTTGACCGGGACCTTGACGATGAGCCCCTGCATGGGGGCGATCACGGTGCCCTCGCCGGCCTTCGGCGGCGGCGCAGAGGCGTTGGTGGCGGCCGCCGGCGCGCTCGCGGCGACGACCTGCATGCCGGCTCCCGTCACCCGCACCTTGAAAATCTCGCCCTCGACCTCGACCTCGAACTCGGCCGCCTGGGGGGCCGCCGCCGGGGCAGGCGGATCCGGCTCGGTGGTACGGACCTCGGGCGGCGCCGCGGCCGCGGCCACCGGCGGCGCCGCCGGCTTGTGGCCGTCTTGTTTCTCCGGCTGAGGGCCGCGCATGTAGTCGGGGGCCAGGCTCGGGAACATCAGGTGGATCAGCACCGCGTCGTCGGTCGGCTCGTGGCCGAGCTTCCTGACCTGCTGCCGGGCGACCTCGACTTGCGGCTCGAGCAGGTCGGCGGGACGGATGGTGATGGGCTCTTCGCGGCCGAGCACGAGCCTGCGGAGCTCATGGTCGGCCGGCACGGGAGGCCGTCCGTACAGCCCCTGCAGGTAGTCCTTCAACTCCTGCGTCACGGTGGCGTAGCGGTCGCCACCGACCACGTTGTAGACGGCCTGGGTGGCGATCATCTGCCGGATCGGCGCCACGAGCGGCGGGTACCCGAGCTCGCGGCGCACGACGTTGGCCTCTTCGAGCGCATCCTCCAACCGGTCGGAAGCGCCTTGAGCGTCGAGCTGATTGTGAATGTCCTCGAGCATGAAACCGGGCATCTGGTACCGGAGGATGCTGGCGTCGACGCGGTCGGCGAGAGGGCTCAGATGCTCGATGTGCCGGCGCTTCAAATCTTCGACTTCGCGCTGGACGTCCCACATCTTGTCCAGCTCGAGGCCCGTGTCGTACTCCCCGCCGTGCAGCGCCGCCACGACGCTCTCCGCGGCAGGTTGCGACGCGCCCCAGGCAAGCGGCGAGATCGCGACGTCCAGGATCTCGGCGCCCGCCTCCACGCCCGCCATGTAGGCCATCGGCGCCATACCGCTCGAGCAGTGCGAGTGGATGTCGATCGGCACCTTGACCATGTCTTTGAGCGCGGTGACGAGCTCCCAGGTCGCCTGCGGGCTGAGAAGGCCGGACGTGTCCTTGATGACGATCTCGTGGCAGCCCATGTTGACGAGGCCCTTGGCGAGCGATCCCCAGAGCTCGAGGCTGTGGGCCGGCGAGACCGCGTAGCTCAGTGTGCCCTGCACCTTCTTCTTCGCCTTCAGCGCGGCCGCGATCGACGCTTCCATGTTGCGCAGGTCGTTGAGCGGATCGAAGATGCGGAAAACGTCGACCCCGGACTTCGCCGCGTGCTTGATGAACAGCTCCACGACGTCGTCGGCGAAGTTGCGCTTGGCGACCAGGTTCTGGCCGCGGACGAGCGCCTGGATCGGCGTGTTGGGCGTCGCCGTGTTGAGCTTGCGCAGAAAGTCCCACGGGTCTTCGTGGATGAGCAGCTGCGTCTCGAAGGTGGCGCCTCCGAAAGCCTCCATCGCGGTGAAGCCGATCGAATCCATCATCGCCGCGATGGGGACGATCTCTTCCGTGCGCAGGTAGCCACCGAGGAGCGACTGCTGCGCGTCACGGAACGTCGTGTCGACGAGACGGACGCGAGCCTTCTTCTTGGCCATCAACCCGCGGCTAGGGCTGCGCGCTTTTCGCCGTGGCGCTGTTCGACGCCGGCGTCGTGAAGTCCGATGATCCGAGCGGCGAGCCACGCGGCGTTCTTGGCGCCGGCCTCACCGATCGCCACGGTGGCCACCGGCACGCCGGCCGGCATCTGCACGATCGAGTACAGCGAGTCCACCCCGCCAAGGTGCTGTGTCGGCACGGGAACCCCGATCACCGGGAGGTCGGTCCAGGCCGCAACGACGCCGGGGAGATGCGCGGCACCGCCCGCCGCCGCGATGACCACCTTCAGCCCGCGCGAGCGTGCGGAGGTAGCCCACTCCATCACGCCGCGGGGGTTGCGGTGCGCCGAGCAGATCTTCAGCTCGTGCGTCAAGCCGAGCTCCTCGAGAACTTTGACGCAAGACTCCATCAACGGAAGATCGGATTTGGAGCCGAGGATTACGCCGACCACTGGCTGCACTACACCGCCTCCTCAGCGATATCCGATCGGAAGAAAGCCCCTTCGAATCGTACCGTCCGGGCGCCCGCGAGGGCGGTCTGCCTGGCCTGGGCGACGGTGTCGCCGAGCCCGACCGAGGTCACCACCCTGCCCCCGTCGGTGACCAGGCCGTGGATCGGCTCGTAGCGAGTCCCGGCATGGAAGATGAGCACTCCGGGCGGCATCTCGGTCAGACCGCGGATATGCAAGCCCAGCTTCATCGCGGCGTCGTCGGGGTAGCCTCCCGACGCGACGACGACCCCGACGCACGCCTGCGGGCTCCATCGGGGTTCGGGAAAATCCGCCAGGCTGCCTCGGGCAGCCGCCAGCGCCAGGGCCACGAAATCGCTTTGCAGACGGGGCAGCACCGCCTGCGCCTCGGGGTCGCCGAACCGCGCGTTGAACTCGAGCGTGCGGATGCCGTTCTTCGTGAGGATCAGCCCGGCGTAGAGCACGCCTCGGAATTCGTCGCCGGAAGCCGCGAGCTCGCGCACGGCCGGGCGCATGACGCGGTCCACGACCTCGGCGAGCAGGGCGTCATCGACGCCTTTGGGAGGCGAGTAGGCCCCCATCCCGCCGGTGTTGGCGCCGGCGTCGCCCTCGCCGGCGCGTTTGTAGTCGCGCGCCGGCGCGAGAGCGATCACGTCAGTGCCGTCCGTGACGCCCAGCACCGAGAGCTCCGGGCCCTCCAGCCGCTCCTCGACGACGATGGTCGCCCCGCTGCGGCCGAAGCGCTGCTCGACGAGCATCGCGTCGATCGCGCGGTCGGATTCATCAGTCGTCGAGCACACGATGACGCCCTTGCCCCGCGCGAGGCCGTCCGCCTTGACGGCGACCTGCCCGTCGCGCTTCCGCGCCCACGCCCTGGCCGGGGCGGGCGCGCTGAAAACGTCGAAGTCGGCGGTCGGGATCCCCGCGCGCTTCATCAGGGACTTGGCGAACGACTTGCTCGACTCGATGCGCCCGGCGGACTTGTTGGGTCCAAGGACGTTGAAGCCCGCGTGGCGGAGCGCGTCGCCGGCCGCGGCGTCGACCGCAGCCTCCGGCCCGAGGACGACGAGCCCGAGGCGCTCGCGCTTGGCGAAGTCGACCAGGCGCACGACGTCCGCCGCGCCGATGGGGATGTTGCGGGCCATGCCCCCGGTCCCGCCGTTGCCCGGCGCGCAGTACACGCGCTCGACAAGGTCCGACTGCACGCATTTCCAGACGAGCGCGTGCTCACGAGCGCCAGAACCAACCACGAGCACTTTCATATCTCGCTTAGCGGAATGTGCCTGTACCCGTCACCGACATCGCAATGGCGGCCGGGTTCATCCCGGCCGCGACTTTGTTTCCACAAGTCTCCCAATCGTCGGCGGTGGAATCTCTTGGAAGAATCCCATCGATATACCGGAAGGAGAGCAGACCCTGCGGCGCCAGCCGCACGGTCGATGAGAGGGAACCATAAGGGTTCCCTCTCATACCGTTACTCCCACTCGATCGTGCCCGGGGGCTTCGAGGTGATGTCGAAGACCACCCGGTTCACGCCCTTGACCTCGTTCACGATCCGGTTGCTGATCCGGGCGAGGACTTCGTACGGCACGCGAGCCCAGTCCGCGGTCATGGCGTCCTCGCTCGTCACGACGCGCACCGCTACGACGTTCGCGTAGGTGCGGAAGTCGCCCATCACGCCGACAGTTTCGAGCGGCGTGAGCACGGCGAACGATTGCCAGACCTGGCGGTAGAGGCCGTTGCGCTTGATCTCGTCGACGACGACCCAGTCCGCGTTGCGCAGGATCTCCAGGCGCTCGGCCGTCACCTCGCCCAGGCAGCGGATGGCAAGTCCCGGTCCGGGGAACGGCTGGCGGTAAACCATCTCCTCGGGCATGCCGAGCTCGAGCCCGACTGCCCGCACCTCGTCCTTGAACAGATAGCGCAGCGGCTCGATCAGCTGGAACCGGAGACCCGGCGGAAGGCCGCCCACGTTGTGATGGGTCTTGATCTTCGACGCGGTCGAGGCGACGTCCGGCGCGGTCGATTCGATGACGTCCGGGTACAGCGTGCCCTGGGCCAGGAAGTCGATGTGCCCGAGGCTCGTCGCCTCCGCCTCGAAGACGGAGATGAACTCGCGACCGACGATGCGCCGCTTCTGCTCCGGGTCGATGACGCCCCGCAGCGCTCCCAGGAAACGCTCCGTCGCGTCGACGTAGCGGATGTCCATGTCGAGGTTGCCGTGCATCACGTCGAGGACGCGCTCCGGCTCCTCTTTGCGCAGCAGGCCGTTGTTGACGAACACGCATGTGAGCTGGTCGCCGAGCGCTCGGTGGACGAGGGTCGCGGCGACGGCCGAGTCGACGCCACCGGAAAGAGCGCAGATCACGCGGCCGCCACCCACCTGCGCGCGGATGCTTTCCGTCGCCTCGGCGACGAACGAGCCCGGCGTCCACGACGGCGTGCAGTGGCAGACGGTGAAGAGGAAGTTGCGCAGCACCTCGCGACCGCTCGGCGTGTGCACCACCTCGGGGTGGAACTGGATGCCGAAGATGCCCTTGCCGTCGGTGAAGGCCGCGACCGGCGAGTTGCCGCTGGTCGCGAGGCGGTGGAATCCCGGCGGCATCTCGCTGACGTGGTCGCCATGGCTCATCCACACCGGGAGGTCGCCACGCAGGCCCCTGAACAAGGTGTCAGGGAGGCCGTTCGTCTCGTCCACCGACAGGAGGGCCGGACCGTACTCGCGCGCGTGGCCAGGGTCGACCTTGCCGCCGAGGTGGTGCGCGATGAGCTGCATGCCGTAGCAGATGCCCAGCAGCGGCACTCCGGCCCGCAGCGCCGCCGGATCGACCTGCGGGGCGCCTGGGTCGTACACGCTGGACGGGCCGCCGCTGAGAATGAGTCCGGCAGGGTGGCGCTTCTCGAGCTCGGACCAGGGCGTCGTGCCGGGCACGAGCTCGCAGTACACGTTCGCTTCTCGGACGCGCCTGGCGATGAGCTGGCTGAACTGCGAGCCGAAGTCGAGCACGAGGATCGTCTGATCACGCGCGGTCCTGCTGGGGTCCCCGCGGCGCCGCCGCGGGGCGACCCTCGCCGCGGCGGTGCTGCTCAGGACTTTCCCATGCCCACGTGCTGGGCTTGCTGGAACACCTTGCCCTCGGAGGTGATCGATGGCGCGATCACCATCTCGACATGCTGGAACTCGGCGACGTCGTGCGCCCCGCAGACCCCGAGCGCCGAGCGCAGCGCACCCGCGAAGTTCTGCGAGCCGTCGTCGACGCGAGCCGGCCCGAGTAGGATCTCGCGCAGGGTCGCCTTGGTCCCCGTCTGGATCCGCGTGCCGCGCGGCAGGTTCGGGTCGGGCGTGGCCATGCCCCAGTTGAAGCCCTTCGAGGCGGACTCCTCAGCGCCGGCGAGCGGCGTTCCGATCATCACCGCGTCCGCGCCGGCGGCAAACGCCTTGCATATGTCCGCCCCGATGCGCATCCCGCCGTCCGTGATGACCGCGACGCGCATGCCGCCGCGCCGCATGTGCTCGTCGCGGGCCGCGGCCACATCCGCCGTCGCGGTCACCTGCGGCACGCCGACGCCGAGGACGCCGCGTGTCGTGCACGCCGCGCCGGGGCCGACGCCGACCAGGATCCCGGCGATTCCGGTCTCCATCAGCTCGAGGGCCGTCTCGTAGTGGACGCAGTTGCCGACCACGACCGGGATGTCGCACGCGCGGACGAGGTCCTCGAATGAAAGCTGGTGGTACGAGCGCGACGAGTGGCGCGCGGTGAGCACGGTGCCCTGAACGACGTAGACGTCCGCTCCCGCATTCTGCACCACGTCGGCGCGCTCCCCGGCCCGAGCGGGCACGGTGGACACGGCGCAGGGAACGCCCGCGGCCTTGATCGCCTTGATGCGCTCCGCGATCAGGTGGGGCTTGACCGGCTCGCGGTATGCCTCCTTCAGGACGGCGTTCACGGTCGACTTGTCAGCCTCCGCGATCTTTCGGATCACCGGCGCCGAGTCCTCGTAGCGCGTATGCACCCCGTCGAGGTTGAGCACCGCGATTCCGCCGAGCTGGCCCATCGCGATCGCGAAGTCGACGTCGACGACGCCGTCCATCGCCGAACCCCAGATCGGCAGGGCGAGGTTGAAACGGCCGCCCATGGAAAACGTGATGTCGACCTCGTCAGGGTTCAGCGTGACGCCGCCGGGGACGAGGGCGACCTCGTCGAATCCGTAAGCGCGTCGCGCGCGCCGCCCGATCCCAATCTCAAGGCCAGACTGCTCCCCGGAAATTTCTTCTCGGGTCTCCAGCCGGCTCTGATTCAGGGTGTGCTTACTCCTTGTGATGGGCGGGTTCGCCGAATTATACCCGGACACTGATAGTGTCCGGCGACGGTGCTCCGCCGCAGATTCGCGACATCGACGGCCGGAGCCAAGGAAAGGGTGGCGCGGCTAGGAACGCATTCCTGCTGGGGTCCCCGCGCCGTGGGTAGCGGGGGCAGCGACGCAGCGCCGGGCCCCTTGACGCAGGCTTCAGCGCCGCAGGCGCCCGGCCGTCTAGGTCGCGAAGATGCAAGGACTCATCCGTCGCCGGACACTACGCTGTGCAAGGTGTACCGGACCCTCGAGTATCTGAGCGGAATCTCCGACGAGGACGTGGAGCGCCTTCGAGCGGCCGGCATCCGCCACACGAATCAATTCCTGCACCGCGCTTCGCTCGAGATCGACCGCAAGCGCCTGTCCAAGAAGACGGGAATCTCGCCCGAGCGCCTCTACGAGTTTGCCAACCAGTGCACGATGCTCGAGGTCTCCGGCATGGACCGGTGGATCGCGCTCATGCGCCGTCTGGGCATCAACTCGATGAAGGACCTGCGCGCGCAAGACGCCGCACAGCTTCACTCCACGCTGGTCGAAGCGATCGGGCTCGCCGGCCCGCCTGGCGTGAGCGACGTCCAGTACTGGATCAGCCAGTCGACAGCGCTCGACATCGTCGAAGACCCGGAGCCCGTTCGCGCGATGCCCGTCATCAAGTAGGCGCTCAGGTCCACCCGGTCCGCTCGCGCAGCCACTTGAGTGCGGCCACGCCCTGCGCCGCTTGGAACGCGCGGACTGTTGGAAGCCCTGGCGGGGACGGCTCGAGGGCCCGCACAACAAAGTAGCCCGCGATGCTGCAGAGAACCGCGTCGATGGTGTGCTTCGGGATGCCGGCGACGTCGAAGCGGTTGAGAAACGTCTCGGGATCTGGGCCACCTTGCATCGCCACGCTCGGAGCCATTGCGACCCAGTCGACCCAAGCCGCCCCGATCCGGGCGTTAGGCCAGTCGACAACATAGACGCGATCGTCTGCGATGAGGATGTTGTCGGCCCTGGTGTCGAAATGGAGGAGCGTCTCTCCCGCCGCCACCTGCGGCGCTTCAGCTTCGAGCTCCGCCAATTGGGCCAAATGTTCAACGCACCATGGGTCGAGCCGGCGTTCGTTGCGCAGCAGGGCGACATGCCATCCGTTGATGTTGCGTCTCAATGCCCCGACGGCCGTCTCCTGCAACGCGATCGGTGAAGGCGTGAGGTCGGCAGCCATCTTCTTCAGCGCCGCAATGACCAGGGAAAGGTCCTCCTCTTGCCAGGGCTCGTGCGGATGGCGACCGGCGACGTCTTCAAAGCAGAGTCCCACCCAGCCCGCCTCGTCGTAGGTCCACAGCAGGCGCGGCACCGGTGCCGTCCTCGGAAGCGCGGGAACGACCCGCGCTTCGCGGCGAAAGATGCCTGGCGTGTCCGGATTGGCTTTCTCGCTGACCGCCTTGAGGAATACTCGTTTGCCGTCCTGAAGGCGCAAGCGCGCGGCTAGCCCTGGCGAGAAACCCTTCGGCTGCGTGATCGCCTCGACAACCTTGGAACCAAGCCTCTCTTCGAGTGCCGAGCGGGTCTCAGCCGGCAGATCCTTCCAGTGGACGCGCACGCCTTCGGCCGGAACCGGGCTAGAGAAAGACGCCCCTCCGCAGCTTCAGGTTGTCGTAGATCCCCCGCTGGATGGTGTCCCGCACCTCGTCCGCGAGCGCCATCACCAGGTGCTGGTCGTCCGCGGCTTTGACCGGCTCTTCCTCCACGTGCACCGGCGGGTGGAACTGGATCCGCCACTTGCTCGGCAGCGGGATCATGCCGAGGGGCCCGAGCCATGGCCAGAAAGGCGTGACCGGGAAGTAGGGCAGTCCCAGCAGCCGCGCCACGGGCGCCAGGTCGCCGATCATCGGATAGATCTCCTCTGAGCCCACGACGGAGATCGGGATGATCGGCGCGCGCGCCCGGATCGCGGTCGCGACGAAGCCGCCACGGCCGAACCGGCGCAGGCGGTAGCGGTCCTTGAAGCTCTTACCTGTGCCGCGCGTGCCTTCCGGAAACACCAGAACGAGCTCATCCCGCTCCAGGAGCCGCCGGGTGTCGTCGGGGTGCCCGACGGCTTGACCCGTGCGCCGAAGGAACCAGCTCATCACCGGCATCCCCATGAACTGGCTCGCCACCAGCGCGCGCACGTGGCGCGGATGCGAGTGCTCGGTGAACACCGCCGTCTTGATCATCGTCCCGTCCCACGGCAGCACCCCGGCGTGGTTGGACACGAGGAGGGCGCGCCCCGTCGACGGAACGTGCTCGACGCCCGTCGTCTCGACCCGCCAGTAGTCGCGATAGATCGCCTTGAACACGATGAGCAGCGACTCCGTCCACTGGGGGTCGAAGCCGAACTCGTCGACCTCGTAGTTGGGCCCGCGCAGCGCCAGCTCGCGCTGCTGGTACAGGAACTGGACCACCTCCATGATCCGGTTCAGGTCGATGACGTCGCGGCCGGTCAGCTGCTTCAGGCGCGTCGAGAGCTCGACGGCGGCCTGCATCGCGAAGGCCGGCGCTTGGCGCTGCAGCCGCCGGATCGGTTGCGGCAGCTGGAAACCCTGGGGCGGCTGCACGATCTCCGCCTTCTTGCTGCGGCGCCTCCTCTGCTCGCGCGTCGAGTTGTCCAGCTTCGGGGCGATCAATTCCGGCCCGCCAGAAGGCCGCGCTCACGCCGCCTGCGCTGCTGCAGATAGACCTGCAGCTCGTACTCCTGCGGCGGCGACGGCGCTTCGATCTGCTCCATCTGCTTGCCGCGGGCGAGTGCATCCATGGTCGCGCGCGAGCTGTAAGCCGGCTTCCAACCGAACTCCGCCTCGAGGCGCGTGCGGTCCATCACCGAACCGAACGCGATCAGGTCCGCGAGGTGGCTCGGGATGGCGACGCCCGCCGCCATCTTCATCGCGAGCCGGCCGAACCAGCGTGCGTATGGCGGCAGGACTGGGAGCGGGCGCCCGCCCATGATCGCGATCGCCTGGCTCAGCAGCACGACCCCGTCACCGGCGACGTTGAAAACGCCGGGATGGTGCCCCATGACCGCCCGAACGATGGCCTCCGAGGCGTCCTCCTCGTGCAGGAGCTGGAGCCGCGGATCGAATCCGGTGAACGTCGGCACGATCGGGAGCGAGAGGTATTTCGCGAGGCTCGTGTCTTCGCTCACGCGGTAGCCGAGTCGCAGCGCGGTCACGTCGCATGCCTCGCTGCGCAGGGCGAACTCGCTGAGCATCTGCTCCATCTCGCCAAGGTCGCGCGTCATGGATGACCCGAGTCTCTCCCAGTTGACCATGTCTTCGGAGAAGAACGAGGGGTCGTGCGGGCCGGCGCCATAGATCGCCTGGCTCGACTTGACGACAAGGCGGCGGACCGGGCTGGAAGGCCCTGCGCATCCGACGAGCAGGTTCATCGTCCCGATGACGTCGGTCTCGTGGATCGATCGCTCGTCGTGCGGCGAGTCGACCATGACGGCGAGGTGCACGACCGTGTCGATGCGCAGCCGGCTGACGAGCTTGCCGATCACCGAAAGCCGCGTGTCGGCGTGGACGAAATCCATCTCCTCGAGCGCACTGACAGGGTCCGACACGTCGCAACCGAACAAGAAGGGCACCTGGGGCGCGAGACGGCGTGCGACCTCCGCACCCAGCGGGTTGGAAACGCCCGTGATCAGGACACGCTTTGGCTGATGGGGAGTCATCCGACTCCCAATCTAGTGCAAGTGGAGCTGAAGCCCGGATTCATTCCGGGCGTCCCCCACGCGTGACCCTTACGACTGCGGGCACGCTTTATGTCAAAGGGGGGTTCCGTGGGGGGATCCTGATCCCCCCACGCCTAATCCAGTGGAGCTGAAGCCCGGATTCATTCCGGGCGTCCCCCACGCGTGACCCTTACGACTGCGGACGCGCCTCTATGTCAAAGGGGGGCACCGCGGAGGGATCCTGATCCCCCCGCGCTTTTATGGATATATACCTCGGACGGTTGTCGCGTTGGCGACGCGCTGCACCGCGAGCGCGTAGGCGGCGAGGCGCATGTCGATGCGCTTGTTGACCGAGGTGTGGAGGATCTCGTAGAACGCCCGGGTGATCACATGGTGCAGCTTCGTGTTGATCTCCTCTTCCTCCCAGAAGAAGGCCTGCAGGTCTTGCACCCACTCGAAATAGGACACGATCACGCCGCCGGCGTTGGCGATGATGTCGGGCACGACGAAGATCCCGCGCTCGTGCAGGATCGGGTCCGCCTCCGGCGCCACCGCGGCGTTGGCCCCCTCGGTGATTAGGCGGGCGCGAATGCGGGCCGCATTCTGCTCGGTGATCTGGTCCTGCACCGCGGCGGGCACGAGCACGGTGACCGGCAGCTCGAGCAGCTCCGCATTCGTGATCGTGTCGGCCTTCTTGAAACCGCTCACGCCCCCCCGCACCTGGCGATGCTCCAGCAGCGCGGCGAGGTCCAATCCCTTGGGGTTGTAGACGCCGCCCTTGGAGTCGCTGACCGCGACGATGCTGAGGCCTGCCTCCGAGAGCAGGCGGGTCGCGGATTGACCGACCTGGCCGAAGCCCTGCACCGCGACGGTGGGCGTCTCCTCGTCCACGTGCAGGTACTTCAGCGCTTCGAGCGTGAGATACGTGGCGCCGCGGCCCGGCGCCTCGATCCGGCCTTCGGATCCCCCGACGTCAACCGGCTTTCCCGTGACCGACGCTGTCACCGAGTGGCCCGAATGCATCGAGACCGTGTCCATGATCCACGCCATGATCTGGGGGCTGGTCCCCATGTCCGGCGCCGGGATGTCCTTCTCGGGGCCGATGAGGATCGAGATCTCGGTCGCGTAGCGGCGCGTCAGGTGCTCGAGCTCGTTGAGCGAGAGCTTGTTCGGATCGCACGCGACCGCGCCCTTGGAACCGCCGTAGGGGATGCCGACCGCCGCGCACTTCCACGTCATCAACATGGCGAGAGCCTTGACGAGGTCGAGGTCGACGTCCGGGTGGTAGCGGATGCCGCCTTTGGCCGGACCGCGGCTGATGTTGTGCTGGACGCGCCAGCCCGTGAAGACGTGCACCGAGCTGTCGTCCATCCGCACGGGGAAGTGGACGGTCAGCTCCCGCTTGACCTCGCGAAGGCCTCGGCGAGCATCATCGGAAAGGCCGATCACGTCGGCGGCGGCGTCAAAGCGTCGCTGAGCGGTCTGGAAGGCGGAGACGCGTGTTTCGACCGCCATGTGGCGAGAACCGATACTACTCCGCGCGTTCCATGTCGCGGCAACATCTCGGGAGCATCGCCCTCGTCGCGGTCATCGCCATGGCGACCGGGTTCGTCCTGGCCGGCCAGATCAAGGCTCAGCTGCTGACCTCGTCGAACCAGGTCGCCCGCTACCAGGCGCTGGTGCGGAGCGTCCAGGACCTCGAGGCGACCAACGCCGGCGACCGCAGGCAGATCGCGAGCCTGCGTGCCCAGATCGACGCACTCGAATCCGAGGCCGCCGCCCGGTCAGCCGCCACGCAGGCGCTGCAGAACCAGGTCACCGACCTGCGCGCTCACGCGGGCCTGATCGCGATGCACGGACCAGGCGTCCAGGTGGAGCTGAGAAACGGGGTGCCCGGGCCTGACGCGGGCAGCCAGGCCGGCTACCTCGTGAACTTCCAGGACGTCCAGGACCTGGTCAACCTCCTGTTCGCACAGGGCGCGGAGGGGATTGCCGTCAGCGGCCGGCGAATCACGCCGCTGACCGCCTTCTCCGGGTCCGCGGGCCAGGTGATCATCGACCAGGGCCCGCCGCTTTCCTCCCCGATCACCCTTCTCGCGGTCGGCGACCGCAACCGCATGCAGGCCACGCTGGAGGATCCGTCGGCGCTCCCCGACATCCGCGCCAGGCAGGTGCAGTTCCAATTGCACCTGACCTACCAGGGCAGCGCCGATTTGAGCCTTCCCGCCTACGACTCCAGCTTGGAGATACCGCATGTCAGCCCTCTCTAAGAGGCCGTCCAGGGGCGGCTCGACGGGCCGTTCCAGGTCCCGCGCGCGCGGCGCCAGCGTATGGCTGATCGCCTTCCTCGTCGCGCTCGTCGCCACGATCCAGATCCGCAGCCAGGCAGAGGTCGAGCGCAGCCTTGTCGGGGTGGACACCGCGTCGCTGGCCTTCCTGATCGACGACCTGCATCGCGCCAACGACGCACTCGACGCGGAGAAGAGCGACCTCGCGCAGCGCCAGGCCACCCTCCAGTCGGGATCGAGCGGGGCCGCGGATCAGGTGCTCACAGAAGAGGCCAACCGGCTTCGCGCCCTCGAGGGCCTAGTCCCTGTGCACGGGCCGGGGATCGTCATCGTCATCGACGCGACCGGGCTGACAGCGCTCGACCTTCAGGACGCGCTGAACAACCTCGCCGCCGGCGGCGCGGAAGCGATCGACGTGAACAACCGGCGCGTCATCACCGGCATCCCAGTCGAGCAGACACGCAACGGCGTGTCGATCGATGGAGTGGTGGTCACGCCGCCGTGGACCATATCCGTGATCGGCGACGCGAACCGGCTCGCGGAGGTTGCCGGCCTGATGTCGCAGCAGCTACACGCGGACAGGCGCGTCCGTGAGGCGACCTACCGCGTCGAAGCAGACGTGGTGATCACGTCAGTCGTCAGCCAGAGGCCTTTCGTTTACGCCCTGCAGTCCTAGCGCTGTCCCTTTTTACAGGCGCGCCATTCTTCTTCAACTGCGCGGCAATCCTGTCCAGGCGCTCGTTGATGCGGTCGATGTCGTGGCGCGTGGGGATGCGCAGCCTGCGGAGCGCGCGCTCGATCGCATCGTCCGCCATGGTCTCGAGCCCTTCGCGGCGGCGCTCGACCTCGTTGCGCAGGTCGGCGGGAACGTTGAGCGTCTTTCTCACGTAATCGAGCAGCGCCTGGCCACGATCATGCAGCATCTCGCCGCCCGCGTCCACAAGGCGGGCGGGACCACGCTTCTCTGCTGAAAGCACGATCTGCGACAGGGTGACCTGCGTGAGGTCGCGACCGTTGTCCCGGTCGACCACCTCGATCTCATGGCCGTCGCGCACGAGCTCCGCGATTCCCTCGAGCGTGATGTAGCGGCTCGTGTGAGTGTCATACAGCTTGCGGTTTGCGTACTTCTTGATAAGGTGTCTCTCGGGGGCTGTAGTCACGCGCGCGGCCCATTCTAGAGCGGTGCGTCAACCGCTCCGCGAAGGCATGTTGATGGAGGTCATGAATGGGAAAGAGAAAGCGCACAACCAGAAGGTCCGGTCTTGTCGGGCGAGCGGTGAGCGCGGGGCGAAGGGCCCTGCGCGAAGCGGAAAGCCGCGTCCCGCCTGATCTGCGCCGCCAGCTCGAGCGAAGCCTGAAGGACGCCGACAAGACGGCGCGCGCCGCGATCAAGCAATTGCAGACCCAGGTCAAGCGCGCCAGCACGCGCGCGGACGTGAACAGCGTGCTCAAGCGCATCGACGGCCTGACCAAGCAGGCGCGACAGATCGCGCGGGGCAGCGCGGCGAGGGCGACCTCGACCAAGCGTCGGGCCGCGACCACCACGCGGCGCGCGGCGCGCGGCGCCAAGAAGGCGGCCGGGACCGCCAAGCGCAAAGCGATTAGCCGCGCATCGTCGACCACGCGACGCACCACCACGCGACGCGCGCCTGCGAGTCGCGCTGCGGCGAGCACCCCCTCCAGCGCCGGCGCCACGCGCACGGCGGCGCCGCGGCGCCGGGCCGCCACCCGGCGCGCACCGGCCGAGCCGGCCATGCCGGCGATGCCCGAGACGTACAGCCCGATGGGCTCCGAGATGGGCGACGTGGGCGAGACGGGCGAGAACACCGAGAGCTAGAACCCGAAGACCTTTACTCCGCCCAGGAGCACCGCTCTTGGGCGGAGCTGTTCCCAGTCCACCGCGCCGCCGTCGAGGGGATCTCCGCGATACACCTGGAGGTCCGCCAGCATTCCGGGCTCGAGCGTCCCCTTGACGTCCTCCTCGAAGCTCGCGTAGGCGCCTCCCGACGTGTAGGCGCGCAGCGCCGCGAGGGTGCTGATCCCGTTGATGGGGTCGTCCACCGCCGCGCGGATGCCTGGCCAAGGGTTGGGGTCCGGCGAGACCGGAAGGTCGGAGCTGAAAGCGACAGGCACGCCCGCGCGCATGAGGCCGCGGTGCGGCGCGAGGTCCGCGCGGTCGCGGACCGGGAAGAAGATGGTCGAGGCCACGCGGCTGAACCGCGCCGCCATGGGCTGCATCACCGCGACCATGGCGAGCTTCGCCAGGCGTGCCTGGAGGTCGGGTGGGCAGATGGTGCAATGCTCGACGCGATGCCTGAGGTGCTTGGCCTTGGCGTACTCGACGGCGTCGCACATCGCCTCGATGGCGGCGTCGCCGATGGCGTGCGCCGCGACCTGGAGCCCTGCGGCGCTCGCGCGCGCCACCAGCTCCCGCAGCTCCTCAGGTGTGGTTCGCCACACGCCGCCGCCGGATCTCGTCGCGACACGCTCCGCCCCGCCGTCGACGAAGACCTTGATCGGCCCGGCCCGCAACGTGGCGCCGCCGAACCCGTGACGCACGCCAAGCGATGACGCCGCCTCGAGCAGCTCCCACGACAGGAACTCGTTGACGCGCATTCTGAGATCGCCCTGCTCGGCGAGCCGCTGGTAGGCGAACAGGTCGTCGGCGAATCCGCGGTTCACCGCTGCCCCGACCGACGTGATGCCTCGGGAGACGAGGAGCTGCTGCGCCAGCAGGATGCCGTCGATCCGCCGCTCGAGAGTGGGTGGCGGCTGCACGTCGGCCACCAGCCGCATGGCCGCCTCGAGCAGGAGGCCGTTCGGAGACATGTTCAGGTCTCGCCCGATCCGGCCTCCGTGCGGGTTCGGGGTTTCCGTGGTGATGTTCGCCGCCGCCAGCGCCGCCGAGTTCGCCACGCGGGCGTGGCCGCCCCGCTCGTCGATGTAGCACGGCCGGTCGCCGGTCACCCTGTCGAGCTCGGTGCGATGGGGCTGGCGCCGTTCGGTCAGCTCGTCGGTCCGGTAGCCCATCCCCTGCTGCCATTCGCCCGGCTTCAGCGTCCTGGCGTGCTCGCGAAGCCGGTCGAGGATGTCGTCGACGCCGCGGGCCCCGCTCAGGTCGGCGGCGAAGCGCGTGAGGCCGTAATAGACGACGTGCGCGTGCGCGTCGTTGAAGCCGGGCAGGACCGCGGATCCCTTCAGGTCGACCACCCGGGTGCGCGGACCGCGCAGGGCCATCACGTCGCGGCCACCGCACGCGATCACCTTGGCGCCGGCGATCGCCAGGTGGCTGAGCGGGTTGAGACCTATGGCGCCCAGCGTGCGGATTCGCCCGCGCGCCAGGATCAGATCAGCAAGCACCGGGCGATAGATTAAGCGTGTGCCTGCGATCGACCTGCGCTCCGACACCGTCACCATGCCAACCCCTGAGATGCGCCAGGCCATGGCCACGGCGCCCCTTGGCGACGACGTCTTCGGCGACGACCCCACCGTCAACCGCCTGGAGGAGGTTGCCGCGGAGCGGATGGGCAAGGAGGCCGCCATGTTCGTCCCCAGCGGGACGATGGGCAACCTGATCGGGATCGCGGTCAACGCGCGGCTCGGCGAAGAGCTGATCGCGGACGCCGATTCGCACGTCTTCTACTACGAGACGGCCGGAGCAGCCGCGATCTGCGGCGTCCAGATCCGGCCGGTGACAACCGAGGCGGGCGTCATGTCGCCGCGTCAGGTGGCCGAGGCCGTCCGGCCGCGCGACGATCCGCACCAACCGTTCACGGGCGCGATCACGTTCGAGGACACCCACAACCGCCATGGCGGGATTGCGTGGCCGCTCGAGGCGCTGCGCGAAGCAAGCGATGCGGCGCGTGCGCACGGCCTGCGCGTCCACCTCGACGGCGCGCGCATCTTCAACGCCGCGATCGCCAGCGGGGTCGAAGCGGCGGACATCGCCGGGTGCGCCGACACGGTCACGTTCTGCCTGTCGAAGGGTCTCGCCTGCCCGGTCGGAAGCGTGTTCTGCGGATCTCGTGAGTCGGTTGCGGAGGCGCGCCGCTGGCGCAAGCGGCTCGGCGGCGGGATGCGCCAGGTGGGGATCCTGGCTGCCGCCGGGCTCGTCGCGCTGGACGGCATGGTCGACCGCCTGGCCGAGGACCACGCGAACGCGCGCACCCTCGCCGAGGGCCTGGCCGAGATGCCCGGCGTCCGATGTGACCTCGGCCGCGTCCAGACAAACCTCGTCTACTTCGATGTCGAGCAGATGCCGGCGCCCGAGTTCGCCGAGGCGTGCAGGACGCGCGGGTTGCTCAGCGAAGCGATCGGCCCGCGCACGATGCGCTTCGTCACCCACCACGGGGTCGGCGCGGAGGATGTCCAGTCGGCGCTGGAGATCTGCGACGAGGTGCTGAAGGTCAGCTGAGCAGCGAAGCCAGGAGGGCCCGGTCGATGTTGCCGCCGCTCACGATCGCCACCGTGGGCGGCCCGGGCGCCAATTGCTCGAGGGCGGCGTAGGCGAGCGCACCCGCGCCCTCGGCGACGACCTTGGCCGCGGACGCGATCTCCGGAATCGCCGCTTTCAGCCGCGGCTCCGGAACGACGAGCCACGTGTCGACGCAATCCTTCAATTGCGCGAACATGCGCCCGTCAAACGGCGCGGTGGTGCCGTCCGCGATCGTTTCGGGCTTGATCGAAACAGGGCCGCCTTCGGCGAACGCCCGCTTCCACAACGAGTAGCCGTCGGACTGGACGCCGATCACCTCGACGTCCGGCCGGCTCGCCTTCAGGGCTGAAGCCACGCCACTCACGAGCCCGCCTCCGCCGACCGGCACTACGACCCGGGCCAGGTCCGGCACGTCTTCCAACAGCTCGAGGCCAAGCCCCCCGTGCCCGGCCATGACCTCCGGCTCGGCGAAAGGGTGCAGGAACGACTCAGGCTCGCTGGTCCATCCCTCGCCCGCCATCCATTCGAGGAGCTCGGCGCGCGGCATCGGAATGATCGTCCCTCTCCAGCGCTTGACGCCCTCGACCTTCGGAGGTGCCGCAGTGTCGTACATCACCACCCGGCAGGGGACGCCGAGCTCGTGCGCGACATAGGCGCAGGCCTGCGCCGCGTTCCCAGCGCTGACGGTGATGAGCCCCCGGGCCAGGCGCTCGGCGGGCAGCGCCAGCGCCGCCGCGAAGAAGCCGCGCACCTTGAAGCTGCCGGTCGGCTGCAGGCATTCGAGCTTGAGGAGCGCGCCTTCGACGGGCACCATCGGCGAGCGCAGCACGTGAGGGCGCGCGCGCTCCGCGCCCGCGCGTATGCGATCGATCGGGATCACGCCGATAATCCTATTCATGCCCATCTACGAGTACCGCTGCGAGGAGTGCGGCAAGCGCTCGTCGGCGCTCCTTGGAAGCTTCTCCTCACCCGACCCCGCTTGTCCGCACTGCGGCAAGCGCGCCTTGCGCCGCCTCGTTTCCACCTTCGCCACGGTGAGCTCGGGCGACTCCGGAGGGGGAGACGGGGATGGTGACTTCGGCGGCGAGGGCGGCGACGACTTCGGCGGGGGCGACGACTTCGGCGGGGGCGACAACTTCGGCGGCGGCGACGACTTCGGCGGGGACGACTACTAGCCCAGGCCGAGCACCTCGTTCGCCGCTTTGATCAACGCCCCCCGGTTCGATTCGTCGTGGGCGAAGATCCGGAACAACGCCATGCGGACCGGCAGGCGCCGGAAGAGGTCGAGCACCCGGCTCTGCTGGTAGCGGTCCTCGAGCGGCTCATAGAAAAGGATGTCCGCCGTTTCGTTGATCGGGTTGAAGGCGCGCGACTCCTGCGCCGCCACGTCGACCTCGAAGGCGATGTCGCGCAGCTTGGGCGGGAGATGCTCACGCAGCCTGTGCGCGAACTCGTCTCGGGTCATGAGCAGCGCGTCGCGCGGTACGTCCCGCGCCTCCGCGTGGCCCTGGTAGATGAGCTTCCACTTGAGCTTGCGCGCCACCACCGCGGCCCATGCATCGCCGAGCTCGCGCTGATGCGGGTCCCCGCCGCGCGACCAGCGATCGACGTCTGAGAGCAGCGACCACTCGGTGAGCCCGAGGTAGCGCTCGAGCCTCTCCAGCGGGTTGCCGCCAAGCACGAGGTCGAGCGTCGGACGAAAGACCTCGCGCAATTGCAGGTCGATCCGGCGCACGGTGCGGTGGAAGTACACCTGCGAATAGAGGTAGAGACGAGAGTTTAGGAACATGTACAGCGCCTCGGCCGCGTGGGCGTGGAGCGTGAGCCCGCGCTCGGAGATGAACGAGTAGTGGATGATCCGCTGCACGTCGACCGGGCCGGCCGACACGCCACATATATAGGAATCGCGAGGGACGTAGTCCATGTTGTCCGCCGAGAACGCGCCGGTCAGTGCGGGCCTCAGCGCGGCGAGCCAGCCCGGCGGCTCGAAGCCCTCCAGCTCGGTCGCGGAGATGAGGTAGGCGACCCAGCGCGGGTCGATCCGTTCGCCGGAGTCGAAGTCGGCCGAGGGCGAGGCGCCGAGATCGCCGACCAGGCCGGCCAGCGGCCCGGTGATCAGGGCGCGGCCGATCACCTCGTGGTCGATCTTCCAGGTGTCGAGGTAGTTCTCGTCGAAGAAATGGCCGAACGGGCCGTGGCCGACGTCGTGCAGCAGGCCGGCCATGCGCATCGTCTCCTCGACGAGCTGCGGTGACGGCACTTCTGGGAAGACGACCTTCAGCGACGGGTAGAGGTGACGCGTCCACTCCCCCGCCAGGTGCATCGCGCCCAGCGCGTGCTGGAAACGCGAGTGCTCGGCCGTGGCGAAGACCCACCACGCGCTCTGCAGCTGGTGGATCCGGCGCAGGCGCTGCAGCCACGCGTGGTCGACCAGGTCCTGCTCCGACGTGCCGCCTCGGACGCCGCCGGGCCCGCCACGTGTGATGCGAAGGTATCGGTAGATGGGGTCGCTCGACAGGTTTACGCGTGAGTACTCGGAACGGACGCCGTCCATCCAGCGATTATCACGATGAGCTCCCTGCTGGCGGAGGGCATCGAGCTTTTCAACCAGGGCCGGTACTGGGACGCGCACGAGGTGTGGGAGCGGGACTGGACGCCCGACCGCAAGGGTCCTGACTCGGGCTTCTACAAGGGCCTGATCCAGGTCGCCGCCGGCTGCCTCCATTACACGCGGCGCAACCGGCGGGGCGCTCTCCACAAATGGCGCAGCGGGGCCGACTACCTCAGGCCCTACCTCCCACTGCATCGTGGCGTGCGCCTGGCTCCCCTGGTCGCGGCGGTCGACGGCTACCTGGAGGCGATGGCCTCCAGCGCGTGGCCCGAGCTCGTCATGCCCGTGATCGATCAGGAATAGGGCGGAAAGCGGCGGCCGGCGGCAGCCTCGATCAGCCCCCCGTGCCCAAGCCGGCGGAGGTCCCCGGAATCAGCTCGGCCGTAGGCGAACACGAAGGGAAGAAGCAGGTCCAGCGAGCTGTTCCGGCCGAACCCGGCACACGAAGCGACCCCGACGACCGCGGCATGCCTGAGCCTCCCCAGCCAGAGCATGCTGCCCGGGTGCATCGGGGCGCCCAACTGCAAGAGCTCGCCGCCCGTGTGCGAGAGCTCTGCGTACGCCGGGTCGAGCGGATCGATGGCGGAGGCGCCGGCAAACAGGATGAGCTCCGCGCCGAGGTCCATCGCCTCGCGATACGCGCCTTCCACCGCCTCGGCGGTGCGCGCCACCTCTCGCACCGCCAGGACGTCGGCTCCGTACCACCCGAGCTTGGCGGTGACCGCGTCGCTGAACAGCTCACGCGCCTTGGGCTTGAGGCGCTCGGTAGCGACGACGAACGTCTTGAGCGGGCGGAAGGCCAGCAGCTCGATGACCGGCCCCCTGTCGCGGCAGATCCGCTCGGCCTCTTCGATCAGCCGGCCGGGCACGGCCACGGGCGTCACCTTGCAGCCGGCCACCTCCTCGCCCGCGCCCACCGCCTGGCCGTCTATCAGCGTGAAGACCGAGACCTGGCCGAGCGCGTTGATGGCGTCGACCAGGTCACCGCGCACGCGGACCAGGCCGCGGTGCCTCGCCACCAGGCGCGCCTGGCTCTGGACCGGGGCCTTCGCCTCGAGTCCGGCGGACGCAAGCGCGGCGGCGAGACGGCGCGCGGCTGCGTCCTCATGGAGGTCGCCTGGCTCGAGCTCGACGACATGGACTTCCCGCGCCTGGCGCACTCGGACCAGGTGCTGGTCGTCGAGGATCGTCCCCTTCCTCAGGTCCGGCCCCAGGTCGTGGACGAGCACGCGTCCTTTTATGTCGCGGGCCGAAACGGAAGCGCCGTCGAGACGAAGGGCACGCATTTGGAGAGAGGATAGAAGCGCTGTGGCCTTGCCTCCGGTCCGCCTCTACAACACGCTGTCGCGGACCAAAGAAACCCTCGAGCCGATTCGCCCTGGGGTCGTGCGCATGTATTCGTGCGGGCCTACCGTGTACCGCTTCGTGCACGTGGGCAACCTGCGCACGTTCATGCTGCCGGACCTGTTGCGGCGAAGCCTCGAGTACCTCGGCTACCAGACCCACCAGGTGATGAACATCACCGACGTCGGGCACCTGACCGACGACACGTTCGACCGCGGCGAAGACAAGATGCTCGTGTCCGCGCGGCTCGAGAACAAATCGCCCGCGGAGATCGCCGCCTATTACACCAACGCGTTCATGGAGGACGCCGCGCTGCTCAACATCCGCCGCGCGGAGACATATCCGCGTGCCACCGACTACATCCAGCAGATGCTCGACCTGATCACAAAGCTGATCGACAAGGGCCACGCATATTTAGTGAACGGGACGGTTTACTACGACATCTCTAGCTTTCCCACCTACGGAAAGCTGTCGCGCAACACGCCCGAAGCACTCATCGCGGGTCATCGAGGCGAGCCTGACCCGCAAAAGCGCCATCCCGGCGACTTCACGCTGTGGAAGGCGGCCGGCGAGCATCGGATGCAGGTGTGGCCGAGCCCGTGGGGCGCCGGTTATCCGGGATGGCACATCGAGTGCTCCGCGATGTCGATGTCCCTCCTGGGCGATCGCTTCGACATCCACACGGGCGGAGCGGACAACGTGTTCCCGCATCACGAAGCGGAGATCGCGCAATCCGAGGGCGTGAGCGGGCATCGCGTCGTCGGAATCTGGATGCACGGTGGGCTGCTGACGCTGTCGGGCACCCGGATGTCGAAGTCGGCCGGCAACTTCTTCCGCATCACAGAGCTGCGAGACCAGGGATTCGACCCGCTCGCGTTTCGCTACCTGGCTCTGCAGGCGAGGTACCGGACGTCAATCAACTTCAGCACCTCCGGGCTCGCGGGCGCCGACCGCGCCCTGCACCAGCTGCGCGAGAGGGTGGCCGAGTGGGGCGGTGACGGCGAGACGCCGGACGGTGAGAGCTGGGAGTCGCGGTTTCGGGCGGCTATCGCCGACGACCTCGACCTTCCGGCCGCGATGGCCCTCGTGGCCGAGCTGGTGAGATCCGACGTGGCGCCGCGGACCAAAGCCACGCTGCTGAGGTCGTGGGACCGCGTGCTGGGCCTAGACCTCGATCGGTCAAGCGACGATGAGCTGCCGGAGGGAGCCGCTGAGCTGCTGGCGGCGCGTGAGGAGGCTCGTTCCGCGAAGGACTTCGCCAGGTCGGACGCTCTGCGCGAAAAGCTGGCCGCGCTGGGAGTGGCGGTGATCGACACCGCGGAGGGGCAGCGCATAAAAAGGTGAGGGGGATCGGAACGCTTCCGCCTTCTAAATAGAAGGAGCCGAACCTTGCGGCCCGGCCCCACGAGAGGAAGGGGTCAAAACGAAAATGCGGGTTACGGGTGCGGCGTCGCCCCCGGCCCGTGGCCGCCGGTCGTCGTGATCACGTTCGAATCGACCACGGGCGGCTCGGTGGTCTTGGTGGTGGTTGGTTTATCGGTGCTCTTGTCCTTGCTGTGGCCGTTGGCGTTGCCATTGCCGTTGCCGTTGCCCTGGCTGTGACCGTTGGCGTTTCCATTTGCGTCGCCGTGGTGGCGCGCCGCGCTGGAGACCGTCAGGCCGTGCTGGTTCGCGAATGGGCTGACGCAGTCGCCGATGCCGTGCTGCGAGCTGTTCAGCTCCGCCTTGCAGTCGGACACCCGCTGCTGCACCTGCTGGCCCCAGACTGCAGGGTTCAGGCTGCCCGTGGCGGCGACTCCCGCGACCGATACCGCGGCCGCCGCGACCACTACGGTGGTCAGGAGCTTCACGGTGAGGGCCGCTCCCGCGCTGCCCACGAGGGCCCTCATCGTCATCCGCGAGAAACCGGTCCGCCGGGCGGGGATGGGCGTGCCCGCGAGCGGGTCGAGGACCCGGTGCAGCTCCTGCTCCAACTCGCGCTCGATGTCGTCGCTCATCTGTGAGAAGCCATAACGCGGCGCATGGGGCGACCAACCATTTTTGCCCTCAGCGCCCGAGCACGGCCTGGAGCTGCTTCCGGGCCGCGGCCAGGCGGGATGCGATCGTCTGTTCGGGCACGCCCAGCGCGGCAGCGATCTCGCGGTTGGTGTATCCGTGGAAATGTCTAAGCACCAGGGCGGCGGCCTGCTTGGTGGGCAGCTTCTTCATCGCGCGGACCAGGTCTGAGCGCTCGGCGAGCGCGGCTGGGTCGGCGGGAGGGACAGGCCGGCCGAGGCGGCGGATGAGCTCACCGGCGTGCCGCAGGCGCTGGTAGCGGAGGTCTGAGATCGCGACGTTGATCGCGATCCGGTGCAGCCAGGCTTCGGCGGGAGCGTCCGGCTTCCAGCTCTTCCAGCTTCGGTAGGCGCGCTCGAACGTCTCCTGGGCGCAGTCCTCCGCGGTAGCCCGGTCCCGGACGAGCGTGATCAGGGTGCCCAGGATCCGGCGATACGTGTTCCGGTAGAGGCGCTCGAAGTCGGCCTCGGACCCGGGCTCGTACCGCTCCGGCGCCGCCCGTGGTTCTTTCGTCTCCTTCCCCGCGTCGTCTATTGACTGCAAACGAATGTTCGTTTAACCTCCCCGAACATATGTCCGATTTATCGGAAGTGCGCCCTGCGCGCGCTCCGGCGCCGCGATTCGACCCCGCGGACTACCAAGGTGAGATAACGCTGGACCACAGGATTCCGGCAACCGCCGCCGACTTTGCCCCGCTGCCATCTGACCTCCGTCCCGAGCTCGTCGCTGCACTCGCCCGGCGCGGAGTGGAGCGACTCTACTCCCACCAGGCCGAGGCCTACGACGCGGTGCGGCGCGGCCGGCACCTCGTGGTCGTGACCCCCACCGCGAGCGGAAAAACCCTCTGTTACAACCTCCCAGTCCTCCAGCGCCTGCTCGAAGACCCCCAAAGAAGAGCCCTCTACATATACCCGACCAAGGCCCTCGCGCAGGACCAGCTCGCGGAGCTAGGAGCGCTGAAATCTGGTCTCCCTATCGAGGTGCGTGTCGACACATACGACGGCGACACCCCGCCCGGGCGGCGCACCGCCATCCGCGAAGGCGGGCATGTCGTGATGACCAACCCGGACATGCTGCACACGGGCCTTCTGCCTCACCACACGAGGTGGCGCCGCCTCTTTTCAAGCCTCGAGTTCGTCGTCATCGACGAGCTGCACACGTACCGCGGACTGTTCGGCAGCCAGGTGGCCAACGTCATCCGGCGCCTCAAGAGGATCTGCGCCTTCTACGGTTCCCATCCGACTTTCATCTGCGCGTCGGCGACGATCCGCAATCCGCGAGAGCTCGCGCAGCGTCTCCTCGAGGAGGACGACATCGCGCTCGTCGACCGCAGCGGCGCGCCGCGCGGCGAGCGGCGCCTGATCTTCTACAACCCCCCGCTCGTCAACCGTGAGCTGGGCGTGCGCCGCAGCTCGATGCTCGAAGCACGGCGCATCGCCGCGCCCTGGATCCGGGCGGGGGTGCAGACGATCGTGTTCTGCCGCAGCCGCCTCCAGGTCGAGGTGATGCTGAGCTATCTGCGCCAGGACCTCGACCCGCGGCTCGACTCGTCGCGTCGCGTGCGGGGCTACCGCGCGGGTTACCTGCCCCTGCATCGTCGCGAGATCGAGGCCGGGCTGCGCGGCGGAGAGATCACGGCCGTGGTGAGCACCAACGCGCTCGAGCTCGGCATCGACATCGGCACGCTGCAGTGCGCGGTGCTGGTCGGATATCCGGGCACGATCGCATCGACCTGGCAGCAGCTCGGCCGCGCCGGCCGAAGATCCGGTTCGGTCGGCGTGCTCGTCGCGTCGAGCTCGCCCCTTGACCAGTTCATCGTCCGCCACCCGGAGTATTTCCTCGGCACGGACCCGGAGGAGGGTCTGATCGACCCGGACAACCTGCTCCTGCTCGCAGCTCACCTGCAGGCCGGCCTGTTCGAGCTTCCCTTCGAGGAGCAGGAGCGCCTCGGCCGCGCGGACGTGGGCGAGCTCCTGCAGATCTTCGAAGAAGATGGGTCGGCCACCCGCTCCGCGGGGCGTTGGTTCTGGAGCCGCCAGGCCTTCCCTGCCGAAGAGGTGCACCTGCGCCGCATCCTCGCCGACAACGTCGTGATCATCGACACCTCGCAACCGCGGCCGCAGGTCATCGGCGAGATGGACCAGTTCACCGCCCCGGTCCTGCTGCACGAAGAGGCGGTCTATTTGCACGAGGGCGCGCAGTACCACGTCGACCGCCTCGACTGGGACGAGAAGAAGGCCTACGTCCGCCCGGTGGACGTCGATTACTACACGGACGCCCTCGCGTCTGTGAGCGTGCGCGTGCTCGATACCTTCTCAGGCCCCGACGGCGACGCCGTCACGCGCAGTCATGGCGAAGTGAAGGTCACTTCCCTCGCCAGCATGTTCAAGAAGATCCGGTTCCACACGCACGAGAACATCGGAGCGGGACCCATCCACCTGCCCGAGCAGACTCTCCACACGACGGGCTACTGGATCACCGTCGACGATGACCTGTGGCGTTCGCTTGGTCGCGAAACACTCGAAGCGGGGCTGCAGGGCGTGGCGCATTCGCTGCGCCATGTAGCAAGCCTTCGGTTGATGTGCGATCCACGCGACCTCGGCTCGGTGGCCGAGGTGCGCTCGGTGACGACGCAGCGCCCGACCGTCACTGTGTTCGAGGCGTACCCAGGCGGGGTCGGCTTCTCCGCTCGCATGTATGAGCTGCATCGCGAGCTGCTCGACGACGCAGCGGCGCTCGTCCGCGGATGTCCGTGCTCCGCCGGTTGTCCGTCGTGCGTCGGTCCGCTGCATCTCGTGGAAGGAGCCAAAGAGGCATGCCTGAAACTTCTCTCCGCGAGCGCCTTACCCGTCTAAACCACCTCACGAAATCGGGCGATTTCGCGGGGGCCCCGGTACACGGGGCTCCGCCCCGCCCGAGCCTGAAGCCGCCCGTCGACTTGCCGCGAGGGTTCGAGGAAGTAGGTACTCCCTTCGGCACCGCCGTGCTGCGCCAGGACGTCATACCTCTGCCCGCGCTCGACCCCGACCCTGGAAACGTCGCCTATCTCGACACCGAGACGACAGGGCTGACGGGCGGGACCGGCACCTACGTCTTCGCCGCCGCGGTCGCGCGACCGATCGACTGTGGCCTTCGGGTCGCTCAGGTCTTTCTTTCCGAGCCCGGAAACGAAGCCGCCTTTCTCCATGCCCTGCAAGAGGAGCTGGCGCCGGCGTCCATGCTCGCCACCTTCAACGGAGGCTCATTCGACCTGCCCATCCTGCGCACGCGCTGGGTCATGGCGCGCATGCCAGGGGAGCTTTCGCAAAAGCCGCACGTCGACCTGTTGACCCTCGTCCGGTCGCTCTACCGGCACCGGCTCGAGAGCTGCAACCTCCGCTTCGTCGAGGAGCGCATCCTGGGCTACGAGCGCGACGACCCGCTGCCGAGCGCCATGGTGCCCGACGCCTACTTCGACTTCCTTCGCGTGGGCGCGCTGAGCCTTCTCGAAGCCGCGCTTGAGCACAACCGGCTCGACGTGATCAGCCTGGTCCACCTGCACTCGCGGCTCCTGCGGCGTCTGCGCGGCGTCGACGTGGACATGGACGCCGACGACTGGCTGGCGCTCGGGCGCCACCGTTTCCGCCGAGGCGCCCGAGCCGACGGGTGGAGGGCACTGCGCAACGCAACGGCCTTCGCCCGCGGCGAGGCTTCGGCGACCGCCGGCCTGATGATCACGCGGCGGCTCGTCCGCCGAGGTTCGGTGACCGCCGCGGACCGTTTGCTCAACTGGCTGGAGACGCGGGCTAGGGAGGACGTCCGAGTCTCGATTGCGAGAGCGCGACTGCTCGAGTGGCGGCGACGTGATCCCGAGAGCGCGTTGATGGTGGTCGAGGAAGCGCAGCGGCGGATGCCGGAGGAGGCGCCCGACCTGGAGCACCGCCGCGAGAGGCTGAAACGGAAGGTCCTAGGTCGCGGCGATGGGCTCGGGGGTCGCCGGGATCGCCGGGAACGCGAGGTCCGGCAGGTTCAGTTCGACGCTTCCATCCTGGACGGCACGGCCTAGCGACTCGACGACCGACGGGTCGAATTCGGTGCCCGACCCTTCCCGGACCTTGATCAACGCCTCCTGGGGCGTGATCCTCGGGCACCCGCGACCGGCGGTGAGCGCCTCGTACGTCTCAGTCGCCGCCAGGATGCCCGCCATCAGGGGGATCTTCTCTCCGGCCATGCCATCAGCCCCTCCCACCCCGTCCCAGCGTTCGTGGTGATGCCGGACGGCGGCCACGATCTCCGGCGCGAACTGAGCCCCGGGAACGATCCGCTCGCCTTCCTCGGGATGGCCAGGCGACTCGAAGCCTTCCCCACCCGTCGGCAAAGTCATGTGGCCGACGTCATGCAGGTAGGCGGCGATGCGGAGGCTCTCGAGGTCGCTCGAGGAGACACCCGCCCGCCGGCTGATGGCGCCCGCGACGGCGACGATACGGCTCGAGTGGCCCTGGGTGATCGGGCTGCGGTGGTCGACGGCGTGGGCCACCGCAACCATGATCTGCGGTCCAGCCTCGGCCAGCATCGGGACGAGGAGGGCGTTCGCGAGCTCGACCTCGGTGACCAGCTGGGGAAACGTGCACGGCCGGTCCTTGCCCTCACGCTTCGCCAGGTGGAGCGCCTGGTCAGCCGCCGCGACCAGCTCCGCGGCGGTAAAGGCGTCGTCTGGATAGGTCGCGACTCCGATGCTGAACGTCAGGTGCTTGCCGGGGATCGTCGGCACCGCGGCCGCGTGCACCGCGTCGACGATGCGGTAAGCGAGTCGTTGCCCCCCGCCGCACCGGTGGCTTCCGGAACGATGACCGCCAGCTCGTCTCCTCCGTACCGTGCGACGAGGTCCTGGCCGCGCACCGTCGTCCGCACGATGCGGGCACCCATCTGCAGGATCAGGTCGCCGTGCTGGTGGCCGAGCTGGTCGTTCACCGACTTGAAGTGGTCGAAGTCGATGAGGAGTAAAGACACGGGCACCTCGCGCCGTTCGGGTCGCGCGAACGCGGCGTCGAGCCTGCGGAGGAACTCGCGCGCGTTGGCCAGGCCGGTCATACCGTCTGTCGTCGCCTCCTGGCGGGTGCGCTGGAAACGCAGCGCATTGGCGACCGGCACCGCCGAGCTGCCGGACATGGCGTCCACGGCGAACAGGTCCCTGGTTGGTGAACATGCCGTCGGCCCGGGTCAAAAAGACGATCCCGGTCGCCCCATCGCTGGAGGCGATCGGGACCACTAGGATCTTCTTGTCCGGCGAAAACACGGCCTCGCCTGTGCCCGCCGCCTGGGCGATCTGGCGCTCGTCGAGCGCTTCCTCTTCAGACGCGACCGGGCCCTTTTCGTCGCGATTCGCGGCAGCCACCACAGACAGCCCGTCCTGTGAGGAGAGGATCACGCGCCCTCGGCCGGCCGGCGTCATCTCGACCGCGTGGCCGACCAGGACGTCGAACACATCCTTGATGTCGGTGTCGCTGACCAGGTTCATGCTCAGCTCGCGCAGCGAGTCCGCCTGAGCGGCACGTTCCACCGCTGCGCGCCGCTCGCGCTCCAGCTCACGGGTCACGTAGCCGGTGGCGAGCGCCACCACGAGGAAAAGAAACATGGTGCCGATCGTCGCGTTGGTGTTGATGTTGAAGTTGGCCGGCGTGAAGCTGCCACCGATGAAGAGGTAGAGGAAGGAGATGACGAGAGCGGAGAGGAAGCTCGCGGTGGCGCCGAAACGCACCGCATTCGTGATCACGGCGAGGAAGAGAGCAAGGAAGAACGGGCTGTTGAACCCGTCCGAAAGGTAGACCAGCCCGGTCGCGAAGAAGATGTCGAGGACCATCGTCGTGAGGCTGAACTGCTTGCCTGGCCGGTAGCCCCGCACCAGCAGCACCTGCACGACGACATTCATCACCGCCCACGCGAAGAGGACGACGTCGATCACCACCTTGGCCTCGGAAGTGGTGGCAGGGTTGAGGTTGTTCAGCGCGCCGAGGACGATCAGGAAGAGCCAGCGAAACACCAGCGCGACGCGCTCGCCGACCCGACGCCGGTCGGCATCGAATGTGGCGTCGATCGCCTTGGCGCAGAGGTCCTGCCAGCGAGGCGCCTGACGGGGGATCGGGGTCGCGGTGCCCATGGGCCCGGAGGGGTTCGGATAAGTTACTCGTCTTTTTGGCGACTGAAAACGACTTTTTCCACGTTAGAGCCCAACAGAATGGTTCCCCGGTTGCTTAAATGTCGCTGACCGTGAAGGCTGAGGCTCGAACGCGCATTCCAAGCCGCCCCACGCAGCGCGGGCAGTCCCTCGTCGAGTTCGCGATCTCCTCGACAGTCCTGCTCCTGCTTGCCATGGGCTTGATCGACCTTTCGCGCGCGTTCTACTTCTCGGTCTCGCTGCAGGGGGCGGCGCGCGAGGGTGCCCGGCACGCGGCCTGGTTCAACACCGCGGCGCGGGCCAACCTCTTCATGGACGACACAGAGATCATCAACGCCGTCCGGACTTCGCTGTCCGGGGCCGGGTTCTCCAGTGCCCAGGTCACCTTCATCCCTACGAACGGCTGCCTCTCCCCGGCCGACAGCAACTCGGCCGGCGACAAGCCTTATCCCCAAACCGCGTATCCGACCGCGTCTCAGACAGTCAACGTCTACGCGTGCTACACGACACCGGGCGGATTGCAATACGGCACGTGGCCGACAGCCCCGACCGACAACTTGTGGCGCTTGGGCGACGTCAACGTGATGGTGCTGATGAACTTCCAATTAATCACGCCGTTCATCCAGGGCCTTTTCGGCAACAGCCTTTACCTGGCGTACAACCAGCACTTCACCATCCAGGGCAAACCATGAAAGCGATGAATGCTCGTTTCGCCGCGCCGCGGAAACGGATCGCCGGCTACACGCACAGCCAGCGTTCGCAGGGCCTGACGGAGTTCGCGATCATCGCGCCGGTCATCCTGCTGCTGACCTTCGGCATCATCGACTTCGGCCGGGCGCTCTACCTCTACATCACGCTGCAGCAGGCGGCCAACGAAGGCGCCAGAGTCGCGGTGCGTGCGTCCGACTACATCGACCCGAACGGCGTGGGCTGCGCCCCGCCTTCATACGTCCACTGCTGGCCCACCGACACCGACGTGTCCAATGCGGTGCAGGGTCACGCCGTGATCATGAACCTGGCGAGCTTTCCGGCTTGCCCCAACGGACCGCTACCCAACGGTGGGAATGCGCAAGGGTCACCGACGCTTCCACCCCCCAACACCGGCTGGGTTTTCATCACCGACCCGAGCGCAGCCGGCAACGGCTATCCCAATGGCCCGAAAGGCGGCCCAGGGTCCACTCCGACCAGCCCTGGATGCGATCCAATCGTTGACGCCACTGGAAACGAGCCGATCAAGGTGACCATCTGGTACACCTTCCAGCCCGTCACCCCACTGATACAGCAAGCTGTTGGCAACAGCTTCGTCATCACTGCATATGCGGTCTACCGTGCTGAATACTCGAACTAGCTCCCTGCAGCAGGGCCAGGCGATCGTCCTGATCGCGCTCCTGATCCTTGTCCTGTTCGGCATGCTCGGCCTCGCCATCGACTCGGGCCGCGCTTACGTCGACCGGCGCGACCAGCAGACCGCGGTCGATGCCGCGGCGCTCGCGGCCGGAGACTGGTTCGAGAACTATCACGACCTCAACGGCTACTCGATCCCGAAGTCGGTGAACCTCTATGAGAGGAATCTGCGCCTCTACAGCGGCAGCCAGGGCGCCCCGACCCACACGTTTGCCATGGTCGGCGTCAACAACTCGCTGCGCCAGGACACGTACATCTACACGTACAGCCAGGGTTACACGCTCACCATCGTCGCCACCGACACGCAGTTCAACGGCTACCAGTTCCAGTACACGACCAGCCACAACCTGCCCCTGGCGTTCATGCAGATCTTCGGCGGCGGCCCGACGATCACGATCAACGCGAGCGCCACGTCGATCGTCGGCAACCAGCGCCAGACTCCCGCCCTGCTGACGCTGAGCACCGGCTCGTGCGCCACCGACTTGAAGGGATCGACTCAGCTGACCGTGCTGGGTGACGTCTACACGAACGGGACCGCATGTCTCGACGCCAACCTGCACGAAGCGGGGAACTGCTACGGAGCTGCGGGCTCCAACTGCAACGTCGCCCAGTACTACTGCTACAACTCGACCCCGGGTTTCGTCCCATACCCCGCGCCGTGCGCGGCGGGCGACACGATTGGTTCGCCCGTCGTGCCCGCGCCGTCGCTGCCCGACCCGGGATACCTCGCAAACTCCGTCGGCGCATACCCCACGGCCCAGGGCTATAACCAGTACAACCGCGGGACGTGGACTGAGATGAACCCCGGGCAATACGGCACCTTCCACCTGGTTGGAGGAACGGCCAGCTGCGCCTTCCTCACCCCCGGCGTCTACAACTGGACCGGCGGATATCAGTCCGACGCGAACGGCAGCCTTTTGTCCAACGAACTGAAGGCGCCGGACGAGGGCCTGTGGAACGACCCCACCTACCAGGCGCTGGCCAACCCGCAGTTCTGGAACATGAATGGAACGAACTGCGCCGGCAGCTTCAACATCCAGGTCGTCGCCGCACCTGGAAATGGCATCCACCATCAGGGCGGCGGCGGCAACTGGGGCATCGAGCTGAGCTCGCTCAGATGGGACCGATTCCTCGACCCTGCCGTCACTCCCGATCCGTGCTATGCGTCGCCCGGATGCATGCGCGAGAGCGCACCCTCAGCGTGCCAGCCGATAAGCACGGTCGGTGATGACCTCAGCAACAGCAACGCCATCGTGGTGAACGTCACGAAGAACGCCCCTGGCGCACAGTACTACGCGGTCTACATCAACCCGTACGGGTGCGATGGCGTGCAGAGCCACTTCGGGTTCTGGGGACGATTCCCGGCACCCGGTTGGATCGATGCCGGCGGGCCGCCGGCGACTCCGACTGGCCCATGGCCCAACGGCGTCAACGCAATCCTCGCCGGAACTCTGGGTCAGAACGGCTGGCCGTGCCCCGTCGCGATCGCCACGATCTGTAACATCTCTTACACGTCGCTGCTCGGCACCTACAACTGCTTCTCGCAGGTGCACGCCAAGCTGTGCACGCCTCCAGACGTGGAGCTCCAGCCGCAGTGCTTCAGCAGCTGCCCGCCGCCCCCGGGGCTGCTGTCCCAGGAGAATGCGCCGATGTCGCTGGAGTATCCGCCCTACACCGGCGGTGACACCGCCAACGAGAACTACTGCCAGGCCCCACCCAACCCGGGCGACCCCAACGCGCCCTGCCAGGGCGCGCAGATCACGCCAGGCGCAGTGCAGTTCTACTTCCCGGTCGGCTCCTGCATGCTGCAGAACTCCACGGGCGCGACATATGTCTTCAGCGGCCTGCAGTACAACTGGATCGTGATCTACCAGCAGGCCGGCGCTCCTGTCAGCTGCTACAACACCCTGAACGGTGGCGCGTCGACCCAGTACATCGGCACCATCTACTCTCCGTCCTCCGACTGGAAGATCGCCGGCGGCAACCGCTCGCCCCTCGCGGGCCAGGTGATCAGCTACACGGCGACCGTCACAGGTTCGTCGGCCGTGGGCATCGACTTCAACCCGAACTACGCGCCGGCTCCGCCCGCCGCACGCCTGATCGCCTGATCGGCTGAGTCAGCCCGCGGGGCGCGCCTCGTAGCCCAGCGCGCGCAGCGCCTCGTCGATCCACTGCACGGCCATCTCCCGCGTGTTGGCCCAAACCTCAGGCGACGAATCGGCCATGCCGGTGTCGATCACGACCCGGCCGGCCACGCGCAGCAGGCGTCGCACGAGCGGTCCGGCCTCCGGTACGCTGAGCTCGAGGTTCTCCAGCGCGCGGGAGAGCATGAAGCACGCGGCGTTGAACGTCTCCGCGTCGATCCGCTTATCATTCGCCAACCGCTCGGCCAGATCGGCCCTTAGATCGGAGGGGTCCATGTGCCGGGTAATATTCAAACAGAGGATGATGGACCTTACCGAACCCGTATTGCTCACGGCCGAAGGGCTGGAAAAGCTCAAGCGCGACCTCGAGGTCGCGCTGCGCCGCCGCGCCGAAGCCGGTGAGCGCCTCAAGGAGGCGTTCCAGCCTGGCGACATAGAGGACAACCCCGAGTACGAGCAGGCCAAGGAAGAGGTCGGCCTGCTCGACAGCCGAATCTACGAGCTGCAGGAGATGATCGGCCGCGCTCAGATCATCAAGGAAACCCACTCGAGCGTCGTCGAGCCTGGCTCGACGATCGAGGTCGTCGACAATGACGGCGATACCGAGACCTATCACCTGGTCGGCGCCGTGGAGAGCGACCCGTCCGCGGGGCGCATCTCGGTCGACTCGCCGGTCGGGCGCGCGCTCGTCGGCAAGAAGAAGGGCGACAAGGTTACGGTCAGCGTGCCGTCCGGGACCTTAACTCTCACCGTAAAGGCGGTCAAATAACACCACGTCGTTAAGGGCGACCGAGTCGACGCAGGCCATCGATCCGGAAGCGATCTCCGATCGCACCACCGTCGGCGTCCTGTTCCGGCAGATGGCCAAGTACACAGACCGCCCCCTCGCCCACTACCGCGACGGCGATGGCCCCTGGCAGGTTCACTCCTGGTCCGACATGCGACGCGACGTCCTCGCCGTCGCGTCCGGCCTTGTCGCCGCCGGGGTGAAGGCGGGCGACTGCGTGCTTCTTCTCTCGGACAACCGCATCGAGTGGCTGTACTGCGACTTCGCCATCCAGGCCGCCGGCGCGATCACCGTGCCCGTCTACCACAACCTCGCGGCCGAGGGCGCCCAGACGATCGCGACGGACAGCGCGGCCACGTACGCGATCGCGTCCGGACCTGAGCTCGGCGCGAAGCTCCAGGTCACGGGCAACCTGCGGCACATCGCCTACATGGACCGCGAGATCGCCCAGTGGGTCAAACAGCAGCCCGGCAACCTCGCCGAGGTCGGCGCACGCCTGGGCAAGATCTCCCCCGACGACCTCTGCACGATCGTCTACACGTCCGGCACGACCGGCAATCCGAAAGGCGTCGAGCTCGCGCATGGCAACCTGGTCGACCTGAGCCGCGGCGCGGTCAAGATGCATCCGATCACCGACCGGGACTCGTCGATCTCGTGGCTGCCGTACTCACACGTTTTCGGCCGCATCAACGACATCTTCGACGGCCTCCTGTACGGCGGCCAGACGTGGATCTCACGTGGTCCAGATCACCTCGCGGAAGAGATTCGCGAGATCAAGCCGACGATCATGCTGAGCGTGCCGCGCGTCTACGAAAAGATGTATGCGGCCGTCATGGCGAGGGTGCGCCAGGCGAGCCCGGTGCGACGAGCGATCTTCAAGTGGGCGATCGCCGCCGGCACTCGCTTCTCGAGGTCGAATCAACCAGGGCCCGTGCTGCGTGCGCAGCGGCGTCTGGCAGACCGCCTCGTCCTCACTTCCATTCGAAAGCTCCTGACCGGCGGCCGGCTGCGCTTTTTCATCAGCGGCGGCGCCGGCCTGGCGAGGGAGGTCGAGGAGTTCTTCTGGGCGCTTGGGGTGCCGATCTTGAACGGATGGGGTCTGACCGAGACCTGTTCCGGCGTCTGCTCGAACACGCTTTACGAGCACCGCTTTCTGACCGTCGGCAAACCCGTGCCTGGGGTTGAGCTGAAGATCGCCGGCGACGGCGAGATCCTCGTCAAAGGCCCGGGCAACATGCGCGGCTATCACAACCAGCCGGCGGCAACCGCGGAGGTGTTGAAGGACGGCTGGTTCTACACCGGCGACATCGGCGAGATCGACGGCGACGGTTACCTCAAGATCACCGACCGCAAGAAGTCGCTCTTCAAGACCTCTGGCGGCAAGTACATCGCGCCGCTGGCGATCGAGCACGCGCTGCTGCGCAACCCGCTCGTGCTGCGGGCGGTTGTGGTCGGCGAGGGCAAGCCTTACATCACGGCGCTTGTCGTGCCCGATTGGGACGCCGCTCGGCAGCAGGGCCTCGACGAGGCGGCCTTACGGGCGTCGGTTCAGAAGACGGTCGACGAGGTGAACTCGGAGTTAGGGCACTGGGAAACCGTGAAGTACTTCACCCTGCTTCCGCACGACTTCACCGAGGAGGCCGGCGAGCTCTCGCTGAAGCTGGACGTCAAGCGCAAGGTGATCGCCGAACGCTACCGCGACCAGATCGAAGCCATGTACACGGGAAAGTCGCAACCCTCGTAGATTTGCAGCCGTGGCTGGACCGACCGACCTCTCCGAGCTTCACGCGGCGCTAGACCGGCTGCGCCCTCAGCTGTGCCACTGCGGCCTCAAGGGCGAGTGCCTCGGCTGCAAGGGGATCGAGATGGTGCGGGTGCAGGCGGAGGCCGTGGTCGCGGCGGCCAGCCAGCCGATCCTGATCCAGGTCGCCCAGGAGAGCGCGATGAAGGACATGGCGTCTCGTTTCCAGGCGATGTCGGAACGCCTCATGTCCGATCCTGAGATTCGTCGCTCGGCCGAGCAGATGCAGGAGCGCTTGATGGCCGACCCCGAGACGCGCCAGCTCCTCGAGGAGCTGATGCGACGCCTCGGCGGCCCGCCTCCCGAGGAGCTGAACTAAGTCCGGCTCAGGCTGCCGAGGGCGTCGCTGTCGGTGCGGGCTTGGCGTGCTTGACCGGCGCGCTCCACAGCGGAAGCGGACCGGTCTGCAGCCGGTTCAGGATCGCCTGCTCCTGGGCAGCAGTGAGCTTCTTGCCTGTGACCGCCGCATCCAGGGCCGGCTTCAGGTTTGCGATGAGCCGCGTGCGGAACTCTGCCTCGGTGACGGGCGGATTCTGCGCCGCGGCGATCTGGGAAAGGGACTGCCCGCCCGCGAGGTCGGTCTTCAATTGGGCGTCGGTGATGCCGAGCGCGGAGGCCGCCGCGGTCTCATACGCCGCGAGGTAGGCGCCGAGCTCGCCCTTGTTGCCGCCTCGCGGAGCGGCCACCGAGGCGATCGTGCAGGGCGTCTGGTTGGCGAGCTTCTGCTTGATCGCGTCGGCCTTGGCCTGCGTGAGCTGGTTGTTCTTCACCTGGTCCGCCAGCGTTTCGGCGATCGCCTTTTGAAAGGCCGCGTTGATCTGGGCCTGGCTCTTGCCGACGTCCACCGCAAAGTGGCCCATGAAGTCCGAGCAGACCGTGGACTTGCTCGACGCCTGCGCCGCGGTGGCGGTCCCGGCCGTCGCGGGCGACGAAGATGAGGGGTGGAAGCCAAAGTTCATGCCTGAGGCGGAGGCGGTGACAACCACCGCGGCGGCGGCGACCACGACAGCCCCGGCGGCAAAACCGGCGATTCGCAGATGGCGGGCTCGAAGGAGTCTTGTCATGTTCCAAGTAGACGCCGGTCCGGCTCCAGGCTTCTTCAAGGTTTTGTAAGTCGACCCGCGGTCTATATTCGCGGCATGGAAGCGCCTCCCACTTCGGGATGGAGCGGCAAGCACGCGGTCGAGCTGTACGTCCGCACGTACGCGACCATGCTCCAGAGCTCGGGCGACATCAAGATCGAGTCGCTGGTCCAGGCGCACCTTGGGATGGGATCGGTGCTCCATCCGATGGCTGCGCAGCCGCAGTCGGATATGGGCGCGCTGCTCTACACGGTGCGGCGCCTACCCGTGGCGATCAACCACTGCCGCCGCGTGGTCATGGGACAGAGCCCGCAGGGATTCAGAGCCGTGCTCGGAGCCGACATCATGACCTGGGAAGCGGTCAAGGCCCCGGCCCGCCGGAGGCGCTGGTATCACGACGGCAAGAACACGCTCGCCGTCCTGATCGCGTCGACGTCCGACATCGATGACCTCGTGCCGACCCTCGTCGCCTTCCAGATCGAGTGGAACAAGCTTCATCGCGCGCTGCAAGACGTGGGCCTGTCCGACAACGAAGCGATGGAGGCCGCCGGGGCCAGCCAGGACGACTGGCGGCGGCTGCATGACGCGTGGGGCGACAGCTTCGATGCCAACCTCGCAGCGATCAAGCGCGAGGAGTGCCGCATCGTGCTGCGCTTGATCGGCGGCAGCCACATCGGGTTTGCCCGCAACGCCAGCCGCTGGTGGCTGCCGATCGCGGCCGCAATGGACGAGATCGGCGCACGGGACGCGCCGATCTATTTCGTTTCCTCGAACGCGCACAGTCTCGTCAACGTGCTGACCGGTGTCGCGCGGCGCATCGAGAACGAGATCGTCGACTACATCGGGCGGAGCGACCGCGGCCTAGACGAGGAGAGGCGAAAGCTGGAAGCAGGGCACAGCCGGGCGTCAAGGCAGAATTGGCTGTACTACGGCGCGCGTCAGATCTTCGACGCGCACCCCGAGCGCGAGCGGCTGCGAAGGTGGCGAGCGGAGCTCGAGGCGGCGAACGGCGTGCGTCACGTCCCTGCTATCGGCACAGGCGTCGACTCCGCGGCGCAGGTCTTCATGCTGTCCAAGCTCGACGCGTCCGCCATCGATCCGCGCGTCGGCGCCGTCGACGAACGGAAGCTGCGCGAGTCCGATGCATGCATCGTCAACATCGACTACCCGCTCGGTGCTGCTGCGTATCACATCCTCCGTCAGGTCGCCGAGCAGGCCGCCTGGGTGGCTGGCGTCTACGTGCTCGGCAAGGCAGCGACGCTCAACGCCGACGTCGGCGATGTGATGATCCCAAACGCCGTGTACAACGAGCACTCCGGCAACACGTACTGGCTTGCCAACTGCTTCACGGCCAGTGACGTGCAGCCGAACCTCGTCTATGGCTCAGCCCTGGACAACCAGCGGGCCGTCACCGTGCGAGGCACCTTCCTGCAGAATCGCGATTACCTCGACTTCTACTACCAAGGGCGCTACACGGTCGTCGAGATGGAGGCCGGGCCTTACCTCGACGCTAGCTATGAGGTCGGGCACGCGGAACGGTTTCCGACCGGCGAGAGCGTGAACATGGCGCAGCTCTCGTTCGACCTGGGCATCGTCCACTATGCGTCCGACACTCCTTACACGCAGGCGCGCACGCTCGGCGCGCGTGGCCTCAGCTATCGAGGGATGGACTCGACCTACGCGTCGGCTATCGCGGTTGCGCGGAGGATCCTGCAGCGCGAGGAGGCGCTTCTCGAGCCGGCGAAGTAAACACGGCGTGCGGGTGGTTGTGCTCGCCGGCGCCGTGATGGATGTCTCCGCACGGATGGCAGCTCTCCACCTGGATTGTCGTGTGCCCGATGTTAAAGCGACCGCACAGGCGCTGCTCGAGGTGCCGAACGATGTGTTCGGCATCGGCGAGCGGGGTGTCTTCAACGACGACATGCACGCTGAGGGCGATGTCTTCGGAGGAGAGCGCCCATACGTGCAGGTCGTGAAAGCTGACGACTTGATCCGAGGCTTCGATCTCGTCGGCCACTGCCGACAGGTCGATGTCCGGCGGCGTCCCCTCGAGGAGGAGGTTGACCGTTTCGCGCACGATCCGCCAGGCTCCGAACGCGATCAGGGCCGCGATGCCCAGCGACAGGATCGGGTCGATGTAGAGCCAGCCGGTGAGGAGTATCACCCCACCGGCTATGACCACTCCGGCCGAGGCGCCTATGTCGCCCGCCACGTGCAGGAACGCCGCTCGCATGTTCAGGCTCTTCGTCTCACCGCGGAGCCCGAAGACCACATACGAGTTGATGGCAATTCCGATCAGCGCGGTGACGATGACGACCCATCCCTGCACCGGTTCAGGGCTGACGAGCCGGCGCACCGCCTCGTACGCGATGGCGATGACGATCACGATCAACGTCACCGAGTTGACCAGCGCGGCGAGGATGCTCACCCGCTGGTAGCCGTAGCTCCGACGCCGATCCGCCGGGCGTTTGGACTGCTCCAGCGCAAACCACGCGAAGCCCAGGGCGAACACGTCGGTCAGGACGTGGCCGGCGTCCGACAGCAGCGCCAGCGAGTGCGAAATTAGCCCGCCGGCGAACTCGACCAGCAGGATGACGAAGGTGAGCGCCAGCGCCGTCCTGAGGGTGGCGCCCCGGCGGTTCATGTGTTCCACAAGTTCACTTTACCCACCGCGCCACCAATCCTCTCCACGTTCCAGATAGGCGAGCAGCATGCCGTGCCGCAGACCCTCGTGGCTCACATGCAGCAGGGCCAGGCCGTACCAGTCCAGGAACAGGAGCAGGGCCTCCACCCCGCCGCGCATCGCCCGGACGCGGTTCATTGGAAGGCCCACCTCGGCGGCGACGCGGGCCGCCCGCTGCCCGTCCAGCCGCGCCTCGCAGGTCAGCAGGTCGGCCGTGGTCAGAACCGGCGGCGGGTTGCGCCGGGCCAGGACGGCCGGCAGGTTCGACGCGGTGCCGCCCGTGGCGACCAGCCTTTCCACGTCGCCATCCGGAGCCTGAGCCAGCTCACGGAGCGCCGCCCTGCGGAGCCTCGCCCTTTCCTCGGGTTTGGGTGGGTCGGAGAGGTGGGTCGCCGCCAGGACCCCCGAGCCGATCGGCAGCGACGCCGAGCGGAGCATCTCATGATCGCGTGCGATCACGACCTCGGTCGAGGCGCCGCCGAGGTCGACCATCGCCCACTCCCGTCGGATCGCGTGGCGGCTGGCCACGCCGAGAAAGCTGAGCTCGGCCTCGCGGCGGGCCGAGATGATGCGCACGGGCTCGCCGATCGCCTCGCCGGCCCGCCTGACGAACGCGGCTCCGTCCGAGGCCTGACGCACCGCCTGCGTGGCGCACGCGATGAGCCGTTCATAGCCGTGGGACTGCGCCTGCTGAATGACTCGCCGGAGCGCTCTGATCGCGGTTCCGGCCCGGCTGCCGATCACGCCGCTCTTGGCGACCTGGGGGCCCAGCTCCGGCATCTCCACGTAGTGGGCGACATACTCGAGGTTGCCGCGCACGACGTCGGCGACGAGCACGTGCACCGTGTTGCTGCCGATATCCACCGCGGCGAGTCGCATTCAGAAGGAACTCTAGAATCAGCCGGAATGGCGACGCGTAAGGCGAGGACCCGAGTGGAGCGAGACTCGATGGGCGAGATGGAGGTCCCGGCCGACGCTTACTACGGCGCCTCGACGCAGCGCGCGGTCCTCAACTTCCCGATCTCCGGCCAGCCGTTGCCCCGCCGCTTCATCCGCGCGCTCGGCATGGTCAAGAAGGCCGCCGCGCAGACGAATCGCGAGCTCGGCCTGCTGCCCCGCCGGCGTGCGCAGGCGATCGCAGCGGCGGCGCAGGAGGTCATCGACGGCAAGCTCGACGACCAGTTTCCGATCGACGTCTACCAGACCGGTTCCGGCACCTCCACCAACACCAACGCCAATGAGGTGATCGCGAATCGCGCCACCGAGATCCTCGGCGGCGAGCGCGGCTCGAAGCTGGTCCATCCGAACGATCACGTCAACATGTGCCAGTCGTCCAACGACGTCATACCGACCGCCATACAGCTCGCGTCGGCGATGGCGATCAAGGACGAGCTCGTTCCGGCGCTGGAGCGGCTCCAGCGCGCGCTCGAAGCGAAGAGCAAGGAGTTCTGGCCCGTCGTGAAAACGGGCCGCACTCACCTGCAGGACGCGACTCCGATCCGCCTCGGGCAGGAGTTCCGCGGTTACGCCGGGCAGGTCGAGGAGTCAATCCGACGCGCCGAGGGAGCGGTGGACGAGCTGTCGCGCGTTCCGCTCGGCGGCACCGCGGTGGGGACCGGGCTCAACTCGCATCCGCAGTACGCGCGCATCGCCACGGCCCGTCTCGCCAAGGCGACGGGCGTACCGGTGCGCGAAACCCAGAACCACTTCCACGCCCAGGCGACGCTCGACGTGCTGGTCGCCGCACACGGCGCCCTGCGCACGATCGCAACCAGCCTGTGGAAGATCGGCTCGGACATCCGGCTGATGGGCACCGGCCCGGTCGCCGGCCTCGGCGAGCTTCGCCTGCCGGAGACGCAGCCGGGCTCGAGCATCATGCCGGGCAAGGTGAATCCGGTGATCATCGAGTCGATGCTGATGGTCATCGCCCGCGTGTACGGCAACGACACGACTGTCCTTGTGTCGGGCCAGTCCGGCAGCATCTTCGAGCTCAACGTGATGATGCCGGTGGCCGGCTATTCGGTGCTCGAGTCGATCACTCTCCTGGCCGCCGCCGCGCGCAACTTCGCCGAGCGATGCGTCGAAGGGCTGCAGGCGACCGACCGCGGGCCCGAGCTCGTCGAGCGAAGCCCGATGCTGGCCACGGCGCTCAATCCCGTCATCGGGTACGACGAGGCGGGCAAGCTTGCCAAGGAGTCGATGCGCACCGGCAAGTCGATCCGGCAATTGGCTCGCGGGCGCGGCGTCAGCGAGAAAGAGCTGAACAAGGTGCTCGACCTCGGCAAGATGACCAAGCCGGGTCTCGAAGGTCCGGGCGGAGGCGGCTAAGACGAATGGCGGCAGCAGGCCGGATTCATTCCGGCCGCCCCCACGCGCGCGCCACCAAACGCCGCCACGCATCGCCTAGATGCGACTCGAGCATCCGCTCCGCCGGTTCCGCCTCGCCGCCGTCCTGCTCGCCGCCGTCATCGCCACCGGAATCGCCGGCTACATGCTCATCGACAGGTGGGACCTTCTCGACTCCTTCTACATGGTGATCATCACGATCAGCACCGTCGGATACACGGAGGTGCATCCACAGGGCACGGCGGGGCGGCTGTTCACATCTGGGTTGATCGTCGTCGGCGTGGCGACCATGCTGTACGGCTTCGGAGTTTTCGCCGAGACGCTGGCGGACAATGCTTTCGGCACATATCGAAGGGGGCGCCAATTGCAGCGAGACCTTGACCACCTCCGCGACCATTTCGTGATCTGCGGCTACGGACGCATCGGGACGCAGGTCGTCGCCGAGTTCGAGGATCACCGCGTGCCCTATGTCGTCATCGATCAGACCACAGAGGCGCTCGAGCGAATTCGCGCAGAGGGACGCCTACACATCGAGGGCGACGCGTCGAAGGAGGACGTCCTGAAACAGGCGGGCATCGAGCGTGCCCGCGGGCTCGTCTCCGCGGTCGACTCCGACGAGCGCGCCGTCTACATCGTGCTCGCGGCGCGGGCGATGAACCCGAACCTCTACATCGTGGCCCGCGCGGGCCGCACCGACTCGATCCGCCGACTCGAGCTGGCCGGAGCTTCGCGCACGATATCGCCCTACGTCATGGCCGGCCACCGCATGGCCGAGCTGGCCGTTCGCCCGGCAATGGTCGATGTCCTCGACACGCTGCATCACGGCGAGGGAGGCATCGGAGTCGAGGAGATGTTGGTTGCGGCCGGGACGAATGCCGCCGGCAAGACGTTGGAGGATGCCGGCCTCCTTGGCGCGGACGTGGCGAAGGTGCTGGCCGTGCGCAAGCGCGACGGCACGGTCAACGTGAATCCGCCCGCCGGCGCCCGACTGGAGGATGGGGACCTGGTCATCGCGCTGGGGACCGAGGACCAGCTCGTCGCGAGCGCTTCGCGGCTGAGCTAGGAGAAGAAGCGGGCCGGTGAAAATGCTCGAGCGCCGTCCCGAGCTCGTCGCGATCGGTTCGGTTGCGATCGGGGTTGCGCTCGTCCTGGCCAAGCTGGTGGTCGGAATCCTCACAGGAAGCCTGGGCATTCTGAGTGAGGCGGCGCACTCGTTCCTCGACCTCGCGGCGAGCGTGTTCACGCTGGTCGCGATCCGCACAGCCCGCAAGCCGGCCGACACCGAGCACCCCTACGGCCACGGCCGGACGGAAAACCTGGCGGCCTTCGCGGAGGGGATCCTCCTGCTGGTCACTGCGGCGGGCATCGCCTTCGAGGCCGTCCGCCGCCTGGCCGGCGGCGGCTCGACGGTCAACCCGGCGGGTTACGCCTTCGTGCTGCTGGCCGCGACCGTCGTGATAGAAGCCGGCCGCGCGGCCGTGCTGCGTCGTGTGGGTAGGCTGATCTCGAGCGACGCGATGCTGGCCGACGCCACCAACCGGCTGGCGGACGTGCTGGCGACTCTGGGCGTGATCGCCGGGCTGATCGGGGTGCGCATGGGGCTCAATTGGGCGGACTCAGTCGCCGCCCTGGTCGTGGCGGCCATCGTCGGCCGCGCCGCCGCGATGCTTGCCTGGCGTTCTGGCGACATCCTGATCGACCGCGCGCCCGCGGGCGCCGAGGCGCAGCTGCGCGAGGCGATTCGGGGTGTCGACGGCGTGCGCGAGATCCGCTCCCTTCGCCTGCGGCGCTCGGGGCCCAACCTGATCGGGGATGCGCGGATCGCCACCGGCCGGATGCTCTCGGTCGAAGCCGCGAGCGGCCTCGCCGACACCGTCAAGGCGAAGGCTCGCACGGTGCTGCCTGGTCTCGACCTCGCTGTCTCTGTCGAAGGCCAGGAGCAGAGAGCCGACATCGTGGAGCGGATCCACGCCGCGGCGGCGAGGAACGGCGGAGTGCGCGACTTGCACAACGTCACCGTGGAGCGCGAAGCGAACGGCTCGCTCCATCTGACGATGCACGCGAAGATGCCGGGCGATCTCACGCTGGCTGAGGCGTCCATGACCAGTCGCTCGCTGGAGCGATCGATCAAGTCCGAGCTGCCCGAGGCGACGCGGATCGACATCCACCTCGAGCCGATGGAGCCCATGGTCGTGCCCGGCCAGGACGTCACCGCACGCAGGGCGCAGCTCGCCGCGCGCATGCGCCAGGTGGTCGAGTCCCACCCGGACGTCCGGCGCTGCCTCGACGTCGAGCTCAGCGACAGGCACGACCAGATCTACGCCCACGTCGTGGCCGAGGTCGCCGGCGACGTCAGCCTCGAACGCGCGCACGAGATCGAAAGCCAGCTCGAGGAGATGATCCGGCGCGAGATCCCCGAGGTTCACGAGGTCGTGACACGGGTCACCGCCGCCTGACGCCTGCGGCGTTTGGCCAAGGATTGGCTTTCGAGGCCGAGGTCTGGGAAGCTAGGTCCCCGTGAAATCCCGGCCGGCCGTTGCGCTGTGTCTTCTTCTGCTGCTGGGCCTGGCGGCGTGCGCCGGCCCGCAGCATGACGCCGCGCAGCGAACCACCTCGACGCTGTCCACTCCCAAGCCTCCGCCGACCCTCGCGGTGGCGATCCTGAGGTCGACGCGTCTCGGCCCCACCGGCGCGGAGACGACCGTCCACCTCAGCTTCGGCCTGAGGGCACGCCACGAGCAGCAGCTCGCCGCCCTGCTGGCGTCGGGGATGACGGTCTCGCCCAGCCAGTACGCCGCCGAGTTCGGACCTGATCCTGCCCTCGTCGGCCGCGCAATGGCCACGCTCGAGGCTTCAGGCCTCCAGACCACGTGGCAGCCCAGCTCGAGCCTCATCGCAGCCGACGGGCCGGCGCCGGCTGTGGCGCATCTACTTTCCGTCGACATCGAGAGCTACCGCACGGCCGAAGGCACGGTGTTCTATGCCGCGCTTGGCGAGCCGCAACTTCCCGGACCACTCGCGGCCGTCGCCACGGGCGTCAGCGGCCTCGACGACTACCGCCGCACGCGCGCCTACGCCGTCCGGCCGGGGGGACTGACGCCTACCGACGTCCTCTCCTACTACGACATCAAGCCTTTACGCGACGCCGGGCTCGACGGAACGGGCCAGACGATCCTGCTGCCGGAAATCGATGACCTGCCCAACCTGAACGACCTGAACAAGTTCGCGACCAAGTACGGCCTGCCGGCCTACGACAGCCTCCTGACCGTCAAACGCGACGCGAGCTGGGGGACGCCTGAGAAGCCGCAGGGCGAGACGGTGCTCGACCTCGAGATCGCCCACAGCGTCGCGCCGAACGCAAAGCTCGTCGTCTACATGTCGGCGTCCGACTTCGGGCACGGAGACAGGGCGTTCGACCAATTGGTGACGGACCATCTGGGTTCGATCATCTCGGAGAGTCTCGGCTCATGCGAGCCCGACACCCCAAGCGGGCACCGCAACACGTACGCCTCGATCGAGGACCGCGCGGTCGCGCTGGGCATGTCGCATTTCGTGGCGAGCGGTGACAACGGCGCGTACACCTGCGGGCTCGACCAGGACGCCGCGGCCAGCTTTCCTTCGACGTTGCCGACCGTGACCGCGGTTGGCGGAACCTCCGTGTTCGAGTCGCAGCAGGGCATCTACTACAAGGAGTACGCGTGGGGCAGCCCCATCGACCAGAGCGGTGGCGGCGGCGGCGCGAGCGTCTTCTACTCCGCTCCGGCCTACCAGCAGCATGTGGTCTCCAGCCAGGGCCACGGTTTTCGGCAGGTGCCGGACGTGGCGGCGGATGCCGACCCCTCGACCGGATTTCACATCGTCTTCGGCGGCGCGGAGGGTCAGGCGGGAGGCACGTCGGCCGCGACCCCGCTGTGGGCGGCGACGATTGCCCTGATCAACCAGGACATGAAGAAAAAAGGGCTGCGCGAGGTCGGCTTCGCAAACGGGGCGCTGTACTGGATGGGCGAGAACCTGGCGAAGTTCTCGACGAAGCCGTTCCATGACGTCACGGCCGGCAACAACCTTGGCTACGACGCTGTGGCGGGCTGGGACTTCGCGACCGGCTGGGGCAGCATGGACGCGGCAGCGATGGACGCCGCTTGGGCGACGTATATCAAAGGGGGCGGTGGGTGAAAGAGCCGCCCAGCATCGAGTCCGAGCCGCCGCCCCTGGTGAGCTGCCCGCACTGCGAATCCACCGTGCCCGCGGGCGAATTCTGCGGCCACTGCGGCGCACACCTCCCAAGCGGGAGCGCACGGCGGCAGCACGCTTACGCCGCAGTCCCCTCGCAGCGGGTGGCTCAGCTCGCGATCGTGAGCACCCTCTTTCCGCATCTGCCGCACCGCGGCGGGAGACCCTTCCGGCTCGCCCTCATCGCGGCTGCGGTTGTGGTCCTCTTGCTTGCGGTCCTGCACCTGTACGCCATGGCGACGGTGGCCGCGGTGTTCGCGCTGCCGGTCCTCTACCTGATGTACCTCTATGAGGTGGAGGTCTACGAGTCCGAGCCGTGGCTCGTGGTCGGAGCCACGATGGTGTTCGGCGCGCTGCTCGGCCTTGCGTTCACCAACGTCACGGCCCGCTCGCTGTCGCAGCTGAACCTCACCGCAGATCGCGATACTGGTTTCTTCCTGGCCGGCCTGGTCATCCCGATCACATCACAGGCGCTGATGCTCGCCGGCCCACTCTTCCTTTATATGTTTCGCTCCCGCTTTCGCGAACCACTCGACGGCCTCACCTTCGGGGCCGCCTCCGCGCTCGGGTTCACGCTGACCAGCTCGCTTGTCGCGCTGTGGCCGCTGATCTCGGGTGACTCCCTGGTCGGAAGCGACGCGCCGCTCGACTGGGCGGTCCGCCTGACGCGCGCAGGCCTGCTCGTCGCCCTCATCAACGCGAGCACCACGGCACTCGTCGCCGCTGCTCTCTGGCTGCACCGCTACGACCGCCGCCGCAACGATCGCCCATGGCAGTCGAGCGTGCTGGCGGCGTTTGTCATCGCCTTCGGCCTGCAGGTGGTCCTCGGCATGATCGCGTTTGCCCTGGATGACCCCGTGGCCGACCTCGCCGTCCTCGCGCTCGCGACCGCGGCGGTGCTCGTCCTCCTGAGGTTCGTGATCCACGACGCGCTCCTGGTCGAGGGCACCGAGCACCAGATCGGCCCCGACGCGCCCTGTCCCGAATGCCACCGAATGGTCCCGACCATGGCGTTCTGCCCCGCGTGCGGAGCCGCGCGAGCCGCCGCGGCCAAGCGTGCCCGGCCGAGGATTGCCTGAGTGTCGGTGCAGTACCAGCCGGCCACCCGCTTCTGCGGCCGGTGCGGAGCTCCGCTCGCTCCCGGCGCGCCTTACTGCGGACGATGCGGCACGCCGGTTGTGGCGCAGGCAGCTGCGGCGCAGCCGATGTATCGCTATCCGCAAGGCCCGCCCATCGCTTATCCCCGCGGACGCCAGGTCATCAAGCTGGGACCCGCATGGATCGCGGGCGGCCTCGTGCTCATCCTCATTGCGGTGGCGATCGCCGTCGGTGGGTTCGCGGCGTCGCAGTTCAACAACTCGACCCATTCCACGTGCACGCAGAACTGCGCGCCGAAGTTCGTCACGCCGCTGCCGGAGGAATCGTCGTACCGCAGCTCGGCATTCAAGTACCAGGTCAACTACCAGTCGGACTGGACGGTCCGAGCCCAGGACGCGAATGGCGTCACGCTCGGCACCAAGCTCGGCTCGGTCCAGGTGACCGGTACGAGAGGCGGCACCCCCGACCAGCTCCTGCAAACGACCGTATCCGCGCTGCCCTCCGCGAAGTGGCAGAACGTCAAGCTCGTGGTCAACCTGAAGGGCGCGCACCTCGGCGACCAGGACGGCAGCGGCGCCGTCTACTCGGCCGACCTTCTGGGCGCGTCACAGACCGCGGCCAAGGTGAGGTTTGCTGTGATCGCGGCGAGCCGCGGCGGCGTGACGGTCGTCGTCTTCGCCGTCGATCCGGCCGATCCCAAGGGCTCGCCCAACGGCATGCCGGAAGGCCAAGAGTTCGACTATCTCTGCACGGAATTTATCTGGGGGCCCTAGAACCTTTCGACTGCAAGTCGGGCGCCGAAGCCTAGGAGGACGACCACTTTCACGGGGGAGGCAGGCCTCCCCCGTGGAACCCCCGCCGAGTCACACGATGCATGGTGGCGTTCGGTGCGTCACGCTGGGTGACGGCCGGAATGAATCCGGCCTACTGCCGCCACCCGTCTAGATAGTTCCTAGAAGCGCTCGACAGCCAAGCGGGCACCGAAGCCGAGGAGGGCGACGCCGGTTACTCGCTGCATCCACTGCCGCACGCGCGGAGTCGTGATCACCTCGCGAAGCCGCGTCACGAACAGGCCGTAGACGTTCATCCAGACCCAGCCGATCAACGCGAAGATCACGCCCAGCTCGAGCAGCCGCGGCAGCACCTCTTGTCCCGGTACCACGAACTGCGGCAGGAACGTGACGAAGAAGACTCCAAGCTTCGGGTTGGTGAGGGCGGAGAGAAACCCCTGCCGGAAGACGGCGTGAGCGGGCGCCGCGGCCGGGGCGGAGGCGAGGAGGTCCTCGGGCCGGCGCCGAGACTCGATCAGGGTGCGGATGCCGAGGTAGGCGAGGTAGCCGGCACCGGCGATCTTCAGCGCGAAGAGCACGTCAGCCGACGTACGCAGGAGCGCCGACAGTCCTACCGCCGTCGCCAAGACCCAGATGATCAGCGCGAGCGCGATGCCGCTGGTGGTCAACACGACCCCGCGCCGCCCGTGCGCCAGGGCGTTCTTCGTCACGACCGCCATGTCCGGACCGGGTGTCACCGCGAGCAGCAGCGACACACCAACGAACGCGATGAGCTGCGTGTCGATCATGCGAGCTCGGGCAGGTCGAACGAGATCTCGTACACGCCGCCGCTCAGCTTGGCCTGGTGGATCCATCCCATCCTCCGAAGGAGGGATAGCATCTCGCGATTCTCCGGCAGCACGATGAGTTGAAACGTCTTGATGCCGTGCTGCCGGCCGACGCGAGCCAGGCTTGTCAGCAGGATGCTGCCCAGCCCGCGGCGCTGGAACTCGTCGATCACCGCCACCGCCACCTCTGCCACGTCGGTGCCCGGGGCGCGGTCGTAGCGCGCGACGCCGACGATTCGTTCAGAGCCGGTAGGTCGGTGGGTGGTGGCGACCAGCGCGAACCGGTCGTTGTAGTCGACGACAGCGAGGCGGTGCGCGAGCGCGTCGGACATCCGCTTGATCGGCGAGAGGAACCGGAAGTAAACGGTGCGCTCGGACATCGCGGCCACCGCCTCGTGGAGGAGCACTTCGTCCTCGGGAACGATGGGGCGCAGGTGCACCTTCGTGCCCTCACTGAGCTCCAGGGTGCGAGACTCAAAACCGGTCGAAGTCACCACCACACAAGGTAACCTCCGGCCGTGATGGCGGCTTCCGGGCGCTGGCGCAACCTCGGCGTGGCCGCTGGGGCGGCCACCGCGGGCCTGTTCGCCCTGTTCGATCTCTACCAGTGGGCCGTCGCGTACGCCTCAGACCGGTTCCACAACGACTTCACCTTCTACTACGCGGCCGCGAAGATCGGCCTGGCCCATGGCTGGCCCTCGATCTACGACCTGCGCCTGCAACAGGCAGAGCTGGATGCGATGGGGTCGGGCATCACGATCGCCCAGCTCGCCCGCTTCATCAGCCCGCCACCCGTCGCGTGGTCGGCGCTGCCGCTGACGGCGCTGCCTTACCCCGTCGCGTACTGGACCTGGAGCGTGCTGCTGCTGGCCGCATTGGGACTCGCGTGGTACCTGGCCGCGCCCGACACGTCGCGCCTGCGGATTGTCTACCTCGCCGCGGCAATCGGCTGGCTGCCCGTCATCTATGGACTGCAGCTCGGCCAGCCCGGCATGTTCGTCGCCGCCGGGGTTGCCGGATCGTACGCTCTGCTTCGCGCCGGCAGGCCGGTGTGGGCGGGCGTCGCGCTCGGCGCGCTGGCGCTCAAACCCCAATTGGCCTTTCTCGTGCCGCTCGCGCTGCTGGCGGCCCGGCAGGACCGGGCGTTCCTAGGCAGCCTGCTGTCGCTCGGAGCGCTGGCCGCCGCGTCGGCGGTCGCGCTGGGTGGGGACGGGATCGGCACGTATCTCTCACGCCTGAGCTTTGCCTCGAGCGTTCCGGTGAACCGAGAGCTCACGCTCGCCACGCTGCTCGGCGGCGGGACCGTGACGCGTGCGGTGCAGGCCGTGATCGCGCTCGGATCGCTCGCGCTCGTGTACCGCCTGCGCCATCGCGGACCCGAGTGGATCTACATCCCGGCTGTGGTCGGGGGAATGCTCGCGACGCCGTACTTGCACCTCGACGACCTGGCCATGCTCGGCCTCGCGGGATGGCTGTGCCTACGCGCGTCGACCCCGCGGTGGACGTGGGCTTACGTGCTGGCGGTCGTGCTCGCGGTCGAGGGCGAGCCCATATGGGGACCACTGCCGGTCCTGGTCGGTGAGCTGGGCGCGCTGGGCCTGATCTCAGTCGCCGCTCTGAGGAGGCAGCCCGTGACGCCCCTCCCCGCGCGTGAAGCGCCTCGCGCCCTCCCACGCCTCTCCTGAGCCGATCGCCTCGGCACCGCCGCGATACTCCGCTTTCATCGCTTCATCCAGGCTCAGCGACCACTGATTGAGCGCGCTGCGACGGTCAGCTCGCAGGGTGGCCTGCGGAAACCTCGCGATCTCCGCGGCAAGGTTCTGCCCTTCCCGCAATGCATCCCCGGCCTCGACCACGCGGTCGACGAGCCCGATGCGATACGCCTCCTCGGCGGAAACCGGGCGGCCGGTGAGGATCATGTCCAGAGCGCGGCCCTGCCCGACTAGCCGCGGCAGGCGGACGGTCCCGAGGTCGATCAGCGGCACGCCAAAGCGCCTGTTGAACACACCCAGGGTGGCGTTGCGCGCGGCCACGCGCAGGTCGCACCACAGGGCAAGCTCGAGACCACCCGCGACCGCGTAGCCCTCGATCGCCGCGATGACCGGCTTGTCGAGGTTCATCCGCGTCGGGCCCATCGGCCCGTCGCCTTCCTCGCTCAGCCGATCGGGAGCGCTCGAAAGCGACTTGAGGTCGTAGCCGGCGCAGAAGTGGCCGCCCGCGCCGGTCAGCACCGCGACCGCCAGCTCCTTGTCCTCGGCGAAGCGGCGGAACGACCCGGCCAGGGCTTCGGCCGTCTCGGCGTCGACCGCGTTGCGCACCTGTGGCCGGTCGATGGTGACGGTGGCGACCGCCCCGTCGACCTGGAACCGTGCTGTCACGGGCGGTCTTGGTCGGCTTCGTCGGCCTCCATGAACGGATAGCGATGGTCGGTCGGCGGCACGTAGGTCTCCTTGATCACGCGCGGGCTGACCCAGCGGATCAGGTTCAGGAACGAGCCTGCCTTGTCGTTGGTCCCGGACGCGCGTGCCCCGCCGAACGGCTGCAGCCCTACCACCGCTCCGGTCGGCTTGTCGTTGATGTAGAAGTTGCCCGCCGTGTTGACGAGCTTCTCGGACGCCTTGCTGATCGCCTGCCGGTCGCGCGCGAAGACAGCGCCGGTCAGGCCGTACGGGCTCGTCCGGTCGCAGAGCTCGAGCGTCTCGTCGAACTTGCCGTCGGCGTACGGATAAACCGTGAGGATCGGTCCAAAGAGCTCCTCTCGCAAAAGCTTGAAGTCAGGGTCGGTCGTTTCGATCACCGTCGGGCGGATGAACCAGCCGACCTTGTCGTGGCCCTTGCCTCCCGCGATGACCTTGGCGCTCTCGGTCTTGCGCGCGTACTCGATCGCGCTCATGTGGTTCGCGTAAGCGCGCCCATCGATGACGGCGCCCATGAAGTTGCGAAAGTCCGCGACGTCGCCTTGCGGGATCGCGTCCACCAGATCGACCAGCTCGGATTTCATGGCCTTCCACATCGACTGCGGGATGTAGGCGCGCGATGCGGCTGAGCACTTCTGTCCCTGGTACTCGAAGGCACCGCGAACGAGCGCGGTGCGCAGCGCGGCGGTGTCCGCGGACTCATGAGCCACGACGAAGTCCTTGCCACCCGTCTCGCCCACCAGGCGCGGATAGGTGCGGTAGCGGTCGATGTTTTGCCCGACCTCTTTCCACATGCCGTGGAAGACCTCGGTCGAGCCTGTGAAGTGAATCCCCGCGAGGTCACGGTGATTGAGCACCTTCTCCGAGATCTCCGAGGCGCTGCCGCTCACCATGTTGATCACACCCGGCGGCATGCCGGCCTCGAGCAAGAGCTCCATCAAGAAATGGCTGACGAGCAGCGTCTGCGTCGCGGGCTTGAACACCACCGTGTTGCCCATGAGCATCGGCGCCGTGGGCAGGTTGCCCGCGATCGACGTGAAGTTGAAGGGGCTCACCGCGAAGATGAAGCCCTCGAGCGGACGATATTCGAGGCGGTTCCAGGCCGTGCCGTCGTTGTACGGTTGATTGCGAAGCAGCTGATCACCGAAGAACGCGTTGTAGCGCCAGAAGTCGATCGTCTCGCAGGCCGCGTCGATCTCTGCCTGGTGGACGGTCTTTGACTGGCCGAGCATGGTCGCCGCGTTGATCGTGTCGCGCCAAGGTCCCGCGAGAAGCGACGCTGCCCGCAGCAGGACAGCCGCTCGCTCGTGGAATGACGTGGCCGCCCACATCCGCCTCGCCGCGAGCGCCGCGTTGATCGCGTCGTCGATGTCCTTCGCGCCGCCGACCGCGTACTCGGCGATGGCCAGCTCGTGACGGTGCGGCGCGCGGATGTCCCCGCGGGAGGCTCCCCACCGCCGCTCTCCGCCGATCTGCATCGGGACCTCTGTGCGGGCGTCGGTCAGCTCGGCCAGGCGCGACTTGATGGTCTTGCGGTGCGGATCGCGGGGCGCGTAGGAGCGCACCGGCTCGTTGGTGGGTTGGGGAACCTGGAAGTGTGCGTCGGCGGTCATCCTCTCTCCTCCGCGTATGGGGTGGGCGACTCGATCATCCCACGTAACCCGATGTCGTATTCCAGCCAGTGAGCCTGGGGTATGCGCCCGCGCCTGCCGGCTCCACCACGGAGCGCGTCCGCCAGACCGTCGCCCTCCTGCGCCGGCGCGGCTACGCCGTGGGTCCCTCGCGCCTCGGCGAGCTGTGCCTGGGCGGGCAGGTGGCGGAATCGGACGTCCGCTGGGCCGTCGCCTCGACGAAGGACCTCGTGGCGGCCGATGGGCTCGTCGTGGAGCGCGACGAGCGCAGCCGGACGCGGGCCATCGTCGAGCGGGCCCGTGCGCATGGCGTCGAGTCGGCCGCCTACATCGAGATGGCGATAGGCTTCGTCCGGACCCTGGTCGCGGCCGCCCCCTACGTCCGCGGCGTCTCGATCGCCGGCTCGCTGGCGAGCGGCGGATTTCGGGCTTCGGACGACGTCGACCTGAACCTCATCGTCGACGACGGGTATCGCCACGTTGCATACGTCGCGGTCAACGTGCTCGGCGTGCTGCATGCGCTGCGGCATCGCCGCAAGCCGGTGGACGACCTCACCAGACGCCCCGTCGCGCCACGCCTGATGACCGCGAACCTAATCCTCGAACGCTCCCAGTGCCGGCCGCTGCAGAGGTTGGACGCGGACATGGCCTTCGAGCTGCTGGTCGCCGAGCCGGTGTTCGGGATCGATGCGATTGGCGAGGTAGTCAATGAAAACCCGAGTCTGCTAGACCATTTCCCCCAGCTGTCGGACAAGCCCGCGCCGCTGCTCATCGAGCAGCCGAGACGGCTGACGCACAGGCTGTTTCCGCGCCACCTCGATGGCCCGGCGCGAATCGTCGGCGAGACCGCATGGCGCTACATGCAGTGGACCCGCCGGCACAAACCCGACGCCCTCGCGCGGGTGGCCTTCGTGCGCTCGACCATGCGGCCTTACACCCTGTTCGATAAAAGTTGATCGTCGACATCACCTCCGGCGTGCTGCTGACGACGACCGCGCTGTTGCTTGCGTTTGGCGTGAACCTGGTCAACCTCTCGCTGCGCGCGATGCGGCTCAAACCGCGAGCCGGTCCCCCTGTCGTCGACCGCGACGAACCGAGTGTTTGCGTGCAGGTGCCGATCTACAACGAGCGCTACGTCGCTGAACGCGTCCTCGACGCCGTGTGCGCCATCGACTGGCCGCGGGACCGCTTCCAGGTGCAGGTGCTCGACGACTCGGACGACGAAACGATCGGGATCGTGGCGCGACGCGTCGCGCGGTGGCGGCGTACAGGAGTCCGCGTCACTCATGTCCGTCGCGGAACGCGGGACGGTTTCAAGGCAGGCGCGCTCGCTCATGGCCTCGAGCAGACGCAAGCGCCGCTCATCGCGATCTTCGACGCCGACTTCGTGCCGCCTCGCGACTTCCTCCGCCGAATCGCCGGCGCTTTCGTCGACCCGTCCGTCGGCTTCGCGCAGGCGCGGTGGGGCCACCTCGACGAGGGCTACTCGTTCTTCACGCGGCTCCAGGCGATGGCCATCGACTTCCATTTCCTGATCGAGCAGGCGGTGCGCTCCACGAGCGGCTACTTCACCAACTTCACGGGGACCGCCGGAGTCTGGCGGCGCGAAGCGATCGTCGACTCTGGAGGATGGAGCTCGCGGACGCTGACCGAAGACCTCGATTTGAGCTATCGCGCGCAGCTGCGCGGCTGGAAGGCCGTGTACGCCGAGGGCCTGGTCGTGCCGGAGGAGCTCCCGGTTTCCATCGACGCCTACCGGCGGCAGCAGTCGCGCTGGGCCACAGGGAGCTTCCAATCCGCGTTCCGGCTGCTGGGGCCGGTTTTCCGCAGCGACAACCGCGCCGCCGTCAAGCTCCAGGCGGCCGTCCATCTGCTTGCCTATGGCGTCGGGCCTCTGATGCTGATCCAATTGCTGTGCTACCCGGCGCTGCTCCTCACCGTCGGGCGGCATGGCATCCCGTGGCAATTGGCGAACGCCTCGATGCTGGTGGTCCTCATCGCGGTCGCGCCGACTTTCGGTTTCATCGTGGCCCAGACCCGGCGCGGGCGCCGTTGGTGGACCGGCGTGCCGTCGATCCTCTGCCAGATCGTCGGAGCCGGCATGTCGCTGAACACGATGATCGCGCTGACCCGCGCCCTGAAGCCGGGTGGGGCTTTCGTGCGGACTCCCAAGCATCACATCGTCCGTCCTGGCCAGGAGTGGATGGATCAGGCCTACGTGCGCGCGGGCGACTGGCGTGTCGTCGTCGAGGCGATGTTCGGCCTGCTGGCCCTGGCGATCGTGCCAGTGGCGCTCGCTTACCGGCAGGGAACGCTTGCCGCTTACGCCGGGATGTTCGCGCTCGGGTTCCTGGTCGTGTCCGGCCTGAGCACCATCGAGTTCGTTGAGGTCATGGCCCTGCGCCGGCTTGGCGGGCGAACCCTTCGCCGGGCGCGGGCGCTCGCTCCCGCCGCGGCGCTCCTCGGCCTGGCCGGCGTCGTCCTCCTGGTCGCCGCCCAGATGCCGGAGCCCTTCGAGGACGGCTACGGCCACTGGCTGATCGCGGCCAACCTTGCATCCACGGGCCACCTCCACGATCCGCTTTTCGGGATGGAGGACACATGGCTGCCCGGATATCACCTCCTCGCTGCGGCCATCCTCCGGCTGTTCGGCCTGTGGCAGATCGGCGCGCTCAAAGCGCTTGGCGCGATGCTCGGGCTCGCGACCGCGGCATGCGTCTACGCGCTCGCGCCAAATCCGCGACAGGCGCGCCTGGCCGTTGTCCTGCTCGTCCTGAACCCAGTGTTTCTCTTCACGTCGGGTTCGGCGGTTGTCGAGCCCCTGGTGACCGCGCTGTTGATGGCCGCCGCCCTGGCCGCTTCACGCAGCCGGATGAAGCTCGCGGCGACGTTCGCTGTCCTGGCGTGCGCCACGTCGACGAAGGCCTGGATCTGGATCGCCGCCGCGGCCGCCTTCGCGCTGGTGGAGACGCTGCGGTCCAGAAAGCGGATACCCGCAGTGGCGTGGACTGTCCCGGCGCTCGCGCTGCTGGTTTTCCTTCAGCTCGGTTTTGCCCCGGCCAGCCACTCGGTCACGCGCGGAACCGTCGAGGTGATGTCCGCGACCGCCCGCGGCAGCCTTCCCGCCGGCGGTCTGGCGCGGCTGACGGCGCTGATCGCCACATACGGCCTCGCGGCACTGCCGCTGTTCGGATTCGCCGTGCCGGGGCTGGTCGTCGCGGGCCGCCGCCACGCGGCGCCGTTGTGGCGGTTCGTCTACGTCCCCGCGCTCGTCTATCTCGCCGCGATCGGAGGGCTCGTCGCGCTCGGGGTCTACAGCGGCAGCCACCGCTACCTCTATCCCGCACTGCCCGCGCTCGCCCTCCTCGCCGCGGCGGTGGTCGACCGCTATGCGGTGGCGCGGCTGGCCACCGTCGCTGCGAGCGCGGTGCTCGCGATCGGGTTCCTGCCCGTCTTCTGGAGCTTTGCGGCGGACAACGCGGGGCTCGTCGCGGCGGGGCGCGCTTCATCGAGCACGCCGGGCATGCTGCTCACCGACTCGCCCGCCGCGGCGTACTACAGCGGCAAGTCCCCCTCCCTGGTCACGGGCTCGCAAGCTCTACCGCTCGATCGCAGCCTGGCGCTGGCCTGGATGCGATCGCACGACGTCAACGTGATCGTGCTCGAGAACATCAGCTACTACCGCGCCACCAGCGTCTTTCCAGACCTGGCCGGCGGCTCCGCCACTGTGCCATTTACGCCGCTCGGCGGGGACTACAACGTGAGCGGCGGGAAACAGGTCTACGCCTATCGCCTTCTTCCCTCTCTTCAGCTCGGATCGGTTTCAGGATCGGGCAAGACCGCACCGCTGGCGAAGGGCGTGACCATGGACGCGTCCGCCACCGCCGAGGGAATGGGCTTTGGAGTCCCGATCGCGCATTACCCCGACGGCTGGGTCTACTCGCGCACCGCGAGAGACATTGATCTATCCACGCCCGGCGCCACCGTCTGGCGACGGACCTTCGAGCTCGACGAGATCGGTGGCGACGCCGCGCACAGCTACCGGTTCGTGCCCATCGCCTCGCGCGGCGTGATCGAGGTCACGTACACGCTCAACGCTCGAGGGATGTCGATCACGGTCAGGCCGCTCTGGTTCGCTCCGGGCTACACCCATGTCGGCATCCTCAACGAGCAGTCCTCAGTCTTCGATGACTTCGCCGCCGACGGGCAGCCGGCGCTGACCGGATCGGCGTTCGGCAGTTGGGTCCCGGTGTCTGGCCGGTGGGCGCGGCTCCGCTCCGCCTCGCTGGGTGTCGAATTCTCAGTGCCCGCGCTGGCGGGCGCGAGCCTTTACGGCGGTCGCGAGCATCAACCCCCCGACTTCGACTGGGCAGGCCTCGATTACATCTTCGCGGGCAGCTTCGGGGGAGCCACGTATCAAATCAACCTGGAGGCGGCGCGATGAGCATCGACGTAGTCCTCGTCTATCCGCAACGAGTGCCCCGTCAGGGCCGGCACTGGATCATGCCCTCCCTCGGCCTGATGTACCTCAGCGCGTCGCTGCGCCGCGCCGGCTATTCCGTGCGCCACATCGACCACACGTTCATGGAAAGGAGCGAAGTGCTGGCTGAGATCGAGCGCCTCGAGCCTTCGGTCATCGGCATCTACTGCATGATCACGATGCAGGACGAAGCGCTCTCGCTCGCCGAACAGGTGCGCGGCAAGGCGCTGACCGTTGTCGGGGGCCCGTATCCGTCGGGCGAGCCGGAAACGTTCGTCGACCAGTTCGACCTCGTCGCCGTCGGCGAGGGCGAGGAGACGATCGTCTCGATCATGGAGCACCTCGACGACCGTCGCTTCGAGGAGATACCCGGTGTCGTGTTCAAGCGCGATGGCGAGGTCGTGAAGAGCACTGCGCGCCATCGCATCAAGGACATGACCGCCCTGCCGCTGCCCTATCGCGGCGACGTCCCCAACGACCAGTACATCGCCTACTGGCGCAAGCACTGGAAGGACGCGACCACGCCGCTGATGTCGACGCGTGGGTGTCCCTTCCGCTGCGACTTCTGCCACAAGTCGGTGTTCGGCGACCTCTTCAGCGCCCGGCCGGTGGAGTCGGTGGTCGCGGAGCTGCGCGAGATCGCGGAGCTCGGCTACGAGCATGTGTGGATGTCGGATGACCTTTTCACCCTGAACTACAAGCGCACGTTCGAGCTGGCGAGGGCGATCGAGGAGGCGCGCCTGCCATTGACGTGGGAGTGCCTGAGCCGCGTCACGCACGTCGACCAGCCGCTGTTCGAGCAGATGCATCGCGCGGGGTGCAAGCGAATCTTCTTCGGCATCGAGTCCGGAGACGAGCGCGTATTGAAGGAGATGAAAAAGGGCATCACGCCGGACCAGGCCCGCGCCGCAGTCGAGGCCTGCGTCGCCGCGGGCATCAAGGCCGCCGGCTTCTTCATGGTGGGCTATCTCGGTGAGACGACCGACTCGTTGATCCGCAGCATCAACTTCTCGAGCAGCCTTCCCCTCGACTACGTGAGCTACACGATCGCGTACCCGCTGCCCGGGACTGGGTTCTACGAGCGCGTCCGCGAGCGGAGGATGCGCGGCGAGTGGCACAAGGTGCGGCACAACCGCCTGCTGTTCAACACCGACTTCTCGGAGAACAAGCTGCGGGCGGAGATCCTGAAAGGGGCGATCCAGCACCGCCTCAACAAGATGCGCATGCGTCCCGCGGCGAGGGCATTCCAGCTTGCGACTGATCCTGTGCTTCGGGCGATGAGGTGAGACGCTAGGCTTCTGGCTCGACGTGGCGGAGATCTGGCCCAGCCTGTTCCGGATCGCGGTCGGGCTGTACTGGCTCTACTTCGCGAGCCAGAAATGGCAGGGCATCGGCTGGATGAAACCGGTCCTGGAGTCGGCGGCCCGCGCGAACCCCATTCCCGGCCTTCACGAGCTCCTCGTCTCGGTCGTCGTCCCCAACTGGGTGCCGTTTTCGGTGGCGCAGTCGGTGGCCGAAACGGTGGTGGCCGTCCTTCTCATCGCCGGCCTCGCGGGCCGCTGGGCGGGCGTGCTCGGTTTCCTGCTGGCCGCGAACCTCGCGCTGACGGTTGCGTTTGCGCTCAACGACGACGGCTTCCGGTGGATGTACTACCTGGCTGTGATCGCCAACGCGCAGATCATCGTGTCGGGCTCGGGGCCGATCGCGCTCGGCCGGTTCGGCTGGGTCCCCGCGTGGCTGCGCTGAGCGGTTAGCCTTAGACCTCGTGAGCGTCGACGCCGAAGGCTATGGCTTTCCCGAGCACCAGCGGACCCTCCAGCGGCTGATCGACGACATCCGCGTCCTGTCCCCCGCCGGCGTCGAGCGGGCGGCGCAGGGGTGGGACAAGCACGCTCGCCTTCGCGGACTCGACGCGGTCCACAGCGCGGAGAAGGCGGCGGTGCACGCCATCGAGCAGGCCGACCGCGGCGCCGCTTGGGACGAGGTCCGGCGCAACCTGTTCGGCATGACCGAGTCGGGCGGCGCGCTGGTCAGCTGGAAGGCGGAGCACGGGGAGATCGGTCACAAGGCGGAGGACGCCGCGTTCATGGCCGCGCTCGGCCTGGTGGCGGGCAACCTGATCAGCAAGGAGGAGGCGGCCACGCTCGTGCGGCCACTCTCGGAAGCCCTGCCCTGGCTGCTGCCGGAGGAAAACCAGCCGACCTAGGTTGGCGCGGGCACAAGCTCCGCGAGGTCGACGTCGCTGTTTCCCAGTGCTGACTGGTCGACCGGGCGCCGCGCCTCGATCAGCTTGCCGCCCAGCTCGTTCGTTTTGCCGTCGTTCATGGAGAGCACACCCTCGACGAGGTTGTCGCGCAGATAGAAGACCGTGAACGAAAGCGATTCGCGGTCGCCTCGCCAGACCGCGACGTCCTGGCCCGACGCATGGCCGCGATACTCGAGACTCACGTCGTACTGGTCGGACCAGAAGTACGGAAGCTTCACATACGGCGCGTCCCCGCCGGCGATCGCCGCGCCGATGCCGCGGCCATGGCCTTTGGCGACCTCCCAGTGCTCGACGCGCACCGAACGCCCGAGCACGGGGTGGCGATGCAGCGCCACGTCGCCGCCGACATAGACGTTGGGCGCGGCGCGAAGTCCCTCGTCGACCGGAACTCCTCCGCCCTCACTCGGCAGGCCTAGCGATTTGGGCAATTCGAGGTTCGGCTGGATGCCGATGGCGATCAGCACGACGTCGGCCTCCTCGCGCGCGCCGTCCGACAGCGTCACACCCGCCACCCGGCCACCGTCGACATGCCACTCGGACACCGTGGTGCCCGTGCGAACGTCGACGCCGTGCTTGCGATGGATCCCGGCGTAGATCTCGCCGACCTCGCTGCCCAGCGCACGTTCGAGCGGCACTGGGGCAGACTCGACCAGCAGGACCTCTTTGCCCAGCTTGCGAGCGGACGCGGCAACCTCGGCGCCGATGAAGCCCGCGCCGGCGAGCAGCAGGCGTTTACCGCCCAGCAGCGCTTGGCGTATGGCCTTGCTGTCGCGCAGCGAGCGGAGCGTGAAGACGTTTTCCGCGCTGGGGATGTCAGGCGGCCGGCGAGGCGTACCGCCGAGCCCGAGCACCAGCAGGTCGAACGTGACCTCGCCGCCGCCCTCGAGCAGGACCCTGCGCCCCGGGAGCGAACCGCCGCTGACGCGCCGGCCGAGCCGCAGCTCGATCTTCTCCTTGCCGTAGTCCTCTTCCGCGTGCAGGTAGACCTTCGGCACGTCGACCTCGCCGCGCAGAAACTCCTTGGAGAGATACGGTCGGTCGTAGGGACGGTCGTGGTCGGCGCTCAGAATCACGATTTCGCCGTCGAAGCCGCGCTTGCGCAGCGCGAAAGCCGCATAGTCGCCCGTGCCGCCGCCCCCGACGATGACCACGCGCGCCATCTAGCTCACGATACCCTCGGCCGGTACATCCATCCATGCGCGTCCGGCGCGGCTCCACGCTGGACGTCGACGAGCGCTTCACGCAGGGCCATGCTCAGGTGACCAGGACCGCCGTCGCCGACGGTCCACGACGCTCGCGCGGAGCGGACCGCTCCGACCGGCGTGATCACCGCCGCCGTGCCGCAGGCGAAGACCTCGGTGAGGCTTCCCTCCTCGCATCCCGCTCTCCATTCGTCAACGCTGAGCCGGCCCTCCTCGACCGCGAAGCCGCGCTCGCGACCGAGCACGAGCAAAGAATCGCGCGTGATGCCCGGGAGCAGCGTGCCCGTGAGCGCCGGCGTCATGAGCCGCGCAGGATCTTCCCGCCCGTAGACGAAGAACAGGTTCATGCCCCCCATCTCCTCCACCCAGCGGTGCTCGCGCGAGTCCAGCCACACGACCTGGTCGCATCCGTGCTCGGCCGCCTCGGCCTGGGCGAGCAGGCCGCCGGCGTAGTTGCCGCCGGTCTTGGCCGCGCCGGTTCCGCCAGGTGCCGCGCGGCTGAAGTCCTCGGAGAGCCAGACGGTGACGGGCTTGACGCCGCTCGGGAAGTACGGCCCCGACGGCGAGGCGATGAGGATGAAGGTCACCTCGTGGGAGGGATGGACGGAGAGAGAGACGTCGCTCGCGTACATCAGCGGACGGAGGTACAGGCTGTGGTCGGGTGCTGAGGGCACCCAATCGCGGTCGGCGTCCAGGATCAGGTCGATCGCCTCCAGGAAGACTTCCGCGGGAAGCTCGGGAAGTGCCAGCCGGCGGGCAGAGCCGCGGAATCGCCTGGCGTGCGCATCGGCTCGGAAGGCTGCGATGCCTCCGTCCGCCTGACGGAATGCCTTGAGCCCTTCGAAGACCGCTTGCGCGTAATGGAGGACCGCCGTCCCGGGATCGAGCGACAGCGGAGCGTAGGCCGTCAACTCCGCCCCATACCAGCCCCGCTCGGCGTCCCAGCGGATGCGGACCATGTGCTCGGTGAAGATCCTGCCGAAGCCCGGGTTGGCCAGGCGCCTCTCCCGTTCGGCCGCAGGCACGCGCTCGCGTAAAGGTTGGATCTCGAACTTGAGTGGAGCTGTGCGCGCGCTCAGGCTCCAAACAGTACAGGCTGGGTGGCACGGTCCGGGGTCCCCCGCGAAACCCACGCGAAGCGTCCGGTTTCGTGGGGTGGATAAGAGGCCGAGTCTCGCGACCCGGCCTCGCGAGAGGAAGGAAGGGGTTCTTGCCTAGAGGACGCGCAGGGCGACGCGGGCCGTCACCACCGGCTCCAGGGCCGGTATCGCCTCGGCGATCGGCTCAATCGAGGCCTGGACGATGGCCAGGATCGGCTTGTCCGCCCTTTTCGACCGCCGGCGAACCGGAGGTGTCGTAGCGACCACGGGGTCGAGCAGGTGCCGCAGCTTGAGCTCCAGGATCTGGTCGAAGTCGTTCATCTGTAGCAGGAACGCCTCCCACAAAGGCAGTACCCGCCGCGGCGGAAGGTTTCTTGGGCGACCCCCACGCTTCCCGCCAAAGGGCGGGTGAGATCAGCCTACGCCGCGCGTGAGGTGGGCTGAGCGGCCGGCCCCAGCTCTTCACCGCCGAAGCCTCCGACAGGCGACACGACAACCCCGCCGTCGCTGAGGTTGTGCGCCAGCTTGACCATCTTGAGGCGCATGGGTCCGGGACCAAGCACCCGGGCTGCCATCACGACGAACGGGCGCATGAGCGGCCTGACCATGTGCAGGCCGGCCGAACCGTTCTTCCGCGCCGCTCCTCTCATCGCGATTAGAGAACGCCGCGTGTTGAGCGAGTACCGCTGGATGTTTCGCTGAAGATGTTTTGCTTGCCCCTGGCGCATAGAAGTAAAATCCTGTTTAGGGGGAGACATGGAGACTGTCGGGCACCTCAACACCGGCTACGGCGGCGACACCGTTGCCGGCGGCAGCGGGCTCGAAGCAATTCTGTCCGCCTCAGCCGAGCTTTCTCGTCACCGCAGCGTGACCGGCGTCGCCGAGGCGGCGTTGGGCCTCGCCCTGGAGGTGACGCGATCCACCGTCGCGTTCATCGCCCTGATTGACGACAACGGCGAGAAGACGCAGGTCTTCTCGCGCGCGGCTGACCCGGCGCAAGCCATTCCGCAGGACGAGATTGACCGGATGTTCGCCGCCGCGGGGGCGTATCCCAGCCCGGTGGACACGGTGACTCCCTGGACAGCGCCGACCGGCCTGGGTCTGCCAGCCGTCAAGTCCTACGCGGGCCAACCGCTGCATGCCGGCGGCCGGATCCTCGGCACGATGGGGGTCGCCAGCGCGGCTGGATACACAGCCACCCAGCAGCGCGCCTTCGCCATCCTCGCCTTCCAGGTGGCGGCCGCGATCGGCCTCGCCGAGCTCAACGAGCGGCGGCAGCAGATGGTCGGCACCCTGGTCAACTTGCGCGCCGAGCTCGATCGGAGCGAGAAGCAACGGTTGATCAACGAGGAGCGCGCGCGCAGTGCCGAACGTGTGGAGCGGGCGCACGAGGCCGCGGTCGACGCTCTGCTGGCGGTCTCCAGGCACGCCCGGTCCGGGCACGGCCTCACCGACTTCTACCGGCGGCTGACACGCAGCATCGCCGAGCTCGTCGGGGCCGGCAAGGTCATGTTCTGGCGGGTCAACGATGAGGGGTTTCTCGTCCCGATTCCCGGAGCGCACGGCATCGACGGCGATTTCCTGACCGACGTGCGTTCCGTCCCATGCGCGCCCGAGCGCGACGACCTGGCGAGCCGGGTCGTGTTCCACGACTTCATGTTTCGCGCGTCGCGGACCGACGCCTCCGACGAGTTCGCGTACGTGCTGGACGCGTTGAACGTGAACAACGCGATCTCGGTCCCGTGGCGCGCCGGCGACCTGCGCCTTGGCCTTGTCGCCGCGTACGACTCGCGCCGGCCGGATGGCTTTTCGCGCGAGGACGCCTGGGTCCTGCAGAAGGCCGGCCTGGCCGCGGGCCTCGTCTGGCAGCTGCGCTACGCCGAGAGCGACCTGAAGAAGACGGCCGAGCGCCTGGAGAAGGTGGACGCTGCGCGGCAGATGCTGCTCAAGAACGTCTCCACCGCGGTCGACAAGGCGCGCAAGCGATTCGCAGGTGACCTCCACGACGACGCGCTGCAGAAGCTGACCGCCGCCGAGCTGCAATTGCAGCGCCTTCAGGACCCGAAGACCGACAGCGGAGAGCTGCTCACCGAGGCTCAGGCGCTGCTTGCCCAGACGGAGGAAGCGCTGCGGCGGCTTCTGTTCGAGGTCCGGCCGCCCGCCCTCGAGATGCCGGGTGGTTTCGCCGAGACGATCCGCGAGCGGATCAAGATGCTGCGTTCGCTCACTGGCGCCGAGGTCGAGGTCGACATCGATCTGCCGGACGACCTCTCGTACGAGAACCGCTCCATGCTCTTCCGGCAGCTCACCGAGGCGATCGCGAACATCGAGAAACACGCCGCGGCGACGCGAATCCGCGTCGTTCTGCGCCAGCATGAGGGCGGACTGCATGGCCTTGTCGAGGACAACGGCCGGGGCTTCGTCCTCGCCGAACGCGACCGCCTGCCGGGCCACCTTGGCCTGCTGGCGCTCAACGAGCGCGCGCTGCTGGCGGGCGGCTGGAACAAGATCGAGAGCGAGCCCGGCCTCGGTACCACCGTCGAGTTCTGGCTGCCTCTATCAGAATCTACTTCGTGACCCGGCCCACCCGAGTGTTGATCGTCGAGGATCACCAGGTCGTCGCAGAGGGCCTCGCCGCCCTGATCAACGACCAGAAGGACATGGAGGTGGTCGGGCACGCCGGCTCGGTCGCCGAATCGATCGCCCGCACGGCCGAGCTGCAGCCGGACCTGGTGCTCGTCGACTTCCGCCTGACCGACGGGACCGGAGCCGACGCCGCAAGCGGCATCCGTGACATACGCCCCGAGACGAAGCTGATCTTTCTCACGCGTGAGGACAGCGACGCCGCCCGCTTCGCCGCCCTCGAGTCGGGCGCCAGCGCCTTCATTCACAAGTCGCGCGCTGCGCAAGAGGTCGTCGAGGCGATAAGAACCGTGGCCGAGGGAGGTTCGCTTTTCACGCCGCGCACGATCTCGCAGCTCCTGAACAGCAGGCGCGAGATCGAGGCACAGCTGGAACGCCTCACGCCTCGCGAGAAGGAGGTGCTTCGGATGATGGCGGAAGGCACGTCGAGCCGGGACATCGCCAGCCGGCTCGGGATCAGCTACACGACCGTCCGCACGCATATCCGCAGCCTGGGGAGCAAGCTCGGGGTGCACTCCAAGCTCGAAGCGATCGTGAAGGCACGCGAGCTGGCCCTGGTCGAGTAGCGCGCCCGGAATCTAGGCTCCGGACACCCTTCGCCGGCCCCCCCCGCGGCCCAGCAGCCTGATCGCCGGGGCCTTGTCCTCCTCCTGCCACCTCCGCACGGTCTTGCGACGCCGCTTGTCTTCATAGAGGTCGATGTCGGCCGACTGGTACACGCCCTGCCAGTCCTGGCCGGCGCGCCAGCTCGCGATCCCGACGCTGACCTCGACCTGCTCGGGCGCCTTCATGCTCATCGCGGCGTGGTCGACTGCGCGTCGAAGGCGCATCGCAACATCTCGCGCGCGATCGATCTCGGTCTCAGGCATCGCGACCGCGAACTCGTCGCCTCCGACTCGCGCGCAGAGGTCCGACGCGCGCACCACGCGCTGCAGCTGCTGAGCGACAACGCGCAGCGCGGCATCGCCGGCTCGATGGCCCTGCTTGTCGTTGATGCGCTTGAGGTTGTCGAGATCGATCATCATCAGCGACAACCGCCGGCCATGTCGCTCGGCGAGCGCGACCTCTCGTTCCATCACGCGCTCGAACTCACGGCGGTTGGCAAGCCCGGTTAGATGATCGGTCCGCGCCTCGCTCGCAAACTGTCGCGCGCGGTCGATGGCGATCGCGACCTGGTCCGCGACCGCTGCCATGAAAAGAAGGTCTCCGGCGTTGAAGACCCGATCCACCAAGGTGGCGACCGTCATCATCGCGACTGTCCTTCCGCGCACCTTCAACTGCGCGCGGAGCGCGTTCCACTCAGGGCTCGAGACGCGGTCGACCTGCGACTCCGACCTGCCGGTCGCCGACGCGGATGCCTTGACATGGGGCCCGACCTGGCGGCTGAAGCCGTCGACCTGGTCCTGGTCGAGACCCACGGTGTGGAGCAGCTTGTAGGACGAACGCTCGCGCAGCCACAGCGCACCGGTGCTGAGTCGCAGCGCTGCAAGTGACTCGACCAGCGCGACCTCGGCCGTTTCGCCGAGGTCGAGCGACCGGCTCATGGCGGTGACGATCGCGGCGAGTCCATACATCTCGTTCTCGCGCGCGCGGTGCTCCTCGTCGATGTGGTCCATGTAACCGCGAGCGATGGCGGTCGTAATGCGCTCGGTGATGTCCTCGAGTCGGCTTTGCGCGAGCGCGACGATCTCGTCGTAGCGAGGCTTGCCCTGGATGGGGCGGGTCAGGAGCTCGATGGTCGCGCGACGGTAGATGGCCAGCACGTCGATGAGCGACTCGAGCGCGACCCCCTGTGCCGCGCGGAGCCGGCCGTGGTCGCGCGATCGCTGCTCGAAGGTCGACCAGGGAAGCTCGACGTCAGGGCGCAGCGACGTGAGCATCATCTCGATGAAGCCTGCGGACACGGCGGCGAAGTCCTCACCTGTCTGCTCGCTCAGGATGACCAGCTCGGGCGCGCGCATACGGACCACCTCGAGCGCCTTCCGGCCGCTCTTGATGGAGTCAACCCCGAGGCCGCTCGCCAGCGTCGCGAGCACGTCGGCCGCATAGGTTCCCCCTGCCTCTGCCCCAGGATTCATCTCTCTTAAAACGTTGCGGGGCGCACTGACACCTGAGACGCCCCCCATGCGGGCCGTACTTCAAGTGAGTTAGGCAAAATCCGCGCATTGGTACGGCGACCAAAACCCCCCTCATGGCCGACAGTAAGGTCCAGGCGAGCGTCACGGCTCGCCGAATCACGGGGGGGTGACAACACAGAATGTCGGAGCCGATCACGGAGACAGCGGGAGACACACGCGAGTCTCCGAACGCGTACGAAGCCGGCAATGAAGCGGATTTCGAGCGTCTCTATCAGGCGTCGTACGGAAAGATCCTCGGCACGTTGACCGCCATGCTCGGCGATCGAGCGGCCGCCGAGGACTGCGCGCAGGACGCGTTCGAGCGTGCTTACAAGAAGTGGGCTACCTGGCAGCCGATCGCGCCCGCCGAGGCGTGGGTGCACCGGATCGCGATCAACGCCGCGGTGTCCTACCAACGCAAGATGCGGCTGCGCGAGGTCGGTGAGGTGATTCGCCGGATCGGCCGCCCGGGGCTCGCCCCGGACCCGCAGGAGGTCGTCGAGCATCGCGACCTGGCGACGGCGCTGGCGAAGCTGCCGCCGAAGCAGGCCGCCGCGATCGTGCTCCGCCACTACCACGGCTACACGAACCGCGCCATCGCGCAGGCCCTCGGGATTCCCGAGCGGACCGTCGCGTCGAGGCTCGCGGTGGCCAAGGAGCGGCTCCGGGTGATGCTCAAGCACTCGTACGGACCACAGGCGGTGATGGAGGAAGCGGCCGCCGAGCGTGGGTACGCCATAGCGGACTGAAACCCGCGGAGAGGAAGGGTTGGGGCCTGGCCGAGCGCCGGGCCCCTTTCCTTTTCAGCCGCGCAGCGCTTTTCCTTTATCCCTTCCCGGTGACGCGCGCCACCAGGAGAAGCGCGGGGGCGCCCAGGATCGGGCGCCGCATCACGCCGCCTGGGGTCGTCGCGGTAGCAGGCTTCGGACGAGCCTGACGAGGCGCCGGCGCAGGGGACTCCAGGCCGTCGCCTCCGAGCGGAACCCCTCGGTCCGGCGCTCGTAGCGCGGAGCGTTCGATTCGGCGCACAGCTTGCAGCCGCATCCATGCCCGGTGACCGGGAGGCGATTGCCCTGCTTGTCGAACCTCGCGTGAATTGCCTCTCTCATCAGCCGCCCTGTGCCCGGCTAGCAGTGAGTGCCGGGAAGGTAGTAGGCCATCTGGCCATGGCAGGCCTGATTGATGAGGCCGGGCGGCTCCGAGTACCACTCGTCGCCGATGCCCATGGCGTCCAGCGCCTGCTGCATGAAGGGGTGCCACATCGGGGCCGCGATGTAGTAGCTGTCCGAGCCTCCTGTCATCTTCATTCGCCAGTCGGCGTTGCCACCCCAGACAGCGGCCACGAGGTGCGGCGTGTAGCCGACCGTCCACGCGTCGGCGAACGAGTCTGACGTTCCGGTTTTTACCCCAACATGCCGGGCCGGCAAAGTGAGGAGCGAATTACGCCCGAAGATCATGGCCCGATTGTTGTCGTTGGACATGATCTGTTCCATGATGAAGGCGACCCGGGCGTCGAGGATGCGCGTCCCGGGGTCGTACTGATGCGCGTAGAGCAGGTGGCCGCCGCGCGCGATGAGGTTGATCGCGTAAGGCTGGCGAAGTAGACCCTGCGTAGCCAGGACTGACGCCCCCGTTGCCATCTGCAGAGGCGTTTCGCCATATCCGCCGAGGGTTAGCGACGGCCCGTATGTGTTGAGTGGATCGTCGGTTGTGTAGATCGGGAACCCGTTTGCGTCGGTCCCGTGAAGCTGGTACGGAGGCGCTCCCATGCTTCGCGCCGTCTGCACGACGGAGGATACGCCGACACCTAGCTCGACCTTGACGGCGGGGATGTTGAGGGAATTGCCCATGCACACTTGGAGCTGGCAGGTGCCGTGGAACCTCCCGTCATAGTTCTGCGGCCTGTAGACCTCGCCCGAGATGGGGTCCCGGTAGGAGAACGAGCTGTCGACGATGGGCGTGGTCATCGTGAAACGGCCGCTCGCGATGCCGGCCGTGTACGTGAAGATCTTCATGGAGGATCCGGGGTTCCGCGGCGGCCACACGGCCAAGTTGTACTGGCCGCCGTAGGCGTTCGGATTCGCCGAGCCGACCATCGTGATGATCGCTCCAGTGGTCGGGTCCAGGGCCACCAGCGCGCCCTGCGTCACGTTGCGGCGCCACAGTGAGCCGATCACGTTCGTGACGACGTTCTGCCCGATCTGCTGCAGCGTCGGGTTCAGGGTGGTGACGACCCGCAAGCCGCCGCTGTACGTCGCGTCCTTGCCGAACTGCGCGATCAGCTGTGCCGTCACATAGCTGACGAACGCCGGCGCGATCACGTGGTTCTCCGGCATGAACAGGTGCGTGGGCGGCGAGAGATCCTCGGCGAACGCGTTCGCCGCGTCGGCGGCCGTGATCTTGCCATCGCGAATCATCGCGTCGAGCACGGCATTCTGCCGCTCCTTGGCGGACGTCCAGTTGACCAGCGGGTTGTAGATCGTCGGCCCGCGGATGATGCCCGCGAGCATCGATGCCTGCGCGAGGTCGAGATCCTTCGTTTGCTTGTGGAAATAGATCTTCGATGCGGCCGCCGTACCCCACGCGGTGTTGGCGAAGAAGACGCTGTTCAGGTACCACTCGAGAATCTGCGCCTTGGTGTAGCGGCGCTCGATCTCGAAGGCGAGCAGAGCCTCGCGCATCTTGCGGTCGAGCGTCGCCTTGTTGCCGACGAGGCGGAGCTTGACGAGCTGCTGCGTGATGGTCGACGCACCTTCGGTCGGCGAGTGCGACTTCCAGTCGACGACGGACGCGCGCACGACGCCCTGCGGGTCGACTCCTGGCTCGGCATAGAAGTTGCGGTCCTCGATCGAGATGACCGCGTCGGGCAAGAGCGTCCCCATCTCGGACAGCGGCTCGTAGTAGCTCTGGTAGCCAGGCGGGTGAAGGTCCGCGAGCAGCGTCTTGTTGTCGTTGGCGAAGATCAGAGTGTCCTCGGGGACCGACGACGTCAGCTGATTCGGATCGGGCAGCTTGTCCGCGAAGGCGACATAGCCCGGTGAGGTCACGATCAGGCTGGGCACCGCGATGAGGACCAGCGCCAGCAGGCGCAATGTCCAACCGGCGGGCCTCGAGATCCTGCCTTTGGTCAGCGTCTGCGGCGCGCTCGCGCGCCGCCGTATTCCGTTCGGCCTACGAGGCCAGACGATCTGATCTTTGCGCTTCAGCAGCATCGTTATCTCCATTCATGTCCGGCGTCGGTCCAGCGATGAACGGCCCATACCAACCGATCGACTGAGCGCTCAGCAATGCCTGGATGTCGATGACCTGCCCCGGTCGAAGCGCGGGCGGTCGGAATCCGCGCTGAACGGCCCTCGCCGTACGGACCGCGTCACTCGCTTTCACGGCGAGACTGTTGACCGCCGGCTCACCAGCCGCCGCGTACCATGCGCGCGCGGCAAACTGCAGCTGGGCGGTCGCGTCGCGAAGGGACTCGAGCCGGGCGTGCGATTCCACTCGACCGACCTCGGCCGCGTGCGCGAGTCGCTGAGCCTCTCGCGGCAGAGCGACGTCGCGGATCCAGATCGAGAGAACGACCAGCTTCGCGAGCGCGGTCGCCCCCAACACGGCCATGCCTCCGGCGATCCTGCGATTCACGGCCGCGAGCGGATCGGTCACCAGCACGGTCTGGCGCGCCGCCGCTGCTGGCAATGGAAGCTCCATCCACTCGCGAAGCCGGACCCGAGGCTGCCACCCCATTCCGCTCCGCATCGACGAACAGAGGATGAGAACGAAGATGTCGACGCCCGCGATGATCACCAGCCAGCTCGCGAGCACGAAGCGGTTCTCCGAGAACCAGGAGACCACACCGCCCAGCGACAACGCGACGAGCGTGCTGATGAGCTGGTCGACGCCCCACGCGGCGGATGCGCTGAGCTCGCGGGCATTCGGATCGGTGATGTTGATCACGCCGATGGTGCACGCGACCACAAGGCCGATCCAGAACAAGACCTCGACAAATCGTGGGATGGAACGGCGAACGGTGGGCACGAACGTCGCCGCCACCAAGCCGGTGAAAAGGGCGATCGAGAACTGCAGGAGCAGCGGGCCTTCCACGCCATAAGGAACGCGACAGGGGCCGTGAGTATTGGCCGGCAAGACCCTGCCCTCGCGTCCTTCAATCGCCAACAAACGAAGGAAAAGTTGTGGTAACCAGCGTCGCAATGGCGGCCGGGTTAATCCCGGCCGCGCCTTTGTCCCCATCGTCTGCCAATCGGCGCTACGAGTACGTTTAGATCAAGTCCGAACCGTATACCGGAAGGAGAGCAGACCCTGCGGCGCCAGCCGCACGGTCGATGAGAGGGAACCATCTGGGTTCCCTCTCATACCGTCCGGGTTCCCTCTCATGGCTGCGCGTTGTCTGGATGGCGTGGACGGCGACCCGCTCGGCGTCCACGCCCTTGTCTCCATGGCAGTGCTGCTGGTCATCTTGCTGGCGACGATAGGGCTCTCCCTGAGGGCCGGCCTCTACGGCCGAACCTGGAACGTCGCCGAGTCCGACCGCACGGAAGACTCCTGGCTGATCGACACGTGCGCGCGCACGTTCATCCTGGTCCTCCTGTCGCTGCTCGGGCTCCTCGCGCTGGGCGTGATGTACGGGAACGTCCTCGGCGCGGTGCACGCCGCCCCCTAGAGGTACCGCACGTCGAGGCTGCGTTGTAACTGATAGAAGCAGCCCACTGCCCCGGGCTGCTTCCCTTCCCCGCCTGCCGGGGAAGGTGCGACAAAACGAGCCCAGAAGATCTCGTTTCCGCATCGTTTCTGGCCAATTCACAAGGCTTGAAGCTTCTTAACCCATCCGCCGTGGGTGCACCCGCAAGCCGACAGTAGCTTGCCCCCGAGATCTAGCGCTCTACCGCGAGCGCAACAACGGGGGTATCAGTGCACTCACTTCGAAAGCTTCTCTTCAATGTTCGCTCGCGTCCGAAGACGCACCTCGCGATCGTGTTCGTCGCGATCAACCACGTGAGCGTGGTGGCTCTCGCCGCCGCACCCGCCGTGATTTCCGTGCCCGCGGCTCAGCACGCCGGCCAGGGGGCCTGCCTGCCGGACGCTGATTGCAACCCGACGGCCGCGACGCAGGCCGACATGACCCTCAGCCTCCCGGACGGGATGAGGCAGTGCGACGAGTCCGGCCCAGCCGCCGCCTGCGGCACAGCGACCGCGACCACAGATGTGGCGGCGGGGTCGAGCTCCCTGCCCGACGGCCAGCAGGCGTGCGCGGCCCCGGCCGGCAAGGCCGTGCCCAGCACGCCGGCCGCGTGCAGCGACGCCATTCTGCCGGGTGTCGCCCCGGCCGGCCTTGGCGCTTCGGGCGGCTCGACCCCGCAAGTGGCTCCCAGCGTCCCTGTGGAGTCGCTTGGCAGTCAGCTTCCCAACCGGCTGACCCTGGCCACCAGCACCAACACCGCGAAAAGCGGCAAACCGGCGGTTTTTACCGCCACCGCCAGCTCGACCGTGACCGGAACCGAAGCGGCCATCGAGATATTCGACCTGACGTCCGGCACGCTGCTCGGCGCCTGCGCGCAGGGCAGCCAGTGCACCGTCGCCTACTCCGCCGTCTCTGGCGTCCACCAGTTCGCGGCGTTCATCACGCCTTCGACCTCGACCATCCCGGCCGACTCGGTCGCGATGCGCTCGAACCAGGTGAACGTGGGCTGGCTCGACAGCTCCATCACATCGAGCCGGAGCATCGTCGGCCCTGGCCAGCCGGTCGTCCTCACCGCGACGTCGACCGTGGACGTGCACCAGACAGGCCGGTGGCTCGAGATTTACGACCTCACGACGAGCTCGCGCCTGACCTATTGCGCCCGTGGCACCGTCTGCACCACGTCGATAAAGGAGGCCGCGGGAGGAGTTCACGAGATCGTGGGCTACGTCAACGGGCAGCCGGAAGCCGTGTCGCCGCCCATCTACGTGACGTGGCTCTCAGTCACGCTGTCGGCGACGTCGATCGGCCCCAAGACCGGCGGCGCGGTCTACCTCAAGGCGACGAGCAACGCGGACCTCTCCAACACTCCGTGGGTCGTGGGGATCTACGACGAGCAGGGCCGTCTGGTCGACCACGCCTGCAAGACCGGAACCACCTGCAGCGTGCAGGCCTGGATGAGCGGCGGCACGACGCCGACCTACACGGCGATGATCGGCTCCCTGCCCACGAGCCAGGCCGCCTCTTCGAGCCAGAAGCCTCACACCACCGGCACAGCGCCGGGGCTCGTCGACGTGCAGGCAAAGTCCGGCACGGTCCAGCCGGCGCATCTTCTTTGGGGCGTCGATTCCTGCAAGGCGTTCACCGGCGACGTGACCGGTGACCTCTACCCCGCCGTCAGCAGGTCTCTGGGGACGCCCGACTTCTGGGGTCGTTACCTGACGGATACGGTTTGTCCAGGGATCACCTCTTCGGAAATTGCCCTCGCCGCGCAGAACCACATGGGCATCCTGCCGATCTACAACGACTACGACTGCTCCAACGTCTCCTACTACTCCACCGGGCACAGCTACGGCGTCGCGGCCACCGCAGCGGCCGCTCGCCTCGGCATCCCCAAGGGCCGGCTGCTCGTCATCGACATCGAGCCTTACGGCGCCGCGTGCCCTGGGGCAGGCAACGTCGACTCCGGGTTCATCGAGGGCTGGTACGACGGCGTTACCGAGGCCGGATACGTCCCCGGCTACTACGGCAACGGAACGTCGGGAAGTGAGTTCGCCTCGGCGTGGTGCGCGGCAGTCGCCGCCCTTCCGAACATCGCCACCGGCTCAGACCTCTGGTCCTTCGAGCCGTCCCTGCTCGGCAGCTACTACAAGTCGATCGCGCCTAACTACTCGCCATACGACACCGGCTGCGCGGGCAACATCGAAGCCTGGCAATACGAGCTCAGCGGCGGCTCCAGCGTGGACGTCGACCAGGACGAGGCCCTCTCCAGCCTCGCCCTCTGGTACCCCTAACCCCGATTGCCTCCCCAAGGCGCCCGGGTGCCGATGTGGCCCCGGGCGTTTTCACGTAATAGCCCGGTTTCAGGGCTTGTTGACGACAAATCAAGGGAGGACAGATGGAGCGCAGGGAAAGCGATATCGAGCGCGATTCCGCGACCGGCAGAGAGATTGAGCATCGGCGCGTCACCACCGAAGGGCCGCTCAAGCAGGTCGAATCGTCGGTCGTGAGAACCTTCAACCCCGGGCAGCGTGCCGTCGAGCTGATCTATCTCGCCTTCGGCGTGCTCGACGGCCTGCTGCTGATCCGGCTCGTCCTGAAGCTGCTCGGCCTAAGGGCATTTCACCCCTCATCCCTCTCCCCTGAGGGGGAGAGGGAGCCGATCCCTCTTATCCAGCCCTTAGACCCGGCGCGGCGGCGAGGTCGCGGATGTCCTGCACCTGGCGGGTGATCCAGCGCGCGATGTCGTTGGTCCGGACCACCTCGCGCGCGGCTTCATTGCGCCGGCGCTTCTCCTCCGCGGCCATGACCAGCCCGTCGTGCATGGCGTTGGCCGTTGCCTCGATGTCGAACGGGTTCACCGACAGGACGTGGGGATACAGCTCCTCGTGCGCGCCGACGTTCTCTGAAAGCACGATGACGCCGTTCGATCGATTGACGAGCGCGCCCTCCTTGACGACCAGGTTCAGGCCGTCGTAGACAGAATTGACGACGAGCACGTCGAAGTTGCGCAGCGCGGCCATCGCCTTGCGGACGCTCTCGCCTAGCTCGAGTCGGATGGGCTGCCATCCGCGGGCGCCGTGCTGGGCGTTGATGCGCTGCACGACCTGCCGGACGCGACGCACGTAGTTGCGATAGACCGCTACGTCCTGGCGCGACGGCTGCAGAAAAGCCCAGAACTGGACGCGGCCTCGCAGCTCGGGGTGGTGGGCGAGCAGCTTCTCGTAGGCGAGGAAGCCGCGCACGATGTTCTTCGACGGGTCGGTGCGGTCGATGCGCACGATCAGGTGCTCGGGCCGCCAGTCGCGAAGCTTGCGCTCCTCGACCATGACTCCGTGGGAGTACGCAAGGCGCGTCGTCGACGCCACGTCGATCGAGATCGGGTAGTGGCGCGCGTAGACCATGCGACCGTCGATCAGGACGGCGCGCTCGCGCTCGTCGACTGCTAGACCCGCGTTCTCCTCACACGTCATGAGGAAGTTGCGCACGTCGAGGCTCGTCTGGAAGCCCACGATGTCGCAGCCGAGGAGGCCGTGCAAGATCGCGTCGCGCATCTCGCGCGGCAGCACCTTCCAGTACTGGGGCGTCGGCCAGGGGATGTGCACGAAGTGCTGGATGATCGCGCCGTGCAGCTGCTCGCGGACGAGCTTCGACACGAGGTAGAGCTGATAGTCGTGGACCATGATCAGCGGCCGGCCCGGCAGGCCGCGCGCGACGTCGACGACCTTGCGTGCAACCTGCTGGTTGACCTCGACGTAACCGTTGTTCCACGCGCGGTGGATCCGCCCGTTGATGACAGGCTGGTGCGCCAGGTCCCAGAGGTAGTGCTGGATGAACCACAGCACCGGGTTTGCGATCACCGAGTAGTACTGCTCGTACTGCTCCGGCGTGGGCGTTGCGTAATGCAGCTTCGTCTCCGTGCGGATCAGCGGCGCATTCCAGGTCGCGCCGCGCTCTTCGATGAGCCTCCGCTCGGCGTCGTTCCGCGCGCAAGCGACCCAGTCCGCCCCGGCAACCTCCGCGAACGTGAGCAGTGCCGTGATGACGCCGCCCGCGCCGCGCGCGAACCCGCCCTCGGGCTTCGGCTCGTGCGGGGCCCGGTTGGCCACCACGATGGTCGACGCGTGTGGCAGAGTACGCGACACGTAGCCGCGCAGCGATGTGCCGGGGCGCCGCCGCTCCACGCTTTCCAGGAACGGGATCTCCTGCTCTGAGGTGCTCATGCCACGCATCTGGCTACGGCGAAGATTTAGGTGAGGCCGGCGGTGACGCCGGTGGCGAAGCCGGTGGCGACGGCGGCTGGGACGCGCTCGGCGAGGCCGATGGCGACGCGCTGGGCGAGGCCGAAGGTGAAGCCGATGGCGACGCGCTCGGCGAGCCCGAAGGTGAAGCCGATGGCGACGCGCTCGGCGAGGCGGACGGTGAGGCGCTCGGCGTCGGCGACTGCGTGCACGCGCCCTGCAGGAACGGATCCTGCGTGTCGCCGCCGCAGCCCTGGACGACGCCGGCCGGGCGGTTGTACCAGTCGCGGTAGGTCGTCGGGAGGGTGTTGACGAACCGCTTCATGATGGTGAGGCCCACGTTTTCGCCGTACGCGCGAATCAATCCGCCGCCGTTCGGCGCCGTGTTGCCGACCCAGACCCCGACGACGACGTCCGGGTTGTAAGCCATGATCCAGGAGTCGGGAATCCCGCCATTCCCGTTGTCGCTCGTACCCGTCTTGCTCGCCATCTGACGGTTCCAGCCGAAATGCCAGGTGTTCTGGTAGTTCTTCAGCACGTCTGACATCAAGTACGCCTCGGCGGGCGTAAGTACCGGGCTGCTGGTCGGATTTTCGTACTTGAAGACGGCGTGGCCGCTCGAGTCGTCCACCTCTCTGATCACGTTCAGGTCGACCCGCTGGCCCTGGTTGGCGAACGTCTCGTAGCCCTGCAGGTGCTCGTAGAGCGTCACGTCGCTCGCACCGATCGCAGTCGAAAGATAGGGCTGAAGCTGGTCCTTGATGCCCATCGCGTGGGCGAGCTCGACCACGTTGTTCATGCCTTCGATCTGCCCGACCTGGACAGCCGGGATGTTGCGCGAATAGAGGATCGCCGTGCTTGCCTTGATGTCGCCCATGCCGCGGTTGTCGAAGTCGCGCGGCGTGTAGCCGTTGAAGTTGGTCAGGCGGTCGTGAAGCACTGTGGCCCACGTGATCTTGTGGTCGCGCAGTGCGGCCTCGTACACGTACGGCTTGAAAGACGAACCGGGCTGCCGCTTCGACAGGACGACGTCGAACTGCCCACCGATCGAGTCGTTGCCGTAGTCGGCGGAGCCCACCCACGCCAGGATCTCTCCAGTCTTCGGCTGGGCCGCGAGCAGGGCCGAGTTGTTGACGTTCAGGTAACCGAGGTCTTGCACCCCGTTGGCCACGGCAGCCTCGGCGTTCTGCTGGATGCCGAGGTCGAGCGTCGTGCGGACCACGATCCCGCCCTGCTGCACCGCCGCCGAGCCGAACATGCCCTCCAGGTCGGTTAGCACGTAGTCGACGAAGTGCGGCGCCTGGCTCTGGCGCGCCGAGGCCTGGATGTGCAGCTCAGACTTCACGTCTTCGCTGGCCGCCTTGTCGGCGTCGGCGGCGCTCAATGCATTGGTCGCGACCATGCCTTGCAGCACGTACTGCGCACGCTCGTGCGCTAGGTCGTAGTGCAGAGCCGGGTCGTATGCGGTCGGCGCCTGGATCAGGCCGGCGAGAAAAGCCGCCTGTGCCGGCGTGAGGTCCTTCGCGTCCTTATCGAAATATGTGCGGGACGCGGCGCCCACGCCGTAGGCGCCATGCCCGAAGTAGACGCGGTTCAGGTACATGCCCAGGATCTGGTCTTTCGAATAATGCTGCTCGAGCGCGACCGCCAGGACGACCTCGTGGATCTTCCTGGTGAGCGATTTCTCGGGCGTGAGCAATTGGATCTTCACCAACTGCTGGGTGATGGTGCTGCCGCCTTCGTTCAGGCCGCGGTGCGTCAGGTCGACCCACGCGGCGCGCGCGGTCGAGGACGGGTCGATCGCGCCATGGTTGTAGAAGTTGCGGTCCTCCGCGGCGAGCACCGCCTTCGGCGCGTATGGACCCATCTGCTGCAGGGTCAACGTGACGTGGTAGTGACCGGCCGGGCTCCAGTCTTCGATCAGCTTCCCGTTGCGGTCGAGCACGACGACATCGCCCGCGGCCAGCACGTTCTGGCTCGGGTCGGGCAGGTCTTTGATCGCCCACAAGACGTAGAGCGTCGAGGCGATCAGCAGCACGCCGACCGCCGCCGCGATCCAGACTTTCTGGGCCCACAGCCAAACGAATGGTCGGAGCCAGATGGAGCGTTGGCCGGCATGTGCGGCCGGTTCGATTGCCACCCTTCGCGCTCCTCCTCCGAGCGCTCATCTGGGCGGTGACGGGCCGCGTTTGAGCGCTACGAGAGGACAACGCCCAGCTGGACCGATTTAACCAGGCGTACCGCCCGGCTCGATTTCCCGGCTTTGTTTAGCTGAACTCGACGGCTATGTACGCGTAGCCGTTCGACGCGACGACCCAGGCTGTGGCCACGTAGTGGTACGGACCGAGGATGTTCGCCCGATGATCTGGGCTGTTCATGAACATCGTGTTGAGCTGCGCGTCGTTGATGCCGGCGGACCAGTAGCCGATGTTCTCCCCGGCCTGACGGCCCAGACCGCACGACAGGTCTACCGACGGTCCGTTCGTATGTGAGAGGTAACCCTGCGCGGCGATGCGCCTGGCGTTGGCGAAGGCGACGCTGTACAGACAGCTGTTCCAGGTCAAGGGACCGAGCCCGTTCGCGGCGCGGTCGCGGTTGATGAGCGCCTGCTGCGTCGAATTGACGACGATCGCGGGAGCAGCCGGTCCTGAGGCTGTGGTGCCGCTCGAGGCCGGAGGAGGGGGCGGAGGGGGCGGCGGAGGCGTGCCGATCTTGTGCGGCATCGCGCGCTGGATGACCTTGGCGACATCGATTCCGACAGACGGCTGCTGCGCAACCTGCACCCGCGAGGCGGTCAACACCGGCTGGGCTGCAGCTTCGCGATGCACGACAGAGATCCCGGCCCCGCCGAACGCGGCCACGATCACGAATCCCCCGAGCCAGGTCAGAAATCGCATGTCCGGCGGAGGAGTCTGAGGCGGACTGGCGGCGACGCTGTTTGTCTTGGGTTAAGCCTTGTAAATCAAATCGCAGGCGCCGAAAAGGCCACCGAATTGAGGTCGAGCGGGGGTGGCGCTACTCGGGGAGGCGGCTCTTCAGGCGCTCGTATGCGAGCACCAGGAAAGTTTCCGCGATCCGCTGCCAGCCGTGCGTCTGCGCCCACATGAACGCCATCGCCCGCAGCGCCAGCTGTAAGGACTCGTACAAGGCGAACCGGTTCAGGGTCGCATGCGGGCGCAGCTCGCGGTAGCGGCGGATGAACAGCTGCCGTGCCTCTTCGGCCGCCGCCGACTCCTTCCAGTCGCGAGGCGTCGACGGGACGAGATAGGCGCAGAACTTCCCGAGGTCGTAGCTCGTCTCCGCAAAGGCGAAGTAGTCGAAGTCCAGCAGCGTGAACTGGTCGTTGTGGATGATGAACTGGTCGTACTTCAGGTCGCCGTGGGTCGGCAGCCAGTCTTCCTCATTGGTCTTCCGCACGCGGTCGCGCATGTGGGCGACGAGGTCTTTGAGCAGAAAGTGGCCGTTGGGCAGGACGTAGGCAAACTGCTCCACCACACGATCGAGGCGAGCGAGCTCGTCCTCGATGTGGATCCGCTCGTCGGCGTCGACGCCCGACTCGTGGATGACGGCCAGCGCCTCGGCGGCCGCCGCCGGCATGAGCCTGAACTCGGTGCTCGTGCGGTTGCTTCCCACAGGACGCCCGCGAACGCCCTCCTCGATGAGAAGCCCCATATGGTCGATGTATCCGAGTGGACGCGGGAGGTTCAGGTACCCCGGATAGTGAGCCGCCGCGCGCCAGAGGCCCTGGACGATCTGGTAGGTGCGAAGGCCGCGGTTGCCTGGCTGGACCTTGCCGTAGATCTTGGTCGGTACGCTTGTCTGGTCGAAGCTGTAGCGGAGGATGGCGCCGACCTCCGGCGTGTAGCGGACGCGTTCGATGTCGATGTTGCGAGACGCAGCCAGCATCTTGCTGGGATTGTCTTCGAGCCCGAGCAGAACGCCCGCCATGCGTATCGGGTCCGCGGCCAGCGGCAGGTTCGGCATGTTCGGGTCGTAGGGATAGAACCAGTAAGCGTGCTGGGTCTCCGGGAACAGGCACGGGTATCCGATGCCGTCGATGGGATCGCACCGCTTCGACGCGCCGTGGCGCAGTAGGCGATCGCTCAGCTTCTCCCAGGCGGCCGGGTTGAGCGCCCCCTTGGCGGCGAGGCGAAGGCTGCGCTCCTCCTCGTCCTTATATATCTCGACGGCGAAGGTCGACCAGTACCAATGCGGCGGTTCGAGCCTTGTGCTGCGGCGCCGGACGTGGTCGAGCTGCCAGCCGGTCCCGGCAAGGACTTGCTCGGCAAAAATGGCGACCGAGTCTTCACTCGTCGCCACATCCATGGTTACAACTGATGAAGTTGGCGTTTCCATTTCGAAGCGCATTGCCCTACTAAAGAACGCTGAGCGGGGCGTTCTGCGACATATCCCCGGGGCTGCGGGGTTGGTGTCCAGGATGGCGGCGAGGCAATTCGCTCATTTCCACGTGGAGGTGGGCATTTGGAAGCGATTGGCGACTACTTCGTAAGCCGGCCTGCGCTCGTACGACGCCTGGCCGTCAACGCCTTCGTCCTCATGGCCGGACTCCTCCTGATGCTGGCTCGCACGTCTCCGGCTCTGGCAGCGGACAACTCGCATGGCCAGGGCAAAGCACAAGACCATACGAGTGCTTCCGCAGTGACTCATCGCCAGGACAGCCCCTCGGCGAAGAATGAGAACCACATAGGCGGCGGTGGCGGCAACGGCGACGGAGGAAACGGCGGGAAGGGCAAGAGTAGTGGGACCAGCTCGGGCGGTTCCGCTAGCGGCAGCTCGAGCGGTCAAGTCAGCGGAAGTGGTGCCGGCCACTCGAACGGCACGGCGACAGCGCCCCCGACAACGCCGACCTCGGGCGACAGCGGCACGGCCACCGGCGGTGGTCGCGCGGACACCCACGCGCACGCGTCGTCGAGCTCTAACTCGAGCGCGAACGCGTCGTCAAGCTCCAATTCGAGTGCGAACGCAAACGCAAGCGCGAGCGCGGGAGCGAAGACGACCGCGTCGGCCTCGTCCAGCAACAAGGCCGGCAGCGGCAGCGACAACAAGGTCAACAGCAACGGCAACGGCAACGGCAATGGCAGTGCAAGTGCCAATGCCGTGACCTCATCCAACAAGTCGGACTCTTCCAAGAAGTCGGACACTTCAAAGACCTCAGCCTCTTCCAAGAAGAAGGACACGACCAACAAGCGTCCCGAGTCCGCTATGGGCAGCACGGGTAGCGTCGGCAGCGCGGGCAGCGCCAACGGCTCGACCGGGAACTCGACCCCGCGGGTCGGGAGCACCGGGAGCGTCGGCAGCGCGGGCAGCGCCAACGGCACGACCGGCAACTCGGCCCCGCAGATGGGATCAACCGGCTCGGTCGGCAGCGCGGGCAGCGCCAACGGCACGACCGGCAACTCGGCCCCACAGACCGGCAGCACCGGATCGGTCGGCAGCGCAGGCAGCGCCAACGGCACGACCGGCAACTCGGCCCCACAGACCGGCAGCACCGGGAGCGTCGGTAGCACAGGCAGCGCGAACGGCACGACCGGCAACTCGGCCCCGCAGACCGGCAGCACCGGATCGGTCGGCAGCGCGGGCAGCGCCAACGGCACGACCGGCAACACCGTGAAGGTCGGAAGCACCGGATCGGTCGGCAGCGCGGGCAGCGCCAACGGCACGACCGGCAACTCGGCCCCACAGACCGGGTCAACCGGATCGGTCGGCAGCGCGGGCAGCGCCAACGGCACGACCGGCAACACCGTGAAGGTCGGAAGCACCGGGAGCGTCGGCAGCGCCGGCAGCGCCAACGGCACGACCGGCAACTCGGCCCCGCAGATGGGATCAACCGGCTCGGTCGGCAGCGCGGGCAGCGCCAACGGCACGACCGGCAACTCGGCCCCACAGACCGGCAGCACCGCGAGCGTCGGTAGCGCAGGCAGCGCCAACGGCACGACCGGCAACTCGGCCCCACAGACCGGGTCAACCGGATCGGTCGGCAGCGCGGGCAGCGCCAACGGCACGACCGGCAACTCGGCCCCGCAGACCGGATCAACCGGATCGGTCGGCAGCGCGGGCAGCGCCAACGGCACGACCGGCAACTCGGCCCCGCAGACGGGGTCAACCGGATCGGTCGGCAGCGCGGGCAGCGCCAACGGCACGACCGGCAACTCAGCCCCGCAGACCGGGTCAACCGGATCGGTCGGCAGCGCGGGCAGCGCCAACGGCACGACCGGCAACTCGGCCCCGCAGACCGGGTCAACCGGATCGGTCGGCAGCGCGGGCAGCGCCAACGGCACGACCGGCAACTCAGCCCCGCAGGCGGGATCAACCGGAAGCGTCGGCAGCGCAGGCAGCGCCAACGGCACGACCGGCAACTCGGCCCCGCAGACGGGATCAACCGGATCGGTCGGCAGCGCGGGCAGCGCCAACGGCACGACCGGCAACTCGGCCCCACAAACGGGCAGCACCGGATCGGTCGGCAGCGCGGGCAGCGCCAACGGCACGACCGGCAACTCGACCCCACAAACCGGCAGCACCGGATCGGTCGGCAGCGCGGGCAGCGCCAACGGCACGACCGGCAACTCGACCCCGCAGACCGGGTCAACCGGAAGCGTCGGCAGCGCCGGCAGCGCCAACGGCACGACCGGCAACACTGTTACCCAGACCACTGGCAGCACGGCCAGCTCGGGTAGCGTCACCGGTACCACCCCGACCGTCACTGGTGGCGGCGGCGGAACCGGAACCGTCACCGGCGGTACCGGCGGAGTGTCCGGCGCAACAGCAACGTCAGGCGGCACGGGAGAGGTCCTGGCGGCTACGGGCGCGCCCATCGCGGGGGGCATCGTGGGCGGCATCCTGCTCCTGCTCGGCGGCCTCGGCTTGCGAAGGCGACGGAACTAAGCGACAAACAGAGAGCCGGGCCCGCATCTCGCGGGCCCGGTCTTTCTTTGCCCTCCAGCCCGGCGCCAGTGACCCTTACACGGGAGCTGCAGTTCTTGTTCGGTCTTTGCCACGCTTAACCGCGCCTACCTCACTTGTACGGTGACGAAGGCCCCCCTGACGCGATTTGATGTAGATCGAAAAGTCGCGCTTGGGGGATAGATGGACGCTGCGGAGCTGCGTGTCGTCGGGGAGTTCGCCGGCGACCATGCCGGCGACTCGCGACCCACGCGCCCAGGCCACCTGCCCGGGAAGTCGCAGGAATTGGCGCTGGACGCTTTGGCCGCGATCTCCTGCTACCTGGATTCAGATGAGGACCAGGCCGCACTCTTCGGCCGCCTGAGCGCGACCATCGCCGAGCAATGCCACGCCCAGCGCGCCGCCTTCTGGCGCTTGGGACCCCGCGCCACCATGGTGCTCCAACCGGAGGCGTTTGGATTTGACGACGGCTCACCGATCCGCCACATGAGGCTGCAGCTCGGCACCGGGGGCGCCGGCATCATCGAGAAGATGCTCTTCGGCGACAAGCACGGCCTCGTCAAGGGGACGTCGGCCGAGCTGGACGCGATCTGGCGCGAGAGTGGGCTCGAAGTGCGCAACTCGATCGCCGCCGCCTGGCGTGCGGGCGATCGCCGCATCGGCGCGGTGGTGGCCTACGACACAGAGCACGGTTTCAACAGCCACGACCTCTGGATGCTTCGTCTGATGGGCATAGCGGCCGGCCTGGTCTGGCAGTACCGCGAGTCGGAGGACGAGCTCGGCCAGACCGCGGTCCGGCTCGAAGAAGCCATGGCGGCCCGACGCCACCTGCTGAACAACATCGCGGCGGGCGGCGACGAGGCGCGCAGGCGCTTTGCGACCGCGCTGCACGACGACTCGCTTCAGCTGCTGACCGGGGCCGAGCTTCAGCTGGAGCGTCTTCGGCTGGAAGTCGACGGCAGCCCCTATCGCGGGCAGCTGGACCAGCTGCGGCAGACACTTCGTAGAGTGGAAGACTCGCTGCGGAGGCTCCTGACCAACGTGAGCCCCGAGCCGCTGCAGCTGCCGGCGAGCCTGCGCGAGGCGATCAGCGAACGCCTCGAGTCGATGCGGGTTCAAGCCGGCATCGAGCCGACGAACGACTCCAGCCTTCCCGATGACCTTCCTTTGGCCATCCAGGCAATCGCCATGAAGAACATCGGCGAAGCGCTCAACAATGTGGAGAAGCACGCTCGGGCCACGCGGGTCCAGGTAGTGGCGAAGGTGGTCGACGGGGGAATTCGTGTCCAGGTGATCGACGACGGAACCGGCTTTGTCGTGGCCGAGGCCGCGCGCGTACCCGGCCACATCGGCCTCGTCGCCATGCGCGAACGCGCTCAGCTGGCCGGCGGCTGGTGTCGCATCGAGAGCGACCCGGGCACCGGCACCAAGGTCGACTTCTGGGTACCGATGAGCTTGTGAACACAGCGAACGATCACTAGACAAGGAAGGAAGGGAGATGGCCACCAGGACGGCAGACAAGACAGCGGATCGGCATACAAATGGCGGGGCCGCGCCCATCGACGCCCAGGCCATGCTTCGAGTCCTCGGCGCCGTCAAGCGGGGCGATTTTTCCGCGCGCATGCCGGCGGATTGGAGGGGCTCCGCGGGCAGGGTGGCCGCGGTGCTCAACGACATCATCGAGGCCAATCAGCGCCTCGAGCGTGAGATCCGGCGCCTGAGCAAGCGCGTCGGCAAGGAAGGCCAGGTCAAGCGGACGCCGTACGGGCCGGCCGGCGGTGCATGGGCGACGACTCTGGATGCGGTCAACGATTTGGTGGAAGATCTTGCAAGGCCCAACGCAGAGGTCGCCCGAGTCATCAGCGCCGTGGCCAACGGCGATCTGTCGCAGACCATGGCGCTCGAGATCGACGGGCAGCCGCTGCAGGGCCAGTTCCTCGACACGGCCAGAACCGTGAACACGATGGTCGGCCAGCTCAACGCCTTCGCGGGCGAGGTGACCCGCGTGGCGCGCGAGGTCGGCACCGAAGGCAAGCTTGGCGGCCAGGCGCAGGTCAAGGGCGTGGCCGGCGTGTGGAAGGACCTCACCGACAACGTCAACCTGATGGCCGGCAACCTGACCAGCCAGGTCCGCAACATCGCCGAGGTGACGACCGCGGTCGCCACCGGCGACCTTTCGAAGAAGGTCACAGTCGACGTCCGGGGCGAGATCCTCGAGCTCAAGAACACCGTCAACACGATGGTCGACCAGCTCAACGCGTTCGCCAACGAAGTGACTCGCGTCGCGCGAGAGGTGGGTACCGAAGGACGCCTCGGCGGTCAGGCCGACGTCAAGGGCGTGGCCGGCGTGTGGAAGGACCTGACCGACAACGTGAACCTGATGGCCGGCAATCTGACCAGCCAGGTCCGCAACATCGCCGAGGTCACGACCGCGGTCCAGCAGGGCGACCTCTCGAAGAAGATCACCGTCGACGTTCGGGGCGAGATCCTCGAGCTCAAGCAGACCATCAACACGATGGTCGACCAGCTCAACGCGTTCGCCAGCGAGGTGACGCGCGTCGCGCGCGAGGTCGGCACCGAAGGGAAGCTGGGCGGGCAGGCGCAGGTGCGCGGCGTCGGTGGGGTCTGGAAGGACCTGACCGACAACGTGAACTTCATGGCAGGCAACCTGACGAGTCAGGTCCGCAACATCGCCGAGGTCACGACCGCGGTTCAGCAGGGCGACCTCTCGAAGAAGATCACAGTGGACGTCCGGGGCGAGATCCTCGAGCTCAAGAACACCGTCAACACAATGGTCGACCAACTCAACGCTTTCGCCAACGAGGTGACTCGTGTCGCGCGCGAGGTGGGCACCGAAGGGCGCCTGGGCGGCCAGGCCGATGTCAAGGGAGTCGGCGGGGTCTGGAAGGACCTGACCGAGAACGTGAACCTGATGGCAGGCAATCTGACCAGCCAGGTCCGCAACATCGCCGAGGTCACGACGGCGGTCCAGCAGGGCGACCTCTCGAAGAAGATCACCGTCGACGTCCGGGGCGAGATCCTCGAGCTCAAGCAGACCATCAACACGATGGTCGACCAGCTCAACGCGTTCGCCAACGAGGTGACTCGTGTCGCGCGCGAGGTGGGTACCGAAGGACGCCTGGGCGGCCAGGCCGATGTCAAGGGCGTCGCCGGCATCTGGAAGGACCTGACCGAGAACGTGAACCTGATGGCAGGCAATCTGACCAGCCAGGTCCGCAACATCGCCGAGGTCACCACGGCCGTTCAGCAAGGCGACCTCTCGAAGAAGATCACCGTCGACGTCCGCGGTGAGATCCTCGAGCTCAAGCAGACCATCAACACGATGGTCGACCAGCTCAACGCGTTCGCCAAAGAGGTCACCCGTGTGGCGCGCGAGGTGGGCACCGAAGGCAAGCTCGGCGGCCAGGCCAACGTGGAAGGTGTCGCAGGCACGTGGAAAGACCTGACCGACAACGTCAACACGATGGCCAGCAACCTGACCGACCAGGTGCGAGGCATCGCCAAGGTGGTCACGGCCGTCGCCAACGGCGACCTGAGAGGCAAGCTCACGCTCGAGGCAAAGGGCGAGATCGCGGAGCTCGCCGACACCATCAACAGCATGACCGACACCCTTGCCGTCTTCGCCGAGCAGGTGACCACCGTCGCCCGCGAGGTCGGTGCGGAAGGAAGGCTGGGAGGGCAGGCCAGCGTGCCTGGCGCCGCCGGCACGTGGCGTGACCTCACCTACAACGTGAACCAACTGTCGGCGACCCTCACCACGCAGGTCCGCGCCATCGCCGAGGTGGCCACGGCGGTGACCAAGGGCGACCTGACCCGGTCCATCCGCGTCGACGCGAAAGGCGAGGTTGCGGTGCTCAAGGACAACATCAACGAGATGATCCGCAACCTCAAGGAGACGACCGACAAGAACAGGGAGCAGGACTGGCTCAAGACCAACCTCACCCGGTTCACCCGAATGCTGCAGGGCCAGCGCGACCCGATGACGGTCTCCAAGATGATCCTGTCAGAGCTCGCCCCCTTGGTCCACGCAGAGCACGGCGTGTTCTACAGCATGGTCGGGCCAAACGGCCATCCGGCACAACTTTCGCTGCAGGCGGGCTACGCCTACAGGACCCGCAAGAACATCCCGTCTGAATTTCGCCTGGGTGAAGGCCTGATCGGCCAGTGCGCGCTCGAGAAGAAGCGCATCGTCGTGACGAACGTCCCCAAGGATTACATCAAGATCAACTCCGCGCTCGGCGAGTCGACGCCGGCGAACATCATCGTCCTCCCCGTCCTGTTCGAGGGCGAGGTGCGGGCCGTCATCGAGCTCGCGTCGTTCGACGCGTTCAGCCCGACCCACATCGACTTCCTGGACCAACTGGCCGAGAGCATCGGCATCGTGCTCAACACGATCGACGCGAACACCCGGACCGAGAACTTGCTCGAGCAGTCGCAGTCTCTCGCCACCGAGCTGCAGAGCCAGCAGGACCAATTGCAGCGAACGAACGACGAGCTCGCCGAGAAGGCACGTCAGCTCGCCACCCAGAACGCCGAGATCGAGCAGCGCCGGCTCGAGGTCGAGTCGGCCAAGGGACTCGTCGAAGAGAAGGCCGAGCAGCTCGAGATCACGTCGCGTTACAAGTCAGAGTTCCTCGCCAACATGTCACACGAGCTGCGCACGCCGCTGAACAGCCTCTTGATCCTCGCCCAGGAGCTCGCGGCGAACCCCGACGGCAATTTGCTGCCGAAGCAGGTCGAGTACGCGACGATCATCCGGTCTTCCGGAACCGACCTCCTGAAGCTCATCAACGACATCCTCGACCTGTCGAAGATCGAGTCGGGCACGGTCGCGCTCGACATCAGCAACTGGCCGCTTGCCGAGCTGACGCCGATGCTCGAGCGGACGTTCCGCCACGTCGCCGAGGCGACCAAGCTCATGTTTGCGATCGACCTCCGCCCCGGCCTGCCGGAGACGATCCACACCGACCCGCAGCGGCTGCAGCAGATCCTGAACAACCTTCTGAGCAACGCATTCAAGTTCACCGAGAAGGGCAAGGTGGAGTTCGTCGCCGAGCCCGCCAGCGGTGGCTGGAGCCCGTCGAACGACCTGCTGAGTCGCGCCCCACAGGTGGTCGCGTTTCGCGTCATCGACACCGGCATCGGAATCCCGTTCGAGAAGCAGCATTCGATCTTCGAGCCCTTCCTGCAGGCGGACGGTTCAACCAGCCGCAAGTACGGGGGCACCGGCTTGGGCCTTTCCATCTGCCGCGAGCTGACCCGCCTGCTGGGCGGCGAGATCCGTCTCCAGAGCGAGCCGGGCGTGGGCAGCATCTTCACCGTCTACCTTCCGCTGCTTGCCCCGACGCAGCCGCGCCGCCTCCACTCGACCGAAGATGGATGGTCGGACGCGCCGGCTGTCGAAATGACATCGAGGGTCCGGGTCGCCGGGACGGGAGCCGGCAGCCGGCGGGAGGCGGCCGCAGCGCCGGCGATCGCCGCGGTCGAGAGCCTCGAAGCGACCAAGTCGCTGCTCGTGGTCGAAGACGACGCTGTGCAGCGCCAATTCATCGCCGACCTGATGGCGCCCACCAACACCAGGACGATCACCGCGGCGACCGGCGACGAGGCTCTCGCGATGATGGAGAAGGAGCGGTTCGACTGCGTGGTCCTGGACCTCGGCCTTCCCGGCATGAGCGGGTGGAAGCTGATCGATGAGCTCCAAAACAACCAGGCTCTCGGGTCGACGCCCCTGCTCGTGTACACCGCCCGAGACCTCACGCGGAGGGAGGAGCTCAAGCTCCGCCGCGCCACAAAGAGCATCGTGATCAAGGACGCCCGGTCGCCAGAGCGCCTCAAGCAGGAGATCACGACGATCCTTCGCGAGGGGAGTGCAGGTGGCGACGTCGCGCTCGAGATGGACACAAACGGAGGAGAGCCTTCGAACGCGATGCTCGAGGGCAAGAAGGTCCTCGTCGTGGATGACGACATCCGAAACATCTTTGCGCTGACGGCGATGCTGGAGCGGCAGAAGATGGAGGTCGTTTCGGTCGATTCCGGGCAGGAGGCGCTGGACTTCCTGAGGGAGGGGGAAAACATCGACATCGCCCTCGTCGACGTGATGATGCCGGAGATGGACGGCTACGTGACGATGTCGAGGATGCGGGAGATCAGCTCCTTCAAGGACCGGCCGATCATCGCTCTGACTGCCAAGGCTATGAAAGGAGACCGCGAGAAATGTATCGAAGCGGGGGCGTCCGACTACATAGCCAAGCCGGTAAACAACGCGCATTTGCTTTCCATGCTCAAAAACTGGCTGGTGCAGTGAGCCGAGGTGAAGGGGCAGCACTCCGGCTCGATGGCGTGGGGACCGAGCTCGAGGAGATCGAGGTTCGGTTGCTGCTCGAGGGCATCCGATTGTCCTACGGCTACGACTTCCGCGAGTACGCCCTAGGGCCGCTGCGGCGCGGGCTGGTGAACGCGATGGCACGCGAAGGCGTGCACACCGTTTCGGCCTACCAAGACCGCGTCCTTCACGACGCGTCGTGCATGCAGCGATTCCTCGGCCAGGTCGGCGTCAACGTGACCAGCATGTTCCGCGACCCGGAGCTGTTCGCTTGCATTCGCGAGGAGGTCATACCTCTGCTCAAGACCTATCCGTCGGTCCGGGTCTGGGTGGCGGGATGCGCCACCGGAGAGGAGATCTACTCGCTGGCCATCCTCCTCGACGAGGCGCGGGTGCTCGACCACTACAGCATCTACGCCACCGACCTGAACGACGACACGCTGGCGGTGGCGCGGCTGGGCACCTACCCGCTCGACCGCGTCCGCCGCTACGAGGACGCGTATCAGAAGTCCGGCGGCGCCGGCAGCCTGTCCGACCATTACACGGTCGACGGCCGGAACGCGCGGTTCAGCCGCGACCTGGCAAGCCGGATCACGTGGGCCCGGCACAACCTCGTGACGGACGGCTCGTTCAACGACTTTCACCTAATCGTGTGCGCCAACGTCCTCATCTATTTCCGTCCGTCGCTGCAGGAGCGCGCCCACCGGCTCATGTACGACAGCCTGATTCGAGGCGGCTTTCTGGCACTGGGAAACCGCGAATCACTTCTCTACTGTCCGGACCGCGACCACTACGAGCGAGTGCGGGAAGGGGTGAACCTTTTCCGCAAGACGAGATGGTGACCCGGGCGAGCCGGCCGCCAGACGATGAGGCGCCCGCACCGGCGGCCAAGACGAAGGTCAACGTGTTGGTGGTGGACGACGACACCACCAAGCGTTTCGCGCTGCGCACCATCCTTGCTCCCCTCGACGAAAACGTGGTCGAGGCATCATCGGGAGCCGACGCACTGCGACAATTGCTCCGCAACGAGTTCGCCGTCGTCCTCCTCGACGTGCGGATGCCGATCATGGACGGGTTCGAAACCGCGCAGCTCGTCCGGCAGCGGCCCCGTTCCGAGCTCACGCCGATCATCTTCGTGACAGCGCTCGACCAGGCCGAGACGGACATGGGCCGGGGCTACAACCTCGGCGCGGTGGACTTCGTTTTCGCCCCGGTCGTGCCCGCGATCCTCCGCGCCAAGGTCACTGTCTTCGCCGAGCTGTACCGCGCCCAGCAGGAGCTCCGCCGCTACCGCACGCAGCTCGAAACGCTCGTCCAGGAGCGGACCACCGCCCTGACGGCGATCAACCGCGAGCTCGAAGCATTCAGCTACGCCGTCTCGCACGACCTGCGCGCCCCGCTCACGTCCTTCGACGCCCTGAGCCAGAAGCTCCTCGAGGGCTACGGCGGCCAGATGGACCCTCAGGCGAAGGAATACCTCGAACGGATGCGCGAAGCGAGCGAACGCATGACCTCGGTGTTCGACGGCCTTCAATTGTTGTTCCGCTTGACCAGCGGCGAGATCCGGCGAGCATCCATCGACATCAGCGCGCTGGCGGACCAGATCGTGAGCGAGATGCGCGCGGCGGACCCCGGCAGCAAGGTTGAGGTCGAGATCGCCCCTGGGATCGTCACGTCCGGCGACCCGAAGCTCGTCCGCATCCTGTTGACGAACCTGATCAGCAACGCGTGGAAGTTCAGCAGCACGAAGCAAGCTCCCGCGATCGCGATCGGCAGCGAGATCGTGGACGGCGAGAAGCGCATCTTCGTGCGGGACAACGGCGTCGGCTTCGACATGATCGATTCCCACCGCCTGTTCGGCGCGTTTCAGCGGCTGCACAGCCACAGCGAGTTTCCGGGGGCGGGCATCGGCCTGGCCACGGCGCGGCGGATCGTCAACCGCCACGGGGGCCGGATCTGGGCCGACGGCGTCGTGGGTGACGGGGCGACCTTCTACTTCGTCCTGTAGCTCTTCCTCTACTTCGGCGGCGCGGCGCGTTCTAGAGATGTATGGCAGGTGCCGTAGTTCGGCATGTTCGCCGGCGACGACGACGACTCGACCCATTCAGGGCGGTTTCCGTTGCCTGCATCATCGTGGGTCTGGTCCTCCTCGGCCAGTTCGGCTACGGCATGTGGAACGGCGTCTCCGAACAGCGCCATCTAAACCAAGTTTGGAGCTATCAGCTGGGTCCTCATGGGCCGGGACCGAAGGTGGTCGACCCCAGCCTCAAGCACCCGGTCGACGGGGTGGATTTCGCGCTCCGGATTCCCCGGCTCGGCTACTTCGCCGCAGTGAAGGAAGGGATCGGCAGCGGAGTCCTGTACGCCAGCCCGGGCCACTACCCCGGCACGATGTGGCCGGGCGACCCGGGCACCGTCGGGGTTGCCGCCCACAACGTGTACTGGATCAACTTTCCGCAGCTTCAGAAGGGCGACGAGATCGACATCGAAACCCGCTACGGGCTGTACCGCTACCGGTTGACGAGCACCGAGATCGTCAACCCCGACAACCGGACTGTGCTCATCACGAACTCGAATGGGTATCACCTCACGCTGACGACGTGCTGGCCTCTGTGGGCAGGCGCATTCGCGACGCAGCGCTACATCATCCACACCGATCAGGTGTGGCCGGTGACGTCGCGACCGGGCTATATCTGAGGCTGATCGGCCGGCGCAGCGGCAGGCCTTGACGCTTCGACTCCCACGAGCAGAAGCCACGCCCCCGTGACCATGGAGACGAACGACGACATCATGCCGAGGCCCACGACGTAGAGGCCCCACGCCGCGCCGAGAAACAAAGCGACCGCCCCGAGCTGCTCGAGCACGAGGCACGCGAAGCTACCCGCGGCACGCAAGAGGACGGACCTGTCGGCCGCGGCAAACGCGTCAACGGTGCTTCGGTAGAGCATCACCTCGACGACGACCAGCACGCCGAAGATCTCCAGGGCGACCGCCTGGCGGCTCTGCCCGCCCATCAGGACGAGGCCGCATCTCAGGAATACGGCCGTCAGGCCCGCGAGGATCGTTCGGGCGCGGTGCCGGTGCACGGGGTGGTGAACTATGTCGTCCAGGTGCAGCGTCATGGCGACGAAGACAAGGCCCGTCAAGGCCGCGGCCCCGCCGCCCACCATCACGAAGTAGTCGCGCCAGATCGACGGGTCGTACAAGATCAGCGCTCGTCGACGGCAGCCGGGCTGGGCTCGAGGCGAGCCGGTGCGTGGTCGGTGAGCTTCGGACGGCGACGCGGCTCCGCAATTACGACCATGGCGACGACTCCCGCCGCGGCGACCACTACCGTTGCCGCGATGAACATCGCGCGCGGCCCGACCTCACCGTAGATCAGACCGCCACCAAAGGATCCGGCGACCGGCGCGAGGCCGAACATGACCGCCTTGACGAGGGCCTGGCCTGTCGCCCGCATGTGCGCCGGCGTCAGCTGATCGGCGATCAGCACCGCCGCCACATAGGTCAGTGCAAACGCGACCCCGGCGGCGAGCCTGAGCAGCGCGAGTGCCGCCGGATCGGATACGAGTCCCCACGCGAGAAACACCACGACGTAGACACCACACCCAATGGCAAAAAGCGACCTGTGGCTGATGTGCCTGGTCAACAAGTGGGTCGATCCCATCGTGGGGATCTCGGTCAGCGCCTGGAATGCGGCCGCCGCACCGATGAGCAGGGCGCCGCCGCCAAGAATGTTGATCCGCAGCGCCACAAAGTTCTGGGCGCCGGCGGACGACGCGCCAAGCAGAAAACACGCGACGAGAAATCCGACCATCGCAACCGGCAAAGAAGGAAGCCGCCGCGTGCCTGTTGCGGAGGCGCCGGCTTGGACGGGCGGCTTCGGAACCGGACGGAGCGCATGCCAGACCCAGAGCCCGAAGATGGCGACCATCGGCGCGTACAGGAACGGCATCATCCGCAGCCCGAACACCTGGTACGCGCCGCCCGAGATGACCGCCCAAAGAGCCCAGCCCGCGCTCATTCGAAGGCGGATCCGTGCGTAGCGCGTCCGGCTTGCATCCCTCAGCCGCTGCAGCGTCATCGGGTCGAGCAGCGTGAACGGCGCGCGGGCGAGGAACAGGGCCGCGGTCACCAGCGCCAGCGGAAATGCGCCTTTCGCCAGCGGGAACAGAAGGACGACCCCGGCGGCGGCGACGCTCGCGCCGACGACTGCCCGCTCCGGCCGGACCGAGTTGTCGGCGAGGTAAGCCCACACCATCCCGGCGAGGAGCGAACACCCCGCTGCTGCCGCCAGGATGGCACCGATCTGCTCCGCGCCCAGCCCGCGCTGGAAGAGGTACAGCGGTATGTATGGCAGGAGCGTCGCGTCGGCGGCGCCGACCAGGACATAAGCCCAGTTCAGGCCGCCCAGAGCCAGGTTAGGTTGGGCAGCGCGCTCGAGAGTAGTCGCCACGAGACGCATAGGTTGTCACATGGCATGCATCCATGAGCTGATCGTCGGAACAAGTTCGGGAACAAGCCCAAAGTTGGCTGGAAACCATGACCAAGCCGTTTCCCCTGAAACCTTATGCCATCACGCAACGGCCTCTTCGATCGACACCTTGTAACCCAGTTCCTCGAGGCGGCGGACGGAGCGGTTAGCAATGAGGTCGCGACGTCGCTGGTCATAGTGGGTCGGT